>Ga0181535_10001013_pt1 | contig 38448 bp, 25 predicted proteins | sample PEATcosm2014_Bin_44_FD_119774 | JGI IMG/M metagenome (GOLD analysis project Ga0181535, IMG submission 119774) | Peatland microbial communities from MTU Mesocosm Facility, Houghton, MI, USA - PEATcosm2014_Bin17_30_metaG | ecosystem: Environmental > Terrestrial > Soil > Wetlands > Peat | place... | reverse complement strand
TGGCCTTCACAGATGCTCACAAGCCGCTGGTGATCGCCGATCCCGGGTACGAGGCTCCAATATGGGCCGCCAAGGCCGCCGGTGCGCCGGTCATCAAGGTGCCATTGGCCGATCCCAAGGGTGCTGCAACCCACGATATCAAGGCGATGGTGGCCGCAGCGAAAAATGTCGGCGTCATCTATATCTGCAACCCCAACAACCCAACCGGAACTTTGACCAGCCGAAAGGAGATTGAATACGCGGTGGCCAATGCGCCCAAGGGGTCGGTCGTGCTGATCGACGAGGCATATATACACCTTTCCGATGCGCCGTCTTCACTGGACTTTGTGAAGGATGGCAAGGACGTAATTGTGTTGCGCACCTTCTCAAAACTCTACGGACTTGCGGGCATCCGCATGGGGTTCGCCGTCGCCCGGCCCGAACTGCTGAGCAAGCTGCAGAGTTTTGGCATGAACCCGCTGCCGGTTACGGCAATGGCCGCGGCTCAGGCAAGTTTGGTGGAAAGGGACCTTGTCCCTGCCCGCAAGAAAATCATCGGCGATGTTCGCGTAGAAACCCTTGAATGGCTCAAAGGAGAAGGCTATGCGTGCACTCCCTCGGTCAGCAATTGCTTCATGCTCGATGTGCGACGCCCTGGCAAGGAGGTGTACGCGGCCATGGCGGAAAAAGAGGTATACATCGGCCGCATTTGGCCGGCATGGCCAACGCAGGTGCGCGTTACGGTGGGTACCCGCGACGAGATGTTGGCCTTCCGCAAGGCATTCCGCGAGGTCATGGCACTTCCAACCACGAATATGACGTCAGCGAATACGGCCCGCAATTCGGCCGAGCAGCCGTTCAGCCACTTTTAGCAAGAGTCCGGTGAGCTGCGGGTCTTCTGTCTGTGAAGATCAGGCGGTGAGTCGTTCGAGCTGGTCGGGCTTCACGATGGTCATGCTGGCGCCCTTGATTGTAATCCACTGATCGCGGCGGAACTGATTGAGCAGCCGGGTGACAGTCTCTCTGGAAGTGCCGGCCATATTGGCGATCTCTTCGTGAGTGAGGGCCATGGTGAACCGGATCTCGGGCTTGCCATTGGCCGCCGCCCGTCCCCAATCGAGCAGGAGGCGTGCCAGGCGCCCGGCAGCCGAACCAGAAAGCGCCAACCGCTTGGCATCGTGAAACACGGTCAAATATTCGCCAGAAAGGGATTGTGCGGCGTGCATGCTGGCAATGCCGTGGCGGCCCAGGAAATCAACAAACTCCTGCTTCCGAACGGTCTTCACCTGGCAGGGCTCGATTGCTTCCGCGGTAACTTCATGGGCCACGTTGGCCAGGACCGCGCTCAAGCCCATCACGTCTCCAGGGCCGGCAATCTTGAGAATCATGGTTTTACCGTCGCGCGAGGTGGAGGAGATTTTTACCTGGCCAAAACAGATGACGAAAACGTTCCGCGCCGGATCGCCTTCGGTAAACAGCTTGGCGCCCCGGGCGTGGCTCATCATGATTCCGATGCCGTCATAGTCGCGCAATGCTTCGGCGGTGAGATTGCAGAACATTCGCAGATGGCGATGCTCACAATTGATGCAATCTTCCGGAGGGTGATGAGAATGGAACGAGGCCATATTTGTCCGCTGGTCTGAACAGAGTATAGCGCAATCAAGCGGCGGGGACGGAATCCAGAGTAACCTTTCAGGTCCGGCGGGGGTCGAAGGAAATGAAATGGCAGTAGGTGAGAAGATCGCAAAATGCCGAGTAATGTTGCCTCGAGTCCCGATTCTAGACCATGGCAGGTTCGGCTTTGCCCTTTCGGGTGCGAGATGTCCGGCTTAGGCAACAGGCCTCATAAGCCCGGGAAACCTCGCGCGCAAGCTCCTCCAACAAGCGCATGCGCAGCGCTGGATAGGCTTGGAAGGCCCGATCCAGACCGTCCATGGGAAGCAACAGCGCGGATCCGCGCGTTTGGGCGGTCATGGTATAGGTGTGATGGCCAACGCCGAGCGCGGCCGCCAGTTCCACCAGGTCTCCTGAGCGTACCGGTCCCAGGTTTAGGCGGGTCTCCATGCGCTCGGCCCGGCGGAGGAATTGGCCTGCAATCACAACGTAAAGCCCTTTGCACGGGGCTGACTGGCGAAAGACGATCTCACCAGTGTCGAAGTCAATGCACTGGGACGAACCGTTGAGCAGATCTCCGGTCGAAGCCGGACATTCCAACAGCTCCGCAAGTGGACGTGGTTGGATGGCATCCATTCTGCCCGACCTTGCTTCAGATTGCATGGTTACAATTCCCTCTGTTCGTGCCTGCCGTTCGGTCCGGCGGTGAATGACAACTTCGCTCCACCTGTCGGGCAGTTCCTGGCGAGCGCGCTGGTTATTGCGGATTTGCGATGAACCAATGTCCACGGTCCAATCTCCATCTCCAGCAAATCGCTCCAAATGCAAGAGGTTCAGTTCAACGTAACGTTTCGATGAGCGGGCTCAATATCCGATTTCGACTGCCCACCGTTTGGTCGAAAGCGGAGCTCACGATCCTCTGGTCTGGCTGAGCTATTCAACCCCGACGGACGAACAGGCCTCGCTCTCCTGGTTGACGACAACAGGGGGCATTTCTGGAGGGACACACAGCACTGGCACCCGGGAGCGCGCAAGTAAGGCAAAGGCCGTCCCATGTGGGCCTGGGGTATGGCTGGCACGTTTGACGCCGGCAACCAGGATGCTGGGATGATACTGAGAAATGGCTTGCTCCATTACATCGACAGGGTTACCGTCCTTGACCGTAAACCTCACCGGAAAGCGCCCGCTTGGCTTGATGCCAAAATCCTCAAGCCTGCTTGCGACTGGATTAAGAAAAGCCGTCGCCTCGGCAGATCCGCGCGCATGCACCACAATCAACGGACGATGAAATGTTTCAGCCAATGAATAGGCGGTGTTGACCGCTTCTCGCGCAGCCTCATTACGTTCCATGGCAAGCAGCACAGGACCACCCGGAGTGGGGCGGAACTCGCCCACATTCCAATCCGCGGCGACGGCCAGGACGGGACAAGGCGACAAGCGCACCAGTTGTTCGGCGATCGCCCCTACAAGCACCGGACCCGCGCCACTCATTCCCTTGGTTCCAATGACAATGAGGCCGGCTTCGTATTGACGCGCTATGTCGACAAGCATTTGCGCCACCGCACCCTGGCGAATCTCAGAGTGGCTGGGAATCCCTTCGCGAAGGAGGTCGCCGGCCAATACGTCGAGTGCCGCGCGAGCTTCTTCGCTCATGGCCTTCCGCACGCGGCCAGGTACCGCATCGAGATCGACATAGTCCACGGGATCAAGTCCGTGGGCAAGCACGACGCGTGCGCCATACCCCGCAGCCAGCTTTCGAGCGTAACCAATGGCTGCTTCGGACTGCCCCTGCAAATCCGCGGCCACAACGATGGTTTTCATCCTGGCTGCAAAGCTCATGTATGCCTCCTGACGCCCGCCGCGTCCCCTTGGAATGCCCATTGGATTCAGAGTCTGCTCTCTCTGGGAATGCGAGGCAGTGACACCATTCACTCCGCGCTGTGACTCGCGTCACAAGTCTTTTCTTTGCAAGGGACTCGCGGCGGTTTCCAGTTCGCATGCCCCGGAATGGGTTTGGCCCGCAAAAGCTATACACGTGCGGGTCAAATGCGGTAGCCTTCTGCGGGTCATGAGAACACAGATGAAAACCCTTGCTCAAACGTTTTTGCCTATGCGCAATGCCCGTTTGCTGCCCATCCTTTTCAGCATCATTCTTGGTGCATCCGCACAGGCGCCGGTTGCTGACTCGCCCGCGGTTGAAGCAAAGGCGCATGCCATGGTGGCCAAACTGACACTCGAACAGAAGATCGAGCTGCTCGGCGGCGTGGATGGCATGTTCACACATGCTTCGCCAGCCATCGACCTGCCCCGCTTCAAGATGTCGGACGCATCGGTTGGGGTGCGCACCTGGGGACCGACGACAGCATATGCCGGCGGCGTGGCCCTGGCAGCCTCATGGGACCCCGAATTGGCGCGCAAAATCGGCGAGAGCCTGGGCAAAGATGCCCGGGCACGCAGCGTCAATTTCCTGCTGGGACCTGGGGTGAACATCGCCCGGACGCCGGTCGCAGGTCGCAACTTTGAATATCTTTCTGAAGACCCATTCCTGAACTCAACGCTTGTAGTTCCGTACATTCAGGGTGTGCAATCTCAGGGTGTGATCGCCACGGTCAAGCACTATGCATTGAACAACCAGGAGTACAACCGGCACAACGTGGACGTGACAGTAGACGAGCGCACCATGCGCGAAATCTACCTGCCGGCATTTGAGGCAGCGGTGACCCAAGGACACGTGGACGCCGTGATGGACTCCTACAACCTGATCAACGGGGGCCACGCAACGCAGAACGAGTTCCTGAATCTGAAGGTGCTGAAGGGCGATTGGGGATTCAAGGGCATTTTGATGTCCGACTGGGATGCAACCTATGACTCGGTGGCCGCAGCCAACAACGGCCTCGATCTGGAAATGCCCGGTCCCCGCTTCATGAACGCCAAAGGATTGCTCGCCGCGGTGAAGGATGGGACGGTCAAAGAGTCCACGATTGACGACAAACTGGTCCGCATCTTCCGCACCGTGCTGCGTTACCATTTCCTAGATCGGCCCCAATTCGATATGGCCGACTCCACCTACTCCGTCACGGACCGCGCGATCGCCCTCGACGGTGCCCTGGAAAGCATCACTCTTCTGAAGAACGAGGGGAAGATACTTCCGCTCGACGCGGCGAAAATCAAGACGATTGCCATCATTGGCCCCAATGCGTGGCCGGCGGTGACCGGCGGGGGCGGCTCGTCAGAAGCACAGGCCTTTGAACCGGTGAGCACGCTGACAGGAATCGCCAACCTTCTGGGTCCGAATGTGCATGTGCTCTATGCCCGCGGCTTGCCGGAGACTGGCGATTTTTACCAGCACACCCACTGGGACGGCACCCTCCAGATGGCGACTTTCCCCGGCAAAGACTTCACGGGAACGCCCCAGACCGCGACACTGGATTACATCTACGACTGGAATCCCAATGGTTGGGAGCCTGAAGCCAAAGAAAAACACAGCATTCGTTATACCGGCAACTACAAGGCGGCAAACGCGGGCAAATACCTGGTTCTGGCGGGTTCCGGAGGCTGGAACAGCGACCAGTACACGCTCGCCGTCGATGGAAAAGAGATTCCGCTTCCGCCGCATGCCGAGGGGCAGGCTCCGCAAGCGACGGTGCTGGATTTGAACGCAGGGCAAACCATCAAGATTGTGGTGGACTACCTGCCGCAGGGAGCTACAGCCCACTTCTCGTTGGGGGTCGCGCCCGAGGCAGATCTTGTTTCGCCTGAAGCAAGGAAGATTGCGGCCGCCGCGGATGTTGTGGTGGTTGCCGTCGGATTCAATCCCAGCACTGAAAGCGAAGGACTGGACCGCAGTTTTGACTTGCCCTGGGGTCAGGACGCTCTGATTGAAGCTGTGGCTGCAGCCAATCCACGCACCATTGTTACCCTGAACGCGGGCGGCGGCGTGGGTACAAGACGCTGGCTCGAAAAAGTGCCAGCGGTGTTCGACGCCTGGTATCCCGGACAGGAAGGTGGCACGGCCATCGCGGACATCCTCTTCGGCAAACACAACCCGGAGGGCAAGCTACCGATGAGCTTCGATCGCAGCTGGGACGAGAATCCCTCTGCTTCAATCTACTACCCGGTCAAAGGCGCGGATACGTCGTTGCATGTGCTTGAGCCCGGCCACGACCCGGTCGATTACGTGATACCCCACGTGAAGTACGACGACAAACTTATGGTTGGTTATCGCTATTGGACGACTACCCGGAAACACCCGCTTTTCCCATTTGGCTTTGGGCTCAGCTACACGACGTTCAGCTTCTCAAACCTGCAGGTGCCGGCGACGGCAGCTTCAGGCACCACAGTTCCGGTGAGTTTCGACGTGACCAACACCGGCGGCATGGCGGGCGCAGAAGTTGCCCAGGTTTATCTGTCCGATCCCTCTGCCAAAGCGGACCGCCCCGAGCGCGAACTGAAGGAGTTTGAAAAGGTTCGCCTCGCGCCCGGCGCGACTGTACGCGTAACATTGAACCTGGACGCTCGTGCTTTCAGCTATTGGGATTCAGCTGCGCATCAGTGGAGGATCGATCCCGGCAAGTTCGTGGTGCACGTCGGCGATTCGAGTGAAAACACTCCGCTGCGTGCGGAGCTGAGCATCAACTAGTCAGAAAAGAAGAACGGCCTGTCGCTCACTCGAGGGCAGGCTGTTTCATTTGGAATTCTTCTTGCACTCACACCCGGCAGCCTACGGCTCCGCGTAATAACCATTTCGTGTTCGCGCTTTCAGCCCAGGGGTTCCAAGCTTGATTTCAATCGAGTGGAACTCATCGACGTGGTCGAGGCGCCGGGGCTCGATCGACAAAGTGTAGAAACCGCCAAGGTCCGGCGTACATCGATTGATCAGGTTCACAATTGTGTTGTTTCCGTAGACAGCCAGTCCGCCGCTCTGAGCAGCGAGCGTCTGCAGTGCCATGTATGGAAGCTCTGCACGATCGGGACTCGTCAAGCCTTTCACGTACTGCTCGTAGTGGGAGGAACGATTTGTCCCGGCGCCGGCCGCACCCAGCGGGTCGATACTGTAGAGCGTAATGCGCGCTCGCCGAAGTGCGGTGGAATACTTGACCACGGAATGGAATACGCGCTCGCTGTCCTTTGATCCCAGGCTGTAAACCATGTTCATCATCGTTGGCCAACCGGGGCTAATCCAAAGAACCATCTTCTTCCACGGTGTCCCTTGCTCCTGAATCGCAAAGGCAGTTAATGCATCCAAAGACGTCCGCAAGCGGTCATCCGCAGCCGCTCCCTCGAAGGTGTCGACTCTTGGTGGTGGCAGCTTTCGTTGACTCAAAGCGGCGATGAGCGCATTCCCATCGCGCGACGGGTGGGTCTGTGTCTCGATCCCATGCTCCGTCAAGAACGCCAACGACACCGGAAAAGGAAGCTCGCCGCCGCTTTGCGCCAGCAGGTCCTGAACCTGCTTACGCTCCAGGAGTACGGTCTCGAACAGGCAATTCAGTTCATCAATCACGACGATCACTTCGGTGCCGTGGATCTCAGCGTTCGCTCCACTCTGCGCACGCATCGATAAGACCTTGGCTGGCTGCCCGTTATCCAGAATGGTGAAATCCTGCTGAGTCAGTCCGGTAATCACCTTACCCGACTTATCAGTGACAACCACATCGAACACCACTTGCCCGGCCAGAGAGTCAGGGGACGCAGTGGGAACGCGCTGTTCCGATCCCGTAGGCGCCGGTAGCGCTACAGGCACCTGCTGCTGTGCAGAAATGGTGGACGCGAAGGAAGAAGAAAAAAGGAAGAGGAAGAGAAAATCGCATCGGCATTTACCGTGCATACTTGCCACCCCGCAATCTGCTTTGTGTTGGTGATAACGATTTTCATTCTATTCCTGGGGCAGAGTTGCCGAGCACCGGTTTCGGAGAAAACAAAACAAGAGTCTGAAACGCCCTCGGGTCCCGCGCGCCATTCCTTGCCGATGGGGCGAGAGGATATGATCCCCATATGAAGCGTGTCCTGTTGTCCTGGAGCAGTGGCAAAGATAGCGCCTGGACGCTCCACCTGCTGCGAAAGAACCCAGAGATTGAGGTAGTTGGACTGCTGACCACGCTGAATGCCGAGTTCCAGCGCGTTGCCATGCACGGCACTCGCCGCGCAGTGCTTGAGGCCCAGGCTGAGGCCACGCAGTTGCCACTGTGGATTGTGCCGCTCCCATGGCCATGCAGCAATGAAATCTACGAGCAGAAAATGGCCAAAGTGTGCGAACGCGCGGTAAGCGAGCGTATCGATGCCATCGCCTTTGGCGATCTTTTTCTGCAAGAGGTGCGCGCCTATCGTGAGAATCAGCTAAAGCCGACCGGGCTGGAGCCATTGTTTCCGCTGTGGGAGATTCCCACCCCCGAACTGGCACGCACGATGATCGCCGGCGGGATTCGCGGGAAGCTGACGTGCGTCGACACAAAGCAGTTGCCCGGGTCATTCGCCGGCCGCGAGTTTGACGAATCGCTATTGCAGGATTTTCCGGCTGAAACAGACCCCTGCGGGGAGCGAGGCGAATTCCATACCTGCGTCTACGGCGGGCCCATGTTCTCAACTCCATTGCATTTGGAGGCTGGAGAGGTCCTCAATCGCGACGGTTTCATGTTTGCAGACTTCAAGTAATTGCGCATCATCGCCGCCTATTGGACTGTCATATCGGGCAACCCGTCGGCCGACGGCGCAGGAAGCGTATGGGTATCCCACCACTGTTGCAGCACCTGGTTCCAACGGTCGGCACGGCCAACCCAAAGTTGCGCGGCGGCGTTGTAGTGAGCGAGATTGTTCTCGAGCCAGTAAGGCCGGTTGTCGCGGAGCCAGGCTTGCTTGTACAGCTCGCCCAACTGCGCATATCCGTCGCGCATATCTTCGAGGCGACCGTTGTCGGAGCCAATCGTATCCAGAAGCACCGGCACCTCGTTCCAATGGCTCTTGTCGGCCGCCAGCACCAGCGCCTGGGTGTAAAGCGCGACGGATTCATCGGCGGTCTGAAACTTGAGTCCAACAAAGTCGATCCGGCGAGCTCCCAGTTCGAGTGCGTCAAGGGCCTCAAGATTCTGCAGCGTGCGCTTGTCGCGCTGAGCCGCGTTCCGGGCTTCGGCAACAAGGGCAATTGCACGCTCGGCATGCAGCCGCATTTCGCGGGATACGGGTCGTATCTTCGCGGCGATCTTGCGGCCTTCCCCTGAAAAGGGGTCGAGCCAGAAGTAACTGTCCTGCGCGTCAATCAGGCCAGCCTTCTTGAGGACGGCGTGCGCGGCCATCAGCTCTTGCTGGGCCTGGCTCACTTTGCCGGTTGCGTCGCCATGGAATGCGAGGCCGTATGAAGCGGTAAATGCTTCCTCAGAGCTTTCGCCCGATTGCCAGCCGGCCGCTGCGCCGAACAGAACGCCAAACCAGTTCTCGTCGAATATGGCTTCGCCGTCGTCGTTCCAGACTGTATTCAACTCGCCTTTTGCCCCGAGTTTCTGTCCGTCACGAACAAAGGCACGAATGTTGCCCAAAGCATCGTTGTTGTTGGGAAAGATGCGATTCCAATTGTTGACGCCCGGCGAGACCCAGGTCTCAAGACCGGCCTTCGTAAACGGCAGAATGAGCGGTGTGAAGTCTGGTTCAGGGTCATAGCGCCAAGGCAAGGCAATCATGTCTTTGGGCAGGCTGCCGACCAGGTCAGGCGAGTTGACAGCTACATCTCCCCAGAAAAGCAACTGCTTGTGATCTGGTTCAAGCTTCTTGTGGATGCGCCCGAGAAAATCCAGATAGACCGCACCGAGCCCCTGTTGCTTGACGGCGTCCCGCGTGCGGCCCATTCCCAGCTCGAAAGTCTCATCCGCTCCAATGTGCGCCCACTGGCCTGGAAAAACCCTGGCCAGTTCTGCAAACCAACTGCCAATCAGCGGAAGTGTATCCGGGTCACCCGGAGCGAGGACGGATCCATGCTGGCTCTCACCGAGTAGCGAGTACTGTTCGAACTTGAGCAGGTGATGTAAGTGGCCAAACGACTCCTGCTCAGGGATGATGGTGATGTGATATTTGGCTGCGTACGCAACCAGTTCGCGGGCTTCATCTGGCGTGATGGCCCCGCCTGGAAACGCCGCAATCGGCGAGCTCTCGTACGCGAATGTGTGCTCAAAATAGGGTGAAAGAATATTGATCTTGTAAGCGGCCAGGGTGCGGATCTCGCGCTTGAGAAAATCCGAATTCGGCAGCGGACCCCGCGACCAATCGTCGGAAAGGCCGCGATGCGCCATGGCCGGCCAGTCGCGGAGGATCGGAACCAGAAGGGCGGTGTTTTTGCCGTTACTGCGGATCAGTTGCTTGACCGTCTGGACGCCATAGAAGACGCCCGTCGAAGATTCCGCGATCACCACTAGTCCGCCCGCCCCGTCAGGCACGATAACGTAACCCTCATCGTTCATCGCGGGATCGAAAGCAAGGTGGTACCTGGAAAGCAACTCCTTTGCACGTACGGTTCCAGCGTGGAGGAGCGAAATCGTGTTTGCATCATTGACATGGATGCTCAGATGACGGGTGGCGAGCGATTCACCCAGATCGTTCACGGCAAATTCGTCGCCCGCATTCTTGTCTGCAACCGAGTGGAATCCCGAGTTCCCAACTCGAAATGCCTGAACTGAGACGCACTCGCGTGGAGCGGGCACCAGGTTGAGGTTGGCACAGGTCGGCGCCGGTACCGGCGTGGCTTTCCATTGCGCAGCGGCGTCAATTCCGCCGCACACAAGCAATATGGAAATAAAAGCAAAATGAATGCGCATCAGGTCTTCCTCAACGATATCGGAACGCCTGTCAGCCTAACGCATCACCGCGGTTGCTGTACACCGGCCAGCTGGGAAGATGGCACCTGCTTATCGCAAGGTCTTCAATGCGGGATAGAGCTTGCGCCACTTTGCATATCCAGTTTTGTAGGCGGCAAGGTCTGCTGGATCCGGCTCGATGCGCTCGGCAACTTCGATGGCCTGCGCGCATGCTTCGTCGAGGTTGGCCCAATGCCCTGCTCCCACGCCTGCCATCAACGCGGATCCGAATGCTCCGCCCTCTTCAGCACGCAGCACCTCGACGGCCTGACCGTAAATTCCCGCCTGAATCTTGCGCCACAGGGGTCCGCGTGCACCGCCCCCGCCCAATCGGATGGCGCTTACCGGTATCCCTAACTCGGCGAAAAGGGCGAATGTGTCTTCGAGCGAGTAGGTGACGCCTTCAAGCACCGCACGAACAAAATGTGCAGACGTGTGCACCGTGGAAATGCAGGCAAAAGCCGCTCTTACCTCAGGGTCAAGGTGCGGCGTGCGCTCGCCAAGAAGATATGGGGCCCATTCCAGGCCATCGCTGCCCGCCGGAATTTGCGCGGCCGATTCGGTGAGGTTGTCATAATCCTGCCCGGCGAAGAACGTCTCCTTGAGCCAGCTGAAGCTGAGGCCCGCCGATTGGGTGACCCCCATGACATGCCATAACCCTGGAACCGCGTGACAGAACGTGTGCAGCCTGCCTTTTGGATCCTTCGTCGGCGCCGCAGTCGCAGCGAAGACCACGCCCGAAGTTCCAATCGTTGCCGAAACCGACCCGGGCTGCAGAATCCCCATGCCCACCGCTCCAGCGCCCTGGTCACCGGCGCCCGCCACGACGGGCGTGCTCACATCCAGGCCTGACTGCCCGGCAGCACCTGCGCTGATGCGAGCACACACCTCAGGCGACTCATACACCTTGGGTAGCCAGCTTTCGGGAATGCCCGCCGCATCTGCAACTTCTTTTGACCATCTGCGATGGGTCACGTCGAGCAGAAGGGTTCCCGATGCCTCCTGCACGTCGATTGCATATTCGCCTGTGAGCCGGAAACGCACATAATCCTTGGGGCAGAGGATGTGGCGGATTTTGGCAAAAATCTCCGGCTCATGCTGCTTGACCCAGAGAACTTTGGTGAGCGTGAAGTTGGGCAGAGCAGGGTTGCAGGTGAGTTCGATGAGCCGCTCATAGCCTATTTTTTCGGTCAGCCAATCGCACTCTGGTTGGGTCCGGGTATCGCACCAGATCATGGCCGGGCGCAGCACCTGACCGGCCTCGCCCAGCAGAACGGCGCCATGCATTTGGCCGGTGAGACCAATAGCTGCGATTGGTTCCCCTGGCGCCGGAGCGGATGCGAGCGCGCCACGAATTGCCTCCTGCGCAGCGCGCCACCAATCTTCGGGGTCCTGCTCAGCCCAGCCCGGGTGAGCCGTCTTGAACGGCTCATGGTCGCACGATGCACCAGCAATCAGCTTGCCGTTTCCGTCCACGACTACAGCGCGGGTACCGCCCGTGCCCACGTCCATACCAAGGAACCACATACCGTTCTCTCCTTCGTAAATCGCTTTTCTGCGCGAACGCAGCATAGCAGCACAGACTATCGAGGGGAAAGGGGCGGAGTGCTGCGTACTTGCTACCACGATGTGAGATTCAGCGCCGTAGTGTGACCTTTAACACATGCGCTTCATCCTATTCAGGCGAAAATGAAGTCGAGATGCCTGCCAGCCATCCGCTGTGCCGGCCTGGAGAAAACACCGATGAGCGATCTTGCACCCCTGGCTGAAGCAGTTGCTGTTGACCCGCTGGTCGGGCACCCCGCCGACTACCACGTCTTCCACAAGTTTATCGAGCGCTGCAAGGAGCTTCCCGCCCTCTCCACCGCGGTAGTTTGGCCGCTGTCGGATGTAGCGATGAAGGGCACGGTTGAAGCTGCGCTTGAGGGCCTGATCGAACCCACACTCATCGGCGACGAAGCAGCCATCAAGGCGTTGGCGGTGAAGATCGGCGTGGATATCAGTGCCTACCCGATCCTCGACTGTGACAGCGAGCGCAAAGCCGCCGAGCTGGGCGTTGCTATGTGCCGCTCCGGCAACGCATTGGCAATGATGAAGGGGAGCCTGCACACCGACGAGTTGATGAAGGCCGCGATGAAGGCCGATACCGGGTTGCGCACCGCCCGCCGCATCAGCCATGTCTTCATCATGGATACGCCGGCCTATGCCCGCACCTTGATGATTACCGATGCCGCCATCAACATCACGCCTGAGCTCGAAGACAAGATCCACATTGTGCAAAACGCTATTGACCTGGCACATGCGCTGGGCATTCCGGAACCGAAGGTGGCGCTGCTTTCGGCGGTGGAGACGGTGAATCCGAAGATCAAGTCCACATTGGACGCAGCAGCCTTGTGCAAGATGGCCGAGCGCGGCCAGATTACCGGCGGCATTCTGGATGGGCCGCTGGCCTTCGATACAGCTGTCAGCGTCAAGGCGGCAAAGATCAAGGGCCTGGTCTCTCCGGTTACCGGGCAGGCGGATATCCTGGTGGTCCCCGATCTGGAGAGCGGCAATATGCTTGCCAAGCAGTTGGAGTACCTGGGCGGGGCGCAACTGGCGGGCATTGTTCTCGGCGCCAGGGTTCCCACCATCCTCACCAGCCGGGCCGACTCGGCGGAGACTCGCCTGACCAGTTGCGCGGTGGCTGTGCTGCTGCACTATGCCACGCACCCGCAGGTGAAGGTCTAGCGCCCGGCTACGAAGATCTGCGACCGGAAACTTCAGGGGAAAGGCCCAAAAGCTCGAATTCCGTGAACACTGAATTGGAAGGCCGTTTCCACGAATTTCAGGATCGGGATTGAAGAGGTCACCACCTGCACCAGGCGGGACCTCTTTGCCTCCCAGGAAATATCTATAGCCAAACCTAAATGCTTGGAGTAAATTGAATTGCAAATCTTCAGCCCATTTTTACGGGGTAGGCTTCAAGGTTGTCGCTGTTCCCGGAATCAAAGTGGTATTGCGGTGGGTGAAAGTGGTATTCCGCGACCGGGGTGAAAGTTGTATCTTGATGTGGCCTGCCCAAAACGGGGTGCAGATTCAATCTCATACTCACTGGGGCTCCCGGGTTCAGGTTTCGGGAGAGACTAGATGTACCGGGCTAGAAAGGCCGTCATGCGCAATCACGCGGAAGCAAACCTTGCAGCGTTGATTGAGAGCACCGAAGACCTGATCTGGTCAGTGGATTTAGAGTATCGGCTACTTGCCTTCAACAGCGCGATCAAACAGAAAATCCTATCCGGCTTCGGAATTGAGCTCACGGCGGGAATGCACCTGGAAGAAGCCCTGCCACCGGAGAGGGCTGTACTCTGGCCTCCGCTCTATGAGCGCGTTCTCACGGAAGGCCCGTTCCGGATGGAGTACACCTTAGGCGATGGAAGCATCGTGGAACTATCGTTGAACCCCATTGTGGTGAATGGGACGACAACAGGAATATCCGTCTTTGGGAAGGACATCACCGGGCGCAAAGAAACCGAAATCGCGCTACGCGAAAGCCTGGAGTCGCTGAGTGAGGCTCAGAGGGTCGGCGGGCTAGGTTCGTATGTTTTGGATGTCTCATCCGATAAGTGGATCAGTTCAGACGTGATGGATGAGATTTTTGGAATAGACAAGGATTATGTACGAACTGTCGAGGGGTGGACGTCGCTTATCCATCCCGATGAACGCGACATGATGACCGCCTACTTTGTGAACGAAGTTGTGGGCAAGAAGATTGCCTTCGACAAGGAGTACCGCATTATTCGCAGAGCGGATGGAGCGGAGCGCTGGGTACATGGGGTGGGCAGGCTCGAATTCGATGCCCAGGGCCATCCGGCCAAAATGCGCGGAGTGATCAAAGACGTCACTGAGCGCAAACAGTCCGAACTCAAGCTGCGGGACAGCGAGGAGCGCTTTCGTCAGACCTTTGAGCAAGCCGCAGTGGGAATTGTTCATACCTCGTTTGACGGCCCGATCCTGAGATGCAATACGCGGTTTGCGGAGATTATCGGCTACCCGATCGAGGAGGTTCCGGGCCTGACATTCCAACAAATCACGGCTCCAGAGGATCTGCCCGATAGCATCGTGTTTCTCGACCGGATTCCGCCAGTAGCGGCTGGTCGCGCAACCTGGGAGAAGCGCTATATCCGCAAGGACGGCAGCTTGACCTGGGCAAAGATCACGGCCTCAACCCAACGCGATGCGATGGGACGAGCATTGCATTACATCGCTGTGGTGGAGGATATTAACGCCCGGAAGATAGCTGAGGAGCGCCTTGGTGCGCTGCAGGACGCACTGCGCGCCAGCGAGGAGCGCTACCGCACCGCGTTCCAGACCAGCCTTGATGGCATTTGCATCAGCCATCTGGGCGACGGCAGATACATCGATGTCAACAAGACCTTTCTGGACATCATGGGATATAGCCGGGAAGAAGTAATTGGCAGGACATCCTCGGATCTCAATTTCTGGGTGGACCCGGGAACTAGAGAAGATCTGGTTGAAATGCTGCGCAAGAACGCGAGTTTTCGCGATGTGCAAATCCGGTATCGGAAGAAAGACGGCGAGTTCATCTGGGTGCTGCTGTCGTCATCGGTCATCGAGATTGAGGGCGTGTTCTGCACGCTCAGTATTTTGCGGGATATCTCGGATGCCAAGGCTGCGGAAGATCGGCTGTCGGCGGCACAGCAAGCATTGCGAACAAGCGAAGCGCGCTATAGAACCGCATTCCAGATGAGCTTGGATGCAGTAAATATCAATCGCATCTCGGACGGACTTTATATTGAGGTCAATCAGGCATTCCTCGATATCACCGGATTTGATCGCGAGGATGTGATCGGGCGGACGTCATTTGAAGTGAACATCTGGGCAGATGTTCGCGACCGGCAAAACCTGTTGGAGATTCTCCGCAACAACTCATCGTGCCGGGATCTTGAGGCCAAGTTCAGAAAGAAGGACGGAACCCAGATGTGGGGGTTAATGTCCGCGTCGGTGATTGAGCTCGACGGTGTTCCCTGCATCCTCTCGGTCACCCGGGATGTTTCCGACGCCAAAGCAGCGGAGGATGAGATCAGAAGCCTCGCCTTCTATGATCCGTTGACACGGTTGCCGAACCGCCGTCTACTGCTTGACCGGCTGAGACAGGTTCTGGCCGCCGGGTCTTACCAGAACCGCATGCACGCGCTGCTGTTCATCGATCTTGATCAATTCAAGACCTTGAACGACACCCTCGGCCACCAAACCGGAGATCAGCTTCTGCAGGAAGTGGCGCGGCGCCTGACCACATGCGTTCGCGAAGCAGACACCGTAGCTCGTTTAGGCGGAGATGAGTTCGTGGTCATGCTCGAAGATCTGAACGAAACCGCTGAAGATGCTGCTGAAGATGCAAAGACCACTGCAGAAAAGATCCTTGCAGCAGTGGCACAGCCCTACTTGATCGGCAGCCATGAATGCCGCAGCACAGCAAGCATTGGCATCACCGTGTTTGGAGACAGGAAAGAGAGCGCGGACGAGATATTGCAGCAGGCGGATATTGCCATGGACCAATCGAAAGAGGCCGGCTGCAATACGTTGCGCTTCTTCTCTCCCGCATTGCAGACTGCCGTGAACGCCCGGGCCGCGATGGAAGAAGATCTTCGCCAGGCGATCAAGAAGGACCAGTTTGTTCTTTACTATCAGCCGCAATTGGAATCGGCCCAATTGATTGGGGCGGAAGCGCTGATCAGGTGGAATCATCCCAGGCACGGGCTTTTGCTTCCGGGCGAATTCATTCCCCTCGCCGAGGAAACGGCGTTGATCCTGCCCTTGGGTGATTGGGTTCTGGAAGCCGCCTGTAAGCAGATTGTTTCCTGGACGGAACAAGACCGGCCACTCAACATCTCGGTTGCTGTCAACATCAGCGCTCTGCAGCTGCGCGAGCCGGATTTCGTCAAGAAGGTGTTGTCAGCCCTCGATCGAACTGGCGCCGATCCCGATTGTCTTGAGTTGGAACTGACTGAAAGCATGCTGGCGAACAACATTGAAGACGTGATCGGCAAAATGACCGAGCTGAAGTCGCACGGCTTGAGGTTTTCGCTGGACGATTTTGGGACTGGCTATTCTTCGCTGACGTATCTCAAGCGTCTGCCCCTGGACAAACTGAAGATTGACGGGTCATTTGTGAGGGACATTCTGGTGGACGCCACCAGCGGCGCCATTGCGCAGACCATCATTTCCTTGAGCCGGGCGATGGGACTGCCGGTCATTGCCGAGGGCGTTGAAACCGAAGAGCAGCGGAATTTCCTGACGAGCCTCGGGTGTAATTCATTTCAGGGTTTCTTATTCAGCCGGCCCCTGCCGCTGGATGAATTCGAGCGGCGCTGGGTTGAGCCCGGCCAGTACTTCAATGAGAGTATTGCAGACGGCCTGGTCCACCCCGGCGCACTTGGCGCTCCAGGTGGAGAGACATTGGCACGCAGTCACCGCGACAATTAGCTCGATCAATCCATGGACATGCTTAACTGGTGCCGGACATCCGCACCTCGAATCCAGAAAATCACATCGGTGGCGATATTGGACGCGTGGTCTGCAATCCTCTCGAGGTTTCGCGCCACAAGGATGCCGTTCATCGACTGCTGGGTATATTGAGGCCGTTCCTGGATCAGTTTCAGTAAGTCTTCATGGGCGCGCCGGTTCATGCGATCGATCTCATCGTCCATGTCACGCACAGAATCGGCCAGGCGGGCATCGCCATCCAGCAGCGCCTGCACCGCGGAACGGATCATGCGTCCGGCGAACTCTCCCATCGCGGCAAAATCCACTGGAAGATCAACTTCTTCGGTCTTCAATATATCCTTGGTCCGGCGGGCAATCCCCATCGACTGGTCGCCGATGCGCTCCAGGTCACCGTTGATCTTGATCACGGCAAGGATGAAGCGCAGGTCGATGGCCATCGGCTGCTCTTTGGCGAGCAGCTCATAGGCCATTTCGTCCAACTCTCGTTGCGCGGAGTTGATGGCCGTTTCGTTCTGCTTGACATACTGGCAGAGGCCCTTGTCACGCTGAAGGTAGGCGTCGACCGCGGACTCTACTGCCAGCTGCGACAGGGCAGCCATGGCAAGAAGCTTGTCCTTCAGTTCGGCGAGTTGCTGTTGAAAATGAATGCGCGGCAATGCTCTTCTCCGTCTCTACCCCGGGAATCAAATTCAGGCTCCGCGAGCAGAGAATTGCGACTCCCTGGCCACGACGCCCCGGAAACTGTGATTCCGCTCTAATGATTGTGCACCAAACTGTGTTACGAACGGACAAATTTCAGGCAATGCACCACAACCGTCACACCCGAAAGTCACTAGCCCAATTCTTCTGTTAGACGAGCGCGAGGCTGGAAGATGCTCTAGGCTAAAGGTATGGAAGCAGCGAACGCACCATCATCTGCCATGCTCAGCTTGAATCCTGCAAATTGTGAGACCCGCGAAGTCTACAAGTTGATGACCGGGATCATCGTCCCTCGGCCGGTAGCGCTGGTTTCAACCGTTGACCGCGAGGGTCATGCCAACCTTGCTCCATTCAGTTTCTTCACGGGCGTTGGCTCCAGCCCGCCCACGGTGCTCTTCTGTCCCACGGTACGGGATCCGGGTAAATCTGCGCGGGACATACGAAAAGACACACTGCGAAACGTGGAGGAAACAGGGGAATTTGTTGTGAATGTCGTCAGCGAAATGATTTCCGCCGCGGCAAACACCACAGCTGCTGAAGTTGGCCCGGAAGTGGATGAGTTTGTGCTGGCCGGTCTCACACCCATTGCCAGCGTCTCAGTGCTCCCGCCGCGTGTGGCCGAGTCGCCGGCGCAGATGGAGTGCAAGCTCTTGCAGGTGATCTACACGAGCCGCGCGCCGGGTGGAGGCGTCGTCGTGCTTGGCGAGGTGGTCCGCTTCCATGTGCAGGAAGATCTCATGGAGGACTTTCGAGTGGATCCAGCAGGCCTGGACGCTGTTGGGCGCATGGCCGGCAACACCTGGGTGCGGACCCGCGACCGGATTGAATTGATTCGCCCAAAATGAGCGCTGCCCTGACGCGGCTGAATCCGCGTGGTCGCGGCCCCAAGAAAGGCTCCTCAGGCCGCGGTCCTCATCTCTTCTTGTATTGGCCTCGACGGGAAGGAAGGATGCCCACTTCGTCCGACTTTGCCCACCGATTGGGGTGTTTCGACGAGCCGTTCTCACCGGAGTCGTCTGACCCCTTGGCTTCGGCAGCCGCCCTGGGAGGAAGGAATTCCGGTGGTGCGGTCACATGAGTGGGCGAAACGTCCACTCTTGGAGCGGGCGCCGGTTTCGGTTCCGGTGTGATGGTGCGGGTAGCACTTGCACGTTCTGGCGCTCGTTCTGTCCCTTCAGGAAAAGATGGTTCTGATTCCGTGAATGCTTGTTGATTTTGCGCTGCCTTCAGTCCAAGGATGGTGACGAAGTTTCTGAGCCCATCGAAGCGGGAGGCAACACGCGATCCGCCCTCTTCGCCCCCCAGAGCTTGTTCCTTCAGTGCCGGGGCTTTTTTCCGAGGAACGGGCTTGACAGTAGGAACGCGCTCCCAGGATTGCGCCGGGGGCACAGAACCCTGGACCGTCGTCTCAATGCTCTCCTTTGGCGCAGAAGCAAGAGGAGCGGCAGCTGGAGCGCTCGGTTGCACCTCGTGAATCGTGATGGATTCAACTGGGGGCTTTGACTGCTTGCCGCCAATAGCCACTGGCATCGGAGCGGATACAGCCGGGGTCATTGCAATACCTCCAGCATCCGGGACGGGTTTGGCTTGTTGCGCAGCGGCAGGTGGATCGAGTTCTCTGAGCCAAGACGGTAGGGCAGGCAGCGCGCTCGACATCGGTGCAATTCGTTTCTGTGGTGGCGCCTTGGAGGTTCGAGGCGGAACCGGCGAAGGCTCGGTGGGCACAAACAGGTGCTCCTGAACGCGCGGCTCTGGAATCTCAGGTTTGGCTTCAGCGGCAACTGGCGGAACCGACTGGTTGGAGTCAGGGGCCTCGGCAATCTTTTCAGGAATTTGCGTCTCCGCCGCGGTTTCTTCAACGACCGCGGGCCCCATCGGCCCAGTGTCTTCGATGCTTGGCCTGTTCTGCACTTTCGTCCGGCTTTTCGAAACCAGATGGTCCTCAATGGCCTGAACGGAGTTGCGAAACGCCGGGTCAGCTTTTTCAAGCCTGATTCGGTTGAGGACAAATCCCACGGCGGCCACTTCAAGCCGCTGCAGCGTGGTCGCTACCTGGCGCAACTCGGTGCGTGTAGTAACGCCGGATTCGATAATGACAATGACGCAGTCAACAAACCTGGCCAGGTATTCGGTTTCCGCCGAGACAATGAGCGGTGCAGTATCGGTGAGGACGATGCCCCCCGGTTGCGTTTCGGCCTCTTCCTCTTTTTGTTGGACCAGGGCCGACGGGCGACTACCCCGCTGGGTAGCGGCCAGCAATTGGTCCGACTGAATTGTGGTCCCCTCTTCGGCGGAACTGGCGGACGAAGCGGATGGCGGCGTTCCAGAAGCATCCACCAAAACCGCTGAACTTCCCATGGCCTGCAACATCGCTCTGACCTGGGTGACGATGGTGGTGACACCTGCACCGGGCGCGGTCCCGGTAAAGATGCAGCTCTTAAGATCGCCTTGCTTGCTGGCAAAGTCGAGAGCTGCGGAAAGGCGCAGGACATGTTCCTCTGCAACGCCGTCAATGACTTCAGAAAAGTCAGGCAATTGGGCAAGGGACGGAAAGCCGAGGACCTGCTCGACATCGGCGGCGATGTAGAGCGTTGGGTCCGTCTTGTGAGAAACCACTGCGGCGACAATTGAGAAAAAGAGGCCTGCAAAAACGATGAGCAGCGCATTCCGCAAAGCACCGGACTTGGCGGTGTGCAGCGGCGGAACAGCGGGCGTGGTGAGGAACGCGGCTCCTGGGGCACCGTCCTCGAGCATCAGGTTGCGCCATTGCTCGTCTACGGTTGAGTAGCGGCTTTGCAGCCGGGCTATGTCGCCCACCAGGTCGCTTGAACGTTGCAGCTTGGATGTGGCCCCGCCCGCTGCCGTTGTCAACTGGCCGAGCTGTGCATTCAACCTCGCCTCGATTGCTGCTGTCCGTTCAAGGTCGCCTCGTAGTCGCAGTTGAATGCGGGCTGCTGCCTTGGCGCGCAAGCCGTTGGTCATTGACTCAAGCGAAGCGTTGATTTTGGCCAACTCTTCCGCATCCTGCTTGTATTGCGGGTGGTTGGGAGTGAGGTTGGCCATTTGCGAGATGAGGATGGCGCGCCGCTGGTTGAGCGAAGTCTTCATGCTGACGAGGCCGGCATCGGTTGCGATAAGCTCGTCTGCTTCGGCATCAAGGGTTGCGGAACTTGGTCCATGTTCTGCATCCACCGAGGCGTAGCGGGCCGCCGCTTCGTCGTGGTCTGAGCGGGCTTTGACAAGCTCGGCGCGTATCCGGGCGATGTCGTCGTCAAAATGATCGGGAGCCGCGGTTCCGATTGTCGCCTGACCGAGTTGCTTGTTGAGCTCCTCCTGTTCGACGCGATCGGCAGTGAGCTCTTTCAGCATGCGGTCGCGCTCTTCGCTTAACACGGTCAAGCGCTGCGCATCACCCGCCTTCTGCTCGCCGAGCGAACTCTGGATGTAGCCGGCAGCCACAGCGTTGGCAAGGTTGGCGGCGACATCAGGGTTGGAGGCTCGGACGCCGATTGAGAATTGATAGCTTGAGCCCTCACGAACGACCTCAATTCTCCGGCGCAGCCGCTCGATTGCAGCCTGTTCGCTTTCGTCGCTCTTCCACCAACTCCCGTGGCCCAAACTGTGCAACGCCGCTGCCAAAACATCGGTGCGAGTGACGTTCAACATCTGCTGTGCGATGTAGGACTCGTAGGTGTTGCTGTCAAAGGGCCATCGCGCCGGGCTGCCAGGTTGCTGCAGGACCGAAGGCGGCGCCGGCTGAATGTACACCACGCTCTGGGCCAGGTAGACCTGCCAGGTGAAGAAATAGTAGAGCAGCCCCAGCACCAGCCCACCGAGCGCGATGCTCCATGCAAGACGACGATGCATCTGCAAGCTGCGCACCAGGTCAAAGCGGAAGACAGCCTGCTCGGCGTTTCCAGGCACGGTTGAGCGGACCGCCGAACCTGGTGGCCCGAGGGCGGAGTCGCCGACGCGCAACCGGTCTGCGGAATCCGATGAACCTGACAAATGAATCATGGCAACCCCACCGCAACCGCGGCGAACGTGCCCGCAGAGATCAGCGGGCTGAACCGCTCTAGCACATATGTAGCTCGATACAAACCGGACTGCGGTACGAACACGATTTCGCCGGGCCGTGGAGTGATCTCCAGTGATTTTGCCGGATTGAGAATGTCGTTGAAGGAGATCATTCGCGAATAGCCAGTGGCTGGATCGACGATCTGAATGTGAGGTTTGTTGCCGGCCTTGCCGGTGAATCCACCAGCCTCCGCCAGCACACCGGCAAGCGTGGAAGTACTGGTCAGTGGAACTGCCCCGGGCTTTTGCACTTCGCCGATAACAGACACAAAGCGCTCCGCTCCGTTAGGCACATAAACCACGTCGTCGCGGCGCAGGCGCAAGTCAGCCAGGCCGTTGCCGGAATCGATCAAGGCTTTCAGCTGGACCCACACCACCTGATCCCTTCCACGATAGATCGCGCAGCGCTCAGGAATCTGCGACGTCTTGTTTGGACCGATGGCGAGTCCACCCCTTGTCAGCGCCTCAAGCAAGGTAGGAGTTCCGTCAAACGTGAGAACGCCCGGCTTATCAACGGCGCCCAGGAGGAGAATCTTGTTCGAAGTGTATTTGGTTACGGTAACCTGGGATGCCAGGTTGGAGTAGTAGCCGGAGAGCGCGGTGTCGATGGCGTTCGCAGCCTGGGAACGGGTCAGCCCATCCAGCCTCACGTCGCCGGCCAGAGGCAACGTGATGCGCCCGTCGGGGCCGACGACGAGCTTGGCTGCCAGGTCGGGGCGTCCGGCAAAATCAACCGCGATTTCGTCGCCCTTGCCAAGCCTGTATTCCTCGTCCTCAGGGGGTTGAAACGAGCGCAGGGCTTCAAGCGGATTCGGCTTGAGTGTGGGAGAGTCCGGTTGCGCGCTGGTTCCCTGAGACGGTTCCGTGGTCTGGGCTACAAGGACGCAGGCTCCAGCCATCAGAAAAAGAAGAACCGGGATATGCATGCAGAGTTTCATGCCGCTACCTCCCGCCCGCGAAGAACTCCGAGGCTCTGTTGAACCAGTTCGAGCCCTTTGTGCTTCTCGTCGTCCGTCAACACCCACCGATGCAGCACTGCGAAGCCCCCTGCCGCGTAAAGAAGGCCCGCGACCAATAAAACACCCGTACCCTGCCAGCGGTTGACTTGAGACACCAGCGAGGCGACAGGCCAAGCCAACGCGCCTGCCACCAGGTAAGGCGTAACGCCCGGCACAATCACCACCTGCATGAAGCGAGCGAGGCCAAGATCGAGCACCCACAGCATCCTGCCCATGAGTATGCAGGCAGCACAGGCTGTAGCCAGGCAAACTGCAGCCCCGATTCCAAAGGGGGTCCACCTGCCCTGAATCCAACGAGCCGCCGGCAGCGTGACGGCCAGAAACAGCAGGTTTGGGATGGAATACGAGAACTCTTCGTACACCCGGCCCATCCCTCGCAAAATGGATGTACCCGCCCCAGTCAGCATATGCATTTGCATGGCAAGGCTGAATAGCACAAACAGGGGGATAAGTGTGTCCCGCATGGGTAACGCGGGACCGAGCCAAACCTGCAGAATCGGACTGGCCCAGAATGCCAACGCAGCCACAAAGGCTGCTGTGCACAGGTTAGAGTAGCGCGACCCTCGCAGATACAGCTCACCGAGCACGTGCAACTTCACGGAAGGGTCACTGGACGCATCCACATGTGAGGCAGCAGGCAGCAGCGCAGCAAAAAATGCGGTAGGGATTGTGGAAAGCGAGACCGGCCATTTTTTACCTACATCCAACAGGCCGGCCGCGGAAACGCCAATAAGCCCAAGGGCCGCAACGCGCTCGACCGACGCCAGAAAAATGGAGAGCATGCTCTGAAACTGCACTACCCCGCCGAAATGCACCACATACTTGAGCGACTCGCGGCTGATGTTGCGCGGCGACAGATGGAGCCACTTGAGCTGACGTCTTGCCCACCAGATTGAGAGCCCGTCATTGACCACCGTGCGAACGAGATAAGCCTCGGCCAGTCCTCGAATACCGCGGCCAGCGAGGACGAGCCAGACGATCATTGCAAGCTCTGCAAGAATGCCGATAGTGACGAAAACCTGAGTCGAGACGATGCGCTGGGTGCCGACCAGCATGTCGCCAAAAGCATTGAAGGCAATGCTCGACAGAAAGACGCCGAGAACAATCAGCACGGCTTCTTTGCCGTCCGAGGCATGAGCAGGGGGCAGGCGCAGCCAAGGTGCAATCCATTTCCAGCCAAGCAGGAAGCCAAGGAAAACCGCGCCGCACAAGGGAATGGTGACCGCCAGCCCTGTAGAAAGAAGCGCGTTGGCTTTATCGAATTCCCGCCGCGCATGAAACTCGGCCACGTACTTGATGTAGACATTGGAAATGCCCAGTGTCGTGATGCCGACGTATGAAACGAGAATGAAGATGGTGGCCCAGATGCCATAGGCTTCAAGGCCGATATGGGCGAGCAGAAAAGGCACCAGGCACACGCCCCTGGCCATGTTGACGAGGCGCGCCACAATGGTTGCCATCACATTGCTTCCAAAGCGACCATTCACCTGGTTCAAGGACTGTCGTGCAGCGTCAGCGCCGCCGAGTTCGAGAGCTGCCTCGGGGTCGAGAGCCCAATCGAATTCCTTTTCGGGAAGCTCGGAGATGAAGTGGGAGGCGGTCATGGCAGTTCCACCTCGCGCTTGGTTCGAGCCCAGGATGCGCGACTCCGCGATTGGCGAAGCACCAACGGTGTAATGACCGCTTTCCACAGTAGGTAGAGCGGTGCCGCCACCAGTGCAGTCAGATCACGCATTGGCTCCGAACCAAGCAGCGCCGACTGGACCACATAGATCATTGCAATTGCCGCGCAGGCGAAAGCGTAAATGTGCAGCCATTGCAGGGGCAGTGCGGCGGTGAGAAGAAGGGCAATGATTCCACGCGAAAGAGGCAGGCTCCAGACGTCGGTAAGGGTTTCGAAGGTGCGCCAGTTTCCGTGAAGCATCGCTGAGAGCAGCCTACCGGTTGACTGACTGGCCACCCGCATCCTGCCGCCCTCCCAGCGAGCTTCCTGAGAGGCTTGAGTGGCCCAAGTGCCTGGAATACGGGCATGGACAAAGGCATCTGCAACCCAGTTCACGCGCACGCCCGCCGACACCAGCCTGGTGCTGTACTCAGCGTCTTCAGCAATGCTGTTTGCATTAAAAGGGACCCGCTGAAGCGTGGCGGCCGTGAGGGCAAACCCGTTTCCAAAGATTCCCGTAGAAAATCCGAGGCCCGCCCGTCCTCCGGGACGGACAACGTTCATGCCGCGAAACGCAAGCAGCCGCAGGCGCGCTAAGGGATCAATAAAAGTTGAGCCCAACCGAAAGTCCGGCAATTCCAACTCGTAGCGGCATTGGGTCGCTTCCGCTCCTTCTTCCAGTGCGGCTCGAGTAGCCGAAACCAGGTTCGGGCTGACGATTGAATCGGCATCGATCACCAGAACCGCGTTGGCACCCGCGCCCAGTGCGGCCGAAAAGCCCTCGCGCAATGCAGCGCCTTTGCCCCGCAGACTGGGATTGTTCAACTGAACAACCTGTGCTCCTGCATCAGCTGCAACTGAAGCTGTGGAATCTGCGCAGTTGTGGGCAATTACAAATACCTGGATCGACGGGTCGGCCGCACGCACGGATTCAAGTGTCCGCGCGATCATCAGTTCTTCATCGTGTGCAGGCACAACCAAAGCCAGGTCGATGGGCTTCTTGCCGGTGTCCGTAGGCCGACGCACGCCAAAGAAACTGCCAGCGATACAGAGAGCAAGATTGAGGAACAGCGGCGTAACAAGCACCACCATCGCCACTGCCAGCACCCAGATTGACAACTGCTCCATCAAAACTCTCCGCCCCTCGATGACTGGCCCGACGCGGTCACCCGACCGGGGATGAACTGGTTCCTACACCCTATGCCGCATGAAAGAGACCGGCTCTCAGGTCAGCACTCGCCTGAATTCAAAACGCGGTGCCATTGCGGGCAAAGACCGAGTCGACACGCGAGCCGGATTCATTCCCTGAACCCATCCCAAAATGAGAAAAAACAACAAGAACGCCTGTTCGCCCAGATACACGGTTGCGAGCGCTGTCATCAATCCGATGAGCACGGCCAGATGCGCGAAGACGAGCCCATGATCCTCGATCGAGATGGACCGGGCGGATAGCCACAAGAGCCTCGCCGCGCATCCTCCGACAATCGCTAGAAACAGGAACAGCCCGGTGAATCCCTGGGTGACTGCGAGCACCAGGTATTCGTTGTCGATCGACTCTTGTCCGGCCATAGTTGGACGGGTCGTGATTCCCCACCCGAAAGCTTTGCGCGCCAAGACAGCCGGGATGTAGTTGTGAACCAGGTCGCGGCGATAGATGGCACTCGACTGCTCTTCGCTGGTGGCTTGTCCGGGAGGCGCATTTGTATATGCCTTTCCCAGGAAGTACCCGGCCACCAAAAGCACCCCGATGATCACGAGAAAAACTGCTGTGGCCTTGCTGACCGGCAAGGTCCGCATAAGGGCAAAGAAGACCACGGCCAGGACCACTCCCAGCCACGGACCCCGCGACTGGGTCATCAGCAGGCCGGCGACAATGGCGAACAGCACCATACCTCGCGGTGTGAATGGAAGCCCGTTGATCAGTTTCCGATTGCCCCATTCGGGCGCAAACCTGCGCAGCCAGATGCAGTAGGTCAAGCCGATCAGGAAGATCATTCCCGCAAGAATGGCGTGCGCATAGGGGCCGGCAATCCGACCCAGTCCCCAGCGAACCTGCATGGGCCACGCCAGGGGCTGACCGGGAAACAGGTGCTTGAAAACCAGCTGCCAGCTGCTGGTTCCAGTGAGGAAATCAAACAGGCTCAAGGTGGCAACGAAACCAAGCAGGACGACCAACCGTTGCAGAATCGCTTTTCTGACCGGCTGTCCTCTGTATTGCCCTTGCTCGATGAGCAGTTTGCCCAGCATGTAAGGCAGGATGATGGTCGTGACGCCGGCGGCCAGGAGGAACACTCCATTGCCCAGGTTGGTATGCAGCTTCTCTGCCGGAGATGTAAACAGCCGCACCCAGGAGCCGTCTGCCAGTACTGAGCTCAGCCCCTCTGAAACTGCCGCACTGACGGCAAAGAGCACTACCAGCAAATCCATCCAATCGAAGCGCCAATGACGCAACTCAGTGAAGCAAAGTGCCAGACCCAATGGAAGAATTGCTGCGGCAGCAAACGTAATCGGCGGCAAGTGCGGAAAACGCAGCTCGAAGAATTGAGGTAGAAGCAGAACCGAGGGAAGATAGACGTTGATCAGGGCGCTGCGAATCGAGTCCCGCGCAATCACTACGCAGCAGACGACGGCCGGAATCAGGATGATCAGCTCCATTCGATACCCATGAGACAGCGTGCGTGCGATGCCTTAACCACGAATGCGCGTCTGCGCGGGAAGTACCTCAGGATCTCCACTGATTGCAACGCGGGAGCCGGATTCGTTGTCCGGAACCAGGGATCGGCCATGGGCGATGGCCGGTTGCCATTCGTCAAACAACGGTTGGGCACACCATGCATTGAGGAGAAACCGCAGTTTGAAACTCAGACCTGCCAATGAAAGCGAGAGACCGGCATCCAGAAGCTGCCGCCTGGCGTCCATCAGGACACCTAATCCTGCCGCAGTCATCTGTTTGACCTGCTGGAGGTGCACCACCATGACAAGGCTGTTGACGATGCTGGCCTGGATCGCTTCCTGGATCGCCGGTCCGATATTGGCCCCAAGTCGTCCATATATTTCGACGTGAATGACTTCGGTTTCGCTCACCGTCGTAACCTGCGATTGGCCCAGGTAGGGGCGTTGCGTCCACGCGGCGATCAAGGTCATGGGAAGCCTTCGTCCTAATCCGATGAAGTCGCGCAGATATCGCGGGCTCAATCGCGATGGCTCCTGCATCAGCCGCATGGCCCATTCCATCCCGCAACGCTGAACCCATCGCGGTGCGCGCCGCATGTCACCCACAAGAATCTCAAAGCTGCCACCTACTCCCATGGCCACCGGCACCCCGAGGCGCTTGCGGTGCATCCAGATCCACTTTTCCTGTTTCGGATTACCCAGGGCGACCAGAAGAATGTGGGGTTTTGCCGCGTGAATTCGATGCAGGATCTCACTCTGATCCAACCGAGCCATGTTCTCCTCGGATGGAGCGTAGGTTCCCACGACGCGCACGCCGGGATGCTCCTGCTCAAGGACCTTCGCCGCTCGCTGGGCAACGTCCCCTTTGCCGCCAAGGAGAAAAATTCCATACCCTTTTCGCGTCGAAAGATCAGCCAACCTGGGTACCAAATCAACGCCCGTGACGCGCTCAGCCAATGGGCAGCCCAAGAGCTTGGATACCCACACCAGCGGCATCCCGTCCGGTAGTACGAGGCTGCAGCCAGAGATAATCCGATGGAGATGCTGATCCGCAAGGGAATTCAGCCAGAAATCGAGATTTGCGGTTGCCACTTGATGTGTGCCGCCTGATTGAATCAGACGTTCAATTGCGTCCACAGCCTCGCCGGCAGTCAGACTGTCCAACGGTAATCCCAGAACTGCGATGGGGCGCTTCGAATCCCGTTTCATCTCAAGCTTCCATTCCCCGCACGTGCAAGAAGCCCCGTTCAGCATGCCTTATCTGGGGAGATGGCCCGCAGTTCAATTTGACTTGCCTTCCCCAGTCCGCGCACAGCGCACAGCAAGCCTCTATCCGGTTCCACAAGCCCGCTTGTTCTTCGTGCAACGGAGCCCCGCTTCGCGTTTGTGACAGCCAGGTCAGGTGCACTCATCCCGTCCGACTTTTCACATCGCCAATCTGGCTGGACTGACGATTCAAAGCGACGACTTGAACAGCTCGCAAAACAATGGCGGAATCCTGAAGATTGTAGCCTTAACTATAGCGCCTTTAGGCACATGCAAAAAGAGTAAACCAGTAACCAGATGCAGTTACCCGAAGGGTCTAAAACACATTACCAGGGCAGAATATTCAAGTTCGCTCTCCCGCTGCGAAGTCAATAATTCACCCCGGCAAATCTCTATTCCCGCCATTCCAGCACGACCACAGTACATGGGGCAATTGTGAGTCTCCCACCGCTGAATGTTTCCTCAGCCACGTTCACCTCTGGCGTGGCTTCGTTGCCGGAACCAGGTCCTGAACTGATGAGTCTCCATAAGTTAGCATTAACATTTGGAACGAGGCCAGGAGCCTCGATGCTGACTGTTCTGGATATGTCGAGGCCAGTATTGAAGACAATCAACCCGTGGAATTTGCCATCGTTGAAAGCATAGGCATCCAGCTCGTGAACAGCTTGCAATTGCACTCCATCGTTGCCCCCCCATTGGTCACGTGTCGGGTTCTGGCCAGAAACCTCGACGCGCATCATATTGCCGCGAACAACTCGATTTGCCATGGATTCGACGAGAAACTGGGGGCGCATCCGCGCATTGGGCCCCATCTCTACGACGCTACCCCAAAGGCTGACCAGCTCGCCATCTGCCCGCTTGAAACGATACTGAGGCAAGGCGAAGAGCATCTGATCGCGGACACCGTGGTCTCGCATCATGCGCAGCATGTGTTCTGTGACGGCCAGTCCCGCCGCGGCCGATGAAGTAAAGCGGTCAAGGACATGCTGGGGCGCGGAGCCTTCAGTGGTGTGGAGATTGACTTCGTACACGGCGAGTTGCCGCCCGCGCGCAGAGGCTTGCGTGGCGCGCACAATACCTTCTCGCGACATTTGTTCCGGCTGCGCCAAAAGCGGCCCGTACAACTCGTCGTCATTTGCCCATCGAGTTACGCCGTGCATCAAGTACGGAGCGAAGGCCAGCGTGTTTGCCTGTGGAGCGGCTGCCAGCAATTCGATATTCCGGTCAGGCCATACGGCCTGAGCGCCCACTGCCAGATCGAATCGGCCCGCGTCCACGCCGGCCCCTGCGCGAATGGCAGCGAACACCTGATTCGCACGGCGACCGTAAGCGGCCGGATCATCCAGCGTCTCGCCCTTGTAGATTCCGTTCCAGGTTTCGTTGCCCAGCTCGATGTGAATGGTCTTGAAAACTCGCGTCCAAGGCTCTGGATACCCGCCGGCGATTCGCAATGCGCCACCTGCAGTTGTGGGCCCGCCCGCCAGGTACTCGGCCAGTTTGCCTGCCTCGCCCTTGCTGATCGCCGTTGGCGCCACGATCCAAGGCTCTGCGCCAACTGCCCTGCAGAGTTCAAGAAATTCGGGAACTCCAACAGGAATATCCTCCTCCTTGCTGGACCAGGCCGAGTATCCAGAGCGCTGACGGGCGAGCGATGGAACTAAAAGATTATCCACAGTGCTGCCCAGGCCGGTTTCGCTGGACATGAGGCGCAGCACCCCGGGCTGCAGGGTTTTCAGAGTTTGCACAACTTCATCGCGAAAGGCCGTCCTGTTCGTGGCGTCCCCATCAATCCGCTCAAGGTCAACATCGTCCAGCAATAGCGAGGTTCCCCGGATGTTGAAGCTCACCTCCACGGGCCCGGCCAATTTCGGGGAGTCGGCCGGCGCGGCAACTTCGTTGACGGTAAACTCCTGGTCGTAGTCCGCCCAATTAGGTGTGAGTCGGATATCGCGATCGAGATACGTTGTTTCTCCGTTGACGATTCTTGCCACGTGTAATCGAACCGTCTGATCACCGGTCAGGCCCTTAGCCCTGAAGTTCAAGCGAAACCTGCCCCGGAGACGCACAAATGTGAGCCCTTGAGTCGAGTCGAAGTAGGACTTGATCTGCGCAGACTGGCCTTCTCCTGCTGCTTCGATTCGCAACGCCTGGTGGCCCGGCGTGGATGGAGAAAGATCCTTCCGTTCGGCATCGATCCGCGCGCCACCGCTCAAGGAAGGCCACCACCCTGCAGCCGGATCTCCCGGAAAATCCTTCTGGACGGCGATCCAACCACCAGACACTATCCCGCTAACCGGGCCGCCGCTGCCGGTGTCAAGGCCAAGGCCATATCCCCCGCCACTCGGACCACTGGTCAGCACCATGCCTCGCCGCCCCGCAGCACCGCCATCCAACACTTCAAATTCGGCCCCGTCCCAGAAGCCAGGCGGCCAGGCAAAGCCTTGCTGCGTGTCAACGCATCGAGCCGCCCCACCCATGTTGCAATGCAGAATGCTGCGGAAACTCATCCCCTCGAATCCGGGATTACGGAAGAGGAGATTCTTCATCATCTGCCCGGAGTCGTAGTAATTCTGCTGGCCCAGATTGATGCCGAGCCTTGTCACTCCGGGAAGAACGACCTGGCTTGTGATCCGCAGATGCGTGACGTCGCTTTCTGGTTGAGCTGCGGCTTGTGCCAGTGCGATCCGCGACACGATGATCAAGGCGAGCATCGCGGCAAAGCCTGCTGAATGCAGACAATACGGAATCAGCGTAATCGTGGGCTTTGAATGCATATGTCTTGTGAAGCAACTCCATGGCGACAACGGCAGGTTGAAATGCGAGACTGCGGTCTTCTTCAAGCATAGTCCGTTGGCCGCACCTGCTTTGCGATGGCTGCCTCGCACTATACTTGAGGCACTTTGACGAACCGCGACACAGCGTATCGGATCAAGCCGTCCACCGAAATCCGAGAAGGAGCCGGAGGCAAACTGCGTTTCCGACAGGCCGGTGCGGCGTTCCGAAAGGCTGAATGGCCGTGATCCAGCCTCCTTCCTATCCATATACCGCTTCCGTCATTGTCGTTTCATTCAACACGCGCGAGTTGCTGCGAGAGTGCCTGCAATCGCTGGTTATTGAATGCGAGCTGCTGCCGCCGTGGGAAAGCGCCGAGGTCCTGGTGGTCGACAATGCCTCCGCGGACGGTTCTGCGGAGATGGTTAAACGGGAGTTCTCCGGCGCAGGGATGCCTGTCCGCATCATTCGGAATGATGTCAATCTTGGGTTCGGAGTAGCCAACAACCTTGCCATCGAAGCAGCGCAAGGCGAGTATCTGGTTCCGCTCAACTCCGACGCATTTTTTCATCCGGGAGCGCTCTCCCTGGCGCTCGCCCACATGCGGACCGATCCTACTGTTGGTATCGGCGGAGGACGACTGGTTGGACGCGAGGGTGAACCGCAACCCTCCGCGCGGTCTTCGCCGTCGATCTGGTTCAATTTTCTCGTTCTGAGCGGGCTCTCTGACCGGTTTCCACATTCACGAGTCTTCGGTGCCCCGGAACGAAGCTGGGCGGACCCATTGCAACCGGCAGATGTGGGCTGGCTGACTGGCGCATTCCTGATTGCGCGGCGCGAGGCCCTAAGCAAGGCTGGCGTCTTCGATCCCAGGTTCTTTCTCTACTACGAGGAAGTCGACCTGTGTCGGCGCGTGAGAGCTGCGGGATTTCGAATTCTGTACTGGCCTGACATCGTGGTCATGCATATCGGCGGCGAATCGAGTCGGCGGTTGAATTCGTTCGCGCTTGCGGGCCACGCAGGGGAAGTCGTGCTTTGGCGGATGCGTTCGACATTTCTCTATTATCGAAAGCATCACGGCATGCAAGCTCGGCTGGTGTTGTGGCTCGAGCTTGCAATGAATTGTCTGACGCGGTTGCGGAATGCCGGCAGTTCAGATCCACAGCGCGGGCAAGCGCGCAAAGAGGCGGCGATTCACATGCGCCTTTTGCGCCGGGCCTGGGAGGAGACTTGCGGAGGCCGGTTCAGTCCACCGCCACCGTGGTAGAAGCGCTGTTCATAAAACCTGCGGCGCAAACTGGGCTATTTCATCAGGTCAAGAAGAGGCTCTTCAATTCCCCTTCGCACCATCTCGTCGCGATCAGAAACGGGTCGCCAACCCAGCGTTGCTTTCGCCAACGAGCAATCGAATACTGCCCGCTGCGTCCTGCTTTCCCAATCGCGATAGGACGGTCGGCGCCTTTCAGGATGACGCACAGCGACCTTGACGAGCCATTTAGCCATGTCTTTGATGTAGAAATTGAGAATTGGCGTTGCGTGGCGCCGTACTCTCATGCCGCCTGCACGTTCAAGTTCATTTACATACTCCTGCGCGCTGAGGCAAGGATCCGCGACCAGGTTGAAGGACATGCCTTCAATGCCCGGCGTATCGATGGCGGCGATGACGGCAGTTGCCACATCTTCGACTAACACGAGCGGGAGTTGTTTCTTGCCGTCCCCCCAGAACTGGCAAACTGCGTCGTGCCACCACATTCCCACGCCCATGTGGAATGGAATCCCTCCGCGTCCGATGACAATCCCGGGACGGACAATCACCAGCGGCAGACCTTGTTTCTTATGCATGTTCGTCAATACATTTTCTGAATCTGCCTTGGCCCGGGCATAGAGGTTTCTGCGATCGATCCTGCGATCAAGTGGCGTTTTCTCGGAAATGGTTCCCGCGTTTTTACCCGCATAGTAGGAGTCAATTGTGCCGGCATAAATCAGCCGTTTCACTCCAGCTTCAAGAGCGCATTCGGCTACCTGCCGGGTGGCGGCAATTTCATATTCCTGGTATTCCGGCCAGCTTTTCACGTTCGCACGCGCCAGGTGAATCACGCAGTCGATTCCGGCCATGGCACGAAGAAGCTGTTGGCGGTTTCCAATGTCGCCGACCTGCCACTCCAGCTCAGGACCTCGAAGGTGAACCGGAATTGAATTGGGGTTGCGCACGAACAAACGCACCGCTTGTTTATCACGGATCAACTGGCTCGCAAGCTCCTTGCCAATGAACCCTGTTCCGCCTAGGACAAGTACCCGCGGCGAGGCGCCAGTTCGCGCATGAGCCACCAAGTCTTGCGAAGCGGTCTTCTCCCCGGGAATGTTGGCTAGGGCGGCCATCTGTTCGCAAAGCCGAATCACTTTGCCGCCTGTTTGCCCGTCAATGCGCACATCGAGCGGCAGGCCGCGCGGGTTGTAGAAAGCGTCCATGACTCTCGCGATGCTTTCGCCATAAGGATTGCCGCGTGCGCGCAGGTGCAGCTTTGATGCCACATAGTTCCAGAGGGTGTGACGGGCCTGCCGTTTGAGACTCTTTGCCTTGTTCACCAGCATTGAGTAGTTGTCGAAATCAGGGTCGGTGGGGCGATGGCGATCGATTGTGCAGGTGTTACGTTCAAAATCCACGGTTGCGGCCGCGAGCGAACCACGAAAGTGAATCGTGGATTCGGAAAACCCCGGCGCGAACGAAAAACGTAACTGCACGGCGGCCTGCCGCACAACTGCGTCAATTTGCCAGCGGCGATAAAACCTTCGCCCCGTGGGCAAATCGACAGGGTCTGAAGGATGAACCCGCATCTCTGCCGGTTCTCCGACCAGGTCAAGCATGTGCGCGACGGAGTGCGAGCCAATCTCCATGAGAATGTTGCGCGGATCGCGCAACATCCAGGTATCAAAGGGACCGTGAACAACCTGCGGCAACGGCTTGTGCCAGGTGATGGTCACATCCAGCGGGCGTCCGAGTATGCCACTGTGCAGATGATGGCGGAGGCTCTCGTAGGGTGCGGAAAAAAGGAAATTGTGCCCCACGCCGAGGCGCAGATCACGCTCAAATGCAAGCGCATCCAGAGTGTCGCAATCATCCGCGGAATCGCACATCGGTTTTTCAATCAGGACGTCAACGCCGGCCTCAAGCAGCGTCTTTGCGGCCGCAAAATGGTGATCCGGAGGCAACAGAATGTGTACTGAGTCAAGCGCGTTTCCATCCTGGTGCTCCGCCGCCAGCATCGCCTCAAGCGAGGGGTAAGCGCTGGGAACGGCGAACTTGCGGGCGAGGTCTTGTGCGCGTGTGAAAACCCGGTCACACACCGCAACCAGTTCAACGCCGGGGACAGATTGAATGCACTGCGCATGCCAGTCAGCGATGTAGCCCGCGCCCAGGAACGCCACCCTGCGCTTTCTGCCGGAACTCTCGACTGCAGCATTTTGCGATGAACGTGTCATGCTGCTTACGAACTCCTCTTGTGCTCCAGGATTGTTGGCGCGCGGCCGCGGCCCCTTCGCCAATGGTAGGCCAGCATGCCGGCAAGTGCAGGAAACTTTGCCAGCATGGTGAAGCATGCATAGACGCGCGCGTCGCTGCTGGACCAGCCGCGGCTTTTTCCGCCGAAATAAATGCGGACGAACTGGAGCGCGAATAGGCCAATCAACGCAAGGATCGAGAGCCCGTATAGGAAGGGCGCAAGGCAGAGTGCAACCAACGGCAGCAGCAAGCCCCAAAGCCAGATACGGCGGCACTCGGGGACGAAGTACCGCTCTTCGCTCTTACCGTGGATTGCCGCGACCTGCGCATAGGCGTGGCCGGTTCGCATGGCTCTTCGACACCACTCAATGAAGCTCGACATGGCTGCATCGTGACCGGCCATCGATGCATCCATCAGTAGAATCTTCCAACCCGCCTGCCGCACACGTACGCAGAACTCATCGTCTTCGCCGGCGATCACGTCGGCGCGAAAACCGCCAAGGGCACGGAAGACCTTGGCGCGCACCATGAAGATACCGCCGCATGCACTGAGTTCTCCAGGCGTCTTTTGCCATTCAAGATCGCAAAGTGTTTTGTAGACAGTAGCGTGGGGACGGATTTCTCGCACATGGCCGCAGGCTATGCCCACCTCGCTTCTTTCATTGAGCACCGCCCTGCCCCGCACGAGCCAGCCATCGGCGAGTTCGCAGTCGCCATCAACAAACTGGATGAGGACTGCGCCGGGCTCGCGCTCCATCACGAATGCAAAACCCTCATTGCGAGCGCGCGCGGCGCTGAACGGCTGCGCCGGATCTATTTCGACAACATGGCAGCCCGCCGATCGCGCAAATGCAACGCTTCCGTCTACCGAACCAGAGTCGACGTAAACCACCATCGCCGCAGCCTTCACCGCCGCGGGCAAACACCTCTTCAGGCGATCCCCTTCGTTGCGCCCAATCACGACGATCGCAACACTACCGCTGGAGCTTGGGACCATGGAGATCAATTCTAGAGCTTCGACCAGGTTTCCGGTGTCCAGGCTATCTTAGGGAATCGATCGGTCAATGCGGCATTCGATGGGCACTACAAGTCCAATGACTCACGCGACGGTCATCTCCTGTCCCCTGGCTTCGCGGCCCATGAGCGCCAACCCGGAGAGAACCAATGCCACCACGATGACGGTGACCGCCAGTACAGCTGGATAGTTTCCCCAACGCTCGGCCGCCAATGCCTGTCCTTTGCCGTTCCATGAAGTGACCAGGCCGCCCAGCTGGTACGCAAGCCCGGGCGCTGTAGCTCGAACCGGTGCAGGCGATAACTCGGTGAGATACGCTGGGACAACTCCCCACGCGCCCTGCACCATAAACTGCATCAAAACTGCTCCTACGCCCAATGTCCAGGCAGAATGTCCATATGCGTAAAGTGGAATCACCGGAATCGCCAGCAGGGCCGCGGTAACAATGGCCCGCTTGCGGCCCCATCTTTCTGAGAGTGTTCCAAAAACAATTCCACCGGCGATTGATCCGAACCCATACAAGACGCCGATCAACCCCACTGTTGATGGAGACAACTTCGCAGAAACGGTGAGGAAAGTTGGATACACATCCTGCGTACCATGCGAGAAACTCATGAAGGCGGTCATCAGCAGCACGAGGAATAAGAATGTTGGTAGGAAGGCCAGCAACTTGCCCGACGCTCCAGCCTCATATGACTTGCCCGTTCCTGCTGCCGCTCGAGCGCGGCGCTGGCGTGAGCCTTCAAGCCAGACAGGCGACTCCTGCACGCGAGCCTGCACGTAGAACACAAGAACAGCTGGAGTAGCGCCGAGAATGAACAAACCTCTCCAGCCGATTCCAGGAACGGCCAACCCCAAAAATCCAAAGCCGTGAAAGAAGAGCGCGAAGGCGGCCGAAGCCAGGATCGACCCCATCGCATAGCCTTCCTGCAGAATGCCGGAGAATGTTCCCCGGCCCTCTTTGGGTAAGGTCTCAAATGCGAGTGCCGCGCCGACACCCCATTCGCCGCCCATCGCCAGGCCGAAGAGCGCCCGCAGCACCAACAGGACCGCAAGAGATGGTGCAAAAGCACAAGCCAGTTCAATGATTGAGAAGCTGAGGATGTTGGCCATCAGCACTGGCCGGCGTCCGTAGCGGTCGGCGAGCATGCCGAACAGCAGTGCCCCGACCGGGCGGAAAACCTGCGTCAGGAACACCGCACCGAGTACCGCGGAAGGCTTGGTATGGAATTCTCCGGCGATGGCCGGGACACAGAAAATCAGGATGAAGAAATCCAGCGAATCAAGCGCCCACCCCAGGAAAGCGGCGACAAAGGTATGGCGCTGCGGACGGGTAAGACGGCTGAAGTGGCCAATGAAAGACATAGGCGGCAGGATAACAGACTGCATTTGCAGCCAGCCCATGCCTGTCGGCCAGGCGCTGAATATAAGATATATTTGTTGCAACAAATACCGCTTCAAAGCATCCAATGGGAAGTGGATCAGTCCCCTTTGGTTGGCTCACGTTTTTCCCTTTTGTTGAAACGGAAGAAGTCTTTTCCCATGTTGACAGCACGATAGAATCGGAGCCGCATTGCGGAGCCGAAAGGAACTCATCCTCATGAAGCGTTTCGCCCTTATCATTTGCGCGCTGGCCATTTCGTCTCCCCTTGCCCTGACGCAAAGCTCTACTTGGACTTCCGATCCAGCGCACAGCCAGGTGGAGTTCAGCATCTCTCATCTAACCGTGACAACTGTGCACGGGCACTTTGGCAAAGTCGCTGCCACCCTTCAGTTCAACGACGCGGATATCACTCAATCCAGCGTGAATGCCACGATCGACGTGACGAATGTGGACACTGGAGAATCGCCTCGCGACTCAGTGCTGAAGAGTTCAGATTTTTTCGATGTCGACAAGTTTCCAACCGCTACGTTTGTCAGCACCCGGGTGGCGAGAAACGGAAAAAAGCTGACCATCACCGGGCAATTGACAGTCCGCGGCGTCACCAGGCCGGTTGTGCTTGAGGCGGACGGCCCCACCCAGGTGATTGCGAGCCCGGACCATCGCCCGCACACCACCTTCTCGGCCACCACCACCATCAGCCGAACGGCATTTGGCATTGCAACCATGTTTCCAGATATGGTTGCGGGAGACGACGCCAAGCTGACCATTAATTTGGAAGTGGTGAAACAGTAACAGTGAAGCGGAGACGATCAAGTCTGCTTCCCTCAGATCGTGAAGTGGCGACTTGCCGGGAGGAGATCGACAATGCCAGGGCTAAAGTTCGAGATCGTGCAGGAGGCGCCTTTTTCAAGCCTGGAAGAAGAAGCGCTGCTCAACGTGTTGCGCACCTCCGACTGCCTCAACCGCGCCTTTCACTTGAACACCCGTCAATGGGGGGTGACCTCGACACAATACAACGTGCTGCGCATTCTGCGTGGAGCACAACCACAAGGGCTCACCTGCACAGCGATTGGGAGTCGAATGATCGCCGCGGAGCCCGACATTACACGATTACTATCAAGATTAAAAACACTGAAGCTCATTCGGCAACATCGCGACACCCATGACCGGCGAGTGATCTGGACGCGGATATCTGAAGCCGGGCTGGATTTGCTAAAGAAGATGGACCCGGTGATCCAGCGTCTTCCACGGGAGCTTTTGGGGCACCTCGACGGTGCGGAATTGGCAGAACTAATCCGCTTGCTCGAGTCCGCGCGAAAGACCGTGACACAGAGTTTTGCGGCAGTCGATTAATGGTTGACAGCTGATCGAGCCAGCCGATTGATCAGGGCTCAGAGTACCCCGCTCAATGGCCCCAGCGCCATTTTTCTCAGCGTCTGGCTTG
>Ga0181535_10001012_pt1 | contig 38449 bp, 32 predicted proteins | sample PEATcosm2014_Bin_44_FD_119774 | JGI IMG/M metagenome (GOLD analysis project Ga0181535, IMG submission 119774) | Peatland microbial communities from MTU Mesocosm Facility, Houghton, MI, USA - PEATcosm2014_Bin17_30_metaG | ecosystem: Environmental > Terrestrial > Soil > Wetlands > Peat | place... | reverse complement strand
TTGTCCGATCCACGCCCGCTTTATGCGCCCGCTGGAATCGAGAAGCAGCACGGTCGGTGTCCCCGAGACCCTGAGAGCACCAAGTCGTTGACCGTAGATCCTTTGAACCTCCACATCGTCCCTGCTCAGGTATTTGCTGCCGGAGGATGCGTCATTTGGCATGACGAGGAGTACATGAGCATGGAGCACATTGCTTCTTTCCTGCTCGCCAAGCCGCTGATAAAAAGGCAGGCTTGCATCGCAGTAAGGACATCCTTTGCGGATAGCGATCACGAGTGTCTTCGGATATCTACTCCAACTGTACCCCGGAAGTGGCGCAAGAGTCTGGCCCACGATACTTCCGTCCTCAATCCCATGTGTCTGCCGATTGGAGGCCTGGACAGGGGTGTACGAGCTTATGATCTCGATCCGGGAGAGTGATCTGCCGTGGGCAGCCGCAGCTGGCTTCTCCTTTGGCCTATCAAGCCCCGAACACAAAACATATCCTATTCTCGTCACGCCGTCCTGACTCGCAATGCTGCACCAGTTTCCATCTTCGCCGGTCACTGTAAAGAGAATTCGAACGGCGGTTCCGCGTGTCAATGCCTGCACAACATCGCTCTCTGTCGACATACTGGAGTACACCGCGAGAGAATCGACTTTGACGGTGCCCGGCTTGCCCTGCGAAAAGGCTGGAGAAGGCACTAGCAGGAGAAATGAAATGAGGGCGCACCACACGTCCGATGACGAGGTTTTCACCCGAATCTCCTTTTTTGAACCCAGAGTTCCTATGATTGTACCGATCCAGAGGTCGATGGCAAGGCAAAGAGTCGATCCAACCAAGAGTCGCCTGCTACAACCCCAAGGAAATCAGAAACCGTGCGACCGTTCGCGCCGGGACTATGAAGGATATAGAAGGCGCAAGAGACGGCTCAACGCAGACGAATCATGATCGTTCGCAAAGACAACCGCCAGTCGAAAGCGCCGAAAGAAAAATGCGACCGAGACTCCGCTCCCAATTCTATCTTTGGTTGCGATGATGTGGGTTCCGGGCGTGCGATCGGCTCAACAGAGATTAAACCAATTCACGACCTCCCAGCCTTGCCGCTTTGCGTTTCGTTTTGCCTAACAATGACACCGTCTGTGAAGCCGCTATGTCCGCTCCGTTTCGCATTGTGCGGAAAGACATCTTCCGCGATAACCTTGAGTTATGAACTGGATCACTATTCTCATCCTTGCCGCGATGCTGGCTACCATCATCCTGCTGAGGCGCTCAGACCTCGTTTCCGCCACAGAAGCCGCGGCTCACCTGAAAAATGGAGCCCTGGTGATCGACGTGCGAACAGCGGGCGAGTTCGCCTCGGGGCATCTACCAAACGCGATTAATCTTCCACTGGACGAGATTGAGTCGGCGCTGCCGCGCAGGGTGACGGATAAGAGCCAGGTCCTGCTGCTGCACTGCCAGGCCGGCGGGCGCAGCGCCGAGGCTAGTAAAAAACTGATCGCGCTGGGCTATCTGAATGCCTTTAACCTCGGCTCCTATCACCGGGCAGAGCAAATCTTGAAGGGCAAATGAATTCAGTGTGTGCACCGGAAGACTCTGAACTCCAGCTTGCAATTCTGAGCCGAAATGCGAAAATGGCCGCATGGCGCTTGAATTCACCACCTCATATCTGAAGGATTCGCTGGCGGTCTTCCGCTATTACAAAAGCCTCTCTGAAAAAGCGATGGTGCAGGTGGCCGATGAGCAGTTGGTCGCCGTGCTCGATGAGGAGTCGAACTCGATCGCCCTTATCGTGAAGCACATGGCCGGCAATATGAAGTCACGATGGATTGACTTCCTGACGAGCGATGGAGAAAAGCCCGGTCGCCAGAGGGATCTTGAATTTGCCGATCCGCCGGCCACTCGCGAGGCGCTGATGGCCATGTGGGCAGAGGGATGGGGCTGCCTCTTCAATGCGCTTGAGCCGCTCTCCGTTGCGGACCTGGAGCGCGCAGTGACCATTCGCGGCGAGGCTCACTCGGTCATGCAGGCCATCAATCGCCAGGTTGCCCACTACTCCTATCATTGCGGACAGATTGTGCTTCTTGCAAAGCACTTGAACCACAGCGGATGGAAGACGCTGACTGTGCCGCGCGGGCAGTCTGAGGAGTACAACCGGCGAGTGCAGAGAGGCGAAGCCAGCCAGCGCTAGCGTCAAATTCAGATGAGCCGCCTATGCTTGAACCAATGCTCTCGCTGCTAGAATCTTCCGCATGGTGCTGAGTTTGGGAGAGATGCATCTGTGATTTGGCTGGGAGATAGAGCGGGGTATCTGAGCGACTGGGTCACCCAGCAATGGGTTCGGCTGACAGGCCGGCGGATTCGACTTGCGGACCATTGCTGGCTGGACGGGCCAAGAGGAAATACCAGAGGCATTGGCAAGGGGTTCTTTGCCGGGTACGCGAGCCAGCATGGCCTCGAGATCGTCGAGGATGGGACGCGCGGATTAATGCCGGATTTCCGTGCCGTGGCGGGAGCTTCTCTCGATCCCGACATGGTTGCGCCAGTGGTGCGGGATTTCTATGAGAAGACCTCAGCATATGAGCTCGATGTATGGTCGGAATGGCACGGGATGTTCAAGCCCTTTGGAACGGCTCTCGCAGTGCTCTTCAGCCGGCGGCTACAGCAGTTGAATATTCCCTTGTCACCACTGGATAGCAGCAAGGGCATGAGCAGCGATGTGCTGCAGATGTGGGATCGGCGCTCAGGCCGACTGGTGCAAACGGGATGGGTGCGAGAACTGCACGCAACAAGGAATCTGCTCTATGCGGGAAGCTATTCCATCTGCACCGTTCCGGGCTATCCAAGCCCTTGCGTCAAAGTCGTCTTCCCTCTGCCAAACGGGAATGCGATTGTCCTGATGAAGCCTGAGTCGCACCCGGACGGATCGTTTTCGCTGACCTCGTCCGGCAAGGGATTTGGCGATCCGGGATTTTATTTCACAGTTCAAGGTCAAGGTGAGACGATCTGGGCCCGTTATGTGCAATCGATGCAGGAGCGGATCGCGGTCTACGCGGCAGAGCGCGGCACGGCGCGGGCAGATCACATCCTCTGGCTCTGGGGTCAACCGTTTCTTCGTTTGCATTACCGGCTGCGCAAGGCGGCCGATGTTGTTGCCTCCGCCTGACTCTGGCGGCAGATTGGTCCACCCACGCGACTGCCTGTGTAGATTGTCCCGTCCGCGCTGCTAGAATGTTGCGCATGGACACAATTCAGTACAACCTGCCGCCAAATAGGATTCCCCTTGCCTGGTATAACATTGCCGCCGACTTGCCCAAGCCGATGGCCCCGCCGCTGCATCCCGGAACGCTTCAGCCGCTCGGGCCGGCCGATCTGGCGCCGCTATTTCCGATGAGCCTGATCCTGCAAGAGGTGAGCCAGGAGCGGGAGATCGAGATTCCCGGCCAAGTGCGTCAGCTCTACGCGCAGTGGCGCCCCGCACCTCTCTACCGCGCCCGCCGCTTGGAAAAGGCGCTCGATACGCCCGCGCATATCTACTACAAATACGAGGGCGGAAGCCCGGCCGGTTCGCACAAGCTGAATACCGCGCTGCCGCAGGCTTATTACAACAAAATGGACGGCACCAAGCACCTCTCGACCGAGACAGGCGCCGGCCAGTGGGGTTCGGCTCTGTCGATGGCTTGCGCATTCTTCGGTCTGGATTGCAAAGTCTACATGGTGCGCGTGAGTTACGATCAGAAGCCCTATCGCCGTGCGCTGATGGAGGCCTTCGGAGCCTCAGTGACTGCCAGCCCGAGCACTGAGACCGAGTCCGGCCGCGCGATTCTGGCTCAGCATCCCGACTCGAATGGCTCGCTGGGAATCGCAATCTCAGAGGCCGTGGAAGTGGCCGCGAAGGACCCGAACACCAAGTACGCGCTGGGCAGCGTACTCAATCACGTATTGCTTCACCAGACGGTGATAGGCCTGGAGGCGATCGAGCAGATGGCCCTGGCCGGCGACGAACCCGATGTGGTGATCGCCTGCGCGGGCGGCGGATCGAATTTTGCCGGCCTGGCGATGCCCTATATCGGCCGCAACCTCAAGGGCCAGAGCAAGGCGCGCATAGTTGCCGTTGAACCGGCGGCTTGCCCCAGCATGACCAAGGGCAAATTCGTTTACGACTTCGGCGACACGGGCCACCTGACGCCGCTGGTGAAGATGCACACGCTGGGCTCGACCTTTGTTCCTCCGGGGATTCATGCCGGTGGGCTGCGCTACCATGGCATGGCGCCGCTAGTTTCGCATGTGCTCGACCTGGGACTGGCCGAGGCAACTACGGTTCAACAATTGGATGCTTTCGCCGCGGGAATTCAGTTTGCCCGCTCCGAGGGCATCATTCCCGCGCCGGAGTCGAACCACGCCGTGGCCGCTGCCGTCATTGAGGCGCTGCAAGCCAAGGTGGAAGGCAAGCCAAAGACGATTCTCTTCAACCTCAGCGGTCATGGACACTTTGATATGGCGTCGTATATCGCCTATCAGGCCGGCAAGCTGGAGAACTACGAGTATCCGGCGGAAGAGATCGCGATGGCCCTGGCCGGGCTGCCGTCGGTCGGATGAGCCTGAGTTGTCGCCTGTTGAATCCCAGGTCTCAGAATCGAGACCTGGGACTTTCTGTTTTGTGGCTTGGACCCGAGCGAGGGCGGTTGACCCCACCCGAAGATGCGCAGGTGGCTACGCGTTCAACTGCTCTTGCAGCTTGTTCAGCGTGCGGTGCAGGTCTTTGTCGGTGCGGCGCTGGTCGTCGATCTTGGCGATCGAGTGCATCACCGTAGTGTGGTGCTTGTTGCCAAACTGGCGGCCGATTTCAGGCAGGCTGGCTTCGGTCATCTGCTTGGCCAGATACATGGCAATCTGCCGCGGCACCACCACGTTGCGCGAATTGTTCTTCTGCTTCAGATCTGAGACCTTCATGCCAAATTGTTCGGCCACCGCGCGCTGGATCGCCTCAATGGTGATCTTGCGCACCTGCATATCGATGAACTGCTTGAGACACTGCTGGGTCGATGCCAGGGTGATCTCCATGCGGTTGAGCTGGCACCATGCGATGAGGCGCACCAGCGCGCCTTCCAACTCGCGCACATTGGTGCGCACATTCGACGCGACAAAGAGAGCCACATCGGTGGGCAACTGCACATGCTCGCTCTCGGCCTTCTTTTGCAGGATGGCGACCTTGGTCTCAAGATCTGGCGGCTGAATATCGGCGATCAGGCCCCACTCGAAGCGCGAGCGCAGCCGGTCCTCGATCTCCGCCAACTCCTTCGGCGGACGGTCCGAGGCGATCACGATCTGCTTCATGCTCTCGTGCAGCGCATTGAAGGTGTGGAAGAACTCCTCCTGCGTGCGCTCCTTCTGTGCGATGAACTGAATGTCGTCGATCAGCAGCACATCCACGGTGCGGAAGCGGTCGCGGAAGCTGGTCATGCGATCGTTGCGCAGCGAAGTGATCATCTCGTTGGTGAATTTCTCGGCCGAGACGTAGCAGATGCTCGCCGAGGGCTGGCGGCGCTTCACCTCGTGGCCGATGGCATGCATCAGGTGGGTCTTGCCCATTCCGACGCCGCCATAGAGAAACAGCGGATTGTAGGCCCGCGAGGGCCGCTCGGCCACGGCCAGCGAGGCCGCGCGCGCAAACTGGTTGCCGTTGCCGATCACAAACGCATCAAAGGTGTAGCGCTGGTTAAGCTGCGCCGCTGTGGACCAATCGAAGCGCGCCTGCTCCGGTGTGCGCTGGGGCGTCTGCGGCGGCGCGCTGGGCGCATGAGCGGGCACCGGGGCGAAGCGGCCATCCTTGAGCACCGGCGGGACAGACGGGTCTTCCTCGGCGGTCACGAAGACCACATCGTCCAACTCCAGTCCGTGCTGCTCGATCGCCTCCTGGATCAGGTCGCTGTACCGGTCTCCGAGGTGCTGAAACTCCTGCGAAGGCACGCGCACGTAGAGCGTCCTGCCGGCCACATGGCTGTAGCGAGTGGGCTTGAACCAAGTCTCGAAAGACTGGCGGATTACCTTCATTTCCAGAGCAGCGAGAATCTGGAGCCAGGGATTGAGAGCCGTCACCGGCGAAATCGCAATTGCCATCGTGCTCATCCTTGCCTGCGCCGTCGTTTGATTACGGCCCCGTTCATCCGTCGTTTTTGGCAAAAGCAACCTCGGTGGCGTAAAGCACTTGGCTTTCCGTCCTGTTACTGCTTACCGACTGCCTGATTGCCGCTGGTCGGCCCCTGAAAAACTGACCTCGGGGCCCGGGATAAAACCGGTTCCGTGAGACGCTGGGAAACTTTCTTGAACGGTCCCGATAGTAGCACATTTGGAAGTCGTTGTAATCTCCCTTTGACAAACTTTTAGCTGGTCAGAATAAAGTGCACTAATGCTGGTGAACTTTGCCAGTAAGGTTACCAGAGTGTCACACTGAGCCTCCTGGAGACGCGCTAAATTGCAGCCCTTCACGCTCCACAATCGCCGGTGCGACCACCTGTGGATCACCGCTAAGCAGATTTATATTTAGGCCTTGATCGGCTTCACGCTGGATTCCTGGCTTAACTTACGATACACTTAATACTTGCCGTCAAGGCGCAGATTTTCATCAGGAAACAGGAGAGTTTTTCATGCCCAAGCGCACATTCCAACCCAATCGCCGCAAGCGCGTGAAAACCCACGGCTTCCGTGCGCGCATGAAGACCAAGGCTGGCGCCGCCGTGTTGAGCCGCCGCCGTGCGATCGGCCGCAAGCGCGTCTCTGTCAGCGCCGGCTTCCGCGACTAATCCTCGCCTGCGGCTCTCTTTGAGCCGGGATGCGCCGAGCCGGATGTGCCACACAACCGGCCATTCCGGACAAGGCTTCTCGCGGCATCGCCATGACAACCCCTCCGCAGCCTGAAAAGCGAAAGTCGCCAAGAGCCTCGCTGACCGGCGTTCGCCTCACAAAGCATGCCGATTATCAGCGTGCCTACGCGGCCAGCCGCAAGCACCAATCCGCGTCGATGAGCTGGTTTCTGGCGCCGCAGACGCTGGCCAGTGCGCCATTCGAATCTCCGGCCGGGCCGCGCATCGGGCTCACTGCCGGCAAGGTGATGGGCAAAGCTCATGAGCGCAACCGCATCAAGCGGCGCATGAGAGAGGTTTTGCGCCGCCATGTCGAGCTTCTGCCGCCGCGCTGCGACCTGATCCTCCACCCTCGCCGCACGGTGCTTACTCTGGAGTTCAGGAAACTTGAGGCGGAGATTGTGCGTATCCTTCAACAGGCAACCGCCGAAGCTGCCCGCATGGTTTCACAAGCGGCCACGCGGCTCGCTAAAGTCGAATCTAATTCATGACCCGTGCGTTACTCGCCATACTCGATTTCTATCGCCGCTGGATCTCCCCGGCGATCCATTCGCTCCAGCCCGGCGGCTGCCGCTACCTGCCCACCTGTTCCGAATATGCTTCCATCGCCATTGCTAATCACGGCCCTATGCGCGGCTCGGCGCTGGCCCTTTGGAGGCTCCTGCGCTGCAACCCCTTCGTGCGCGGCGGCCTGGATCCTGTGCCGCCAGCCGTAAATCCCCGTCCTCTCCACCACGAACAATTACCATAAGAGAAGCGGCGCTCAAAACCCTGTGCCGTTTAACGAATAGGACGTATCCCTTGGCAGAGATTCGCAATCCCAATCTTCAGGGCCCCGGCGGCGACGGAGGCAGCAGCGGCGGCGATATGCGCGGCATGATGCTTGTCATGGCCCTTGTGCTCCTCGTCTTCTTTGGTTTCGATTATTTCCGGCAAAAGCAGCAGCCCCCGCCCCCGCCTGCCGCGCAGAGCCTGAGCCAGCCGCCAAGCCAGCCGCAGCCCCAGACTCCTGCCGCAGCGGCCGCCCTGCCGGAGACAGCTTCCGCACCGGTGCTTGCTGTCTCGCCAAGCGTCTCCGCTTCGGCAGAAACGCTGACCGCGATCGAGAACGAGCAGTACAGGATCGTCTTCACCAATCGCGGCGCGCAAGTCAAGAGCTGGGTACTGAAGAAGTACTTCGACACCGCCGGCAAGCCGCTCGATATGGTGCAGCCGCAGGCGGCTCAGAACTTTGGGTATCCGCTCTCGCTCTACACCTATGAGCCGCAGCTCACCACGCAACTGAATCAGGCGCTCTATCAGGTCTCTGCCTCGGGCGCGCAGCCCTCAGCGACCGGAGTCGCTGAAGTGCCCGCCACCAACGCCCTCACCTTCCACTATTCGATGGGCGGCCTTGATGTAGTCAAGACCGTCCGCTTCGACTCAAGCTACGTCATCACCATTGAGGCCGCGGTCAAGCGCAACGGCGCGCCGGTTCGGGCGCTGGTCGAGTGGCCGGCCGGCCTGGGCGACATGGAGGAGTTTCTTCCCGCCTCCTCGACCCGGTCTCCTGTGCGCACCTCTGCATCGTCGCAGTTCACATGGTCGCTCAATGGCAAGCAGGACTCCACAGGGGCTACTGGTTCTAGTTTCTTGTTCTGGTCGCATCCCGGAGTATCGGGCAACGAGACCTTGAACCTGCCTTACTCCTATGCGGCGATCACCGATCTTTACTTCGTTTCCGCCTTCCTGCCCGACAATCCCGAGCGCTCGACCCTCGTCACGCTGCACCGCACCATCGATCTTCCCAGTCGCTTGAGCGACCCCACCAGCGAGAAGACGCCGGCTCACTTGCTTGGGCTGGCGATGGGCGATACCAGCGGCTTCACGCGCCTGCGACTCTATGCAGGCCCCAAAGCGATGGACGTGTTGGCCTCTGTCCGTACCATCGGCCCAGACGGCAAGCCCACCGGACAGTCGCTCGAGCCCCTTATCCAGTTCGGCAGCTTGCTGGGAATCATCGCCAAGCCTCTCTACCTGGCGCTGCGCTACCTCGTTGAGCACGGCGTCGACAACTGGGGCTGGGCCATCATCATCATCACCGTGATCTTCAACCTCCTGATTCTGCCCACGCGCATCATGATGATGAAGACATCGCTGAAGACGGCGCGCATTCAACCCAAGGTCGAGGCCATCAAGAAGCGCTACGCCCACCTCAAGACCACCGACCCCAAGCGCGCCGAAATGAACACCGAGATCATGGATCTGCATAAGTCGGAGGGCATCAACATGGTCGGCGGATGCCTGCCGCTCTTCATACAGATGCCGCTCTTCTTCGCCTACTTTCGCGTGCTGCAGAACACCGTCGAACTGCGCCAGGCTCACTGGTTCTGGCTCCGCGACCTCTCGGCGCCAGATCCGCTTCACATCCTGCCAATTTTGATCATCATCACGATGTTTCTAACCCAGTACATCACGCCTTCGCCGCAGATGGACAAGTCTCAGCAGCGGATGATGGCCTTCATGATGCCTGCCATTTTTGGCATGATGCTTTGGAACTATGCCTCGGGCCTCTCGCTCTATTGGGGCACGGGCAACATCATCAACCTGGCCATTCAAGTCGGCATCAATCTCTCACCCATCGGCAAAGAGCTGCACGCCATCGCCGACAGACGCGCCGCCAAGAAGGGCGGCGGCAATCCCAAAACCATCCAGGCCCGTCGATAGGCGGCGCCGCCGAACCATCCAGGCCCCGCTCTAGACAAGTCTTGAGCGGGGCTTTTTCTTGTTCGGAAAGAAGTGCGAGAGCAGGACGATCGCATGAACGTTTCTTGTTCAAGAACCGGCTTTGGCAAACCCAAGAACAGCGGGCTTCTGAACGCCTCCCAGCGGGAGGCTGCGAGAATAGCCCAGGGCAAGCAAGGCGCAGCCCTGGGAAGGCATTTAAGGAGGATTATTCCGCCCCGGAGGGGCGGATCGAAACCTTTTGATGTGCCGGATCAGGGTCATGCAATCGCCCAGGGTCTCTTCTTGTTTTGAAAACGCCCGCTTTTGCAGAGTTTTATCCTCCGCCGACGCACAATGGAAGCACTCAGGAGTTCTGAACTTCACATTCCACTGCTCCCTGACCTGTATCGACTGGGGAGTGCTACCCCCCGCCACCCTCTATATTTTCAAAACCTTGCAGGTAATTTTCTTGCAAACAGTGAAAAAGGCCGATCTACCTGCTTATCAAGCCGCAGCTCGCAGCGGATTGTTCGACGCCGGGCAGACAATGGCAAAATAGACCTATGCCGCCGACCGATCTAACGCCTCCTGTCCAGATTGTGCTCTCCGCCGCCCAGGCCCGCGTCCTGGGAGCCTTGCTTGAGAAAGAAGTTACCACCCCGGACTATTACCCGCTCTCGCTTAACGCGCTCATCAACGCCTGCAATCAGCGATCGAATCGAGAGCCGGTGATGGACTTGGACGAGGAGGAAGTGCGCCTCGCTCTTCATCGCCTCGAAGACCTGCGCCTGGCAGGGCGCTCGCGCTCGGCCGACGGGCGCGTCACCAAATACGAGCACTGGCTCGGCGAATTCTTCAACTTCAGCCGCGCGGAGACGGCGCTGTTCTGCGTGCTGCTCCTGCGCGGGCCGCAGACACCGGGCGAGTTGCGCGGGCGGACCGAGAGAATGCACCGCTTCGACGAGCTCACCGAAGTGGCGGCTGGGCTGCAAAAGCTGATGGAGCGCGAACCGCCGCTGGCAGCGGTTCTGCCGCGCCAGCCGGGGACCAAGGAGTCGCGCTACGCGCATCTGCTCTCGGGCGGCGTTGAAGCGGTGTCAGCTGCGGAAAATGCCTTCGGAAGGCGAGCGCCTTTCGAGAGCGCAGAGCCGGACAGCGGGCTGAATGTAGGCCACGAGGATCGGATTGTGCGGTTGGAGGCGACGATCGTCGAACTAAGACAGGAGATGGCCGTCCTTCGCCAGAAGATCGACGATCTCTTCGGGGACGGATAATCTGGCTAAACGGTTGCCGCAAGTAAGATCAGCTACTCCCTTGTTCAAGGAAGACGGAAAGAGGAATAGACCATGAGGAAAGTGAGAATTGTTGCGGTATGTCTAGGATTGGCGATGAGCTTGCTGAATCTCCCCGCCTTGCACACGCAGGTGGCGAAGCCGGCTCCACTGCCCTTCCAGATCCTCACTGCGAAGAGGGTCTTCATCTCCAACGCGGGAGGCTTGCTCGATCTCAACATGGTGAGTGGCGACCGAAGGCGGGACTACAACCAGTTTTACGCTGCCATTCAGGCTTGGGGACACTACGAGTTGGTTGCCTCTCCCGCCGATGCCGATCTGGTCCTGCAGATCAGCATTATCTACATCCCACGCCAGTTTGGCGATCAGGTTGTGCCGTTCCCTAGCTTCAGACTGGCACTCGTGGATCCGAAGACAAGTATTGCACTGTGGGTGCTGGACGAGTTCCTGGCGGATAAGCCGGGCTTGGGCATGATTCGAGAAAAGAATCGCGACAAGGCCTTCGACGAAGCAATTGATCGAGTCGTTGGCGACTTGAAGACGCTCACTTTTCAGCCTGCGGCCGCGACCCCTTCGCAGTAGTCGCGCCGTCGCGAGTAGAGAGTCTCTCGGGCTCCAAAGCTGGATCTGGAGCACTGCAAGCCCATCGTGCCCTCAGCTCTCCGGGTGCCTTCCCGCTCGCTGTTCAAAGATCAGAATGCAGGCGACCACGAGTACAACCAGCGTTGCGGAGGCCGTGTAGCGGCTCAGGTTCAGGCCGCCCTGCGCCAGGGGTTTGTCAAGAAAATCGCCAACGACCGCGCCCAGCGGCCGCGTGAGAATAAACGCGGCCCAGAAAAGAACCGTCTTCGAGATCTTCGTCCAGAAGTGCAGTGCCGCCACGACCAATAGTAGAAAGAGGAAGATCGCCACCCCGCCCAGATAGCCAAGCCCCTCGCTATCGGCCGTCCAGTCTCCTAGAGCAGTTCCGAGGGTCTGCGAAAACATGATCGTTACCCAATAGAAGATCTCGGCCTTGGGGGTGCTGACTGTGTTGACTGAGACCGACCCCAATGTCCAATACCAGACGCCAAGCGAGGCCAGCAGCAGCACAAGCAACGATAGGCTACCCCCGAGATAGCCGACGCCGAGCGAACGGTCGGCAAAGTCGGCCATCGTTGTGCCAATCGTGGTGGTCGCGATGATCGTCGCCCAATAAAGAAAGGGATAGAATTGTTTGGCCTTTACCTGAAGGATCACTGCCACCATAAAGATCGCGGCGAAAATTGCGGTGCCCACCAGGTAGCCGAGATTCATCGACATGGTCACGGCATCGCCCGCAGTTTCACCGAGAGTGGTGCAGAAGATTTTGATGATCCAGAAGACCAGCGTGACTTCAGGCACCTTGCTCAATACGTGGTTGGGGGTCGTTTCAGGCTTTTGGGGCGTAGGTTTCATCGATGTCCTCTCGGAGACCATAAGGGATTGTGAAGTCTTCGAGTCTCGGTTGGGAAATCACAGCCGGCCGTGCGGAGACGATACAACCAGAATGACAGACCAGGCGCTGCGCTTCTGTTAATTCTTCCTAAGACACAGGCTGGCGGACAAGTTAAATCAGCTCGTATCCCGCAAACCAGTATCCGATCTCGAAGGCCGCGGTATCCTCGGCGTCCGAGCCGTGGATGGCATTCTCCGACATCGAAGCGGCGAATTTTTGGCGGAGGGTTCCTGGATCGGCATTGGCCGGGTTGGTCGCGCCCATCAGCTTGCGCAGGTCGGCGATCGCGTTCTCCTTCTCCATGACCATCAGAACAAGCGGCCCCGAAGACATGAAGGTGCAGAGCCCGTCGAAGAACGGCTTTCCCGCATGGACGGCATAGAAGCCCTTGGCCTGGTCCTTCGAGATCGTTTGCCGCTTGATGGCCACAATCTGAAAGCCGGCTCGCTCGATCTCGGCCAGAATTGCCCCGGTAAAGCCTTTGCGGACCGCGTCCGGCTTGATGATGCTGAAGGTGCGTTGCGACACTCGTGTGCTCCCTAAGATGATTTGCGTTCGCGATTTCATTGTAATTGTCGGCCTGGCAGGCTGGTCCGGTGTACGTCAATCTGCTAAAGTGTCGGCATGTTGCAACTTGCCGCACCTTACCGTACCCTGATCGCTCTGGTTGTCGCCCTCGCCGCTCTCCCCGCCATTTCCCAGACATCCGCGTCCGCCGCCAAGCCTGCAACGCCCGAGCTGCGCGTCTTCGATCCCTCGCTCATCGACACGACCGTCGACCCATGCGAGAACTTTTACCGCTTCAGTTGCAACGGATGGTTCAAGCGCAACCCACTGCCCGCCGACCAGACCTCCTATGGCCGCTTTACGGAGCTTCATGAACTGAACCGGCAGCACCTGAAGCAGATCCTCGAAGAGACGGCCACTCCCAGCGCCACTCGCACCGCCAACGAGCAGAAGACCGGCGACGAGTACGCAAGTTGCATGGATACGGCGGCCATCGACAAGCTGGGCCTCTCGCCGCTCTTTCCTGAACTGGATAAAATCGCCGCGCTGAAAACAGCAGCCGATCTGCCCGCCCTGCTGGCGCACCTCCACGCCATCGGCGTGGATGCGTTCTTCGGCATGGGTTCGAATCAGGACTATGCCGACTCGACTTCGGTCATCAGCTTCTATGGCGCAGGCGGGCTGGGGTTGCCCGAACGCGACTACTACACCCGCACCGATGCGAAATCTATGGAAACGCGCCAGCAATACATGGCCCACGTGCGCAAGATCTTTGTGCTGGCCGGCGAACCGGAGGCGCAGGCCGCCAAAGACGCTGACACGGTGATGGCCATCGAAACGCGCCTGGCCAAGGCCTCGCTCACCATTACCGAGGAGCGCGACCCGCAAAACCTGAATCATCCGACCGACGTGGTCAGTTTCGGCAAGGAGCTGACGCACTTCGCGCTCGCCGATTATGTCACCGCCGCTCATGCCCCCGCCGCCGGCAAAGCGAACGACATGGAGCCGAAGTTCTTTGCCGAATTCAACAGGCTGGTGGCCGATACGCCCGTCGACCAGATCAGCACTTATCTGCGCTGGCACCTGCTCCATGCCTATGCCGGCACCAGCCTCCCCGAGAGCTTCGATCAGGAGAATTGGAACTTCTATGCGCACATTCTGAATGGAGCTGAGAAGCAGCAGGAGCGCTGGAAGCGCTGCACCAGCCGCGTCGATCGCGAGCTCGGAGAGGCGCTTGGCCAGGTCTATGTCGCGCGCTACTTCCCTCCGGAAGAGAAGAAGCATGCCCTTGAGATGACGCTGGCCATCGAGCAGGCGATGGATAAGGACATCGATTCGCTGGACTGGATGAGCGCTGCGACGAAGATTCAAGCCAAAGAAAAGCTGCACACCGTGATGAACAAGATCGGCTACCCGGACAAATGGCGCGACTATTCAAAGCTGAGGATTGTGCGTGGCGATGCCTTGGGAAATCAGATGCGGGCGGACGAGTTTGAAACTGCCCGCGACCTGGCCAAGATCGGCAAGCCCGTCGACAAGGGCGAGTGGCAGATGACGCCGCCCACGGTGAACGCCTATTACGATTCGCAGATGAACAACGTGAACTTTCCTGCCGGATACTTCCAGCCGCCTTTTTATAGCGACAAGGAAGACGACGCGGCCAACTACGGCGACATGGGTTCGACCATCGGGCACGAGCTGACGCACGGCTTCGACGATGAGGGCCGCCAGTACGACAAAGACGGCAACCTCAAGGACTGGTGGACCAAGGAGGACGAGAAGAGCTTTACGGACCGCGCCGATTGCATGGTCCGGCAATATGACGCCATCGAGGCAGTGCCGGGAGTTCATTTGAACGGCAAGCTGACGCTGGGGGAGAATCTGGCCGACCTCGGCGGGCTATGGCTGGCCTGGCTGGCTTGGCTCGACAAGGCGCAGGCCTCACACCTCGACATGAACGCGAAGACGGATGGCTACACGCCCGATCAACGCTTCTGGATCGCCTACGCGCAACAGTGGTGCACGCAGACGCGGCCCGAGCAGTTGCGCACCCAGGCACAGAGCAATCCCCACGCGCCCGACGAGTACCGGACGAATTCGGTCTTGCAGGATCTGCCGGAGTTTGGCAAGAGCTTCAGTTGCAAGAAGGCGGCGGCGATGGTGAGCCCCAAGCCTTGCAGAGTCTGGTGAAGATCGGTCGCTCACGCCCATTCGGGAGTGGTAGTCGACAAGCCGCGAGTACCCCATCTTCATTTTTGGCTGTGTGGCCGGATCGTCCCCCCGAAGCCTCCTGTTCACTGTGAAGCTGTGAGATTGTGATGGAATTGCCGAGTATTCCCGCAATCTCGCGGGCCAAACTCGCAGTTGTCCGAATGTGAACCAAGGTCTCAAGGAAGACGGCTTGAGCATGAGCACTCAGGCAATCAGAGTGTCCTTACCCCGCGTTTGTTGTCAAATCGATAGGAAGTGACTCATGTGAGCCGTAGCGAGAGCACGCCTCATCCTCGGGAAGATCCCCGCCGCGGAGCGTTGTAGGATGGAATCAAGCTTTATCTCGTCCCGGAGAGAACGATGGCCACCAACCTTTCCCTTCACTTTCACGCAGAGATCGATTCGATTCATGAGGCCCTGCTTGCCCTTCCGCCGGAACTTGCGGAGGTTCCCTGGCGCGAGGGAGGATGGACACGCAAGCAGATCGTAGGGCACATGCTGGATTCGGCTGCCAACAACCGCCAGCGCTTTGTGCGCGCCTCGATCCACGGCAGTTTTGCTGGGCCGGATTACGCGCAAGACGGATGGGTAGCCGCACATGGCTATGCCGGCCGGACTTGGGCCACGCTCCTCCACTGGTGGCAGGTGGAGCATCAGATTCTTTCCGCCGCGGTCGATTGCATTCCCGAGGAGCGCTTCGATGCGGTCTGCACCGTCGGCGAGAACGAGCCGGTTACGCTGAGGTTTCTCGTGGAGGACTACATCCGCCACCAGCGCTGGCATCTGGCGCAGCTCACCGCTCCGGTTGGGAAAGGGTAGAGCTGGTTGCATCGACGCCATGTAAGGTAACCGAAAGAAATCCCTCAGGCGCTAGAGCCCGCGACTCTACTGCTTCTTCTGCGGCATGGCTAACGTCGTGCCCTTTCAAAACGTAGCGGTTCTTGAATCATGCTGTAGCCGCTTCGCTTGAGTACAGACGCAAAAAAGCCCGGCGCGAGCCGGGCTTTTTTGCTTGCCTTTGAGTTCAGATTGCCGCTGCTACTTGGTTGCCTTCTTCGCAGGGGCTTTCTTAGCTGCCTTCTTTGTGGGAGCCTTCTTAGCTGCCTTCTTCGCCGGGGCCTTCTTGGCAACAGCTTTCTTTGCTGCCTTCTTGGCTGGCGCCTTCTTTGCTGCCTTCTTAACTGCCAACTTTTTACCTCGTTTTGTGGTTTTGCTGGCGCTCTTCTTGGCCGCGGCCTTCTTGGCCGTTGCCTTTCCGCCCTTCGCGCCAGGGCTGGTTTTCTTTGCGGCGGATCTCTTTGCGGCCTTCTTGGCCACAACCTTTTTCACAGCTGCCTTCTTGGCTACTGCTTTCTTGGCAGCCTTCTTTGCAGAAGACTTCTTCTTTGCCGCTTTCTTTGCGGCCGGTTTCGATGCGGGTTCTTCCACGACCACGATCACCGCTTCTTCGACGACTCCCTCGTCGTCGTCCGAGGAGGTGAGCACGCTGGAGGTTTCAACCTCTTCGTCCTCTTCAAAGTCGTCGTGAACCGAATCATGCGCTGCCGGCTCGGCCTTCGCTTCGCCGTCGCTCATCGCGAACATCCTGAACACTTCTTCCATCCGATTGCCTCCAGCGGCTTGCCGCTGCACTTGATTGCGTTCCCCTGATGATGCGGCGAAGCATTGCGCTCCGCTCACGCAAGCAATTGTAGCAATACGATGAACGCAAAGACCAGCAAATAACAACGATGCAATGCAGTCTCCGTCAGTTTTTTTTCTTTGACGCTGAGGATTTCGGGTCCCGGGTGCGCCGCGGCGCGGGAGATTTCTTTTGACTTGCACTGCCATTCTTCTTCACTCTGGCTGCGGCGCCGGAAGTGTGCGCGGGCGTTTTCTTCGCTGCCGGCGCGGCTTCCGGAGCTTTGGCGCCAGATTGGATTCCATGACGGCGATGGCCGTGGGCGGCTGTGTGCGAACCGGTCGATGGATCGGCCACATGCAAGCGGCGGCCCGGCTCGACTTTAATGCCGGCGATTCCATTCCAACGCCGCAGCTGACTCAGCGAGACGCCGAAGCGGTCGGCGATTGTGACTAGCGTCTCGCCTCTGCGCACAGTGTAGAGCAGCGTGCGCGACGATGCTGTTGCTGCCGGAGCGAGAGGAACCACCAGCGCCTCGACTCCGGCGAGAGCGCCTGGGGACTCGATGCCTTGCATCTGATTGGCTGCGGCTAATTCCGTCTCCGTTACGCGATACTCCTTGGCCACTGAAGCCAGTGTGTCTCCTGCGGCAACGCGATGGTAGCGCCAGGCGTTGCGCTTGGATTCGGGAATGGCCGCGACGCGCTGCTCAAACAGGGCCGCCGTTCCGGGCGGCAGATGCAGATCGAAAGAAGCGCCGGGCGGCGTCACCAGCCGCAGCAGGCTTGGGTTCAAAGCAACCAGCTCATCAACCGGCGTCCCCACCAGGTCCGAAACCAGCCTGAGGTCAACTTGATAATTGATGGTCGCCGTGTCGGTCAGCACCGGCGGGTCGAGTGTTACTTCGTCAAAGCCATATTGCGCTGGATGATTGGCGATAATGATGGCCGCCAGAATCTCGGGGACGTAGTTCTTGGTCTCTTTGGGCAGGTTGTTGCGCTTGTAGAGCTCCCAGAAATCGGCGTAGCCGGTCTTCTCGACGGCGCGCTGCACGTTGCCCGCGCCCCAGTCGTAGCCTGCCATGGAGAGATACCAGTCGCCCAGCTGATCGTAAATGAATTTCATGTAGCGAGCGTAGGCACGCGTGGATTTTTCCGGGTCGAAGCGCTCGTCCAAAAATGCATTGCGGACCAGCCCGTAATTGCCTTGGGGCATAAACTGCCACATTCCACCCGCGTGAGAGCGCGCATTGAGGGCGCGCGGATTGAATCCCGACTCAGCCACCGCAAGGTAGATCAGATCCTGCGGCACGCCTTCTTCGCCCATTACCCGCTGAATCATCGCCTTGTATCGGCCGGCCCGCTCAAAGGAGTGCATCAGCGTGTTATGACCTTTCTTGCTGTTGGCGAAAAAGTTGATGAAAACAGCCACGTAGTCGTTGACCACCAGCGGCAGGTCGGAGTTCGTCGTCGCCAGATCGGCCCTGGCCTTGGCTACGATGTTCGGGTCAACTTCGAAGGTAGCCTCCTCGGCAACATCGGCAGGGGTGGGCTCTTCCTTGGGCACAAAGCCGTTGCCGATCTTCAGCGCCTCCATCTCCATCGCGTTGACGCCATCCACGACGTGGTCGAACTCCTCCTGCAACTCTGCGTTACTCCTGATGTCGATGCCGCCCGTCAGCATCAGATCGACGGCGCGATCGAACTCCTGCTTGGCCTCGGGCAGCTTTCCCTTGCGATAGTCTGCCTCGCCCAGAGCGTAGGCGTCCTCGACCTGCTGGACAAGAAGGCGCACTCTCTGCTGCTCAAGCGTAGGCGGCGGCAAAGGGGCTGGCGCGGCGGCCTGCGGGGCGGGGCCACTGGAGGCAATCGCTGTGTTGGTGGAAAGACAAAACGCCGGCAATAAAGCCAGCACAGCGCCGCCGAGAATTCGATACCGAATCTTGCCAATATGCATGTGAGATTTTATTGTCGGGCCACAGAAGGCCTCTTTGCCCTCGGATGAAGCTATGTGAATGATAAGCTATGCCATGGAGGGATGCGCGCTCGATGGCGCGAATTGTCTCTTCCGCCGACCCCTCATGGACGCTCGATTCCTTAGAAATTTTGCAATTATCGCCCACATCGACCACGGCAAGTCGACGCTGAGCGACCGCCTGCTGGAGCTGACCGGCTCAGTGACTGGCCGAGAGATGCAGGCGCAGATCCTCGACGACATGGATCTGGAGCGCGAGCGCGGCATCACCATCAAAGCCCACGCGGTGCGCATGATGTACAAGGCGCACGACGGCAACACCTACCAGCTCAACCTCATCGACACGCCCGGACACGTGGATTTCAGCTACGAAGTCTCGCGTTCTCTGGCCTCTTGCGAGGGGGCGCTGCTGGTGGTCGATGCCTCGCAAGGCGTGGAAGCGCAGACCCTGGCCAATGCCTATCTGGCCATCAACCATGGCCTCGAGATCATTCCCGTCATCAACAAGATCGACCTGCCCTCGGCCGACATCGTGCGCACGCAGGAGGCGATCGAAAAAGCGGTCGGCCTCGACGCAACCGACGCCATCCCGGTGAGCGCCAAGACCGGCCAGGGCGTGGATGAGGTACTTGAAGCCATCGTCCACCGGCTGCCGCCGCCAACAGGCGACCCCGACGCGCCACTGCAGGCGCTGATCTTCGACTCCTGGTTCGACGCCTACCGCGGCGTCATCGTACTGGTGCGCGTAATGCAGGGCACGATGCGCAAGGGCCAGCGCATTCGCCTGATGTCGAATGGCAAATCCTTTGAAGTGGAGTCGATGGGCGTGCTCATGCCCAAGCCCGTCGAAATCGGCGAATTGAAGGCCGGTGAGGTGGGCTTCTTCGCGGCCACCATTAAGACCGTCAGCGACACGAAGATCGGCGATACCGTCACCGAGGATGCAAGGCCAGCAGCAGCGCAGTTGCCCGGCTTTGAAGATATCAAGCCGATGGTCTTCGCCGGCCTCTACACCGTGGACTCACACGAGCATACGTTGCTGCGCGACGCGCTCGAAAAGCTGCGGCTCAACGACTCATCCTTCTTCTTTGAGCCGGAGAGCTCGGCCGCGCTGGGCTTCGGCTTCCGCTGCGGCTTTCTCGGCCTGCTGCACATGGAGATCATCCAGGAGCGGCTGGAGCGCGAATACGAGCTAGACCTGATCACCACAGCCCCCGGCGTGCGCTATCACATCACGCTCACCGATGGCACAGTGCTCGAGGTCGATAATCCCTCGCGCTGGCCCGACCCCACCAACATCGAGAGCATTCGTGAGCCGGTGATCACGGCCAAGATTCTCACCAACGAGGAATATGTGGGCGGGATCTTCAAGCTCGTCGAGGAAAAGCGCGGCAAGCAGGTGAACTTCGAGTACGTCACCTCCAGCCGCGTCCTGCTGACTTATGAATTGCCGCTGAACGAGATCGTGCTCGACTTCTACGACCGGCTCAAATCGATCTCCCGCGGCTATGCGTCGCTGGATTATCAACTTGCCGGCGAATGGGAGTCGCCGATGGTCAAGCTAGACATCCTGGTTTCCGGCGAGCCGGTCGATGCGCTCTCTATAGTTGTCCACCGGGACTTTGCCTACGAACGGGGCAGAGCGCTGGTCTCCAAGATGCGCGAGTTAATTCCCAGGCAGCAGTTCGAGGTTGCAATCCAGGCGGCGATCGGCGCCAAGATCATCTCCCGAGAGACAGTGAGCCCGCTGCGCAAGAACGTGCTGGCCAAGTGCTATGGCGGCGACATCACTCGCAAGCGCAAGTTATTGGAAAAGCAAAAAGAAGGCAAGAAGCGCATGAAGCGCATCGGCAAGGTGGACATCCCTCAGGAGGCCTTCCTGGCAGTGCTGAGAATAGGCGAAGATTCGCAGAAGTAACCAATCTTTTGATGACCTGATTCACATTTTTTTGACCTGATTTTGTGGATAACCCCGATAGGCCCATGAAGCCAGCAGATCTGTCGGTCACTAACCGACTAAAAAGGTCGCCATCCTGATAGTGATTGATAAATAAGGATTTGCATCGTGTACCAGAAAAGAACATCTCTTGGCAAGAGGAAAATTCTGAATTTCTTCACCCGATTCTGGAAAGAAATCCACAATTTTTTCCACACAACAATCGCTCAAAAGAAGGGAAGGCTTGCGTGCCCGGCTGGCGACCTTTGAGCCGAGCTTGCAGGGGGCTCCATAACGGAGCTTCTCAAGAGCCAAAAAGCGATTGCAACCCTAGTGTGCGGCGGGAGCTTTTGGGGCCGGCTTGGCGGGCGCCGATCCAGTCGCGGGCGGGGGCGCAGGAGCTGCGGGCACTCCTGACTTCAGATTGTAGGCGTCGATGATTTCCTTGGTGATGTTGGTCGAGTCGCCGGCGTAAAGCACCGGATTCTGCTCTGGAGAGACATCCAGAACCAGCGTATATCCCCTCTGCTTCGCATAGCTTACAAGAACCTCGTAGACCTTGGGCCCCAAGGTCTTGTAGATTCCCTGCATCTCCGTCTGCAAGTCGCTTTGGGCATCCTTGGCATCGCGGTCAAAGACTCTCTTCTTTTCTCCGATGGCTTTGGTGCGGCTGGCGCGCTCTGCGTCGCTCAATGTGGCGTCGTCGGTCTGCAACTGCTTGGCCAGGGCATCCAGTTCCGCGCTGCGAGTCTTTAGCTGTTCTCGCTTGGGTTCAAACTTCTTCTGCAAGTCGCCAATACTGCGCTGGGCCTCGTTGGTTTGAAACATTGCGTCCTGGAAGGCGATGACGGCGACTTTGGCAGGCGCGGAGGAGGAAGGCGATGTCTGCGCTGCAGAACTCAGGGCCAGACTCGAAGTCAGCAAAACCGAAAATGCAATAAAACGCTTCATTTGAATCAACACCTCGTAAAACATCTGTTACCGAGCCCCCGCGCGGGAGCTCCCATGGGGACGATTGCATTTGAAAGGCCCCGCCGGACGGGGCCTTTGCTGAGCTGTTGAGCTCGATTCTAGTGAGCGGGAGCCTTTGGAGCTGGCTTGACGGGTGCCGATCCAGTTGCCGGCAGTGGAGCCGGTGGAGGAGCGGGCACGCCCGACTTCACATTGTAGGCATCGATCACGGCCTTGGTTATATTGGTGGAATCGCTGGCGTAAAGCACCGGATTCTGCTGCTGGGCCACATCCAGCACCAGCGTGTATCCTTGCTGCTGCGCATAGCTGGCCAGAACGTCGTACACCTTCGAGGCCAGGCCGTTATACATCTCCTGCATCTCGGAGTTCATATCGTTCTGCGCGTCTTCGAGCTCGCGCTGGGCCTGCTTCTTTTTGTCGTCGATGGTCTTGGCGCGGCTGGCGCGCTCCGCATCGCTCAACGTATCGCCCTGAGTCTGCAATTGCTTGGTCAGCTTATCGATCTCGTCGCTGAGAGTCTTGAGCTGGGCCTCCTTGGGCGCGTACTTCTTCTGCAGGTCCGCGAAATTCCGCTGGCCCTCATTGGTTTGAGCTACTGCCACTTGGAAGGCGATGACGGCGATCTTGGCCGGACCGGCAGGCGCCGCGGCAGGAGCAGGCGATGTTTGGGCGGCGGCGCTCAGGGCAAAACCCAAGGCCAGCGTGGAAAGCAGTGCAAGCGAACGCTTCATGTGAGTGTAAAGCTCCTTCGGGATTCCTGATGGCCTGTTCGCGACCCGGCGCGAGGCCAAGGCTGTGCCTCCTGAGAAACCTCACGGTCTTCAATCGGGGCTCTGCGCCGGACGGAGCAAAGGCAGGAAAAGACGCGGACGGAGACGTCAGCAGGAACTAGATGGATTATAGGAGCCGGGGGTGGGAGCGTCAAACAAGCAGGTCGTGAATTCCGCCATTTACAGCGGGAGCGATTTAAGTCTGAGTAAAGATGCAGGCAAAAGCCACGCTTGGCGAGGCCTCTGCCGGTATTGGACGGTCACCGAATCTTCGGCATCAGTGCGCGACTGGAGGCTTGGCAGCGGGCTTGGACTCAGCAGCAGCCGGCGAGGGCGGAGGAGCAGGCACTCCCGACTTCAGGTTGTAGGCGTCAATGATGGATTTGGTGATATCGGTAGAAGGATTCCAATAGAGTACCGTGGGGGCTTGCTGTTGCTGCTGGCTCGAGTCCACCACCAAGGTATATCCCTGCTGCTGCGCATAAGAAGTGAGTAGGTCTCCGACCTTGGATGCCACGCCGCCAAAGACTTCCTGCATCTCCTGCTGGAAGTCGTTTTGTGCGTCCTCGGCGATGCGTTGCGCCTGCTTCTTTTTGTCGTCGATGCTATTGGCGCGGCTGGCGCGCTCCGCATCGCTCAACGTGCCGCCCTGGGTCTGCAACTGCTTTGTCAGCTTGTCGATTTCGTCGCTGAGGGTCTTTAGCTGTTGGCGCTTAGGCTCATACTTTTTCTGCAGGTCGGCATAGTTACGCCGGAATTCGTTGGTTTGGCCAACCGCCGCCTGGAACGCGATGACGGCGATCTTGGCCGGGCCGGCCGGGGCTGACCCGACCGGAGTTTGCGCAGAGGCGGTCAGAACAAAGCCAGAGGTCAAGGTGATTAAAAGTGCGATTTGACATTTCATTCGAGTGGAAAGCTCCTTCGGATTTCCTGCGGGGTCTGTCGGCAACTCGAAGCCAGACAGAGTCCGCGCTTAGAAGGTGGTCGAGACAGTCAGCCGGAAGGTTTTGCGCGGCTCACGAAAGAGATCACGCGCCCCATAGGCCTGAATGGACTCCTGGTAGGTGTAGTCGCCCGCGCCCCCCGGCGGGAAGAGGTCGCGGGTAATCAGTTGCGCGGAACAACTCTCCTTGTTGCCTCCCAGGATGACCGTGTTGCAATAGGGGCTCTCATCGAGCCTCAGCGGGTTGTAGGCAAAGAAGAAGCGGAAGGGCGCATTGATCACCGGCATGATCACCGAAAGCTCGGCGCCAGTGGACATGCGCGGTACAAAGTTGGTGCCGGAGACAGGCCGGATATCTCTCTGGAAGCCTACCTGGGTGCCGGGAATCCCTCCCTGGCATGCGCCGTTGTTGAAGACCGGGCAGCCGTAGAGCGGTGCTGTCAGCGTGGCAAATCCCTGCGGGCTCTGTTTCAACTGGCCTTTGTTGAGAGCCGTGTCGATGCCGAAGTCGTCGAAGAATGAGAAGGTCACCGGGCCGGCGATGGGAATTCTGTACTCGGCGTTGGCAGTGAGACTGGTGTCGCCACCGATCGAGGAGATGCCGTAAACCGGCAGCGCTACCTGAATGCACTGACCCAATTGAGGGTTCGTCGGGTCGCGCGGAACACAACTTCCGTCGGGATTGGTCAGCTGCACGGTGGTGCGATTGGGGACGTAGCCGTAAGGAGTTGCCGCGCGAATGTCGAAGCCCCTCAACTCGTTCTCGCCGCCGGAGTAGAAGCGATTGTTGGGCGGAGCAACTGCGCCTCCATAACCCTGCACATAGCCCAACTGCGCGCGCAGGCCCAGCACATTGCGCCCGTTGGCAGACGGGATCAGGTAGTGCATCGACGTGAAGCGCTTGTAGGCCACCAACGGCGCAATGTAGCGCAGGTTGCCCCAGATGCCGGACGTTTGGAACACGGCCGTGAACTCTTTACCGCTGCGCGGGCGCATCGGGTTATTGATGGTGTTATAGATGTAGCTGAACGAAGCGTAGCTATTGACGATGCCGTCAAGAGCGTTGGAACCCTGAATGCCCGAACGGAAGCTGATGGTCTGGAAGAAGGTCTGCGATGCAGTGGAGAATGCGGTAATCGACGACCTGCTCCACGAATACGTGAAGCCGACTCGCTGAAATGCATGGCGTTTGAGCGGATAGCTGAGCGAGAAGTTTGTGCCGTAGGAGGCCTGGTTGTAGTTCTGCGTCAGCGATTGCTGCGCGGCCGTCAGGTTGGGCGAGAGGCCAGCGGCGGTCGAGAGGGTCTTTGCCGCGTTGAAGTCCTGCTTGTTGTTATAGATCTGAAAGCCCACGTTGAGCGGGCGATTGCGGACGTAGGGCTGGGAGAAGCCGAAGGTGAAGGTACGGCTCACACTGCCCAGATTGCCTTGCAGGCTGAGCGTTTCGCCCAGGCCGAGAAAGTTGTTGGTCTGGTAGTTCACACCCAGAAACGCGCCCGACAATCCGCTCAGGCCGCCATTAAGGCCGATGGAGTTCTTGCCCTTTTCCTTGACCTTCAGCAGCAGGTCCACGGTGCCCGCCTCGGCATCCTGGTGGGCCTCCGAGTCCTGATCCACCTTGAGCGCTTCGAAGTATTCAAGCTGATTGAGCCGCAGCAGGCTGTACTCCCAAAGTTGAGAATTGTAGACCTGCCCTTCCTCCAGCATCAGCTCGCGGCGGATGACCTTGTCGCGCGTGATGGTGTTGCCCTGAAACTCGATGCGCGAGACGTAAAAGGGCTTGCCCTCATCGATGTCGATGCTCAGCGAGACGGTCTTCTTGGCTTCGTCGAAGTGAGGCGTGGGGATGGCGCCGAAGTTGATGTACCCCAGCTGCCCGTATGCCTTCTTAAGGTTCTCCAGGCCCTTGCCGACCAGCGTGGCGTTGAACCAGTCGCCGTCTTTGACGGCGAAGGTGCCACGCAGCGCCTTCTCATTCTTGACCGCCTTGTTGCCGGTGAAGGTGATGGTTCCCAGCCGGTAGCGCGCGCCCTCTTCGATCGGCATGACAATATCGATGCGCTTGCCCTTGTTGGGCCGGAAGGTGAAAAGGTTCAGTCCGCCCTGGTCGCGAATCTGTGTCTTGGGCTCCTCGATCGCGGTGTTGTAGTAGCCCCGGTCGCGGTACGCGAAGCGTACCCTTTCAGTGTCTTCTTCAAGCTTGGTCGCATCGAAGGTCTGTGCAAAGATGTTTTCGAAGATGATCGAATACGGGATGCCGATCGGCTTCAGGTTCTTCATCGAGCGGCGCAGCAGCAGGCCGCTGAGATGCTCGTTGCCGGTGAACTTGATCTGGCCCACCTTCACCGTGGGGCCTTCCTTGATGTTGAAGTTTACCTGCACCGACGCCGGGGGGATCGTCTTGACCTCGGGCTTGATGGTGGCAAACTGATGGCCATGCTCGGAAAGGATGTCCTTGAGCACCGTTACGGCGCGCATCACCTTGGTCGGGTCATACTGGCTTTCGACGGAGAGACCCACCTTCTCCTTCTTGAACCGGTCCAGAATGTCCGAGGTCGAGACAGAGTTGTTTCCTTTGTAATTGATCTCGCGGATCGTGGGCTTCTCGAGAACGACAATGTCCAGAATAATGCCCTTCTCGGTGTCTTCGCGGTCGATGCGCACATTTTCGAAGTACGCGGTGTTCCACAGCGAGTTGATATCGCGCTCGATCGAAACCGGGTCGTAGGTATCGCCAATGTGGGTAAAGAGCCGCGCCAGCACGGTCTCCTTGGGGATGCGGCGGTTGCCGATCACCCGAATCGCCTCGATGGTATCGGGACCCTGGGCCAGGGCCGCGCCAGCGGCGAACATCAGCACCACCGCGAGCAGGGCGCGCGTCCAGCGGCTCGTGGTCCGCAACGTGCGGGTAATTGAGCTGTGCTTCACCGGGCCTGAGCCCTGTGTTGAGCACACGTTCTTGCGCGGTCCATAGTTCGCCATCAGGTTCGGCTTCACGGGAAGAATATCGCCACCCTCATCGCTCAAAAAAATCTGATCCTGCATCAAGGAAAGATCCATTATATTGGACCGTGGCCACCCCGCCCAAACCGCATCTCTCCCAGAAACCTCCCTGCCGCGCTTGCCGCCTTCGGACACGGGCCGGACCCCGTTCGCCCTGGCCGCCATCCCAGGACTCATTGAGACCCAAAACCCAGTCTACCGGACGCAGCCGGGTTGGGAGGGGTGTCGATCCGATGATGGCGAGGGCAGCATTCTTTTTAGACGCCGGCCGGAGGCGCACGGCATCCAACCACCGTAGAGGTCATTGAGTCGTGAACGAAACGCAAGGGACGGTTTATGAGTTTTCGGCGCCTCTGCTGGAGGCGGGTCCTGAGGGACGCCCTGCGAGCCTGAATGTGTTTCGCGGCCAGGTGCTGCTGATCGTCAATACCGCCAGCCGATGCGGCAATACCCCGCAATACGCCGGCCTGGAGCAGCTCTACCGGGCCAACAAGCAGCGCGGTTTTGCGGTGTTGGGCTTCCCCTGCAACCAATTTGGCGGCCAGGAACCGGGTTCGGCGGCAGAGATCGCCTCGTTTTGCGAGCGGAATTATGGCGTCAGCTTTCCCCTCTTCGCAAAGATCGAGGTCAATGGCCCCAAAGCCCACCCACTTTATCAGTTTCTCAAGAAGGCGAAACCTGGGATCTTCGGCACTGAGCGCATCAAATGGAATTTCACGAAGTTCCTGATAGACCGCCAGGGCTGCGTCGTTCGCCGTTACGCTCCCGCAACCCAACCCAAGGCCCTGGCCGCCGCCGTCGCGGGTTTGCTCGACGGCAAATAGGTTTTCCCGGCAGCCCGCTTCTTCCCTGAAATGAACTGCTTCTCGGAAATATCCTCGCCAGACTCCCTCTTTTTCCCCATGATCTTTGACCCCTGCGGTATCCTCTTTTTGTCTGGTCTGCGTCCCGGCCCTTGAGAGCAACCCGATCAGGCCTCTGCGGAAGACCCGGCGAACGGAGGCAGAGGTGCGCCAGAATCTTCCCATGATGCTGATCCGTACAATCGTGGGACTTGTCTTCCTGCTTGAGGGTGCGCTTAAGTTTCTTGAGCCCGCAACGATGGGCGTTGGGCGCTTTGCCGCGATCGGCCTGCCCGTGCCCCATCTGCTGGCTCCGCTGGTGGGAGGCGTCGAGATCGGCTGCGGAGCCGCCATCCTGCTGAACTTCTTCGCCGGCGATGCCGCGATCTTTCTGCTCGTGGTCATCTTTACGGCACTGATCACCACCAAGATACCCATCATGCTGGGCAGGCCGCTGGGCCCATTCTCGCTGCAAAAGCTCAACAACTACGGCTGGCTGACCTTCTTCCACGAGGCGCGGCTCGACCTGAGCATGATCTTCGGCCTGCTGGCCATCGCCATCGATTCTGGCGTGAACATGGGCCGCAAAAGGCGCTGGTACCAGGGCGGAAGCTAGACTCCCGAAGCTCCTCTCATGCTGATATTCGTTTCACCGGTCACCGATCGCTCTTCAGAGGATAGTTCGATCTCCAGGCCCACTTTCATCGAATAGGCTGGTTAGAAGAGCATGGCAATCCCCGCCAAAACCTCCCTCGGTGAGATTCTCCGGCTCTTTCTGCGCCTGGGGCTGACCGCCTTTGGCGGACCGGCCGCGCATATCGGCTTGATGGAACGCGAGGCCGTCGAGCGGCGGGGATGGATGAGCCGCGAAGGCTTTCTCGACCTGGTAGGCGCCTGTAATCTGCTGCCCGGTCCCGGTTCCACGCAGGTTGCCATGGCTCTGGGATATAACCGCGCCGGCTGGCTGGGCCTTATGGTTGCGGGCGCGTGCTTCATCTTGCCCGCCTCGCTGGCCACCCTCGCGCTGGCCTGGGCCTACTTGCGCTTTGGCAGCCTGCCTCAGGCGCAGGGATTGCTCTACGGGATCAAACCCGTAATGATTGCCGTCATCGTCCAGGCCGTGTGGAACCTGGGCAAAACAGCCTTTCGCCGCTGGCCACTGGCATTAGCAGGGCTTATGTGCTTTTGGGCGGCCTTGGCTGGCGTACCTCCGATTGCAGTGCTGTTCGCCTCCGGCGGCCTGGCGCTGCTGGCAGCATGGGCGAGATCACGAACCAGCGCGGCTAAGGGATTTGCCATTCTGCCGGCGACGATCGGCGGCGGTGTGGCGGGAGCAATTAGCGCAACCGGATTGGTCCCGCTCTTTCTGGTCTTTCTCAAGCTGGGAGTGGTCGTCTTTGGCTCGGGCTACGTTCTAGTCGCCTTTCTCAAGGCCGATCTGGTCGACCGGCTGCATTGGGTCACCCAGCCGCAGTTGCTCGACGCCATCACCGCCGGCCAGGTGACGCCGGGGCCGGTCTTCGCCACGGCAACATTTCTAGGCTACCTATTGCATGGATGGGCTGGAGCCGCTATAGCGACCCTGGCGATCTTTCTGCCCTCGTTTCTTATGGCTGGACTGGTCGGCGCGCTGGCCGGGCGAATTCGCAAGTCGAAGCTGGCCGCGGCCTTTCTCGACGGCGTCAATGCCGCCGCCGTGGCCCTGATGGCTGCCGTAGCTCTCTCGCTGGGCCGGGCAACCATTGTCGATGGCTGGACATTGGCGCTGGGACTGGTAAGTGCGGCGCTGCTGCTGCGTTACCGCGTCAACGCCACCTGGCTGATCCTCGGCGGAGCCGCGCTTGGCATTCTCTTGCGCCGGTTTACCTGACATTCCTGGTGCCCCATATCTGGCGCAGTCTTATCGCGCCAGATGTGGGAGACCACGAACCCCAGCCAGCCCCATTTTCCAAGCCCTACCCACTCAATCGAAGCGGTAAGCGCTGATTGCCGCGCCCACCGGCTCATCGGTAAAGATGCGGCTTCCTGGCGCATCTCCGCCCGCGCCTGCCGTCACCATCAGCGGAATCAGGTGCTCCTCGCGGGGATGCGCATAAGCAGCAAAGGGAGCCTCGCGCCAGCGCGTCAGCAGATCATCACGCTCAGCCGCAGGCGACTCGACGGCGTAGGTCAGCCAAGTATCGAAGGCGCGGGCTCTCTCCGGAGTTTCGGGGCGGAAGTAGCCGCGCAGGTTGTGAAAGCTCATTCCGCTGCCCACAATCAGCACCCCTTCGTCGCGCAATGGAGAGAGCGCCCGTCCAGCCGCAAGGTGAAGAGCCGGATCGAGTGAAGCCGCCAGCGAGAGCGAGACCACAGGAATCTTCGCCTCGGGAAAGGCAACCTTGAGCGGCACAAAGACGCCGTGGTCGAAGCCCCGGGTTGCGCTAACCGCCGCAGGCAGCCCTGCCTGTTTCAGCAGTTCCGCCACCCGCTCGGCCAGTTCCGGAGAACCGGGAGCGGGCCAGGTGAGCTGGTAGGTCTGCTCGGGGAAGCCGGAGTAGTCGAAGATCAACTCCGGCCGGGCTGCTGCGCTGGCCGTAAACGCCGGCTCCTCCCAGTGGCCGCTGATGACCAGGATCACCTTGGGCAATTCAGGCAGTGTTGCCGCCACCCCTTCAAGAAATCGTTGTGTAGCCTTCCAGGTATCGGCGGGGCCCCAGGTCCAGTCCATAAAAAAGCAGGGCCCTCCGCCGTGAGGAAGAAAGATTGCGGGCTGGCGTTGTGGGATTGCGGGCATCGGCTGAGCCTCCAAGCATCCCGGCCCGATCTGCCGAGCCGGCGAGAAAGTTGTTCAAACAACTAATCCTTGGATGCGCCAGAGCCGCCCGCGACTCATCCCATCAGTCAATACTCGTCATGCCCGGACAGAGCGTATACGTAAACCAGCATTGCCACGCCGACTAAGGCGGGAATCAGGCCAGCCAGGTAGGGAGCGTCTGGTTCCGAACCCATCATCGCCCGCATAAAGATCACCGATCCCACACCTACAGCGATACAGATAAGGCCGCCGATCTTCATGCCTTCGCGCTTCTTCTGGCTCTCCATATGACTCTGCGTCTTGAGCAGTTCGAGAGCTGCCTTGGCGCCTTCGCCGGAGGCCTCGGCCACGCGCCGGATCGTCTCGGCTTTGTAGAAAGCCTCGCGTTCTTTTTGCTGCTTGTCGAAAAAGGTCACGGTGGGTAGGAAAACCGCAAACAGCGCCACCGCGCCGATGGAGAGAAACACCCACAATCCATTCACCGGGTTATCGAAGATCCCCAAGACCAGATGCACCATAAAATCCTCCTTGTCTACTTGCAGGGGCTTTTGCCCTTACGTCCGGTGGGACCGGAGGCCGGACAAAACGGTTGCATTTTCTTCAGAAACATTCTTGTCTCAATAAAATGCAACCGGACAGCTGGCTTTCCTGTCTTACGGGGTGGAGAATGCTTGTATTGATGGCGACACTCACCAGCGCGCCCCAAAAGAGCTCGGCAGACGATCTGAACGACGTCGCCAGCATGCTGGCCGGAAACGTACAGGCCTTTGAGGGGATCGTCCGCCGTTGGCAGGGGCCGCTCGTGAATATGGCCTGGCGCTATTGTCGCGACCGCGCACGTGCCGAGGAGATGGCCCAGGAAGCCTTCATCAGGGCCTGGCGGGGGTTGGCTCAGTGGCGGCGCGAAGGAAGCTTCTCGACTTGGCTCTTCGCGCTGGCGGCTAACGTCTATCGCTCCGAGTTGAAGCGATTCCCGACTGAAACACTGCCGCTGGAGGAAGCACCCGAACCTGCCGGTCCCGCATCGCAACATAATGAACTGGCGGCGCAACTGAGCCACGAAGCAGTGAGACGCGCCGTGTTGGCCCTGCCGCCGCGCTATCGTGAGCCGGTCATTCTGTATTACTTTCATGAGCAGGACGTGGCTGCGGCAGCGAGCAACCTGGGACTGCCCGAAGGAACGGTCAAAGCCCGCCTCTCAAGAGCGCGGGCTCTGCTGCGAAGGCGCTTCCCGCAGCTCGAAGGCGAGGATCTCTCCCATCCCTCGCCGCATAAGCGAAGGATGGGACTCCCACAAATCTCGAATGGTAAGACTGATTCAGAGAATGGAAAGGAGGTCGCAAATTGAAGCCATTCAATACTGTTCGCACCGGGCAAAGTCAAGCCGTGAACCATCGGATCGACTCTGAAATCGAGCACATTCTGGCATCGGAGGAGGAACTGATCCCCTCTTCGGGCTTCATGACCTCGGTGATGGAGCGCGTTCAGGAGGAGGCTGAGATTCCCCCGCCGATCCCATTCCCGTGGAAGCGGTTCATCCCTGGCATTGTGCTTGTCTCGGGGGTCTTCGGATGGGGCGCGGTGGAGCTGGTCCGCGTCGGCCTGCCCGCATTGGGCTCGCTAACGCTCGCCATGCCACTTCTTTCCGCAGCCTACGCGCGATCCTGCGAGTCGGCGGGCTGGGTGGCGTTGGCTTTGGGCGTCTCGCTGGTTTCTTGGCTACTGTCGCGCCGCCTGGCCGGCCGCAGCGGGCTGCTATAAGGCTGAAAGCACGAGAAGAATCGCATTTCGACGGCAAGGCGAATCCGACCCGCCTCGTTTCGGCCGCGATATACTCAGATATCCCCTTTGAGGCGTTTTGTCTCCTGCTTTCGCGGAAGCGCGCACCTACGGGATAACTGCCTTGAGCCACCCCGCCTAATTCAGACGGCAAGTTTGGAGTTCACCTGAGGAAATGAGCTTGACGATCAAGCAAAAGCGCTGGCTCTACGCCCTCTGGCTGCTCTTCATCCTCTCGTTCGCCATCCTCCACGCTCTCAATCTCAGCGCCGACTTTCCCAATCACTCGCCGTGGTTTATGGATTGGGCCAAGTACACCGATGAGGGCTGGTACGGTAATGCCGCCATTCGCGCTCATCTTTTTGGTAACTGGTATCTCGCCGGGGACTTCAACCCGGCGCCAGCCGTGCCTTTGTGGCCATTTCTCGAGTGGGTTCTTTTCTTCTTTACCGGAGTCACGGTGGAGGCGGCACGCGGGCTGGCTGTCGCATTCTTCTTCTGCAATCTACTGTTGAGCTACCTGCTGTTGCGAACAGCGGCACCGCGCTGGGTTGCGCTCACGGCCGTAACGCTGATCGTCACCAGCCCCTTCATCTATTGCTTCAGCCGGCTTGCCATTCTGGAGCCAATGCTGATCGCCCTCACTCTGGCTGCGCTGAACCTCGCCGTCCGTCTGCCCCGTTTTCGGAGGCCGGTGCTGGCTTCCGTAACGATCGGCCTGCTCTTCACGTTGATGATGCTCACCAAGACCACGGCCGTCTTTCTCTTGCCGGCGCTAGGCTGGGCGATTGTTCTGCCTCTTTGGCGTGGACGCAGACTTGCATTGCGTGCCACACTGCTTGCCGCAAGCGCCTCAGCAGTCTCCTTTAGCGCGTGGATGGCGCTGGTCGTCCGTCTTGGCCTCTATGCCGATTATAAATACCTCTTCTTCGTGAACAAATACATCAAGCCCAGCGAATTCTTCTGGCCGCTCGTCAGCTTGTGGTGGTCCTTCCACGGCGGCCTGTGGGCCGGCCGCATTCTGATTCCATTGGCGGGCCTGGTGATCTTGATGGCAATCGCGGTTGCCATTTCTGCCTGGTTCAGGTCAAGTGCCGCGCCAGCCATGCAAAACAGCTGGGCTCGCAACCTGCTGATCGATCCCGTCTTTGGCGCGTCCGTTCTCTCCGTCGCCGGCTATATCCTCTTCATGACTTACCAGAACCACCCCCAGCCCCGTTATTTTGCTGTTGTGGCCGTCTTCTGCTTTTTCATAGTGGCGCAGGGGGCCGGAGCGCTGCTCGGCCAAGCTACCCCGGCCAAAGAATCCGGGCCACGCCTCTCACCGCGACGGCTTCTCGGCTGGGCCATTGTCTCGGTGGCCAGCCTTGCTGCGGCTTTCAGCGGCCTCCAGACCCTGAACTACGCAGCCCATCCCGAGTACACGTTTGTCGACGCGGCACGGCGGCTTACCCAATATATCGATACCCACCCCAACGGAAACCGGCTGCTGGTCTCGATCAGCGGCGACCAGATCACCCTGATGACCCATCTGCCCACCCTCTGCGACGACTTCGGAACCCAGGATCTGGCCGAAAAAATGGCCCGCTACCGGCCCGGCTGGTGGGCTACATGGAACGACATCGATCCTGGCACGTTGGCCGACATCCACCAGCACTTCGCACTCGAGCAGGTGGCCAGCTTCCGCGCCCTCGACGATCCGGAGCGCAACGTGTTGGTTCTATTCAAGCTGCATCCGCTGCCGGGCGGCATGGAGCGCGATCAGGGCGATCAGAATCTGCTGATTCCGTTACCGGGCGACAAGATCGAGATTCCACTCCAGTAAATGAAGAAAACGTGATGGCCTGCCCATTTTGGGACGGTCAATTCAATTCCGGAAGAGCGCGAAATCGGTGTGACTGCAATCACTCGACACTGCTACCTGCGGATGGTAGCCTTCGGATGACTATTCTTGCGGAAAATTCACGTTGTATTTTCCGATTCCGCTTGCGGAAACCATCAGTAACTTCGCTTGAAAAACAGCTTGGGAGGATTTGTGACTGCACAGTATGGGGTGTGTTTCTTACTGGCCGTGAGCGCGCTTTCGCTGCTCGTGGCCTTCAACTTTGCGCGCGCTGAGGCACTTCTGAAGCGTAAGTATAAGACTGTTTCGGCCCTTCTGGGCCTGCTGCTGTTTCCCGCATTCGCCGGCGCACAGGACGCCGCGGGCGGAGGCGAAGCCAGCCTGAAGCTGCCGGATCTATCCACCGTGAGTCATTTCGGCTTGAGCGGACGCGCCCTTCTGATGATCGGTATGCTCTTCTGCGCCGCCGGCCTGCTCTTCGGCCTGACGATCTTCCTGCAGTTGAAAAACCTGCCGGTTCATAAATCGATGCGCGAAATGTCCGAACTGATCTATGAGACCTGCAAAACATATCTGGTCACGCAGGGCAAATTCATTCTTCGGCTCTGGATTTTCATTGCGGTTATTATCTCGATGTACTTCGGCTGGCTGGCGCCAGTGGGAAATGTTGCGGTTACGCTGCCCATCATCTTGGGCTTCAGCCTCGTCGGCATTGCGGGCAGTTATGGGGTTGCGTGGTTCGGCATTCGCGTCAACACCTTTGCGAACTCGCGGGTTGCATTCGCTAGCCTGCGCGGCAAACCCTATCCCTGCTTTGCGATTCCCCTCAAGGCCGGCATGAGCATCGGCATGTTGCTGATCTCGGTCGAGCTGCTCATCATGCTGTTCATCCTCTTGTTCGTCCCGGCTACTTATGCCGGACCTTGCTTCATCGGCTTCGCGATTGGCGAATCGCTGGGCGCGGCGGCGCTGCGTATTGCCGGCGGCATCTTCACCAAGATCGCCGACATCGGCTCCGATCTGATGAAGATTGTTTTCAAGATCAAGGAAGACGATGCGCGCAACCCCGGCGTCATCGCCGACTGCACGGGCGACAACGCGGGCGACTCAGTCGGACCGAGCGCCGACGGCTTCGAGACCTATGGCGTCACTGGCGTGGCCCTGATCACCTTCATCCTGCTGGCTGTCAAGAATCCCGCGACGCAAGCAGAGCTGCTGGTATGGATCTTCGTCATGCGCGTGGCCATGCTGATCTCCAGCTCGGCTGCCTACTTCCTCAATGGCGCGATCGCTCACGCCAAGTATGTCAACTCCGACGACATGGACTATGAGAAGCCGCTGACCTCGCTGGTATGGATTACCTCCATCGTTTCCATCATCCTTTCCTACATCGTCACCTACCTGATGCTTCCCAATCTCGGTGGTGACACGACGCTCTGGTGGAAGCTGGCTTCCATCATCTCGTGCGGAACCCTCGCCGGGGCGCTCATCCCCGAATTGGTCAAGGTCTTCACTTCAACTAACTCGGCCCACGTGCAGGAAGTCGTCACCTCCGCGAAGGAAGGCGGCGCTTCGCTGGGAATTCTCTCCGGCTTCGTGGCCGGCAATATGTCGGCCTACTGGCTCGGACTTAGCATGGTCGCACTCATGGGACTGGGCTATTTCTTCAGCAGTTTGGGCGGGTCAATGGATGCCATGATGCTGGCTCCCGCCGTCTTCGCATTCGGCCTGGTGGCCTTCGGCTTCCTGGGCATGGGACCGGTGACGATCGCCGTCGATTCCTACGGCCCGGTCACCGACAATGCTCAATCCATCTATGAGTTGTCGCTGATCGAAACGATCCCCGGCATCGAAGCTGAGTTGAAGAAGGACTATAAATTCGACGTGAAGTTCGAGCGCGCAAAGTACCTGCTCGAGGCGAACGACGGAGCCGGCAATACCTTCAAGGCGACGGCCAAGCCGGTGCTGATCGGTACAGCTGTTGTGGGCGCGACTACGATGACCTTCTCGATCATCATGGCCCTGACCCACGGACTAACCATCAACGTTGAAAAGCTCTCTCTGCTGCACGCGCCCTTCATGCTCGGATTGATCTGCGGCGGGGCCATCATCTACTGGTTCACCGGCGCCTCAACGCAGGCGGTTTCGACCGGCGCTTACCGCGCGGTCGAATTCATCAAAGCCAATATCAAGCTGGAAGGCACGGACAAAGCGTCGGTCAGCGACAGCAAAAAGGTGGTGGAAATCTGCACGAAGTACGCGCAGAAGGGCATGTTCAACATCTTCATCGCGGTCTTCTTTGCGACGCTTTCCTTCGCGTTCATGGAGCCGTTCCTGTTTATCGGCTACCTGTTTGGCTTGGCGATCTTTGGGCTGTACCAGGCGATCTTCATGGCAAATGCCGGCGGCGCATGGGATAACGCGAAGAAGGTGGTCGAGGTCGATCTCAAACAAAAGGGAACGCCACTGCACGACGCAGTGGTGGTAGGAGACACCGTCGGCGATCCCTTCAAAGACACTTCGTCGGTGGCCATGAACCCGATCATCAAGTTCGCGACCCTGTTCGGATTGCTTGCTGTCGAGCTTGCCGTAACGCTCACTGCAACCAACCCAATGCTTGCACACGTGCTCACAGTCGCGTTCTTCCTGGTGTCGATGTTCTTCGTGCGTAGGTCCTTCTACGGCATGAGGATTGAGACCAAGGAAAGCAACTGAATCCCGTCTTCAAAACCCAACCGCTCCTGACTGGCGGACAACTGAAAGACCCGAGTGGCCTCACGCGACAAGCGTGAGGCCGCTTGGCGTTTCGGACGTGCATCTTTCACCAAGGGGCTACAGCCTCCCGAAGAAAGCTGCTGCGAGCTAAAAGCGAGCGCTTGGCCACACCGCATCTACTGCTGCGTCTGGTGCGCAGCCTGCCACTGCTCGGCACGTTCGTCGATTTCGGCGCGTTTGGCACGGGGAAGCGCCGCTGCCGCTTCGTCTCGATTCTTGATGATCTTTTCCAGCGTCTCTCCCTTGAGATGCGGCGCGGCCAGAGTCAGCCAGTAATAGACCTCCTCGGGCCGGTCGTGCAGAAGCGTGGCAAGATTGACCTGCGCGCCTACAGTTCCCTGTTCGGCAGCCTTGCGAAACCACTCCGCGGCAAGATTCTCGTCCTGCACTACACCCTGATTGCCCGAGATATAGTCTCTCGCTACCTGGAATTGCGCCTCGGGTGCGCCAGCCTCCGCGGCGCGGCGAATGTACTCGAATGCCTGCCTCTCGTCCTGGGGAACGCCTTTGCCCTTGTCATAAAGAATCGAAAGGTTGATCAACGCATTAGGATGGTTCTGGTCCGCGGCCTTCCGATACCAGGCCAATGCCTGCGCGTAGTCCTGCGGCACGCCCCTGCCTTGCTCATAGCAGAGTCCAAGAGAGAACTGCGCTGAGGAGAAACCCTGTTCGGCGGATTTCCTATAAAGCTCGACAGCCTGCGCCAAGTCCAGCGGAACTCCGTCGCCGAATTCGTAGAGCGCGCCCAGATTGCGTTGAGCGCGAGCATCGCCCTGATCCGCCGCCTTCCGATACCACTCCGCAGCCTGCTTTTTATCCTGCTGAACATGCCAGCCCATCTCGAAATCGATCCCAAGCTGCACTTCGGAGTAGAGATCGCCCAGCGATGCAGCCCGGCTGAAGATTTCGAAGGCCTTCTTTTCGTCCTTTGGAATGCCCCTCCCCTGTTCATAAGACATGGCCAGAGCCCGCAATCCATCCTTCTGGCCCTGGGATGCGGCCTTCTCGTACCAGATCACCGCCTGCGCATCGTCCCTCTTCACGCCCAGACCCAGGCTGTAGCAGAGCCCCATATCGTATTGAGCGTTGGGGAGGCCTTGCTCGGCCGACTTGCGCAGCCAGGATGCAGCGATGACCAGATCCTTATGGACCCCGAGGCCGTTCCTGTAGTTGGTTGCCACCCGGAATTGGGCTTCGGCGTCGCCCGACTTTGCCTTGGCCAACACGGCCGGATCGATGCCTTTTTCAGGCTTCAGGCCCGTAGCCTGTGCCGGACTGACGGACGGGATCACTGTGAACGCGAAGATCAGTGCGGCGAGTTTCTTCCATTTCTCGCTCATGGCGCCTCCCAGAAGTACCAGAAAGATAACAGAATCCGGCTTTGCACAATTTGATCTAAGTCGTCGCCGGCGATTTTCCCGGTCCGGTTTGTCCACATCTGCACAGAATTGCACGAGAACTGCACCGTTTTTTCGCCTTGTACCAAAATCAGGTGAGGGCTAGGCTGAATGGTGGTACCCAAACGTCGGGCAGAACCCGGCTTGCATCTAATTTGGTGCAGAGTCTTAGGGCTCGAGCCCGCTGCTGACACGGTCGTCTGGAGCTTTCCACAGGCAAATGCCTTTGTTTGGAAAGTTGATGCGGGGAATGCAAAGAAAATACTAGATGTTGTGGTTTTTTGTTGACAGGCACCACGGACAGCGGTATTTTTTCATCTGCGGCTGTAAACGGGCTGTAATGAATCTGCGGTGAAAGATTCACAGCACGCCGCTTGAAAAAGAAGAGAACTCGCGGTACTTTCCGATCCCCGTTTTCCCGTTCTTTGCCAGAGGTTTCCCCCACTTGCCCAGGTCGCCATTCGCGCCGGGGAGGGGCAGAGTTTTTCCGAATTTTAGATTGAGAGGATTCCATGAACGAGGTCCAGCATCAGAGTTCCGCCGCCCCCCAGGCTTCCAGCACCCATCGGGGACTGATCTTTACCCGCCGCTTCACGACCGAGGGTGTTTCTCCCTATGCCGAGATCAAGTGGGAGAGCCGCACTGCGTCGATCACCGATCAGAGGGGCAACGTCATCTTCGAGCAGAAGAATGTCGATGTGCCGGTCGATTGGTCGATGACCGCGACCAATATCGTGGCCTCGAAGTACCTGCACGGG
>Ga0181535_10001010_pt1 | contig 38477 bp, 24 predicted proteins | sample PEATcosm2014_Bin_44_FD_119774 | JGI IMG/M metagenome (GOLD analysis project Ga0181535, IMG submission 119774) | Peatland microbial communities from MTU Mesocosm Facility, Houghton, MI, USA - PEATcosm2014_Bin17_30_metaG | ecosystem: Environmental > Terrestrial > Soil > Wetlands > Peat | place... | reverse complement strand
TTGCGATCGCACCACAATGACGCAGAACGATCTGGACAACGGGCGCTTGATCTGCCTGATTGGAGTCGCCCTATTGAAGCCGGCTGAGTTCGTCATCTTCCGCATTGGGCAGATGACCGCAAACGCACCCAGTTAACCACGCTGAAAAAGGAGGATTCCGATGCCGAACCGTACCGCACCCTACCCGTCCTACAACTACCTGGTCGATCTGAAAGGCCCGCGCGACCCGGAGAAGCCACTGGGCGGATTCTCCGATGTCGCCGGCCTCAAGACCGAACTGCACATCTCCGAATACCGCGATGGCAACGACAGCGCCAACTTCGTCCACAAATATTGCGGTATGCATACCACCGGAGACGTAACGCTCAAGCGCGGTCTTGTCGATACGTCGGACCTGTGGGATTGGATCACCGATGCCCGCACCAACGGCTCTTCTGCACAGCGCGACGTGACCATCACACTGCGCGACGAGGCCAACAACCCTGTTCAGATCTTCAAGCTCTATGCCGTTACGCCCAAGGGCTATACCGGGCCGACGATGAGCGGCAAGGGTGCAGGCGACATTGCGATTGAGGAACTGGTCCTGGCTCCCGAGACCATTGAGATCACCCAGGCCAGCTAGAAAAGCGGAGCAGTCCGGCAGATCGCCATCGAGAGAGTGCCATGAGCCGCGTGATCTTCAACAACCAGCCCGCTACGCCGCAGTTGAATCCAGGCCGCGCCGACATCGCCTGCTTCGTCGGGCTGGTGCGCGTGCTGCCTGGGGCAACTGTGCCCGCGGGCTTGGCCTCATGGCTCAACTCGCTCAGCTACTCCAATGCGCAGATTGCGACGATTACCAACATTCCAATTCTGCTTGAAAGCTATACGGCATTCACGTCGATCTTCGATGACGGCAGTGCGGGAAATGCCTTCGGTACAGATTATGTTGCCACGGCGATACGCAGCTTCTTTGCGCAGGGTGGCAGGCGGTGTTATGTGGTGCGTGTGGACGACCCGGTCACGCCCTCCGACACGCCGCAAACCAAAGCCGCCAAACTGCAAGAGTTCTTACCGAGTGCCAACTATGCGCCCGATAGCGCGGCAAGCTGGACCGGCGTGGGAAGCTTGGCGGCGCTTGAAGACGTCTCGTTTCTTGTTACGCCCGATCTTCCCATCCTCTGCGCTTCATCGCAGAATGGAGCTACCGGGCAACTTCCTGCCCAGCCAAGCGGTCCCGAGGAGTTTGTCGAGTGCTCTCAGGGCGACATTACTCCGCAACAGTATCGGACATTTCCCTCGCCTGCTCCGCGCTTGAAGTTTAGCGACTATGATACTTGGGCCACGAGCGTGGCGACAATCTTGAATTACCTTGCCAGTGGAAGCACGACCCATCAGTTGCATCTGCGCGAGATCCAATTCATTGCTGCCTTTCCCATGCCGCAGGATCTGGACCCGGCGACTGCGGCCGAGAACCCTTCAAGTGCGGAGATTGCGCAAGATATTCATGAAGTGATTGCCGCGCAGTTGCCTGAGGCTCCGCCTCCACAGGGAATGGTTGTCAATGGCAATATTTCAAGCGCATTTCTGCAGCTTGCCTATCCCTGGCTCAAGACATCGGGTTCAAGCGTTTTGCTGGAGTCGCTTGAGCCGCCAGACGGTGTGCTGGCGGGATTGCTGGCACGCAACGCGCTCACCCGGGGAACTTTTACCAGCGCGACAAAAATCACGCCGGCCGAGGTCTACGATGTGGAGCCAGCGCTTCCTGCGCAAGAGATGCAGAGTTCCGCGGTGACGCTTGACTGGGGTACGGACCCGCAGTCTAAGGCACTGATCGAACGTATCAGTCTCTTTGGATTTACTCCGACAGGGTTGCAGTTGCTCTCTGACGTGACGGCTTATCCGGGAGAGAGTTATCGCCCGGCCCCGGTCAATCGTCTGGTGTCTGTGATCTGCCGGGCCGCGCGGCGCATGGGCGAGAGCGCGGTCTTTCAAACGAATGGACCGGCTCTGTGGGGACGCGTGCAGCGCTTCCTGCAAAATCTGCTGACGCGGCTTTGGAGCCTGAACGCGCTAAGCGGAGCAACCGTGCAGGAGGCGTTCAGCGTGCGCTGCGACCGAACCACGATGACGCAGAACGATCTCGACAATGGCCGCCTCATCGCGCTGGTCACCTTTACGCCCGCGACAACTATTGAAACGATCACCGTGACGCTGGCGATGGAGACCAGCGGCGCCAGCGTACAAGAGATCACAGCCAACCTGGCGGAGGTGAGTTGATGGCCACAGCCTCTCTTACGCCTTTGCATGTCTTCCGCTTTCAGGTGGACTTCTTCACCGACTCGCTTTCTGACGACGGCAACCACGAGCAATTCCAGGTCTGCTCCGGCTCGTTCGCCGAGTGCACAGGCCTCGAAGCAACGATGGAGCCCAAGGTTATCAAAGAGGGCGGACGCAATTACGGCGCAGCGCAACGCGCTGGAGGCACCACATTCGCAACGGTGATTCTGAAGCGCGGAATCAGCGACAACCAGAATCTCTATCAGATCTTCAACTCGGTCAGCACTGGAACCTTTGCCCCGCGCATGCAGGTGACCATCAACTTGTTTGATATCGACGGGTCGGCGGTGCTGGCTTGGCAACTCGATAAGGCGATGCCCATCAAGTACAAATTCTCCGATCTCAACGCTAAGAACGGTGAGGTCGGCATTGAGGAATTGCATCTGGTTCACGAAGGCCTGTGGTCGGTGACGCCCACAATACTGCAGCTATAAACACATGCCCCAACAGCCGCCACAAGTCGCTAAAGCCACACTGACCGCACTGCCCGGCGGCACGCCGCTCACCGTGCACTTCAACCCCGCGTCGCTTGTCTACTCGGTTGAGAATTCGGTGGCGCAGCAGTCTGGCAACCCGAAGAAGGCACAGTATGTCGCGCAGTTCTCCGGCAAGCTGACAATGGATCTGCAATTCGACACCACCGACACGGGTTCGGATGTGCGAACAGTGACCAATCAGGTTGCGCTTTTCATGCAGGCCTCAGGAAATGCATCGGCTGCGGCACAAAACTCGGCTCCGCCGAGCGCAAATGGCAATTCGTCCGGCCCGCCGCCCAAGGCCCCGCCCGTGCTGATGTTTCAATGGGGAACTTATCAGTTTCAAGGAATCATGGACTCTTTCAAGGAGACCATCGATTTCTTCTCTGCCGACGGAATCGCGCTGCGCGCGCTGGTCAGCATAGGTCTTTCGCGTCAGGATAATGTCTTCGACGAGGGAGCGAATCTCTCCGGCCCCACAAATTCGGGCAGCCTGGTTCCGAGTTCGAGCGGCGACAGCGCACAGTCAATGGCCACGCGCGGCGGAGACCCGAGCGCCGCACGCCAACTTGGCGCGGATAACAGCTTGGAGAGTTTGCGCTTCACCGGCGGCGCTTCGTTGCAAGTCGGCGGTGGCGTGCAGCTCAATTCTCCCGCAGCTTTTGTCACCGCGTCCTCATCATCGGCAGGCGTGGGCATTGGACTTGGCATTTCTGTGGGAGGCGGGGCTGGTATCTCGGCTGGAATCTCGATCAGCGGCTCCTCTGGAATTTCGGCAGGAGTGTCGATTGGCGCATCGCCCGGTTCATCGAGTGGAGTTCAGATAGGCGGGCTCGGTCCTGTCTTTGGAGCCTCTGCTTCGGCGGGTGTTATGGCGACGGCTGGCGCGTTTGCCGGTTTGCAGACAGGTCGCACGCCAATCAGCTCGACATCAAATTTGAATCCACTTCAAATGCTGCCGACAACCGTGGGTACCGATGTGGCCGCCTACAGCGGCGCAAGCTTCAGTCTTGGCGGCGCAGCAAACAGTACCGGTTCTTCAGGACTTTCGACCGACGTTGGAACCAACTTCAGATTCAGCGACCGGTTGACCTTCAACAGCGACGACTAACAAACGCGAGGAAGAGAAATGGCAGTCACGATCGACGAGATGCATGTACAGGTACAGGATGCTCCGAAAGCTGTGACTGCGCCTGCACCCACCGACGAAAAAAAGAAGGACGTGAGCATGCGCGAAGCCATGGAAGCGCTTAACGAACGCAAACTGCGACTGAAGGCGGATTGATTTATGCCGGAACAGCCACTCACTCAGAACGCCGTCTATACTGCCATTCCGACCGTGCAGATTGATGGCCAGTCGAACGACAAAGTTACGGCGCAATTGCTCAGTATCGAGATGCGCGAGCAAGAGGGCGGCATGTCGTCGCTCGAAATGCGTCTGAGCAACTTTGGATCGTTCTCGACAGGGCTTGCCGATCTGGTCTTTGAAGACGGAGCAATCATCAAGCTGGGCGCGGCGGTTCTGGTTTATGCGGGCGATGCCAGTTCGCCGACTGAAATTTTTCGCGGCAAGATCACAGCACTTGAAGGGCGCTTCCCGGACAGTGGCCCGCCCGATCTCGTCGTGCTTGCCGAAGATGCACTGCAAGGCGCGCGGATGCAGCGGCGCACCAAGAACTGGGACTCAACAACACTCACAGCGATCGCACAGCAGGTGGCCACAAATCTCGGTCTCACTCCGGTGCTCGCCGGTCTCGACACCAATATCGGCACGCAACAGCAGTTCAACGAGAGCGATCTCCACTTTCTGCGTCGCTTGCTGGCGCGCTATGACTGCGACGTGCAGATTGTAGGAACCGAGTTACACGCTTCGCCGCGCAGCCAGGCGCAGCGCAACTCGATTGAGATCGATTTGAATAGCCAACTTAAGGAGGTGCGCGTCATCGCCGACCTCTCGCACCAGGTTGCGCAGGTCACAGCCACCGGCTGGGACTATACACAAGGCCAGCGGATCTCCGTCACCAGCCAGACAACCTCACTCGGTCCGGGCTCGGGCCAGTCAGGCAGTCAGTGGTTGCTTCGTGCGCTGAGCACGCGGTCGGAGCAGCTTGGCCAATTCACGGCCCTCACCTCTTCAGAGGCGCAGACGCTGGTGGACTCCGAATTTGCCCAGCGCACGCGGTCATTTGTTGTTGCTCACGGAGTCTCCGAGGGCAATCCTAATCTGCGCGTCGGCACTTATCTGCAACTCGCCGGACTTGGACCGCGCTTTTCCAACACGTATTACGCCACCGCGACAGTGCACCACTTCGACACGCAGGGCGGATATGAGACACGATTCCGCGCAGAGTGCGCCTACCTGGGAGGTGCTTCATGAGCCGCTTGTTACAGGAGCACAGTCTTGCGATGTTGGGCACGGGCGCGTTTGTTGCAACAGTGGTGAATGTGAAAGACCCCGGCAATCTTAACCGCATTCAGGTGCGCAACTTCAACGTCGACGGCATCAACGATCAGGATGGCGCGGTGTGGGCGCGTGTGGTGGTGCCATTTGCCGGCGACAATCGCGGCGCATTCTTTATCCCCGACGTGGGCGATGAGGTTCTGGTCATCTATCTCGGCGGCGACTCACGTTACCCCGTGGTCGTTGGAGGACTCTGGAACGGCAACGACAAAGCGCCGGACTCATTCGGCGGCTCCGGCGACAGTGTCGACCGGTGGACCATCACCGGCAAAGCAGGCACGAAGATTGCAATCGTCGAAGACTCGACGGGGCCGACGATTCAATTCACGACACCGGGCCAGTTGACGGGCAAGATGACGGATTCAGACGGATCGATTGAATTCAGCGACGCTAATCAAACCTCGGTCCGAATCGACAGCAGCGGAGTGACGATCAACGCGCCCACCGCTCAGGTGCAGGTGACTGCTGCTGCCAGCATGACTCTTACTGCGCCAACGATGACCGTCGATGCCGCGATGGCGACCTTCAGCGGTGTCGTGCAATGCCAAACAATGATAGCCACGACGGTAGTGGCGACAACGTACACACCGGGGGCAGGCAACATATGGTGAAAAACGAAATGCTGGTGCAGGGCGTGGATTTGACCGGCATGGAGCAGAAGCCGCCGGTGATCCTGCAGATGAATGACGACGATTTTCCTGCGCGCTTCCTCAAGGATCTCGCATCGCCCGACGCGCCTCCAATCTCGAGCACGGTCATCGTCAACACTTCGTCGCAGCCGCTCTATCAGCCGGTGCAGCGCATGTTGAATCTTGCGCTGGTCGATCTATCCTGCACAGGACTCGGCAATCCGCGAATCGATTCCAGGCGAATTGTGTCGGCTGGATTAGTGATTCGCCGCGTATTTCGCAGAGCGGGCAGCAACGGCACAACCTATGAGGACTACGACACGCTCTCAGCATGGATGCGCAATCCAGCCGGCCAATCCCAGTGGGTAAAACTCACGCACGATCAGGAGTGCTGGGACCCCGACCCGACGAGGCGTCCGCAGCTCAAGTCCGGGCAGCCGGATCTCGACCAACAACTCACTGCGTTGTATCTCTCCACTGCAAATACCGAGAGCACCTCGCCGACATTTGCAGCGCCTCCAGCAACCTGCACGGCACTGGGGAGGACAGTGTTTTATGCGGTCATTCCGACGGCAAGCAGCGAAGTAAGCGATACACAGCCGAAGCAGCCGCCGCTGATCAAGCCATCAGACTTGCTTGCGAGTTTGCCGCCGCTGCTGCGCTCAAGCCAATACACCACGCCGCCCTCGACGCCCACGCCTGCACCGCTCGTTGACTATCACTGGATGTCAGATGAGTTCTTGAACGCTGTCTATCCTCCCACGCCGTCAACTGCAAGTCCGCCGACAGCTCCCACGCCCAACCAAGACGCAGCTCTTTTCCATGGCTTCACCACTGCGCTACGTATGTTGCATACTGTATTCGGCGCATTCGACGGCACATCGCAAGGCAATGCGATCCTGAACATTCTCAATGGACACAACGTCACGTTCTCCGACGGCTCAACGCAACCGATGGGCGCGTTTTATCAGTCGGCAAAAGTGGCGCTGCTTGATTACAACCCTTATCCCACAGCCTCGCCGAACCCGCCTACGCTTCAGATGCCCAGCTCTTGGGATTCACTCAACGACAACGATCAGAGCGCGCTCGTCGCTGCAATGATCGCCACGGTCGGTCCCCGTTCGCAGAGCCTCAATCTGCTCTCGCCGCAAGGCCGCTTCATGGATAGCACGCGCCATTACAAGCTGCGCATGTTTTTTCGCATCAAAGGGGACACACCCACTTGCCCGCCAAAGCTCTTTTGGAGCCAGTACAGCGAGCCCTTCCAGATTGCGCCATGGCATGCGACGAGCAGTCGTGCCCATCCGCCGATTCCGCTGCCCGATCCTACATCCGACTTCGTGAGAAATGCGAAGCCGAATTGCAGCTTTCAAGTGCCCGGCAATCTGATGAGCGCCATGCAAGGAAGCAGCATGTCAGGCCTGATGAGCGGCGCGGGCGGGGGCGGCGGACTCAGTCTGGGATGGATCTGCGGCTTCAATATTCCTTTGATTTCCATCTGCGCATTCTTTGTACTCAACATTTTTCTGGGCTTGTTGAATATCGTTTTTTTCTGGCTTCCATTCATCAAGATTTGCATCCCGATTCCGGTTCCGTCACCCAGTACACCCGACGAGGGGGCGCCATGACCATCGCTTATCAAGACCCCATCGGCTGGCCATTTTTGCCGGTACCGGTCAACGGTCAGCTCGCATTTCCGCAGCTCGAGCAGAGCGTTCGCGATTCCATCCGGGTGATCCTGATGACGCGGCCTGGCGAACAACTGATGCGCCCGCGCTATGGAGCTGGCCTCGAAAACTTTCTCGATGAGGGAAACACGGTCGTTCTGCGAAGCCAGATACAAAGCACCATCATGCAGAGCCTGCAGAGCTATGAAAACCGCATCACGGTTGATGCCGTGGATGTCGATCCGGTCGCGGGAGCGCCCGCTCAGCTTCAGGTCCAGGTTCACTACCGGCTGCTGCGCACCAATGCTTCTCAGCAGATCGGCCTAACGATGCAAGTGGGTTGACATCATGCCCTTGATACCTCCAGTTCTCGACGACCGCTCCTACGACGATCTCGTACAGGAGATGCTCGCCAACATCCCGGCGCATACTCCGGAGTGGACCAATCCGCAGCCGGGCGATCCCGGCCGCACGCTGGTGGAGTTGTTCGCCTGGCTCGCCGACACAATTCTTTACCGCGCCAACCTCATTCCAGAGAAGCAGCGGATAGCATTCCTTAAGCTCCTTGGCCAGACGATGCAACCGGCAGCAGCAGCTACAGGGGTGATTTCGCTTTCGCTCGATCCGGCCTCGGTAGCCCCAGTATCCATAGCCTCGGGAGCCAAGGTCAGCGGGGCCGTCAACTTCGAAACACTCAGCGAAATAGATCTGCTGCCCATCACGGCGCAGGCTTATATCAAGGTTCCCCTCACCGCCGATCAACAAGCGAAGTCCATGCCGCTGCTCGCGGGACTCAAGAAGCTCTACAACCTCTCGACGCTTCCCGCCGGCTACATCACCACACCAGTCTTCGCAAACAATATAGGCGATCCCAATGGCATCGACATCGTCAATGGAACGACTGACTCGAGCCTTTGGCTGGCGCTGCTCGTCTCCAAGCCCGAAAACCTTGCTCCTGTGCTCAACGCACTCGACAAGGGCGAGCAGATTCTCAACATCGGATTCGTGCCATCGCTTTCCGTTCCAGGGCTTTTTTCCGATATAGGCCCGCCCTCAGCTGTGCAGGCCAACTGGCAGATGAGTCAGCCGCCGCCGCTCGCGGGCCAGCCCATTACATATACCCCGCTGAAGATCCTCGGCGATACTACGCAGAGTCTCACGCAGCCGGGAGTCATTCAACTGCTGGTCCCGCCGAGCAAATTGATGGGTGCGCCAGCTAACAACGTCCGCTCCGATCCGCAGGCCGGCGTGGGAATGAAGCCACCGCGCATCGACGACACTTCCATCACATCGCGGCTGCTCACCTGGGTACGCCTCTGCACGCAGAGTTCGCTGCAAGTGAGCTGGCTGGGGGCAAATGCTGTTCAGATCGATCAACGCACTACCTATAACTCTATCGTCATCGGAGTTAGTGATGGCAGCGCCAATCAGCAGTTTGCGCTGCCTCAGGCGCAGGTCGATCCAGCCACTTTCATTCTCGATGTAGACATGCCTGGACTGGGTTTCCTGCCCTGGCAGCAGGTCGACGACATCTCAGTGCTGCAAGGGCCAGCTATGGCTTATGTGCTCGATCCCGAGGCCGGCACAGTGACCTTTGGCAACCAGCTTCAGGGCATGATCGTGCCCGCGGGCCGTCGCGTGCGCGTGCGAACGATGCGCGCCGGAGGTGGCTCAGCCGGAAATCTGCCAGCCAGTTCGCTCACCGCAATTCAAGCTTTCGATCTCTCGGGCGTTCAGGTGCCGCAAACCATCACCGTGCAGCAACCTATCGCCACCGCGGGCGGCGCGGACCCTGAGACTCTCGACTCCGCCCAGCTACGCATTCCTTCGCTGCTTCAGAATCAGAGCCGCGCTGTTACAGCGAGCGACTACTCCAATCTTGCCCAGAACATTCCCGGAGCGAATGTGGCACGTGTTGAAGTGATCCCTCTTTTCATGCCGCAGACCCGCACAAGCAATGTTCCGGGAGTCGTCTCGGTCATGGTGATTCCCAACAAGGCGGGAGTACTCAATCCCTGTCCGCGAGCCGACCGGCCGACGCTGGAGACGGTCTATCAATATCTCGACCCCTGCCGTCCAGTCGCAGCGGAAATGTATGTCATCGCAAGCGAATATGTTGGGCTTGGAATCTCGGTCGGCATTGAAGTGAAGACCGGCTTTGGCCTGCTGCAAGTCTCGCAGGCGGTGGAGACGGCACTACGCAGTTATCTATGGCCCATTCCGCCGTACGGTCCTAACAACACTGGCTGGCCGCTGGGCCGCAATGTTCGGAGTTTGGAATTGGAGGTCGTTGTCAGCCAGGTGCCGGGCGTGATTGAAGTGAATGGGATCAACCTATTTCAGGTGCTCCCTTCTGGCACCTATCAACTGCTGACGGCCGATGCAAGCGGCTCGCCGGAACTCGTCTTAGATAGCTGGCAGCTCCCCGAGGTGCTCGATGTTGTGGTGATCGCTAGTCCAGATGGAACTCCGAGCGCGGTCCCGATCACTCTGACGCCAGCCCCTGAAACCGATACAACCGTCGCGGTGCCAGTGGTGCCCACGATCTGCTGAGGAATTTGCTATGGACTCGAACGGTCTGCGCTTCTGGATGCTGAGCCAATTGAACGATTGGCTGCCGCCGTGGCGCGCCGTGACGGCGTACATTCCAGGCCAAGGCATTGTTGATCCCAACGGCAATATGCAGGTCGCGCAGAATGCAGGCACAACTGACGCGATCCCGCCGGTGTGGAGCGCGACACTGAGCGAAACCACTGTCGATGCCGGCGTCATTTGGATCAACGCAGGCCCCGGAACTTGGCAGGCGACGACGGCTTTTTCAGTGGGGCAATACATTCTCGACTCAAACGGCAACCTGCAATGCGCCACTGCAATCGCAAGCAATGGAACAACCGGAATTACTCAGCCCTTGTGGCCGACTGCGCTTGGTCAAACCGTCGTTGACGGTAATGTGACCTGGAGCTGTGCAGGACCCACGCAGGCCAGCCTCTTCTATTGCAGCCAGAACAATCGGCTGCAACTGCGCAGCGTGCGCACGGGTGCCCCTCCGGCAGAGGATTTCTCGACTGCGACAAGCATGGTGGCCGCCGTTCCAATGACGCTCGACCAGTATGGCAACTACGCCCGCTGGGATGCGACGAGCGGCATGGTGATGGCTGGCGGCAGTGGGCCCGGCGGTACCGCAACACTCGATGAGGTGCCGATCTACGCTCCGGGCCGCCCCGACGTAACCGATCTTGCGATGGGCTTTGACGGCATCCTTTACGTTGCAGTGGGCGGCTCGCTGGTGATGATTGATCGCCGAGGTCGCTGGCCCAACTTCACACTGATGGACCCCGGTTTCAGTTTCTGGAGGTTGACGGCGCTGCCCGAGGGCGGCATCCTTGCACTCGACAAAAACAAACCTCAACTGGGCAAGGTCTCCGGCCAGCCGTTGCAAACTGGGCCAGCCGATACGCCCAATCCCGGGATTCTGCGCTCGTGCAATCCAAACCCCAATCCGCCGCGTATCGTAACTCGCATCGAATTGCCGTCATCCGAGACCTTCGTCGCGCTCGGGCCCATGGATATGACTCAACAGCCGCCACAATATGCGCTACTCTCCTGGGCCACGAATGATGCTTCCAATCAAATCGCGTATCTTCGCCTGGTGAATGAAACGGGCATTGCCAGCGGCGGATTGCAGGTTGGCTCTGCGTGGCAGCTTGGCGGCGTCTGTCTTCCTTATGCCGTCTCGGGTTTGGGCAATCAGCAACTCGCTGTTCTTGCAACTAATCTGAACGAGGCTCTTATCTACGATCTTTCGGATGCTGGCGAGACGCTGGTTCCCGCTGGCGAGACGTACATCCTTGCCGTAAACAATGTTGGACCTTTCGTCCACGGATTCGACCTGCCGCCGAGCTACAGTAATGTCGCCGGGGCGTTGCCGCTCATGCTGCCGCTTCTGCCGCTTTCGCTCAACAGCCTTGCAGCACGAGGAGCCACCAATCCCTGCGGTCCGGCGATTATCGACAGCGGCATTTCGCAAGCTGTCTGGCATCGCATCTTTGTTGAGGCTATCGTCCCCCCGCGCTGCGGAGCACTGCTTTGGCTCACTGCCTCCGACCGCCTCGCCGACCTCGTCGATTCCACATTCACCTGGTATCCGCATATCCTCGGCGACGCAGATACTTCTTCAATACCAGCAGCCATGCTTCCGGGTACGCCTACAGCGGTGTGGCAGTCCATTCCGACTGAAGTTGCTTACGCTCCGATGCTGCTCGATGAAGACCCAATTCAAAACCGTCAGGGGCTCTTCATGGTCCTTGCGCAGCGGGCAAACAAAGTTGTCCGCAACTTGTCAGGCCGCTATCTTGGGGTCCGCATCCAGCTTAACGGCGATGGCCTCAACACGTCTGAAATTGCCGGGCTCAGAGCTTATGCTTCGCGCTTTTCCTACGTGCAGAAGTATCTACCGGCTATCTACCACGAGGCCAAGTTTTCGCCCGCCGCAGATGCTGACGGCTCAAGCACGCGGCGCGATTTCCTCGAGCGCTTCGTCGATCTCTTCGAGTCGCAGTTCACGCGCATCGAAGACCGCGTCGCCAGCGCATATCTACTGACGCGTTCTGAATCCACGCCGGATGAGTCGTTGCCCTGGCTTGGCAGTTGGATCGGTATCGAGCCGAACAATTATCCGCCCGATCGCAGCCGCGCGCGAATACAAGCCACGCCCAGCCTCTACAAATGGCGCGGAACAGCCAAAGGAGTCACGCAAGCCCTGGACGTTGCGACCAACGGCGCATGCACACGTGGAGCGATCATCGTCATAGAAGACTTCCGCCTGCGCCATATCTTTGCAACCATCCTCGGCGCGGATCTATCGATCAAGAATGACCCACTGCTTCCCGGCTACTCTCCGAGCAGCAACTCCATCGTCGGCGACACGCTCTTTCTTGGCGACCCGCGCTTGCAGGCCGAGTTGCAGGCTCTCTATGCAAGCGATCTTCAAATCGCCGGCAGCGCGCAGGCTGTTCAAGCCTTCTATGACAAACTGGCAAACCGCATGACGATCTTCGTTCATAATCAGGTTGAAAACGTGAACCTCAAGCTGGTGTGGCGCGTCGTCGAGGCGGAAAAGCCTGCGCACGTGCAAGCCTTTGTCCGCATTGCTACTCAGCCGTTCATGATCGGCCTTGCCTCGCTGTTGGGAGTGAATACTTATCTCGCGCCAGAGCCGCCGCGCAACCCCATCACAGTTGATGTCAGCGATATAGGCCGCTACGATGTCGTCACGGAAATGCCCACGCTCGACCCGCGAATGGATAACGGAGAAGACGCGGCGCAGTATGCCCAGCCGATCGCCAGCATCATCGCTCCGTCTGCCGTAAAGCAGGGGAGTGCAATCACGTTGAACGGTGGAGCCTCAACCGCCCCACCGGGCACAACCATCACCTCGTATCAATGGATATTGGTGCAGCCGTGAATGCGAAACTGCGTACCTCCAAGGAGAAGAAAATGGCCCCGTCAAAAAGCACGAGCGATAACAGCCCCGAGGGAGCAGTAGCGCCCATCGCCGGCCCGCCAACCCCAATCATCAACCCAATCCCGATACCGACGCCCATTCCGATCCCCGTCCCGATTCCGCCGGTAACGACCTCCACGCCGCTCTCGCCGACCAGCCCGACCGTCACCACCACAGCGCCTACTTCGAGCGTATCGGTCACCGTCCCCAACACCTCGGGAACAGTCACATTCTCGCTGGTAGTAACGGACAATCTTGGTGTGCAGAGTGCGCCAGCTTTCGCAACGGTGACCATTCAGGGAGCGCCTGTCGCAGTGATTGCGGCAACGCCCTCGACGGTGGCTGCAGGAGGTGCGATCGATCTTTCAGGCAGCGGCTCCACGTCCGCGGGCAGCATTGCGAGTTACACCTTTGCACTGGTGCCACCACCGGCCGCCCCAGTGAATTAGCGTGGCTGGCCCCATATTTGAATCGGAATGAATCCGATGGAATGATGAGAACCCACGATGGCAACAACAATGACTGTGGCAACGCCCACCGATAACTTGAATCCGCCGCCGGCGCCGAGCCGCGTCTACTATTCGCTCGGGCGCATGTTGGGCGTGGACGACTTCCAGGCCGATCAGGACTACCATCGCGGCTGCCTTGCTCGTGCGCTGCTGCAACTCTGCGGCACGGGCACTGTGGCTGGGCTCAATGTCAGCATCCCGCAGGTCTGGCAACCGAATATTGCATATCCCGCGTCGGCCTTCGTCTATGACTCCAGCCAGAACGTGCAAGTGAACACCGGTGTGGCGGGAGTAAGTGGAGGCGCGCAGCCAGCCTTTGCCACCGCTCCCGGCGGAACCGTCACCGATGGTTCAGGTATTGTGTGGACCAACGAAGGCCCCATTAACACGAATGGCTGGCGGCCCAATGCACCCTACACTTCACCCACGGCGATCATCGACTCCAACAACAACATTCAGATCCTCAATGGAAACGCCACCTTCACAGCTGGTCCGCTGCTGCCGGTCTGGAGCACCGCCATCGGCAGCACCACTCTCGACGGCAATCCCGCCATCTCCGCCTGGACCTGTGTTGGACCCGCTCAACTGGAGATCGAGGTCGCGCCTGGGCTGGCTATTGACCGCGTAGGCCGCATGATCGAGGTGCCACGCACGGTCTGCATACGCATCCAGCCATGGCTCGCCAATCAGGCGCTCGCCGACCTGAATAGTTTTTTGGGCGGCGGCAGCGGCAATATTCTCGTCGATGTCTTCGCGACCTTTGTTCCCTGCACGCAAGGCGTCACTCCGTGCTTTGCCTCGCAGGATGACTACTCGGCCACCGACGCATTTTCGTCCAACCGAATGCTCGACTCCTTTGCCATGCAACTTGTTCTGCGCAACGACACCAACCCGCAGCTCCCCCAGGATCCGTGGGATGCTGCAGGAGCTGTCCCAACCGGCGCGATTACTCCCGCAATTGCGCAGAGCGTGAAGCAAAGCATCCTCTCGCTGAATGCAGGACCGTCTTCCACACCACCCTTTGCGGGAACAGGCCCCACGCCTGCCGAGATTCCTCCCGGCTTCGATGCAAGCTCGGTCTTCCTTGCGCGCATCACGATTCCCGCGACGGCGGGAGCATCCGGCGAGCCGCCGAACTTTGACTTGAACAACATCACCATCGACAATCTTGCGCGACTTTTCCTCTTCCCAGCTTCGCTGGTGGCCCGTTCCATCGGCCTCAGCTCGGGATCGTAACTCTAGGAGCCAGCCATGCCCAGCTACACCCAAGGCGATACTCGCATCACTCTCTCGCAAGCCGATGTCATTGCCGGTCAGAACAACGGCTCGCTGGTTATCGATAGCGAGCGCAGCCGCCCCTATTGGTTCGACGGGCGGTTTCTTGCGGCCCGCGATCTCCAACGCGAACAGGACTATTTTCTGCAACGCCAATCCGATCTTGGCCAGGCCGCCGGCTTCAGCGTCATTCACGGCCTGTGGGTGGATACGCCTGCGGCAAACGACCCAAGTGCCAGCCCCGACACGGTGATCATTCGCGCCGGACAAGGCCTGACGCCGGCCGGAGAGATGGTCCTATTGCCCAGCGACATCAGTGTGCAGTTGTCTGACCTGCCCGACGAGCAGAACCTCGATGTGCAGTTCAACCTGGCTTCAATTCCCAATACGCCGCTGCGCAATCGCACCGGAGCATACGTGCTCGCGCTGCGCCCGGTAGAGTTCACGGCGAATCCAATCGTCTCCTATCCGACCAGCATTCAAGGCACGCGCACCACGCACGATGGCGACATTGTTGAGGCCACGGCAATCGCGCTTGTGCCTTATCCGAGCCCCATCAGTTGGACCCGCGCCACTACGCAGGATGCATCGCAGTTGCGCGCAGCGCTGGCGCGGCAAATCTTCCTCAATGCCAATCCCAGCCAACTCTCCGACGCGCTGCTGCCGCTGGCCATGATCTATCTGCAGCGTGGAGTTATCGCTTGGGTCGATCCTTATCTTGTGCGGCGTGACAGCGGCCCTGAGTATAGTGGCCTCCGTCTTGGCCTTTCCGATCCGCCCACACAGCAGGCCTTCCTGATGCAATACGACTCGCAGTTGCAGGAGACGGTCTCGGCCCGCCTCGCTTCGGGCGCCTCAGTCAACTTTGCGGCGACAGATTTCTTTCAAGCGCTTCCTCCGGCTGGACGCTTTCCGCTCGCTTGTCTCGGAATCAGCAGCCAGGGAACCTCGCAGACATTTACCCAGGCCTTCTTTCCCCAGCAACTCGACGTGCGGCTGAGCGTGATTCCAATCGACGAGATTCCGGCGCTGGTCGAGGACAGCATGTCATTGCCACCGATTGACCTGACGCTTCCGGCCAACGCCTACGCCGATCTCTCGGTCTTCGCGCTGGTTCCGGTGCCACGCAGCGGCTTCGCGGCGCTCAAAAGCAATTTGCCCACCCTCGCTCCCAATCCCACCGTGCCGCAAATTCTTAGCTTCCGCACGCCCTCTGAACTCTTGCAGCTCTATCGAGGCGCTATCAGCATCACTCTGCCCACACAAAACCAGAACTCGGCATGGTTGAACGCCATAGGAAATCAGACCTATGGCTTCTACATTCGCTGCCGCAGTTCGCCAGCCTATGTGAGTTTCGCTACCGGAGCAGTTACTTAACCTCTGAGAGGCTGTTATGCCCGCGACACCTATTCTCGATCCTGTATCCGGCGAATCGCTGGTCGGCACCGAACCGCAGCTTCTTCAGCAGGTCAATACCGGCTGGTGGCGTCAGCGGCTCAATCTCTACACTGGACGCACGCTCAGTGTCTCTGCGCTCAATAGCGAACAGAGCTATCGTGGAGGCCTGCTTGCGACCATGGGCCAGTACGTCACCGCTGGCACCGTCAACGGCCTTGCTCTGTCGATGGATACGAGCGGCGCTGATCAGCTCTTCACCGTCACTCCCGGTTACGGCATCACCGCCAACGGCCAGGACGTGGAACTGAACAGTACGCTGAAGGCACGACTGAGCACTCTCGCGGTCATCGACGCTGTCACGGGAGTGGAGAAGTACAACTTCCGCCAATCGGTCGGCGACCCCACCAACACCACCTACGCCGGCATTCTGCTCTTGCAGCCGGTCGTCGCACAGGTCAGCGGACAGGTGCTCGATACAGGCACGCCACCGATCGAAGTCAGCGGCAATCTGAATGCCTCATGCGATCAGGATCCAAGCGAATACGCCTTTGAAGATTGGCAGATCGCCGACGCAGTGCGCCTTGTTTATCTACCGTGGCCTACCGGCGTTCCGGCTCTGCCGTTGCCTGCAAAAGACCCAGTGGCCACGTGGAGGAATCGCCTAGCGTACGCCATTTTTGAGGCCGAATCGCTGCTTGGCCCAGACGACCAGCTCCCCTGGGCGATGCTCGGCCTGCCTGTCGCGCTTATTGCCTTCGATCCCGGAGTAGCCTGGGCTGCGAGCACCGCATTCGCAGCAGGTCAGTTCATCACCGACCCCAACAGCAACATCCAGCTCGTGAAGACAGCGGGCACCTCAGGCCCGTCGCAGCCAGCCTCATGGAACAAAGCCTACGGCGGCACCACAGCCGATGGCGGCGTTATCTGGGTGAACAACGGGCTCGCCTGGAATCCCCTCTTCGTCGATTGCTCTGCCGTGGTTCGTGCGGGAGGTTTGCCGCGCCGGCGCTACGTGCTGCCGCCGCAACCGCTGCCGCTCATGGAGTGGCAATCGGACACGGACTTTGCAGCTGGCGAATTCATCATCGACGGCAACCAGAACGTGCAGGTCGTTCAGACTGGCGGCACATCGGGAGGCCCGCCGCCACAGTGGCCAACCGTCTTCGGCAAGACCATCTCTGATGGAACGGTTGTCTGGATTAACAACGGCCCGGCAAGTTGGCAGCCGAACAAGAACTTCGCAGCAGGTCAATTCGTCTTCGACTCGAACGGCAACATGCAGCATGTTCTTACCGCCGGAGTCTCGGGCAACCTCGAGCCTGTCTGGAACGGCGTCTATCTGCCTACCACCGACGGAACAGTGACTTGGATCAACAATGGCTCGGGAAATCCGCCGATCATCCAGCCCGCGCTGGCGCAAGCCCGCATCAATCAACTCTCTGAGCAGCTAAGCCAGACGATGCTCCAGCATCAACCCTTCACTACGCTTGCCGACATCTTTTCCACGCTTCCGCCTAGTGGAATCTTGCCCGCCGATGCGATGAACTTTCCCGAGCAGAGAGCCTCGTGGCTTCCGCCAAACTGGACCGTCTCCGCTGCCCCGGTTCATCTGGAGGAGCTTGAAACTGTGCTTGAGACTGGCATGACGCTGGATCTGCTTGCAGCGCAGAGTACGGCGCCCGAGGACACGACGCTCATGGAGCCGGTTGAGGTTCTTGTTCCGTTGCCCGATGCGCTTTACGATCCCGACATTCTGATCCAGGAGACAGTCGCGCCTATCTTCAACCAGGAGGTAACTCAGGCGACCGAGGCCCGCAACGTCACCCTGCAACAGTTGGAGACGGCTCAACAGCAGATCAACACGCTCTTCACCGCGATCGGCCCCAATCTTCCCGTCAATGCAAATTTGATTGATCCCAACGCGGGCCTTTCCCCAGATGAGATAGCGGGCCGCAACGCGCCTCCGCCCTACACGCCGCCTTCGTCACAGAGCTTCGGAACAGTTCTTCAATCCACTTGGGCTGCATCGACCGCATACACAGCCGGTCAGTTCGTCATTGATAGCAACGGGGCGATCCAGGTGGTGCAGACTCCCGGAACATCGGCAGCCACCGCTCCCACATGGAACACGGCAATCGCTGGAGCCACAGCCGACGGAAACGTCACGTGGCTGAACAACGGTCCCTGGGCCTGGCAGCCGAATACTGCATACGTCGCCGGCCAGTTCGTCGTGAATCCCTTCGGGTTCATGGAAGTCGTCTCAACGCCGGGAACGTCCGCCTCGTCGCTGCCGAACTGGCCTTCGCCTGAATTAACAGGCCAGATCACGCAAGATGGAATCGTCTGGCAGTTCAACGGAAAACAGCCCTGGCAACCCGATATTCCCTACTCTGCCGGCCAGTTAATTGTGGACGCCAACGGCAATATCCAGACTGTGCAGACCGCGGGGATCTCCGGCGACTCCGCGCCCGCATGGAATCAGAATCAAGGGCAGACGACGCAGGATAGCGGCGTCACCTGGCAAAACCTGGGCCACTCCGTGTGGCAGCCAAGTACGAGTTACTCCGGGGGCCAGGCAATTGTTGATTCTAGCGGAAACATTGAGCTGGTGACGGCCGGAGGAACATCAGGTGCGAGCCAGCCGGCATGGGTCGACCAGCAGGGCGCCAACACTATAGACACATCGATCTCCTGGAAGAATATGGGCCCGCTGAACTGGCAGGTGGGTCTGGGATACACAGCAGGCGAGATCATCATCGACCCGAACGGCAACCTTCAGTTGGCGACTGTTCTCGACGCCAATGGCAATCCTCAGCCAGTCGGCACCGCAGGCACGTCGGGAACCACTCCTCCCGTGTGGAGCACAACGCCCAATGGGACCACCACCGACGGCACAATTACCTGGGTCATGTTATCGCTCTATTCGACTGACCTGCTACAAATCAAAAGCGTCGCCAACCAGGCGCCTTACACCACGAGTTTCACCGATTCTGCCGGGACCAGTCACAACCTCTCGCTACTCAGCGCCAACGATCTCACGACGCTTGAGAATAACGGCCTGCAAGCGCTCGTCACGAGCCTCAATGCCAGAATCTCATCGGCCAACGACCTGCTCGACACAGCATTCCTGACGACCCAGACGGACATCTATCGCTACCGGCAAAATGTGCTGGGGGCCACAGCCGCGACGGCGCTTGCCACCTCGCCTGTACTGGCGAATATCGCCTCGGGCGAAACCGCCTCCGCCACAGCCGCGAATCTGCAAACCTACATCAGCACGCTGACTCCGCCGCCAAGCACCACCACGCCGGGTTTCACGCCCGCACCGCCCTCGTATACACCGCCCAGCATTTTGCCCATCAGAGAGCCGGTAGTTCTGAACGTGAATCCAGTTCTCTTCAAGTTCCCGGCTCTCAACGTCTCCGTCAAAGCGCCGACGCTGCGCGCCAAGGCGGTCACTGCTGCCCTTGGCAGCATTAAGCAGATCGCTTTCAATCCCGGCGCCTACTCTTCCATCAATCTCAATCCAGTCAATCAGGCGGGCATCCAGCAGGCATCCACAGGAGTCACCAGCAGTACCTTCAAGATCAACGACACCAACCTCATCGGCTCCGGCGTAGCAGAAAAGTTCCTCGGCGGTGGCCTCGCCGCTATGCAGGCCGGACCGGCGCAGATCGTCAACCCCGGACAGAATGTCGCCGCCACCCCGACCGACATCACTAGCCAATCGCCACTCGCAGGCGCGCAGTTGAATATCCGCACTCTCACCATCGCACAGCGTCTTCAGCAGTCGCCCTCACAGGAGGCGATGTTCTACTCGATCGGCAATCGCCTCAGCTTCCTCCAGGCCCTGCAGACACTGATGACAGATCTCAATCTTGTAGTCGACGATCTGCCGATCATCATGGATGGCCCGGCGCCTGCCTCTTCTACAACTCCCGTTGCCGTTCCGGTCGAGATTCACACCTTCTCCGAGTGGCGCGATGCTACGTTGCAACCAGCGATTCTGGCCAAGATCCAATCCCCCTATCTCGTCACGGATGCCGCCGAGGCGACAATGTTCTCGGTAGGCGTGCGCGTGGTAGAGCAGCATACGATGCTGCTGCGCGCCCTCGAGGCCCGCGTCCAGCAATACTCCGATTTCGTTACCCTCTGCACCAATGCGCTCAATAACATTCAAAGCGACATCCAGCAGGTGCAGGCCTATGCCAACCAGCTTATGAACAATCTGCTGCAAGACCGCCAGAATGTTGCTTTCACCACTGCGCTGCTGAACGACGAAACCCAGCGCGTGCAAAGCGTCAATGCGCAACGCCTGCAGGTGCTCGCAACCTCGGTGCAGCTAGTCGCCTACACTCGAGCGCGCACTCTCGAAGCCACCGACACCGCGCCCAGCCGCCAGTTGGTTCCAGCCAACATCGTCAACCCTGTGCCTGCTTGCTTGCAGCAATCGGTCGCGATTCCGCCAGAGATCCGCGAGATCGTGGGACAACTTCGCGAGGCGCCGGTCAATTGGCTACCGTCAGTTGCATCGCAGGTCGCAAATCTTGAGCGTCCGGTTCTGCTGCAACAACTTGTCTTGAGCGCGCAGTCACGCGCATCGCAGTTGTTGCAACTCCCGTTGCTGCCATCCTCGGCGGCGGGCGAGTCGGGCGTCTACGCCTCCACCATCTCCAACGTCTATAGCGCCAATCAACAGGTCTTCCGCGGCTTCCAGATGCAGCGGGCTTCCTTCCAGCCGGCCGTGCTTGCCAACCTCAGTTGGAGCAGCCAGGTCACCAGCGTGCAAAGTGTCGCCGCGATCAACGACCTCATCTCCGCCGAATCCGTGCACACCGAGATCAGCAACGCCGTAGCCCGGCTCATCCAGCAGATCTCTAGCGTCACTACGTGCCTTTACACACGGGTCAGCATTGCCCTGCCCATCGACCGCCTCGCGTGGGCCGAATACCTGCGCGGCTCGGGCCTCTCCGTCCAGTTGCAGAGCCTTGCTGTACTGCCAAGCTTCAACCAGCTCTCTTACACAGACCGCCAGCAGATGCAAATGCTCGTCGACTGGCTCTTCCTGCAGATAGACACGACCAACACAGCCGCCGCCGCATTCATGAGCGACGTTGTGCGCACGGCGATTCTGGTGGCCAGCGACGTCCCTATCGACAACATCATCTCCGGCAACGTCATCGCGCGAGTGCAACCGTCGGTCGGCGGAATGGTCTCGCTCAACCTGCCCTCGGAGCGTATCTCCTCGGGTATGTATGTCAACCTCTACTCTGGCTCGAACCTCGCGGCGCGCGCCGTCGTCAGCGATCTCGACAATAGCACGGTGAGCGCAACCGTGACAGACGTGTTTTCACCGGGCACTTATCTTGAAACCACGGATACCGCACACTTCACGACCCTGACGCCGCAAGCCGTGGCGCTGCGTCCGTTGTTCATGTAGAGCCGAGTAACTCTCGATTACCGTGGGTGCTCCGGGACCCGATTTTGGGACTTGGGAAGCGATGAATCTCTATCAGCTTTCCTCTAAAGGAATCGAATCGATGAAATCCACCTTCGCGCCCCAGACCGGACGACTTGACCGCCACGTGAGGCGAAGCTTTCTGCGTGTCAGCGAAGGTGTGTCGCGCCATCGAATCGCCTACTCGCTCGAAGAAGCGCTACGCCTCGCCGCACTTCCCGGCGAAGAGGAAGGTCGCGTCTATTGCTTCCGCCGTGTCTCACTGTCGGGAATCCCCGCCGAGGCCAACCGCCGCGTCTGGATGGAGCAGGTCCAACAGGTGCTAGGCACGCTAGCCGCGCAGGCGGTTCATGCCGGCGATCCCAGTGCGAGCGCAGCCAATGCCGTCTACTTCAACAACATCGAAGAGGCACTGGAGACTCTGCTCCGCAACGCCGTGCACGCCACGAGCGGCGGTCGCTGGACCGCTCCCGAGTGGTTCGCAAACTCAATATTCGGCGCGGAGCCGGCCAACAGTTACGCCCAGCAAATCCCGGCCATCATCGAACGTCTCCGTCAGCCATGGATGGCTCCGGCAGCAGCCGCATCGATTCTCTTTGCGGCTCTCGGCAACGCCGATCCCGTCGGGCTGCTCTCCGCCGTTCCCATCGCCACGATACGCGATTGGCTTTTCGAACTCGATGGACAGAGAAGCCTCTCCGCCTCTACGCCGCCGACCCACTTGCCGAGTGAAATGAAGACCGCGCTCCAGCGCGCCGCATCCCATTTCGGGTGGAAAGACCCGGCCACCGTTTGGCTCGCAGCGCAGGCCGTTCTCTTCGTCTCGCCTTCCACGTTAAGCTCCGGCACAGTGGTCACGCGTGCCCGCGCCACCCTGCGAATTCTCGAAGAGGAACAGATTCGCGATCCGCGCGATCGGACGTACATCAAGGTCCGCAAAGCTAACTCTGCGCAATTACTCTTCGACGAAGATGACGATACTCCCGAGTCACAAAACTCTTTACTTGAAGATGGAACATCAAACCGGATTCCGCGAGATGAAGCAAGTCCTCTCCGCGTGTGCGCCAAGGCAGGTGAAAGAATTGCATTCGACCAAGCTCCGGAATCGCAAGAGACCGCTGCGCAAGTCGCTCTTCCAGGCACAAAGTCGATTCTGGGCAAGGCGACGCAATCTGCTGGCCTATATCTTCTGCTCAACGTTTTGCGTTCTCTTGGTATCGCTGACGCCCTCGATGCCTGCCCCGCCCTTGCAGAGGCAGGCTTTGTCACTCACATCATGCGCCAACTCGCGGCTGAAGCTGGCGTGCCCGGCGACGATCCAATTTTGCTCTGCATCCAGTTGTCACAACCAGAATTCACACTTCCCGAAGAGATCCTCGCAAATCTGACTCTGCAGCCCGAAGCATGGCCCAAGGAATTCGAGCTTTCCCACCGCACCCGCTTCGACAGCGTCTATTTCCTGCGCGTATGGACTGTCGCAACAAAACGATGGCTATGGCGAATGGGAAGACTCACCGTGAGCGAAGTAGTCAATCGTAGTGGCCGCGTCTGGCTCACGCGTACTGACCTAGACGTCACTTTCCCGCTCGCAGCAGCCGATCTTCGAGTCCGCCGCATCGGCCTCGATATCGACCTCGGCTGGCTGCCATGGTTCGGCGAGTTTGGCCGCGTCGTGCGCTTTCACTATCGCGATCGCGAACCGGAGAAACCCACATGATCCATCGAGCCACTAACGCAGTCATCGAAGATCAACTGGATTCCTTCGCCTTTGTCCTCACAGGACTGGCGCGCCTCGCCGGTTCTTGCGACACATTGGACGAGAGCATCCAGGAGCGCCTCGGGGCAATCGCCGCCCGCCGCATCGACGGCCGCAAGAGCCTGCTTTCGGCCTTTCAGGATTACCTGCGCGATCCCGAAGAGGCCGACACCGCGTTGGCCGAAGCGGCCCGTATTTTCCGGCTGCAATCCGTAGAACTTCTCGCCATTCGACTCGCTATCGCCGCCGAGCAGGATCTGCTGATCGGCCACCTGCTCTCGCATCTGCAACAACCTCTTGCTCTCAGCCGGCCAACCGTAGGCCTAGTCGCGCAGGCGTTTGCAGCCGAAGATCTGCACCAGGCCATGCACCTGTTGGGACAAGGGAATGCCGTCCGTTGTGGGCTGTTGCAGTTATGCGGCGACGATCTTCCGCTGCCCGAGCGCCAGATGCGTACTCCACTCCCCACGGCTCTCGCTTTGCAACGGATGGAGAGCGCTTGGCCAGGAGCCGCGCCGATTACATTCGATCACTATCCAGTCCCGTTGGGAGAAAGCTCTCAAGCTCACGCAGCAGAGTTGGCCCGCCGCCTTCACAGTTCGGAAGGCGCGAGCCCTGCATTAGTCATTCGCTGCGGCGACGCTCTTGAGGCTCGCTCGGCGGCCTCGCTGGTCGCTTCACAATCCGGTGCGCAGGCGGTCCTTATCCATACCGATCAGCTGATGGGCATGGCTCCGTGGCTCGTTCTCAACGGCCTCATTCCCGTCTTCTCGCAATGGCTCGTGCCCGGCGAACGCAAGACGGTCCCTGTCGTCCCCGGCTTCTTCGGGCCTCTCATCCTGCTCACCGGCCCAGAGGGAGATTTTGAATCCGACGACCGCAGCATTCTCGATTGGCGGCTCGATATTCCCTCCGCAGCGGAACGCACCGAACTCTGGGCCACGGCCATCGGTGATCGTGCGCTGGCCAGTCGTCTGGCGCTTGCGCATCGCCATGCTGCCGGACGCATTGCGACCCTTGCCGCAAGAGCACAGGAAGACTTCGCTGCTCGCGAGGCCAACGGCGATATCTCGGTCCTCTCCTACGCGCATGTCCGCGCCGTTTCGCGGCGTGGCGACTCAGTTGGGTTAGGCGCGCTCGCCGAGTTAATCCCCGATGAAGTTGGCGACGAAGCCTTGGTTGCAAATTCGTCCCTGCGTCATGAATTGGAATCGCTCGTCACTCGCTGCCAGTTGCGCGAAGGCTTCCCGCAATCGCTCGGCCCCTCGATCCAGGCGCGCTATCGCCCCTCGGTGCGAGCGCTCTTTGTCGGTCCCTCAGGCACCGGAAAGACTCTCGCCGTCGCCTGGCTCGCCACTCGATTGGGTCTGCCCTTGTTTCGCGTCGATCTCTCGGCAGTTACTTCAAAGTACATAGGCGAGACCGAAAAGAACCTCAGCCAGTTGCTCGCACGCGCCGAACAAAATGAAGTCCTGCTCCTCTTCGACGAGGCTGACTCGCTCTTTGGCAAACGCACCGACATTCACGAGGCCAACGACCGATTTGCCAACGCGCAAACAAACTACCTTCTTCAGAGAATGGAAAGTTACGACGGCATCACCATTCTCACCAGCAACGGACGCAGCCGTTTCGATGACGCCTTTTCCCGCCGCTTCGACGCTATTCTTTCATTTCCGCTGCCGGGACCCGAGGAGCGCAGAGCATTGTGGCTGGCCCATCTTGGCCCGGAACACAGCGTCAATAATGGCCAGTTGAACCTGCTCTCTGCTGTCGCTGAACTTACCGGAGGACAAATCAGAAACGCCGTGCTGCGCGCCGCAGTGGACGCAGCGCAAGACGGAAAGAGCATTCAGTATTGCCATTTGTTGACCGGGGTCTCCAGCGAATTTCACAAGATGAGCCGGCAACTGCCGAACGAGTTGAAACAGGCGCAAGCCGCGGCACAAGCCTCCAGACAAACCTGAGGAAGACTGCATCGCCGATGCCAGCCACTTCCACCGCCGCTCCCAAGCACGCCGCTGCCGCGCCTCGCAGCGCGACGGTGAGCCACGCCCCGGCAAAGGCCACGCCTTCGGCAAAGCAGGAGGCAGTGCACGGTCCTTCGCGCGCAAATGCGCCCGCGCTCCCTTCGTTTGCCAAGCCAGCCATAGCCGCGTTGCATCCATCGACCTCGCATGAAGCAATTGCAAAGATCGTTCCGATGCCGGCAGCGGCGCATTCACCTATGCACGCGCACGATGCGCATAAGCCAGAACGCCAGATGCACACGGCTCCCATTCCAATCACGCACAAGGCGACCGCATCATTATCTGCCGGACCATTGCCGCCAACTCCTAAACTCGCAGTTCCCAAGCCGTCGTTGCCAGCGCACACGGGAACTCACGCCGCAGCCAAGCCAGCGTTAGCGCCGCTAGCTCCATCAAAGACTCCAAGTCTCGGCTCCGGCCAACCCTTGGCTCCGCATATTAAGGAGGCAATCCAAAACAGCCTCATGGTGGATCTCAGTGCTGTGCGGCTGCACGCCAGCACTGCCGCGCAGCGCAAAGCTCAGTCTCTCTCCGCGCGCGCCTTCACCTTCGGCAACGACATCTTCCTCGGTCACGGCGAACATCCTACCGATCTCACACTCATCTCGCACGAAGCCGCCCACGTCATCCAACAGCAGCACACCGCGCCCATCATGCAGGCGTGGTCGTCTGACCGCAGTGATCGCTATGAGCGCGAGGCTGATCATGCCGCGGCAGCCGTTGCTAGCGGCCAAAGCTTTGCAGTGCGCGAGCGAGTGGACTCTCCCCGCGTGCAGCGCTTCGGTATCAGCGATGCTCTGGACTGGCTGGCCGACAAGGCCTATGTCATTCCCGGCTTTCGCATGTTCACCATCGTACTCGGCGTCAACCCCATCAACATGGAGCACGTCGAACGCACGCCCGCCAACGTGCTGCGTGCCGTTGTCGAGTTTATTCCCGGCGGCACTCTGATCACTCAGGCCCTCGATAAATATGGGGTCTTCGACAAGGTCGGCAACTGGGTCTCAGATGAGATTGAGAAGCTCGGCATGGTCGGCAGTTCCATTAAACAGGCGCTGATGGACTTCCTCGACAGCCTGAGCTGGCGCGACATCTTCCACCTAGGCGACGTCTGGGACCGCGCAAAGCGCATCTTCACCGACCCCATCGATCGCATCATCGATTTCGTCAAGAGCCTCGTCGAGGGCATCTGGAAGTTTGTCCGCGAAGCCATCCTCAAACCCATCTCCAAACTCGCCGAAGGCACCTCCGGCTGGCCGCTGCTCATCGCGGTCATGGGCAAGAATCCGATCACCGGCGAGGCCGTTGCACGCACTCCCGACGCGCTCATCGGCGGCTTCATGCACCTTATTCATGAGGACGAGATCTGGGAGAACATCAAAAAAGCCAATGCGGTTGCGCGCGCTTTCGCGTGGTTCCAGAGCGTGCTCTCCGGGCTTCTCGGCTTCGTCGCGCAGATTCCCGATCTCTTTATCAAGGCCCTCAAGTCGCTGGAGTGGTCCGACATTCTCGATCTTCCCGGTGGCTTTATGAAGATCGTCGGCGTCTTCGGCAAGTTCCTGGTAAACTTCATCAGTTGGGCTGGCGGCAAGGTTTGGGATCTGCTGCAACTGATCTTTGAAGTGGTTGCGCCAGCCGTTATGCCTTATCTCCGCAAGGTCGGCGCGGCCTTCAAAAACATCCTCAAACACCCACTCGAATTTGTGCGCCACCTCGTGGCCGCTGCCAAACTCGGTCTCGAAAACTTCGTCAAGGGCTTCGGCGAACATCTCAAGAAGGCACTGATCGACTGGCTCGTGGGCGCGCTTCCCGGAGTCTATATCCCCAAGGCTTTCACACTCGCCGAGTTCGGCATGTTCGCTTTGAGCGTTCTTGGCGTCACATGGGCGCAGATCCGCGCCAAGATTGTCAAAGCGCTCGGCCCCAACGGCGAAACGATAATGAAGGGCCTCGAAACCGCCTTCGACATTGTCGTCGCGCTCATCAAGGGAGGCCCAGCCGCGGCTTGGGAATTGATCAAGGAAAAGCTTACCAACCTTAAGGACATGCTGATCGACGGCATCGTCGGCTTTGTCACCGACACGATCATCAAGAAGGCAATCCCCAAGCTCATCTCGCTCTTCATCCCTGGCGCCGGATTCATCTCAGCCATCGTCTCCATCTATGACTCGATCATGGTCTTCGTGCAAAAGCTGGCCAAGATCGCAGCCGCTGTCAAGGCATTCGTTGATTCCATCGTTGCCATCGCAGCCGGCCAAATCGAAGGCGCTGCCGCGAAGGTAGAGAGCGGCCTCGAAGGAATGCTCTCGATCGCCATCAGCTTCCTCGCCGGCTTCCTTGGCTTGGGCAACATCGCCAACAAGATTCTAGAAGTAATCAAAAAGGTCCAGGCAATGGTCGATAAGGCGCTCGATGCAGCCATCGCATGGATCGTTGACAAGGCGAAGAAGTTGATCGGATCGGCCAAGGCTGTTGTCAAGAGCATCGCTAATTGGTGGACGGTGAAAAGAACCTTTCCAGCGGCCGACGGGAAGACCCATACCCTTCTGTTCAGTGGGGAAGATCAGAATGCTGTTCTGCATATACGAAGCGACGATACTGTGTACAGCGATTTCGTAAAGGGTCTGCAAACGGGCACTGATCCCGCAAAAACTGCCGCAAAGCAGGAAGCCATTCGCGTGTCTGGTTTGATTGACGCGGAGCGAAGCACTCCGCCAACAGGCACAACACCGGAAGCAATTGACGAGTCCAAAAAGAAGAAGAGCACCACGGTCAACTCTCTCCTTGATGAGTTGAAGACGCACACAGCGATTCTGCTTGGGCCAACAATCCCCGACTCGGCGGCGCCCATTCCCGGGCCGTTGAACGCGGGTGGTTTCGGCACGTCGATGCTTATCAAGCCTCTGACCAAAAAGCATACGGATGGAACAGACCCAACCTCATCTGCCAATGCAACGTACGCCGCGCTCAACGAAAGAAGAGACAGTCCAGGTGGAGCGAGTTATTACATCAAAGGCCATCTCTTGAACGAGCAATTGGGCGGTAAGGGCGTCTGGGATAACCTTGTTCCACTATCCCGGTCGGGCAACGCGCAACATGAGGTGCAGGCGGAGTCTACCGTCAAGAAGACGGTGGATCTGCCTGCGATCGTGGAGTATAGCGTTGTTCCCAATTTTGGCGCACGCAGCGACAAGGCAGCATTGCTGAATGCAATTGATAAGAGCGCGGAGTCCACGGAAGTAAAACGCGTCAAGTCTGCCATCGTGGAAGCTGAGGATATGGCGCCTCATTCGATGACTGTGCAGGCTCATATTCTCGACGAGTCGCTGAAGAAAAAAGGCACGGTTCTCAGCAAGAGCATTCCAAACGCAATCGAACGCAGTTACAGCTCCTATCACCTTAGCTCTTCGCCGAAACCCATCCCGGTGAATCTAAGCGTGGACGGGGTCGACAAGATCATGACTCTGCCGGGAATAGGTGAGGTGTTGGCCCAACGCATCGTACAGGCCAGAGTTGACAGGGGTGGCAAGAGGTTCAGCTCCTATGAACAACTTGCAGAAGAGGTAAAAGGCATAGGCGACGAAAAAATGAAGGCATTGGATCAGGCGGGACACGTACGGCTGTATTGAGTGCGTGGCTCCTTATGTGCGATGTGACGCAGTTGCCCATCCCATCACGTCTGTGAAAGGCGGACCAGGCTCTTAGGAAGATGACTAGCTTTGAGGGTTTGGCAAAGGTACTATGAGTCAGCTAGGGGCAAGATTCTAAGTAGACCGTGGACCAGTGGAAAGCTCAACTCGAAAGCAAGGCTCGTTCAATGTGGAAGAAAGTACCGAAACCCTGATTCTTGCACAATCATGACCTGAACTTTGACTGGAGGTAACTGAGCTATGACAGTAAGTCTTATTGGATGGGGCAGATTTTTTGATCAATACGGCAATAGAATAACGGTGCCCGCGCCCAGTACCGATCCCGGTAAGCCGTGGCTTTGGGATTTGCTCGCCTCCGAAGCTGAGAACCTCGCTAGTGTTGGCTTCGATCGCATCCAGCTTCCCCCCGCCAGCAAGGCGCAGGGAGGCGATGGCGCGGGCTGCGACGGCTATGGTATCTATGATCCCCGTGACCTGGGCACAAAGAATCAGCAGGGAAGCACTCTCACTCGCTACGGCTCCGTGGACTCTCTGCGGCGTCTGGTCGCGGTGGCGCATCGTTGCGGACTTTCAGTTGATCTGGACATCGTGCTCCATCAGCTTATTGGCGGGGAGAATGCAACCTATCGCTACCTCGGCGCCGATGGCAAGACACTGAATGGCCGTGGCGCGATGCATCCTGGCTGCTTTCGCTCTACGCCAGGCGGGGGCACACAGCCGGAGGACGACGTGCCGGTGCCTTCGGACGATTCTTCTTTCGGAGACGAGAAGGTGTATCAGCATTCGAACCCTGCTGGATACACCATCAACGACGCACTTGACTTTGGCGACTGGACCTTCCGCACCACCGGCGCGGACGGTGGAAGAATAGACGATGTGAAAGGCCTCTGGGCTCAGTTCGTAGCTCAGTTCATGGGCCACGGCGCAATGGCCGACAAGCCATTTTTCGGCGAATACTTTGATGGAGATCCCGCTAACTTGAATTGGTGGGCGACCAGTTGGCCGATCAATGGCCGCTGCGGCGTCGAAGACTTCGATATGCACTTCGCCATCGAGGATGCATGCAATAACTTGAACGCCCCTGCATTGAATGGAGCCGGATACTCTCAATGGAACAGCGGCCTCTCCTATGGCTTTGTCGAAAACCCCGACACAGACACCAGCCCTGGAGAGCAGGTCATCAGTTCAAAGATGCTCGGCTATGCATTCCTGCTCACGGTCAACTGCCGCCAGGCGCTCATCTATGGCAAGGACTACTTCGGTGATGATGTATGGCCCGGTGCTTACGGGCTCAAGCCACTTATCGATAACTTGATCTATATCAATCGCACCTTTGCCTATGGTGGACAAGTCACTCGCTGGGTGGACGGCTCGGTGATCGTTATCGAGCGCGACGGCAACGGAGGTCCGGTCGGCAACAGTCCAGGGTTGCTGACCGCAATGAATTTCGACACCTATAACATTCGCGAGATCACCTGCGCAACCAGCTTCGGCGCCAACGTGCAACTGCACGACTACACCGGCCGCCACTCGGACATATGGACGGACTGGCAAGGCAACGCGACCTTCTGGATTCCGCCCAATGCTTACACCGGCGGAGAGAGTTATCTTTGTTTTTCGCGCGCCTTCAGCGACAAGCCGATTGTCCAAGAGCCGCGACGGACCACCCAGGAGTTCTTCGGCTCACCCGACCTCGACATTCCGCCGGCAAGCTCTGGAGAGTTCAAGCCTATCGCGCGAATCTTTGTGGAAGGAAACACCAGCGTCGTCTTCTCTACACACAACAAAATCGAGTCAGCCTTGCTCGATGGCACGGCCGAGGTTCCAGGCAACAAACCGATCAAGACCGGCTGGTACAGCATTGGTGTGAGGACCACTTCTGCCGCGCCGCTCGCGTTTGATTTGAGCGTCAACTACTATGCCGGACCAATGTAGAAGAGTCCAGACAACCCCTAGGAGGTCAACACCATGGATCACCAGATTGCAAAGAAGTTTCTGTTGAATCGCCGGAGGTTTCTCGCCCTCGGCGGAGGCGTCGCGGCATCCGCGCTATTGCCCTCGCGAAAGGCATTTGCTCTGCCGCCTTCCGGCATTGCCTCGCCTGTGCTCACGCGCGGCAATGACAATGACCGCTCCTACTTCTACAACGACACCGTCCTGACAGTGGCAAATGTGGCCGCCCGGGGAATACGAAGATATTTTTCGCTCTATATGGAGGGCGATGCGCGTGGTGCTGAGGCACAGGCGCTCATCCAGCCCAGTGTGCTTTGCGATGACGGAAATGTACGCGACGTCATCATCACCGCTTCGATGAATAACACGGTCTGGGCCTACGATTACAACACTTCGGATATTTTGTGGGTTAAGAAACTTGGCATCCCCATCAACGGCAGCAGCGCGATTGACATGCACCAGATCAACGACCACTGGGGCCTCCTGAGCACTGGAGTGATCGATCCGGACACCAATATCTGGTACGGCGTAGCATGGGAATCGCCCGACGGCACCGCCGCAAACGGCGCACACTTCGTTCACTCTCTCAACATCGCCAACGGCAGTCGTGTGCATGCTCCCGTTCCTCTGGCTGGGCTGACTTATCAGCCGCCCAATGGCGGCGCACCGCAAAGGTGGGGAGCAACCATGCGCAAGCAGCGCTGTTCTTTGACTCTCACCAAGGTCAACAACGTCAAGACAATCTTCTTCGCCGCCGGTACGGTTCTGGAGACAACATCCGGGTCGGCCGGCTGGATCGTCGCATATGACGTGGCCACCAACACCATTGCCGCGGGGTTGGCCATGAGCGCGGGATATGGTGCAGGGGTGTGGATGGCAGGCTCGGGATTATCGGTCGACGATAATGGAGACTTGCTTTTTGAAACGGGAAACGGCAGCTTCGATCCTACGCACGGGGACTATGGCGAGAGTGTATGTAGAGTGCGTTACGCGCCAGCCAGTGGAACCTCGTCCGCCTCATTAGCCGTTGTCGATTGGTGGTCGCCCTATTCCGACGCCGGCCGGGAGGGTGAAGATCCAACCCTCTCAACTCCGGTAGCCGCAATGGGTTTAAAACTCGCGGGCGTCAACGCACCCACCTCAGGCGGCCACATGCCCACTAACATGGCTTCTGTGCGCGACGTGAACGGAAAGGTCATCGCCGGTCATCTCTTCAGCACACTACCTACTCAGCAAGGCGCTGCTTTTGGCGACGAAGATCTCGGCTCGGCCGGTCCAGCGATGATTCGCAAATATCGCGTCATTCTCGCATATGGCAAAGATGGCATAGCCTACCCAATCAAGATGGATGCCATGGGCAAAACCATGCCCGCCGACTTCGCCAACGCGGCAGCGAACTACGCTAAGCTGGCGCAACCGCCTTTCTGGTATAGCTACTTCCCCGGCTTCAATGTGAACGCCGCGCCGCAAGACTCCAGTTCTTTGGACTTTCTCTTCGATAACAAGACGCAGCATCTGCACTCCACCTCGCCGCAATACTTTTCGCAGGTTCACGGTCAGATGCTCGCCTGCTGGGGCGAAAACGGACAGTGCCGCGTCTGGACGATGCAGCCCAACGGCCAGATGACTTTTCTCGCTGACTCCGACGAGGTTGCATCGATCAATTGCACTCAGGCTCCCGGTGGCATGCCTGGCGGCTTCATGTGCATTTCGGCCAACGGCAACAAGCCCGGCACCGCGCTGCTCTGGGCCATTATTCCCTACGGAGACGGCAATGCGACAGTGACTAATGGCCGCCTGCTGGTCTATGACTTTGAGAATTTTGTAACTCGCCCCGATGGCAGCTCGAAGCTCAATGTTTTATGGGATAGCCAGGCGCAGAATTACACCTTCCTCTTCCCAAAATTCAACGTAGGCGTAGTAAGTGGCGGAAAATTCGTCCTACCACGCTACGACGGGGGCATGGATGTGCTGGGCCTTGCCTGATCCTCAAGGCATATACTACCGCTTCTTTCGAATACGCCTAGAACACGGGTGCGAAGGTGCGAGGCAACACAGGCTCGACTAACTACTAATTGGCGTAAATCCGCACGTAGTCCACCAGAATCTCCGACGGAAAAACAGTCGTTGCATCGGGCGAGCCAGGCCAGTCGCCGCCAACCGCAAGATTCAGGATGACAAACTCCGGACCCGCATCGAAGGGCCACGTGCCTGCCTGGGAACTGGGCGTAAACGTGGCGTACACGTTGGACGGAGTGTCCACGTAATACTGAATCCGGCCCTTGGCCCAGATCATGCCGTAGGTATGCCAGGCTGCGGCGGAAAAACCTGCCGGATGATACTGAATGCCGCCATTCAGGCCGGTACCGTGGACCGATCCCTGCACCCAGTCGTAGCCCCAGTTCTGGGGATTGCTGCCGTCGATGTGCTCCATCACGTCGAGTTCGCCGCAGGCCGGCCAGTTGACGGCGGCGACGCTGTTGCCCAGCAGCCAGAAGGCTGGCCACATGCCCTGAGACTCCGGCAGCTTCATACGCGCCTCAATGCGTCCGTATTGGAAGCTGAAGTAGCCCTGAGTCTTCATTCGCGCCGAAGTGAAGTTACCGGCCGAAGGATTCCTCGCAACGATGTGCAGGATGCCGCCGGTGTCCTCGTAGGCATTCGGTTGAGCGGGATCGCACGGCGAGGTAGTCGAGCCCCAGTCACAGTAGACTTCCAGTTCGTCGTTGCCGAAGGTGCCTTTGCCGGTGTCGAAGGTCCACAGTTGTGGATTGGGCTGGGCTTTGGCGCTCGCTGAGTTCGTGAACTCGTCGCTCCACACCAGCATGCCCGAGGGTATGTTGGTCGTGAAAGGGACTTTGACAAGTGGGCCCGCCGCCACGCCAGGGGCAGTCTCCTGGGCAGTGACCGTCAGCTTCGAGGCCACCAAAAAGGGCGCTTCATAGATAACGGTAGACGCCGGAGAAGCGCTCGGCGCGCTTCCATCCAGGGTATACAGAATCGTCGCCCCTGGAGTTGAAGGGCTTATGCTTACGATCACAGCGCCATTCTGCGCTGGCATTGTGGTGATGACGGGCTTTCCCGACTTCACTGCACTGCTGCCGGAACAGCCAGGACAACTGGGGGTCTGGGAGACAATCGCACCGCTCACGCAGAACAAAGCGCCCAGCATCAGAATGCCAATTCGCATTTGCCCACTTACCCGCATCGCAAGTCTCCAATCTGTGCCGGGACGAGGGATAAAGCTCGCCCCGCCGCATCCATAAGAGCACAAACACAGAACAAGAGTCGAGTCAGATCTTATTGAATCCTGACCGCCTCATGAAGGCTGAACCAAAATCGTGTCGATGCGAGCAAGCTCGCCAGTAGTGAAGTCAAGGTTGGCCAGCGCAGCCACATTTTGCTCGATCTGCTCCACGCGACTGGCCCCAATCAGCGCTGAAGTCATACGGTTGTCGCGCAGCACCCAGGCCAGAGACATCTGCGCCAGCGACTGCCCGCGCGTTGCGGCCACCTCGCCCAATGCGCGAATCTGGGTCAGGCGATGCTCGTCGATGTCGGCCTTTTTGAGAAAACCGTGCGGCTTGGAGGCGCGCGAACCCTCGGGAATTCCTTTCAGGTAGCGATCAGTGAGCAGGCCCTGCGCCAACGGACAGAAGGCAATGCCGCCCACGCCTTCATCACCCAGCACGTCAAGCAGGCCGTCCTCAACCCAACGATCCAGCATCGAGTACTTGGGCTGATGAATAAGACAAGGAGTCCCAAGCTCGCGCAAAATCTTGACGGCAATTGCGGTCTCGGTTGCGCTGTAACTCGAGATGCCTGCATAGAGCGCCCGCCCGGAGCGAACGGCCTGGTCGAGCGCGCCCATTGTCTCCTCGACGGGAGTTTCAGGATCGGGACGATGAGAATAGAAAATGTCAACGTACTCCAAGCCCATGCGCTTCAAGCTCTGGTCGAGACTTGCCAACAGATATTTGCGCGAACCCCAGTCACCGTAGGGGCCGGGCCACATGCCCCAACCGGCCTTGGTGCTGATGATCAGTTCATCGCGATAAGGCTTGAGATCGAAGCGCAGAATCTCGCCGAATGCGCTCTCTGCGCTGCCCGGCGGCGGTCCGTAATTATTGGCCAGATCGAAATGAGTAATACCAAGATCGAAGGCCCGGCGCACCATGGCGCGGCTGTTCTCGAAGACATCGACCCCGCCAAAGTTATGCCAGAGACCGAGTGAAATGGCGGGCAGGCGCACGCCGCTCTTTCCGCAGCGGCGATATTGCATTGTGTCGTAACGCTGTTCATTCGCAGTGTACAAAGCGTGCTCCTTGCGGGCAGGGTTGAGGTTTGTGGTTTCCCACCCATTCGCCAGAAAGAAGGCAAATGGATGGGGCACGGAGCGTTGTTTTTGACACCTAGTCTAGAGCATTTTTGCTTTTACTGTAGACCGCCGTGCCCCATCCATTCCGCGTTTTTCTGCGGAATGGGTGGGGCACCAACAAGCGCCCGGTCTACACTATTTTCAAAAATGCCTTAGTTTCACTGGCGCACCTAACTCAGAATACCCTTCACCGCAACTTCCTTCCGGCTGTCGGTGGGAGAAGACACTATATTCCCCTCAATTGATGCGCCATCCACGGTCAGGGCTATCGAGTTGCCGTCGCCATTACGCACGATGGAGATCTTGTAGACCACTCCGCGATAGATGCGCGTTGCGGTAAATCCCGGCCAGTTCTTGGGGATCACCGGGGCAATTTGCAACCCACCGAGCGAGGTACGTATGCCGAGGATCCACTGCACGATTGCATAGTAGTTCCAGGCCGCCGTGCCGGTGAGCCACGAGTTCTTGGCCTCGCCAAACGTTGGCGCATCCTTACCCGCGATCATCTGCGCATAGACATACGGCTCGCAGCGATGCAGGTCGCTGATCGCTTCCCGTGCTGAGGGATTGATGCGGCTGTAGTAGTCATGGGCCAGATCGCCGTGGCCGACGCGCGTCTCGCCAATCATGATCCATGGATTGACGTGGCAGAAGATGCCAGCGTTCTCTTTGTATCCCGGTGGATAAGAGGAGATCTCGCCCATCTCGATGTAGTACCTGGTGTAGGCCGGTTGCTGAACCACAATGCCGTGTTGTGTGGCCAGATGTTCTCCAACGGCAGCCAATGCCTTGGCGGCCTTGCCGTCTTTGAGACCTATGCCGGCAAGCGTGCAATAGCCGTTGGACTCGATGAAGATCTTGCCTTCTTCGCACTCCTTTGAGCCGATCTTTGCGCCAAAGTCGTTGTAGGCTCTGAGGAACCACTCGCCATCCCAACCATGCTCCAGAATCACCGACTCCATCTTGACTGTTTCCGCGAGATAAGATGCGGCCTCGGCCCCAAGTCCGCGATGGTCGGCGATAGCGGCCAGTTCGCGTCCGGCATGAACGAAGAGACCAGCGATAAAGACCGATTCGGCCACCTTGCCGTCCTTGTTGGTGGTGGTCTGAAAGCTTTGACCGGGCGTGTCGGAGAAGCAATTGAGATTGAGGCAGTCGTTCCAATCTGCGCGTCCGATCAACGGCAACCCATGCGGCCCAAGCCTTTCCAGGGTGTAATTGAAGCTGCGCTGCAGGTGCTCATAGAGCGGCTGTTCACTGCCTGGCTCGTTGTCGTACTGGACTGGTTCGTCCAAGATGCTCCAGTCGCCGGTCTCCTTAAGATAGGCCGAGACGCCGATGATGAGCCAGTGGGGATCGTCGTTAAATCCGCCGCCGATGTCATTGTTGCCGCGCTTTGTGAGCGGTTGGTACTGGTGATAGGTGCCGCCGGTGGGCAGTTGCGTCGCGGCCAGATCGAGGATGCGTTCTCGTGCACGCGCCGGCGCCATGTGAACAAAACCGAGCAGATCCTGATTGGAATCGCGGAAGCCGAGGCCGCGGCCGATGCCGGACTCATAAAGCGACGCCGAGCGCGACATATTGAAAGTCGCCATGCACTGATAGGCGTTCCAGATATTGACCATGCGGTTGGTGTGAATGTCGGGCGTCGAAACCTGAAAGATGCCGAGCAGGCTATCCCAATATTGACGCAGTTGTTCGAAAGCTGCATCGGCGTTTTTAGTATCGAGATACTTGGCGATGGTAGGCTTGACCAGCTTTTTATTGATAGTCTGCGAGTTGGGAGGATCGAACTTTTCGGCTGCGGGATTTTCATGGTAGCCAAGTACAAAGACAATCTGCCGCGTCTCGCCCGGGGCGAGATCGAGCTTGACCTGATGCGCGCCGATGGGCGACCAGCCGTGGGCAATCGAGTTAGTCAGTTGGCCGGCTTCCACGGTCGCGGGGTTGTCCCAGCTCCGGTATGGGCCCAGGAATGCCTCGCGCTGCGTGTCAAATCCAGTGCTCGGCTCCGAACAGGCAAAGTAGGCAAAGTGGTTGCGGCGCTCGCGGTATTCGGTCTTGTGATAGATGACGCCATCTTCCACTTCCACCTGGCCGGTATTGAAGTTGCGCTGGAAGTTGGTAGCGTCGTCCTGTGCATCCCACAAGCAGAATTCGATGCTCGAGAAGGCCGAGATCGAAGCCTTCGCGGCCCGCTTATTGGTGACCGTGAGTTGCCAGATTTCAAGGTTCTCGTCGAGCGGGACAAAGTATCGTGTGTGCGCCTCGATGCCGCTGTAACTGGACCCAATCACCGTGTAGCCCATCCCATGGCGGCAGGTGTAGTCTTTCAGGTTGTGGCGCGTGGGCTGCCAGGAGGGCGACCAGAACTCCTTCGACTCATCGTCGCGCAGGTAGATATAGCGGCCGCCAAAGTCCATGGGCACATTGTTATACCGGTAGCGCGTGAGCCGGCGCAGGCGGGCATCGCGATAGAACGAATAGCCTCCGGCGGTATTGGAGATGATGCCGAAGTATGCTTGGCAGCCGAGATAGTTGATCCAGGGCAAGGGCGTATCCGGTTGCGTGATCACGTACTCGCGATTCGAATCGTCGAAATATCCGAATTTCATCTCGGCTGGCCCCCTCAAAGAAACGTGCCGCCAGTATAGTCCCCCAGGCAAATCTCATCAAACGATTTTGTAGAGGGTTGCGAAGTACTTCGGACAGGCTGGCAGCGACGGCAGGTGCAGGTTGCCTACGAGCAGGTTACCTTTGGTGAGTCTGTTTTTGCGGCGAACTACACAACGGCATCGCTGGGCAGCTATAATTCCGGCTCAGATCGTCTGGAAAATCGTTTTACTTCTCCTGCCTAAAGCGGGTGAGGAAATAGCCGTGGTGTTCGAGGAGTGAAATGCTGCAACTTCAGGTCGTTGACATCGCAATCATTGTGGCCTACCTGTTGAGCACGGTGCTTATTGGCTACTGGGTCTCAAAGCGCGCTTCGCAGAGCATGCAGAACTATTTTCTCGGCGG
>Ga0181535_10001008_pt1 | contig 38512 bp, 28 predicted proteins | sample PEATcosm2014_Bin_44_FD_119774 | JGI IMG/M metagenome (GOLD analysis project Ga0181535, IMG submission 119774) | Peatland microbial communities from MTU Mesocosm Facility, Houghton, MI, USA - PEATcosm2014_Bin17_30_metaG | ecosystem: Environmental > Terrestrial > Soil > Wetlands > Peat | place... | reverse complement strand
GCTATCGTTCAGGGTTCCTGAGCCCCAGGTGCAGCTCCCTGTCCCGCTCACCGTAAGACTCGTTGCACTGTCCGTACCGGCCCCCGCCTGCGTAAAGCTTCCCGCGCTCACCGTCATCGCGCCGGCGGCGAAATTGGCCGCCGCCACGTTAATCGTTCCGCCTGTTTCATTAAATGTCGCGCTTGAGCCAGCATAGACACCTGTCAGCGTCAGGGTGCCGTTAGATACCGTAGTAGAGGCAGTCACAGTCACCGTATCGCCTGCGGCCAAGGTAAATCCGCCGCCGGCTCCGCTTTCACTGAAAATGCTTGCGGTGAAGTTGCCATTCCCACCGCCCGCTGTGGTCGGCGTACCGCCGGTATTCGTCACCGAGAGTGTCGCGAAGATCGCGCCATTTGCCGTGATGATAGGCGATCCCGTTCCTGCAAGCACCATCGTCCCGCCGGTCGCGTTGAAGACAGTCAATGTAAGAGTGCCGGAAACTGTCGTTGTCCCGGATGTCGCCGTATAGCTCGCGATTGTCAATGCGCCGGCCACGCTTACCGCGGCGCCTCCGTTGCCCGAGGCATCCAGCGTACCGGAGCCGCTCAAGTTTCCACTCACGGTAAGGCTACCGTTCAGACTGACCGTGTTGCTGTTGACCGTCATAGAACCTATCGTTCCCGACGCAGTCACGTTACCGCTCGTGCTGATCCCGCCGCCGCCCGACAGTGTGACGGTCGTTCCGCTACCGTTATCGCTCAGACTCGATGCTCCGGTCACGGCAAGACTGTAGGTACCGGAGCTCGCCAGACTGCCGCCATTAACGGAAAGCGCTCCATTCACGCTCGGCGCCGTCAGGACATACGTGGCTATCGCGATCGACCCGCTATTCGAAACGCTTAGGCTTACCGTAAGGTTCCCGTTCAACGTCAGAGTTCCGCTAGACACCGTCAGCGTGCTTATCCCGCCATTCAGTGACACCGATCCGGTCGTCGTTATCGCGTTCGCTACCGGGTTCGCCACCGTGATCCCATTCACACCGCCGTTAATCGTCGCGCTACCCGTTACGTTGAGCGTCGGAATCGTACTCAGGCCGCCATTATTCGTGATAATTCCGGAAGCCACGGAGACACTGTCGCCGCCGCCGCTTGTGTATCCCGCAAAGATGAAGGTGTATGCTCCCACCGCTATCGTAGAACTGTTAGTCACTGCAGTATTGACAGTGAGCGTCCCGCCCAAGGCAAAAGCACCGGAATTATTTAATCCTGCTAAAGTAAAAGCCGCCGGGATAGCTGCCTGAGCACCCGACTGAATTGTCAGGTTATACGGGCCCACGGGCATGGCAGAACTGACCGTTGTCGGCCAAGTTGAGGCTGTAGAAAGAATGGTCGGGTCGTTGCCTGTAGCCGGTACGCCACTGCTCCAATTAAGTGGGTCGTCCCAATTCGTAGAATTTCCGCCTACCCAGTTCGTCTGCCCCCACGCCCCAGCCGCGGCCAGGAACAGGGCCGCGCCAATGGCCGCCTTCGCGAGAAGCGAGTGTCGGATCCTGGTGCTGAAGTTTTTCATGCTCATGGTTCGACGGCTCCTATTCTTCTCTTCGCGTGAGAGGACTCCCCCGAAGATCGGAGGAGGCACGCCGGATGCATTATAATAGAATATAGTCCACCGGCGCAGCTTCTTCTATTTGAGGCTTGCATAATGAGGGAGTCCGCGACCGGCGGGAGTGAGCTCGTGCAAGCCTTTACACGAATCCTTTCCTTTTCCCTTCGACAAAAGTCTCGGAACCCCCGTACTATCTTTCCTTCCGGCGCAACTTTTGATGCCCGTCCGAGTCTGTCTTTTTTAGGAGTTTATGGGTGTATTCCATAGATCGTTTTACCATCCCGGAGATATTAGAGAAAAGCTCGGGACAATATGCTTCGAGGCCAGCCCTGGCCATGGTCGGGGGCAAGGCCGTTTCATACCGGGATCTCGAGCCGAGGACGCGGCGCATCGCCGCGCTCATGGGCCTTCTCGGCGTAAAGAAGGGCGACAGAGTCGCGCTGCTCTCCGAGAACAGGCCCGAATGGGGCCTCTGCTATTTCGGGATAGTCCGGGCGGGGGGGATAGCCGTCCCCATAATGACCGATTTCACGAGCGAACAGATATCGACCATCCTCGACCATTCAGGCAGCAAGGTTTTCATCGTGTCCAAGCGCTTCGCCGCCAAGGCGCCGGGCGAGGGCGAGAGGCGCATCGTGGTCTCGCTCGAGGATTTCGCGGCCGCGGGGATAGAAACCGAGGCGCTGGACCGCGCCGCGCTGTCCTTCGCCCCGCCGCGCGTCGCGGCCGACGAGCTGGCCTCCATCCTCTATACGTCGGGCACGATGGGCAAGCCGAAGGGCGTCATGCTCACGCACCGCAACCTGGTCTACAGCGCCTGGTCGGCCACGATATTCACCATCATGCGTCGCACCGATCGCCTTCTTTCCATACTCCCTCTCGCCCACGCCTATGAGTTCACCATCGGCTTCCTCATTCCGATCATGCACGGCTCGGCCGTCTACTACCTGGACAGGCCTCCCTCGGCCACCGCCCTCCTGCCCGCCCTCGCCGCCATCAGGCCCACGATCATGCTCTCCGTCCCCCTGGTCATCGAGAAAATCTACCGATCGAGCGTCCTGCCGGCCCTTGAGAAGATATCGCTCTACAAGATCGCGGCCCTGCGTCCGGTATTCGAATGGGCAGCCGGCCTAAAGCTCAAGAAGACCTTCGGGGGAAAGCTGCGCTTCTTCGGCATCGGGGGAGCCCCGATCGCCGCGGATGTCGAGGCCTTCCTCCATGGCGCGCGATTTCCCTACTCCATAGGTTACGGTCTCACCGAGACCGCGCCCCTCCTCGCCGGCAACAGGCCCGGCAAGGTACGCCTGCACACGACGGGCATCGCCGCGACGGGCGTGAGCCTGCGCGTCGCCGATCCGCGTCCCGACACGGGCGAGGGCGAGATACAGGCCCGGGGGCCCAACGTCTTTTCCGGGTACTACAGGGATCCGGAGCGCAGCGCCGAGGCCTTCTCCTCCGACGGCTGGTTCCGCACGGGGGACCTCGGCGTCATGGACGCCCATGGCCGCGTCACGGTGCGCGGCAGGCTCAAGACCATGATCCTCGGCGCCTCGGGGGAGAATATCTATCCCGAGGAGATAGAGGCGGTGCTCAATACTTCCCCTTACGTCCTCGAGTCCCTGGTCTACGGCGACGCGAAAGGCCTCACCGCCCTCGTGCAGCTCAAGCCCGAAGTCCTCGATAGCCTCAAGTCCCGCATCAAGGACGAGCTCGAGGTGGCCGCCGCGAGCCTCGCCGCCGCCGTCGGCCACGCGGCCCAACATGCCGGCGAGAGCCTGGAGGCGGCCGAGCGCTCGGCGGCCCAGCTCATGGACGGCATAAGGCGAGAGGCCAACTTCCGTCTCGCCGCCTGTTCCCGCCTGGCCCGAGTGGAGATACAGATGGAGCCTTTCGAGAAGACGCCCAAGCAGAGCATCAAGCGCTTCCTCTACCCCATGAAAGAAAGGCGTTGAAGCGAGCAGGCGGGCGTACGGAGAATAAAACGTGTACGAATTGGAACGCTTCACGATACCGGAGATAGTCGAAAAGAGCTCGTCCGCCTACGCGGGCCTCCCCGCCCTGGCCATGGCGGGCCGGCCGCCCCTGCGCTACGAAGAGCTCGAGCCCATGACCCGCCGCGTTGCCGCGTTCCTGGGCCTCCTCGGCGCGGCGCCGGGCGACCGCGTCGCGATTCTCGCGGAGAGCCGCCCCGAATGGGGCATCGCATACCTGGGGATTTCCCGCGCCGCCTGCGTCGCCGTCCCGATACTCGCCGACTTCACGAGCGAGCAGGTCGCCTCCATCCTCGACCATTCCGAGAGCCGCATCCTCTTCGTCTCCCGCCGCTGCCTCGCCAAGGCGGACCTGGCGGCGGAGGGCCGCATCCTCGTCGCGCTCGAGGATCTCCGGCCCATCTCGGCCCCTGCCGGTATCGCCCTCCCGAAGACGTCCTCAGTGGACGCGGCGCTATCCGGCCTCGCCCTGCCCGAGGTCGCGAGCGAGGATCTGGCGGCCATCGTCTACACCTCGGGCACGACGGGCAGCCCCAAGGGCGTCATGCTCAGCCATCGCAACATCGTCCACGACGGCTGGTCGATCCGCTTCATCATGCTGATCGGGCCCGAGGACCGCCTGCTGTCCATACTTCCCATGGCGCACACCTACGAGTTCAGCGTGGGCTTCATCTATCCCCTGATGCAGGGCGCGTCGATCAACTACCTGGATCGGCCGCCCTCGAGCTCCGCCCTCATGCCGGCGCTCAAGGCCCTGCGGCCTACGACGATGCTCACCGTGCCCCTCATCATAGAGAAGGCGTATCGAAGCTCGGTCAAGCCGGCCCTCGAGAGGATCCCCCTCTACTCCTGCCGCGCCTTCCGCCCGATCCTCGAGCGATTGGCCGGCGCGAAGCTGAAGCGGAGCTTCGGCGGCCGCCTGCGGATATTCGGGATAGGCGGCGCTCCCCTGGCCGAGGACGTGGCGGCCTTCCTCCATCGGATCCGCTTCCCCTGCGCCATGGGCTACGGCCTCACCGAGACGGCCCCGCTGGCGGCCGGATCGGGCCCCCGCGATTTCCGCGTCGACTCCATAGGCCCGGCGATCCACGGCTCGGAGATCCGCATAGCCGAACCCAAGCCGGGCAGCGGGGAGGGCGAGATCCAGATACGGGGGCCCAACGTGATGGCCGGCTACTACAAGGACCCCGAGCGGACGGCCGAGGCCTTCACGGAGGACGGCTGGTTCCGCACGGGGGACCTCGGCGTCATGGACGCGAAGGGCCGCGTCGCGGTGCGCGGCAGGCTCAAGACCATGATCCTCGGCGCCTCGGGGGAGAACATCTATCCCGAGGAAGTCGAGGCCGTGCTCAACAGCTCGCCCTTCGTGCAGGAGTCCCTGGTCTACGGCGACGGCGCTGGACTGACGGCCCTCGTGCAGCTCAAGCCCGAGACGGTCGCCGACGTCCTCAAGAGCGGCATCGAAGGGGCGGAGGCGGCCATCGCTTCTCTGGCGAAGGCGAGCCTGGAGGGCGCCGAGAAGTCCCTGACGATCCTTCTCGAGCGGATCAAGAGGGAGACCAACATCCGCCTCGCGGCCTTCTCGCGGATCAGCCTCGTGAGGCTCCAGCCGGAGCCCTTCGAGAAGACGCCCACGCAGAAGATAAAGCGCTTTCTCTACCCGAAAGACGTCGGGGATTGACCGTTCAGGCTCTTCATTGACGCGCCTCTAAGCGGCCGTGTAGTATCCATCCACGGAGGATACCATGCCCGTCAATCTAAAGGGACGCAGCTTTCTCAGCCTCAAGGACTTCACGACCGAGGAAATCCGCTATCTCCTCGACCTCTCCCGCGACCTCAAGGCCAAGAAGCGTTCGGGCGTCAAAGGCGACCTCCTCTACCGCAAAAACATCGTCCTCATCTTCGACAAGGCCTCGACCCGCACGCGCTGCGCCTTCGAGACTGCCTGCTGGGACGAGGGCGGGAACGCCACCTTCCTCACGAACAGCCAGATGGGCAAGAAGGAATCGGTCGAGGATACCGCCAAGGTCCTCGGCCGCATGTACGACGGCATCGAGTACCGGGGCTTCTCGCAGAAGCTCGTCGAGGATCTGGCCAGGCACTCCGGGGTCCCGGTCTGGAACGGCCTCACCGACGCCGACCACCCGACTCAGGTCCTCGCCGACCTCCTCACCATCGAGGAGCGCGTCGCCAAGCCCCTCGACAAGGTGAAGCTCGTATACTGCGGCGACGCGCGCAATAACATGTGCAGCGCCCTTATGATCGGCGCCGCCAAGATGGGGATGCGCTTCGTCGCGCTCTCGCCCAAGGAGCTCTGGCCCGGCGAGGCCCTGGTCGCCGAGATGAAGGCGGTCGCTGCCGCGGCCGGCGGCTCGATCGAGTGCTACGACATCGCAGGGGCCGATGCCGCGCTCAAGGGGGCCGACGCGCTCTACACGGACGTCTGGGTCTCGATGGGCGAGGAGGCCAAGTTCGAGGAGCGGATCGGGCAGCTCGAGAAGTACCGGGTCACCATGGACTTCGTGCGCAGGACCGGCAACGCCGACTGCATATTCCTCCATTGCCTCCCCGCGCTCCACGACGTCGAGACCGAGGTGGGCGCTGAAGTCCGGAGGAAGCACGGACTCAAGGAAATGGAAGTCTCCGACGAGGTCTTCCGCTCGCGCCACTCGGTGGTCTTCGACGAGGCCGAGAACAGGCTGCACACGATCAAGGCGGTCATGGTGGCGACGATCGGGGATCTGTAAAGAGGGAGCGCAACCGGTACTTTCTTCCCCGCGCATCATCGGTGGAATGAGAATCGTCATCGCCCTTATGCAGGGGGGCCCGCCTACGAAAAAAGGAAGCCCCGCCAGTCCTCGCCTTGATGGCCCGATGGGCTGCGGAGCGACGGGGCTCCCTTTTTTCGGGCGCCCCCTGCTAAAAGGCGATGACGATTCTCCCAAATACCCCAAACGGTGGGGAGACATTTTTCCGTCGTGGCTCTCCTTCGCACCGTATTCCCCGTATCGCGGAATATTCCCAGCTGTTACAATAGGCCGATGAGCAGCATCGGCTCGGGGGGCGTGGGGCGCGAGCATCGCCCCCCCGCGGGGGCGACTAAGCGGCGCGTGCTGCCTGAGCCCAAGGTCAGCCTGCGCGTCTTGGCCGCCCTCCGGGCCCTGAGCGGCCCCTACGGGCGGATGGGGCTCAAGCTGGACGGGATCGAATTCCGCCACGCCGAGAGGATCCTCGGAGCCTTGGCGGATTTCCGCGACGGCCGCAGCCGTCTCGTCCTCGCCTTCCGCCATCCCTACGGGGACGAGCCGCAGCTCCTGTCCCTGGCCCTCTCGGCAGGGCTCTCCCGGGAGGCGCGGCGCCTCGGCGCAGCCGCGCCGGGTCGGGTCCACGCGCGCTTCGTCCACGGCTACGAGGTGCCCATGTGGAGCGGCCCCCTCGTGCGATGGATCCTGCCGCGCTTCGGCGCCATGCCGGTCTACCACGCCAAGCTCGACCGCGCGAGCGTCGAGCGGATTCGCTCGGTCCTGCGCGACGACGCCTATCCCCTTGCGCTGGCTCCCGAGGGCCAGTCTTCCTATCGAAGCGAGACCGTGCCGCGCCTCGAGCGGGGCACCGCTCGGCTGGGCTTCTGGTGCGCGGGCGAGCTGGATAAGCTCGGCCGTCCCGAGCGCGTGGAAGTCCTCCCGCTCTCGGTGCATTACCGTTTCTGCGAATCCGACATAGGAAAGATCGAGAGGCTGGTGGCCCGGGTCGAGGCGGATTGCGGCCAGGCCGGCATCGCGATTCGAGAGGCGGACGACTCGGAAGGGCGCAGGCGGGCGCTGGCCGCGCGCCTCGTCGCGCTCGACGATCGCCTGCTCTCCATGGCCGAGTTCTACTATTTCGGAGCCGGGCACAGGCGGGAGGGAAAAGACCGCGACGCCCGGCTCAAGGCCCTCATGACCGAAGCCCTGCGGCGGGGCGAGTCGGCCATGGGCATAAGGGCCGAGGGCGACCTCATCGCGCGCGTCTATCGCATCAGGCAGGAAGGCTGGGACCGCATCTACCCCGAGGGGGACGCGTCCCGTTACCCGCCGCTCGGCAGGCGGCTGGCCGACCGCAAGGCCGGCGAGGCCTGGTACGCGATGCGCCACATGGAATTCGTCGATCTCTGCTACTACCTCGACTCGGGCTATATCGAGACGGCGGACGGCTCCTCGCCGCCCTTCGGCCGCCTCGTGGAGACCGCCTACAGCGCCGCGGACCTCGCCTCGAGGCTCTCCGGCGGCGATATCTCCCAGCGGCCCAACACTCTGCGCCGCACCGCGATCCTGTCGATCGGCTCTCCGATCGAGCTGCGCTCCCGCTACGCGGACTACCTGAAGGACAAGAAGGCCGCGGTCGAGGCCGCGACGCGCGATCTGGAGCGCGAATACATCACCTGCATCGAGGAGTTCATCGATGAGCGCAAACGCTAGCACTACGGGCGACGGCGGACGGGGACGAGGGGCGAAACTGAGCGTCGGGACCAAGCTCGGCTTCGGGGTCTGCGACCTCGGCGGCAACCTCTTCTTCACCTTCCTGGGCTTCTACGCGATCATCTACCTGACCGACACCATCGGCATTCCCGTCGCGATCGCGGGCGCGATCACCATGATCGGCAAGCTCTTCGACGCCGTATGGGATCCCGTGCTCGGCTACCTCTCGGACAATACCCGCACGAGGTGGGGCCGGCGCAGGCCCTACATCATCATCGGATCGGTCCCCCTCCTCTTGGCGATGGTCTGCTTCTGCACGAATCCGCGCATCGCGAGCCCCGGCCTCCTCGTCGCGTGGGGAGCCGCCTCCTTCATCCTCCTCAACATGATCTACTCCGTGGTCAACATTCCCTACTCCGCGCTGACCCCCGAGCTCACGAAGGACTACAACGAGCGGTCGAGCCTGAACGGCTACCGCTTCATGTTCGCCGTCGTGGGGACCATCATCGGCGGCGTCGCGGTCCAGCCCATCCTCGGCGCCTTCGGCGGCTCGGGCGGCGGCGACAAGAGCCTGGGCTTCTCGATGGTGGGGCTCGTCTTCGGCCTCATCATGATGGGTTCCGCCCTCGTCACCGGCTTCTCGGTACGGGAGCCGAAAGCCTCGAGCGAGGCCCCGCCGCAGGGAGGGAACCTGAAGGCCTATCTACCGGTGTTCAGGAACAGGCCCTATCTCAACGTCCTCGTCACCTACGGCCTCCACATCATCGGCTTGACCTTCCTCCAGATAGCGATCACGTACTACTTCAAGTACATCTACGCGCGGGAGGACCTCGTGCCGGTCGTCCTGGCCATCCTCCTCGTCACCGCCATGGTCTGCATCCCGATTTCGGTCGTGGTCTCCAAGAGGATCGGGAAGAAGCGCACCTACCAGATCTGCCTCTTCGTCCTGGCTACGGCGAGCCTCGTGCTTTTCTTCCTGGGCCACGCGTTGGGGCCCGGCTTCTTCATCGGGATGATGGTCTACGCGGGAGTGGGCGTCGGCTTCGGATACATGCCGCCCTATTCGATGGTCCCCGACACCGTCGAGATCGACGCGGTCGAGACCGGCGTGCGCAAGGAGGGGGCCTTCTACGGAATCGTCCTCCTGACGACCAAGGTCGGTGCCGCGCTCGCCTTCCTGACCACGGGCCTGGTGCTAGGCGCCGGGGGCTTCGTCGCGAACGCGGCCCAGACTGACTCCGCCAAGCTCGCCATCCGCCTGGCGATCGGGCCGATCCCAGCCGTCTTCCTGATAGCCGCGGTGATCCTGGTCCAGTTCTACCCCATCGACGAGAAGGAGTACGCCCGGATCATGGCCGGCAAGACCCCGAGCTAGACCTTGAAGCGGCCGATGGCCGCCTCCATCCGGTCGATGGTCTCCCTCGTGCCCTTGGCGACGTCGGCCACGGCGCCCACGTTCGCGCCTATGTCGCCCGCGCTCGCGGCCATGGCCTCCACGCGCTCCTTGACGTCGAAGGCGGCGTCGCGCAGGCGCGCCATCTCCTCGAGCACGGCCCGGTTGCCCGCGCTCATCTCCGAGGACCCCGTCTTCACCTGCGAGGTCACCTCGTTCATCTCGCGCAGCGCCTCGAGTATCTGCTTCGAGCCCTCGCCCTGCTCGGCCATCGCCCGATCGACTTCCTTGACTAGGGCCTCCGTCCCGACTATCTTGCCGGCGACGAGGGAGAAGGCCTCCTCCGATTCCCTGGAGAGGCCGACGATGTCTCCGATCGCCTCGAGGATGCGGCCCAGCTCCTCGCCGATCGTCTTGGACTGCTCGGCGGCCGTCTCGGAGAGGCGGCGGATCTCGTCGGCCACGACGGAGAATCCCTTCCCCGCGTCTCCCGCGTGCGCCGCCTCGATCGCCGCATTCATCGCGAGGAGGTTGGTGCTCGACGCGATCGAGGCGATTATCTCGTTGGTCTCGAGGAGGGCCCGCGACTGCGAGGATATCTGGGCTATCCTCTCGGCCGCCTCGGAGAGCTTGGCCTTGCCCGCCTCCGAGGCCCCGGACAGGGCCGAGAATTCCCGGGCCATCTTCGCCACCGAGCCGGTGACCGAGCCTATGTTCCCGACCATCTCCTCGATCGCCGCCGAGGCCTCGGTGATGCTCGCCGCCTGGTTGGCGATGAGGTCGTCGAGGCTCGCGATGTTGCGGGCGATCTGGCTCACCGCGCTCGAGGACTCCTCCACGCTCGAGGCCTGATGATGGCCCCGGTCCCGCACGGCCTCGATCGATTCCGTCAAGGCGCCCACCGCCGCCTCGGTCCCCTCGACGCTGGCCCTCAGCCGCTCGCCGAACTCCGAGATCCCCGACTGCGCGCCCTTCAGCTCGGCTATGGTGTCCCTGAGCTTGCGGAGGAAGGTGTTGAAGTCCGAGACGAGATCGCCTATCTCGTCCTTCATGTCGAGGTCGATGCTCGCCGTGAGGTCCGCCTCGCCCTCGGCGAGCTCGCGGAACCCGCCGGCGGCGAGGCCGAGGGGCCGCGCGATCGAGCGGGCGATGAGGATCGAGATCGCGAGCGTCACCGCGACGCCGACGACGAGGAGGAAGACGAGGATCAGCACCGTCGACCGGACCGCGGCCTCGGCCTCGCTGGCCTTCTCGTCGACTCCCAGGATCCACGAGGGCGAGTTGGGCACGCTCGAGAACCAGGTGTTGTAGCGGATCCCCGAGGGGTCGAGCCAAGAGCCCGTGCCGTTGCTGTTCGAGGCCATGGACTCGCCCAGGGCCGAGAGGCCTCGGAAGCCCGAGGCGTCGGCCTCGGGCACGCGGAGCTTCATCACTTCGGCAGCGACGGGATGGACAATCACGAGCCCGCTTCCGGTGGCGAGCCAGCCGTAGCCGGTCGCGCCGAGCCTGACCTGGTCCAGGAGGGCCGAGAGGGCGTCCAGCCGTACCTGGAAGGCGACGAGGGCCGGCACGGAGCCGTCCTCGGCCTTGACGGGATAGGCCATCACGACGACGGGAACCCCGAGGGTCCTCGAGACGACCGGGTCCGAGACTTCCCAGTCGCTCCGCCGGCTCATGATCATCTTGAAGTAATCGCGGTCCGAGACGTCGAAGTCAGGGCTCCCCGGGGAGAAGGCCTTGCCGTCCGGCCAGGCGACGAAGACTCCCGACGCCTCGTCCGAGAATTGGTCCTTCAGGTCGAGGATGAGGGCTTCGGCGACCCGCCTGTCTTTCGAGAGCAGCTCGCGCCGCCCGGCGACGAGCCGCAGCTGGCTGCGGAACTTGTCGAGCTTCTCGCCCAGCTCGCTCGCCCTGGCGTCGGCGGCCTGGACGCCGTTGGAGAGGACCATGGCCTTGATCTGCCTATCGAGGATGATCCCCACGGTCACGAGGGCGAGGCCGAGGAGCCCCGCAGTATACGCGGTCAGGATCAGGGCGATCCTGGCCGTGAGCCCTCCCCTTCTTCCGCTTCGACGCTTCATGTCCGTCATCCCCTGTAGCAGAGCGTCGGATTGCGGGCCGCAGACACTTCGTCGAGACGGCCTACCGGTGTCGTGATAGGCGCCGAGCTTAGGAGGGAAGGCTCCTCCTTCGCCTCCCCGGCGATCCTGATGAGGGCGGCGGCGAATTCGTCCAGGGTCTCCTTAGCCTCGGTCTCCGTGGGCTCGATCATGAGGGCCTCGGGGACGATGAGGGGAAAGTAGATGGTGGGCGGATGGAAGCCGAGGTCGATCAGCCTCTTGGCAACGTCGAGCGTATGCACCCCCTCGGCGAGGTCCCCTTGGGCGACGAACTCGTGCATGCAGCGCCGCGGATACTTGATCTTGTACGCGCCCTCGACCAGGGCCTTGAGGTAGTTGGCGTTCAGCACCGAGGTCTCCGCGACGCGGCGGAGCCCCGGCGCTCCGAGCATGCGCAGGTAGGTGTAGGCGCGGACGAGGATGCCGAAGTTCCCGTAGAAAGCCTTCATCCGCCCGATCGAGCGCTCGGGCATGGCGAGACCGTAGCGGCCATCGGCCTTCACCGCTATGGGGCCCGGCAGGAAGCCGACCAGGTCGGGCCGGGCTCCGACGAAGCCGGCGCCCGGCCCGCCGCCTCCGTGGGGCGTCGAGAAGGTCTTGTGCAGGTTGTAGTGCATGACGTCGATGCCGACTTCGGCGGGCTTGAGGACGCCGGCGAGGGCGTTCATGTTGGCGCCGTCGCCGTATACCAGGCCGCCCGCGTCGTGCACCGCGCGCGCGATCGCCTCGATGTTGGGGTCGAAGAGGCCCAGGGTGTTCGGGTTGGTGATCATGATCCCCGCGACCGTGTCGCGGGCCGCGCCTTCCAGCGCGGACTCCAGGGCCGCCATGTCTACGCCGCCCTCGGCGTCGGAGGGGAGGGTCCTGGCCGCGAAGCCCGCCATCGCGCAGGTCGCGGGGTTCGTGCCGTGGGCCGAGTCCGGCACGAGGATCACGCGCCTCCTGTCGTCGGCCCTCGACGCGTGATACGCGCGGATGACGAGGACCCCCGCGAGCTCGCCCTGGGCGCCCGCGGCGGGCTGGAGGCTGCCCCCCGCGAAGCCGCCTATTTCGCAGAGCCAGGTCTGCAGGGAATGGATGAGCTCGAGCGCGCCTTGGCTGAACTCCTCGCCCGCGAGGGGGTGGATGTTCCGCCAGCCCGGCAGCGAGGCCGCCTGGTCGTTGACCTTCGGATTGTACTTCATCGTGCAGGAGCCGAGAGGGTAGAACTGCGTGTCTATCGAGAAATTTTTCTGCGAGAGGCGGGTGAAATGCCGCACCAGGCTGAGCTCGTCCAGCTCGGGCAGGTCGAGGCCGTCGCGGGCGAGAGCCTCGGGGACGGGCGTCGTCGGCACATCGCAATCAGGCAGGGAGGCGCACCTGCGTCCGGGCGACGAGATCTCGAAAAGGAGGGGCTCTTCCCTGAGGTTCATGTCGAGGCCTCCTCGAGGGACTTGGCCAGCAGCTCGATCTGCCCCCTCGTGCACATCTCGGTGACGCAGACGAGGAGCTCGTGCGCGCGCTCGGGGAAATAGCGCGAAAGGGGCAGCCCCGGCACGACGCCTCGGCGCGACAGCCTCGCCGCTAGCTCCTCGGCCGGGACCGGCGTCCTGACGAGGAACTCCTTGAAGAAGGCGCCGGGCCCGCCGGCCGCGCCTATCCCGAAGCCCGGAATCCTCGCGACGAGAGAGGCGGCGTAATGCGCCTTGTTCCAGCACAGCTGGGCCACCGCGCGGAGGCCGGAGCGGCCCATGGCCGCGAGATAGATGCAGGCCTGCAGCATCGCGAGCCCCTGGTTCGAGCAGATGTTGGAGACCGCCTTCTCGCGGCGGATGTGCTGCTCGCGCGCCGTGAGCGTGAGGACGAATCCCCGCCTGCCCGCGGCGTCCTTGGCCTGGCCGACGAGGCGGCCGGGCATCTTGCGCACGAGGCCGGCCTTCGCGCCCATCATGCCGAGGAAGGGGCCCCCGAAGCTCATGGGGTTGCCCAGGGACTGGCCTTCGGCCGCGACGATGTCCGCCCCGAGCTCGCCCGGGCTCTTGAGGAGGCCGCACATGATCGGATCGGCCTGGACGACGAGGAGGGCGCCTGACGCGTGGGCCGCCCTGGCGGCGGCCCCTATGTCGCCTATGGCGCCGGTGAAGCCCGGATAGGGCGCGACGACGCAGAAGGTCGAGGCGTCGGAGAGGGCGGCCGCCCTCTCCGGCGGCAGGTCGACCTCCTCGAGGCGGACGGAATACGCGGAAAGGTAGGAGCGTATGACGTCCTTGTATTCGGGGTGGACGTCGGCGCAGAGGATCGCGCGATCGCGCGCGCCTCCGGCCGCGTTGTAGGCCATCAGCACCGCCTCGGCGAGGGCGGTCGCCCCGTCGTAGTGGGAGGCGTTGACGACGTCCATGCCGAAGAGCGAGGCGGCCATGCTCTGGTACTCGAATATCGCCTGGAGGGTCCCCTGGGACACCTCGGGCTGGTAGGGCGTGTAGGAGGTGAGGAACTCGCCGCGCGACGCGAGAGAGGGCACGACGGCGGGGATGAAGTGGTAATAGGCGCCGGCGCCCAGGAACCATGCCGAGGACGAAGCCGAAAGGTTCCTGGACGCGAGGGCCTCGAGCTCGCGCATGGCCTCCATTTCGGACAGAGGCGGCGGCAGGTCGAGGACTGGGAAGCGCGCCGAGGCGGGGACGTCGGAGAACAGGTCCTCGACGCTCCCTACGCCGATGCGCTCCAGCATGGCCGCGCGATCGGCGTCGGTCGCGGCGATATAGGGCGAGTTCATTCCTTGCCGCATTCCTTCTCGTAGGCGGCCGCGTCGAGGAGGCCGTCCCATTCGGCCGGATCGGACGGAGAAAGGCGGAGCAGCCAACCCGCGCCGTAGCAATCCTTGTTCACGAGGGCCGGATCTCCCTGGAGGGCAGGGTTCACGGCCGCGATCGTACCGGATACGGGCGCGTAGATGTCGCTGGCGGCCTTGACCGACTCGATGACGCCCAAGGGCTCTCCCTGGGCCACCTTCTTGCCCGGCTCCGCCATCTCGACGAAGACGATGTCGCCGAGGGCTTCCTGGGCGTGGTCCGAGATGCCCACGACGATTTCGCCTCCGTCCTTGCGGGCGTACTCGTGCGAGCTTCGGTAACGGCAATTCGGGTCGATCTTCATGCGCTTCTCCTTGGGTAGAGTGTCATCTTCGATATGAAGGCAGGTAGAGGGGCCTTTTTACGACTACGGCGTCCCGAGGCTTGCCGCGTATGGAGACCGCCAACGCGGTTCCCGGCTTGGCGAGCTCGGGAAGGACGAAGGCATTGGCCGCGTATTTCTTTACGGTAGGGCAGTACATCCCCGCCACGCAGGCGCCGATTGCCTCGCCCGCAGGGGAGAGCACCTCGAAGCCCTCGCGCGGGACTCCGCCCGTGACGTCGAGCCCGACCAGGCGCCTCGACGGGCCCGCGGCGACGACGTCCTCCAAGGCCTTCCTGCCGACGAAGTCCTTGGCGAAATCGCAGGCCCACTTGAAGCCCGCCTCGATGGGATTGATGCTAGGGCTTATCTCGTGGCCGTGGAGGGGCATGCCCGCCTCGAAGCGCAGCGAATCGCGCGCGGCCAGCCCGATCGGGGCCGTCTCGATGCCCCCGGCTTCACCTTCGGCGAGGAGGAGCTCCCAAAGCTCGAGGGCGGCGACGGCGGGGAAGAAGAGCTCGCCTCCGTCCTCGCCCGTATAGCCTGTCCGCCCGAACAGGACCTTGGTCCCGCCTACGACGATCTCGCCGGCGGTGAAGCGCCGCAGGGCGGAGACCGCCCCGCCCGAGACGGCGTCGAGGAGCTCGATGGCGCGCGGGCCCTGCACCGCTATCATGTAGGTGTCGTCCGATCGGTCGTCGACGATCACTCCCTCGGGGGCGCGGGCGCGGATCCACGCGAGGTCGGATGCCCGATTCGAGGCGTTGACCACTATCCACCATCGTCCCCGGAGCCTGTATATGAAGAGATCGTCGAGGACGAGACCCTTCTCGTCGAGGAGGAGAGAATAGCGCGCCTCGCCCTCCGACATGTCGAGGACGCGCGCGCTCACGAGGCCCGAGACGAACTCGTCGGCGCCCGCGCCTCGCAGCTCGACTTGTCCCATGTGATCGATATCGAAGAGGCCGACCGAGCGCCGGCAGAGCAGGTGCTCCTCCACGGCGCCCCTCGGATAGGAGATGGGCATATCGTAGCCGGCGAAAGGCGCCATTTTCGCGCCTCGCGAGAGGTGCCAGTCGTAAAGCCTCGTTTTAAGCAGGGGCTGCCTCCTCGGGACGCGCGGCCCGGCGCGCCTACGCCGAAAAGTGTAGCATGCCGGAATATCAGGAGCAAGGCGAGGGCCTTAGCCAATTTCAAAATGCGTCTGCATTTTGAAATTGGCTCGCTTAGAAAGAATTGCGCGAGAGAGGCTTGCCAATATAGACCCCTTCGCCGCCGAGATAGTCGTGCTTCTCGCCCTCGATGAGGATCTGCACGTCCTGGACGGTCGGAAAGGAAGTCGCGGTGAAGACGACCTGCTTGAGCTGGCCGGCGTAGCCTTCTATGCCGTAATGGTTGTACATGAAGGCTTCGTTGAAATTGAGGTAGGCGGTGGAGCCCCGGACCTGGGCGGAGAGAAGCTTGGTGCCTTCGGGGACGAGGGAAATGAGTTTCTTGCGAATCTCGTCCTCGGTCGGCCCCATGAGCAGGGCGTCGAGGGAGTCGAGGAGGGGCGAGTCGGAGTCGGCGATCTGCCGCTTCACCTCCTGCCTGACGATTACCCCGTCGTCGTCTATGCGGACGAAGGAGAGGGAGGCTGCGCGAGTCCTCGCCGGCTGAGCCGACGCCGTCGCCCTAGGCGTTCGCGACGCTTCGGCCGCAGGCCGGTCCTGGCCTTGAGCGCCGGCGGCGGCGGTCGGCGACATTGCGGGAGCCCTGGGCGATACCGCGGCCGAGGGCGCAGGCTCCGGCGGCGCGGGCTGTGGCGACTCGGCCTGGGGCGGCGCAGCCGGCTGCGGGACGGCAGGAGTAGGCGCGGCGGCCGGCGGCGTCCTGGAATCGGTCCCCGTCCCCGATTGGGTCTTCACTATTTCGTGGAAATTGGTCCGCGCGAGGGTGTCCTGGATCTTGCCCCAGTTGAGCGCGAATATGAAAAGCACTATGACGATCGCCGCGAGCCAGAAGACGGTGCCCGCGTTCGATCCACTGCGTCTGTCGTTGCGTTTTCTCGCGGCCATATCGACTCATGATACGAATCGGCATATTTCGGGTCAATCGATACCCCGGATGTACGCGAGGGGAGACCCTCCCCCCGCGACCGAGGCGGCCGCGGCCAAGGCGGCGGAGCGCCCGCGCAGGAAGCGCCGCGTGATGATGAAGAAATGCCTCCCCTGCACGGCGAGGGTGACGAAAGTCTCGACGAGGCCGGGACTTATGCGAAACGCCTTGACGAGGTAGCGAAAGTACTCCGCGCCGTAGCGGGAGAAACCCTGCACGACAAGGGATCGGACAAGGTACAACACGTTCCGCGGAGTGACCGATCCGGACTCGCCCGGCCTCCTCCGGTACCTCCATTCGGGGAAGCGCCCGAGGAGGTCGAGACAGCGGTCGAAGTAGGCGCGCGGGCGATAGATCTCGCCGAGGACGCGGAAGTAGCCTTCGAGCAGCCCCGCCTCCGGAAGCTTCGTCCTGAAATTGAAGGAAGCCGAATGCGTGTTGTCGCCGCTCGACCGCTCCAGGAGGCGGCCCTCCCGCTCGAGGCGGTCCCTGAGGGCGGTCCTCGGCAGGGCGGTCAGGAGCCCGACCATGGCCATGGGGACGGCGAGCTCCTTCACGAAGCGGATCTGCTCCTCGCAGATCCCGGGAGGGTCCGCGTCGAATCCTATGATGAATCCGCCCGAGACCTCGATTCCTTTCTTCTGGATCGCCTCGACGGCCCGCGCGGGGTCTACGCTCAGGTTCTGGCGCTTCCCCGCGCATTCGAGCGAACTCTCGACGGGAGTCTCGAGGCCCAGGAACACCATTACGAAATTGGCCGCGACCATGAGGTCGAGGAGCTCCTCGTCCCGCGCGAGGTCGATGCTGGCTTCGGTGGAGAGTTTGAAGGGATAGCCCCTCGCCGCCTGCCAGGGCCCGAGCGCGCCCAGGAGCTCCTTGACGCGGGCTTTGTTGCCGATGAAGTTGTCGTCGACGATGAACACCGGACCCCTGAATCCGATCTTCATCAGTTCCTCGAGCTCCAGGATCAGGCGACCGGGGCTCTTCGTTCGAGGGACGCGCCCGAACATGCTCACTATGTCGCAGAACTCGCAGTTGAAAGGGCAGCCGCGCGAGAACTGCAGAGGCATGTTCGCGTAGTCGGCCGGGTCGATGAGGTCGAAGCGCGGCATGGGACCCGAATCCAGCGGGGGCCGGGCTTCGTCCGAGTAGATGCGCGCCGCGCGCCCCTCGCGCCAATCCGAGATGAAGCGCGGGAGCGTCACTTCTCCCTCGTCGAGGATGAGATAGTCGACGCCGTCCATTTCCTCGGGGCAGGCGGTCGGATAGGGCCCTCCCGCCGCGACCGGGATCCCCAGCCGACCGCAGCTGTCGACCACGGAGGAGAACGACCCCTTCTGCACGAGCATCGCGGACAGCATCACGAGGTCGGCCTTGGCGAGATCGCGGTCGCGGAGGGGCCGTACGTTCATATCCACGAGAACCAGCTCGAACTCGTCTCGGGGAAAGTAGCCCGCGATGGTCAGGAGCCCGAGCGGAGGCATGAGGCCCTTCTTCCCGATGAGGCTTATCGCGTGCCTCATGCTCCAGTACGTAGGAGGGATCTCCGGATAGACGAGGAGCACTCTTTTCTTGATCATGTCCTTTCGGTCCTTCGAGGCCATTCTTCTGCCTCTCCGATTGGACACGCGCGGAGCGGAATGGTTTCGTTAAAAAAGAGACATCTCCCGCGTCACCTGCCGTGCGTTTTCTCGTAAAGATCGCGGAAGGCGTTGTCTGGATCCACCAACCGCTTGACCTCGTCGTAGCTATCCTTGTTCCACATGCTCCAGAACTCGTCCCGCCCGTGGAAGTTGTGCGAGATCAAGGTCTTGATGCCCCCGAGATCCCTGAGCTCCTCCTCGAGGAGCCGGTAGTAGTTCCGCGAGTCCCTCGGCCTGTAGCCGTAGATGGCGAAATCGATGTACATACTTTCCGAGTCGCCCGGGATATGGCTCGGCGAGATCCACGGATAGACCTTGGCGATCCTGTACGGGACTACCCAGAGCGGATAATAGTCGAAGACCCTTTTGTAGAATTCCCAGAAAGGCTCGACCTTCGCGATGGGCACGAAGAGGTCGACGATGACGTCGGGGCGGCGGTCCTTCCTGACCCGGGTTATGGCCTGGGCCAGGGAAAGCATCTTCGTGGAGGAAAGGAAGAATCTGCCGAAGAGGAACCGCAGGAAAGGAACCTCCAGGCCGTAATTCCTCGCGATCCAATGGCAGTCCGCGTCGTAGCGGAAGAAATAGTCGAAGGTGCCGAGGTAGTCCTCGCTCCGCGTCGCGGCGCTCCGGTAGTAGGCGCGCGCGCGATCGTAGGAATGCGCGTAGGGGACCTCGTCGACGAAGCTGCCGATGCACAGCAGGAACTCGCTCCTCGAGACGACGAGGCCGTCGATGAAGTCTATCTCGTCCCGATCCATGCGCTCGTCCAGGGCCTTCATGTATTCACGATAGTCGCCGAACTTCTCGTACACGAGATGCACGTAGGGCCGGGCCGGAAGAAGCCTGAACTTGAGCTTGGTGATCAGGCCCAGGGTGCCGAAGGTCCCGTGCGCCATCTCGAATACGAGGGAGTTCTCGCCGTCCCGCGCGCAGACGAGGACCTCGCCGGAAGCGGTGACGACCTCGTATTCGAGGCAGCTGTCGTGGAAGCCGCCGTACTTGTAGGACATCGACTCCACCGAGCAGCCGGCGACTGCGCCGCCGAGGGTTATGGTCTTGAGTTCGGGAACCGTGACCGGCACGAGCCCGCGGGCGAGCGTCTTCCGGACGAGGTCCGCGAAAGTGACTCCCGGCTCGGCCGTGCAGGTCATGCCGCTTGCATCGATCTCGAGAATCTCGTCGAGATCGGAGACGTCGAGCACGCAGGCGTTCGGCAGCCTGCCCTTGTGCCTCGGGACTTTATGGGAGACTGTCTTCTTCCTGAATCGCAGGGGGGCTGAACGAGGCCGAGCCTTCATGACGGCGATTATCCGGTCGATCTTATCCTCGTGAATCATGCATGGCACCACGCCCCATTCTACAGGTTCCGTGAATCGCGTCAAGGCGGGCTTAATGCCGCTCCCGCGGGCACGTCGACGATGTCCCTTTCGGGGTCGGCCGCGCGGCCGGGCATGAGCAAGGCGACCCGGAAGGCGGCGGGATCGTGGAACTGCACGAACTTCCCTCCGGCGCGGAGGGCGTAGCGGCCGTCCACGGGACGGTGGCCCGCGAACCACAAGGCTCTCCTGGCCTTCCAAGGACCGAGGAGGGCGGCGAGACTCCTTTCCACCGAGCCCGGCTCCGCCTCGCCGTTCGCCGTCCAGATGAGGGCCTCCGCCACCTCGGGCCTCGAGCGGTACTCGACGATATCGGAGCGCGAGAGGGCGAAGGCGGGCTCGCCGTGGCTCGCGACGAACCGGGAGCCCAACGCGAGGAGAGGCAGGTCCAGCTCGAGCTCCCGATACGAGGCGAGGAGGGCCTCGCCGTAGGCGGCGGCGAACCACGACGCCACCATCTCGCCCTCCGCCGCGAATTTGTAGAACGAGTGGTCGCCCCGGCCCTCCTCGTCCGATATGTTGTCGTGGTTGCCCTTAATGTAGTGGAAATACGCAGGGAAGGCGACTTTGGCCTCGAGGACTATGCGCGCCGCAGTCAGGGAAAGCCCCATCTCCTCGTCCATGGACGCCTTCGACATCCAGCCCGAGACGTACTCGTGGTAGGCCGCCGTCCAGCGCCGCTGCGCGCTCCCGTACTCCGAGTGGACTACGTCGCCGAGGCAGAGGAGGTTGGCGCCGCCGGACTCGAGGAGGGAGGCGACGGAGCGCGCGAGACCGGGCGGCGTCCATCGCAGCACGGACGCGATGAAGCGGGGCCTGGCATGGAGGTCGGGGACGAGGATGGTCGGCAGCGCGGGCAGAGCGAGGAGGCCGCCGGGCCTGCCCATCGAGTCGCGCGGACGCAGTCTCGAGTCTTCCTTCTCGAGCGCGGCCTTCGCCGAGTCGACCAGTGCCGACAGCTCGGCGCGCGCCGGCGGGCGCGGGGCGCCGGCCAGCGCGCGGGCCCTCTCGATGAGCGCGGCGGCCGCGCCGGAGGCGGCGCCGTCGCCCGATCGCACTCCTAGGCCTCCGACTCCAGCCGCTCGAGCCAGCTCTTGGCGGCCGGGTCGCTCTGGTCAATATCGAGGGCCGCGCGGAAGAATCCCGCGGCCTCGCCGAGCCTGTCCTGCCTGACCGCGACGGCCCCCAGGTTCACGATTACCTTGACGTTCTCGGGCTCGACGCGGAGCGCCCGCTCTAGGGCCCGCCGCGCCTCGGGAATCCGGCCGAGCTCGAGGAGGCAGATCGACAGCTCGTTGAGGGAATCCGCGCCCTCGGCCCCCAGGGCGAGGGCCTTCTCGAAGGCGGCTCGCCCTTCTTCCCATCTGCCCAGCCTGCGGTAGGCCCAGCCGACGAGGAACCACCCGTTCCACACCTCGGGATGGCGCTCGATGAACTCGTTCGCCTTGGCGAGGCCCTTCTCCTCGTCGCCGAGGCGGATGAAATCGAAGGCCTCCTTGAAGAGGTTGTCGAGATATCCCTGCTGCCCGAGCTTCTGCAGGACTTCCCTCGCCCGCGCCTTCTTGTCGTCGTCGTCCGCCATCTTGACGTAGGTCTCGAGGAGGGAGGCGGCGCGGTCGAAGTTGCGCCTGCGCAGGAAGAAGAAGGCCGCGTTGAAGAAGGCGGGCGGGAAGGGAGGCTCGAGGGCGAGGAGGCGCTTGTAGGCCTCGAAGGCGCGCTCGTCCATCTCCTCCGACAGGGCCTCGCGCCCCGATTGCGAGTAGAGGTCGGCCCTGTCCTCGGAGAGGATGGCGAGATCGAGGAGGGGCTCGGGGGCGTCGGGGTAGAGACCGGCCAGGGCCCGGAAGATCTCCTCGGCTATCTCCCAGTCCCGGTTGCGCGCCTTCGCGATGCCCGCCTCGGAGAGCTCGGAAAGGATCGTGGGCCTCGCCGCCTTCACGAAGGCGCGGTAGTAGTCGGCCTTCTCGTGGCTCGGCCTCCAGGCGAGGAGTCTCAGCATGCCGGCGACGATCGCCTCCGCGGTGATCGCCGTCCTGTCGAAGCGTTCGGCCTCCCCCGAGGATGCGGGGCCCGTCTCGACGGGCAGCGGCACCGAAGGGTCCGGAGTGAAGGAGCCGATGGGACGGGCGAGGCCCGCGGGCAGCTCTATGAAGACGAGGCGCCTGAGGGCGGCCTCGCCGGGGGTATTGGATTCATCGGACCCGCGACCGATGGAAGCGTCGCCGGCGGGACCGGCGGCTCGGGATCCGTCCATTGCAATCTCCTGCTAGGGTCGGGCTTCGGCGGCGGGGGGGCTCGCGGGGGCCGGGTGTGCGCCCTCTTCTTCGGTCCTCGGTTGGCGCACCTGGCCCAGAAAGTCGTTGATGTGCATCTTGAAGGTCATCGGTACGGCCTGCTCGTCGAAGTGGATAGCGATGGCCGTCAGGTCCTTTCGGCCCTCGACGTCCTCGTAGCGGACGATCGACCCCTTGACGTCCAGGCTCTCGCGCGGCTCCTCCATCTCGATGCGCAGCGTGCACTCCTTGCCGACTAGGAATTTGGCGAGGCCCACTATAATCGCCTTGGCCCCGGAGAAGGAGAGATCGCGAAGTATGCACTTTCGCGGCACTCCCTGCACGTAGATGTAGCTTTCCTTGGAGACGAGGCAGAGCCTGCGCATCGCGTCGGGATTGAGGAGGATGCGCTCGTCCCTCCTCCGCGTCGAGTTTATGTTCGCCTCGAGGAGGCGCCCCATGATGTCGATGAGGTCGTCGGGAGGCCGCTGCGTGTACTGGAGGCTGGCATACTGGAGATCGCCGCCGCCCTGGGCGTAGACGGCATAGCCCGTGACCTTCGCGCCGATGAAGAAGCTGACCGGATCGGGCTTCTCGGAGAGCTTGAAGCTGAAGCGCAGGCTGACCGCGCTGTTGGCCTTGCTGATGCGGTCGGTGAGCGCCTGCTTGGCGCTGACGATGACCTTGGCGCCGACGAAGGAGCTCGAATAGATGACGCAGGGCCACTGCTCGCCGACGCACTTCAGGAAGACGCCGCGGGTATCGAGGCCCGTCGATTTCATGATCTCCTTCGTATAGGTGACGTCTATGGTCTTATAGAGCTCGAACCATTTTCCTATCTGTTGGCTGGTGGGTATGGACATATCCTGAGTCGATAATAGCCGCGGCGGCCCCCCAGGTCAACAATTAACGGGCCTCACTCCTTCCAGGGGAAGAACATGCCCTTGAGCGTCCGCTTGCCGACGAGCTCCCTGTCCTCCTCGAGGAGATCGTCCCAAGGCACGGCCCGCCTGTTCGCGCGGTGCTCGACCTCGAGCCAATCGTACTTGTACAGCCTGAGCCTGAGCGCGACGTTCTGCGCGAGGCAGGCGCCGGCGAAGCCGGGGAGGAGGAAGGCCAGGAACAGCGATACGGCGAGGCAGAGGGCGGTGTAGAGAAAGAGGAAGACTGAGAAGCCGGGATTGTCGAAGAACATCACGAAGCTCTTGCGCAGGTTCTTGCGCAGGCCCCCGCCGAGCCGCGACCTGAGCGGGATGTAGTACTGGAGCGCGAGGAGGAGGATGACGGCGCACCAGAACAGGACGCCGGCCGCGAGGGCCCCGAGGATCCCGCCCATGGAGAGGTAGAAGGGCATCCCCACGGAGACGACGAGCCACCCGAGGACGAGGACCGCGCCGACCTGGAGGCCCGGGACGAGGCCCAGCCTGACATGCTTCAACATCTCGCCGACATGGAGGCTCCCGAAGTCCGCGATGCCCTTCGTCGCGAAGATGCAGGCCGACCACCATACGGAGCCGGCGGCGAGGGAGAGCACGCCGAGGCCGATTCCCGCCCAGGCCGGAAGGGAGAGGCTGGCCGGCAGCGCGAAGCCGATCGAGATCGCCAGTATGAAGCCGAGGTTGAGGAGGAGGATCGAGAACAGATGGTCCCATCCGTCGAAGAAGGCCTTCTTCATGAAGAAACCGACCATGGATGCGGTATAGCCTATTCTTGACATGATGGCAAGCGAGCAATTATGTTTGGCGCAGCCGCAGCGGCGCGCTAGGCTCATGTTCGCCGCGCCCAGCGGCGCATATAGGAGGCCGGAGAGTTGGAAGAGATCTCATACCATTTCCCTATAGAGAATTTCATGACCAAGGAGCGCTTCGACCGGATCAGGAACTTCGGAAAGGGAAAGGAAACTCCCTTCCTGGTCATCGACCTCGACGTGATCAAGGCCAATTACGAGGCGCTCCGGACCAACCTGCCGTACGCCAAGGTCTACTACGCCGTCAAGGCCAACCCACACGACGAGGTGATCTCCGCTCTCCGCGATCTCGGCTCCAACTTCGACGTCGCCACGCGGTACGAGCTGGACCAGCTGCTTCGCCTCGGCGTCGTCCCCGACCGGCTCTCCTTCGGCAACACGATCAAGAAAGAGCGCGACATAGCCTACTTCTACGAGAAGGGCGTGCGGCTCTTCGTGACCGACTCTCCCTCCGACCTCGACAAGATCGCGCGCGCCGCCCCCGGCTCCAGGGTCTTCTTCCGCCTCCTCACCGACGGCATGGGCGCGGACTGGCCCCTCTCCAAGAAATTCGGCTCCCACCCCGACCTCGCGCGCCAGCTCGTCAAGCTCTCGGTCCGCCTCGGCCTCGAGCCCTACGGCATCTCCTTCCATCCGGGATCCCAGCAGCGCGACGTCGGCGCCTGGTCTTCGGCCCTCACCACGACGGGCCAGCTCTTCCGGTGGGCCCGCGAGGAGGCGCACGTCGACCTGAAGATGCTCAACATGGGGGGGGGCTTCCCCGCCGACTACGTGGAGCCCACCGACACCCTCGCCCAGTACGCCGAGGACATAAGCCGATTCCTCGACAACAGCTTCAACGGCGTATGGCCCGAGGAGATAATCATCGAGCCCGGCCGCTCCATGGCCGGCGGCTCCGGCGTCATCGTCGCCGAGATCGTCAACATCGCCAGGAAGTCCGTGCACGAGCGCTACCCCTGGGTCTTCCTCGACATCGGCAAGTTCGGCGGCCTCATCGAGACCCTCGACGAGGCGATCAAGTACCCCATATGCTTCGAGGGCTCGGGCAAGGCACGCGAAGTCATCATCGCGGGCCCGACCTGTGACAGCATGGACATCCTCTACGAGAAGTGGACCTACACGATGCCCGACTCGGCCCGCATCGGCGACAAGGTCTACATTCTTACTACAGGAGCCTACACGCAGAGCTACAGCTCGGTGTACTTCAACGGATTCCCGCCGCTGGCCGTGCACATCCTAAAATAGGGATCCGGAAGACTTTTCAGCCTGTCCCGGAGGTCTTTTCAGCCTGTCCCGGAGGTCTTTTCAGCCTGTCCTGGAGGTCTTTTCAGCCTGTCCCGGAGGTCTTTTCAGCCTGTCCCGGAGGTCTTTTCAGTCTGTCCCGGAGGACTTTTCAGTCTGTCCCGGAGGTCTTTTCAGCCTGTTTCGGAGAACTTTTCAGCCTGTCCATGCCGAGTTTTCAGGCTGAAAAGTCTTCAATTAAGGATTGGCGTAGGGGCGGATAGTCGTGACCGCGTAGCCGCGGTAGCCTAGTCCGTCGAGCTTTTGGGACACGAGGCGCGATTCCTCCGGCGAGAGATCGGGGAAGACCACGCGGAATCGAGCCCCCGCGATCTCGATCGTCGCGCTCAGCCCGGACATGGCGAGCCTTTGGACCGTCGCCTTCGCGTTGGCCTCGCTCGCGTAGGAGGCCACCTGGATCCTCACCCGCGCACCAGGGGCTTCGACCGCCGGCGCCGGAGCGCTCGCCGGCGCCTCGTCAGAGGCATCGGCCCTGCCCTGGCCCTCGAGGGCGCCGCCTTTCCAGGCTAGGGCCTCGTCCTTGGGTATCGGCGTCAGTTGGACTCGAGCGGTCCCGGTCGGGATCATACCGATTATCCTCGCGGCGGCCTCGGACAAGTCGATGACGCGATCCTTCGCGAAGGGCCCCCTGTCGTTGACGCGAACGACGACGCCCGAGCCGTTGTCGAGGTTCAGGACGCGGAGGTAGGTCCCGAAGGGCAGGGTCCGGTGCGCGGCCGTAAGCTTCTCCTTGTCGTACACTTCGCCGTCGGAGGTCCGCCTGCCGTCGAATTCGGGCCCGTACCACGAGGCGATCCCCGTCTCGGCGGCCGACTCGGGCGCCTGGGAAGCGGCGGTCGCCGCGAGGGCTAGGCCCGCGGCGAGGATCATCAGGCTTCGCGCCGCCTTCATGCGCCGGGCCGCCGGCCTATGCGGAGGCCGGTGCGACGCGGGCTGCGGCGAGCTCCGCGGCGGAGCCGGCGATCTCCGCGAACAGCTCGTCCATGTCCTCGGCCTCGACGCTCGAGTACGCGACCCGGAGGTAGCGGTCCAGGATCGAGACTGTGCCTATGCCCTTTTCGTCCAAGAGCTTCCTGCGCAGCGCCTCCGCCGACAGCCCCTCGCAGGCTATGCTCATGAAGTAGCCCGAATTGAAGGGCAGGACGTCCAGGCAGCGCGGCAGGGGGCGCTCGGCGAGGCAGCGCTTGACGCTCGAGTAGCGCGCCGCGAGCAGGCCGCGGTATCGGGCCTTCTGCTCCTCGACGCCGGGATAGTCGAGGGACTTCAGCATGAGGCTCTGCGCGGGAGCCGAGGAGTTGGAGACCGAGGACCGGACGAGGCCCATGAGCTTCTTGACGAGGGCGTCGTAGCCCTTGGGCCCGAGCGAGGCCGAGCCCAGGGTGATGAAACCCAGGCGGAATCCCCAGACGTAGTCTTCCTTCGTGGGCCCGTCGACTTTGACCGCGAGGATGTTGGGATGGGCCCAGGCGACGCGGGCGAAGATCGACTCGCGCAGGAGGCCCTCCTCGTATTGGAGGCCGAAATAGGCGTCGTCGACGACGACGAGGAGGGCGACGCCTTCCGAGGCCACGCGGGCGAGGGCGGCGACGATGGCCTCGGCCTCGGCGAGCGTGGGGGTATAACCCGTGGGATTGTTGGGGAAGTTGAGGATGCAGGAAGCCTTCGCGCCCTTCCCCGCCGCCCTCGCGCGGCCGGCGGCGGAGCGGAGCGCGGCCTCGAGGCCGGCGACGTTGAAGCCCTGCGCCGGCGACGCGGCCGACGCCGAGAAGGTCGGATAGGTCGAGCACTTCGCGGCCTTGCGCTCCTCGACTATCAGGCGGTAGTTGGGCCAGGAGAGATCGGGGAGGACCATCTCGTCGCCCGCGTCGAGGAAGAGATCGGCGACCGTCGACACGGCCGCGGTGAGCCCGGGCGCGACGAGGGGCAGCGAGCAGGCCTTGCCGGCCATCGAGGGATTCTTCCGGTCGAGCTCGGCGCGCCAGCGCTCGCGCAACGCGGCCGTACCAGCGGTCGGCGCGTAGGCGACGGCCTCCTTGGGGCTCAGGGTGGGGAGTCCGGCGCGGATCGAGTCGAGGATCATCGGCTCTCCGCTGTCGTAGGCCATGCCGATGGTCGCGTTGAACCTGTGAGCCCTCTCGTCGGCCTCGGCGCTTTGGGAGACGATCCCCTTCGGGAAGTACATGCGTCTCCCCAGCTCGGAAAGGAGGCGTTCCGCGACGCTGCCGGCCAATGCTTCGTTGAGTTCTTCCGCGAGGGCGTTCATGCGCTTACCCTAAACGCGCCCCGCGAGCGCTGTCAAGGACTGTGAGCTCTCGAGCTGCCATGGGGTTCAACCGTTTGGGCTTGTTGCCCGCGAATAGCGACAATTGCGTTCAAGCGACTCATCGGCCTTGGAGGATCGGTCCTTCGACAGCATGTCTATAATACGGACCCGCCCAAACGGTTGAATGCAGCGACCCTTTCGCCCACTATCGTAGGGCGGTGGGTGTCAGCTGACAGGACCTCCTTCGGTAGTACGGAAAATGCTCTTGGTCTTTGATCGGGAAGGGTCTTTATGGAAGCCTAGCTCGCAGCTCCCCATCCTCCGCGACCACCGACTCGACAGCCCGCTCGAAAGCCGGCACGTCGCCCAGAGTCTTGGCGGGCGTCAGCTCCTCCGGCCGAGCCGCGGCGAGGATTCGGGCCCGGCCCTCCTCCGCGAGCGCGGCGTCGACATTGTCGAGCGCGAACTCTCCGCCCTCGGGGTCGTTCCCCGGTATCGAGTAGCCCTTGCCTTCGATCCAGTATCGGGCGCGGAAATGCTCCGCCTTCTCGAGGAGGGCCCGAGCCGAATATACCCGAACGCCGACATTGGTGTAGCCGGGCCCGCTCCGCCGAGCGGCCGATGTTTCGCCTTGGAGCTTGGAATGCCCGAAGGATCGGGGAAGGCCGTCCTTCTCGACGCCGATCGGATAGGCGGGCGAGTCGAGCGGGGCCGCCGGCATGAGCATGTCCGCCTCGGCGCCGATCGCCCGCAGCGCGTCGAGCGCGAGGAGCGAGGAGAGGATCGTGCGCCGCGAGTTCGCGTCGCCGCCGAAATTCGTCACCACGTAGTCCGAGCCGCGCCACAGGGACCTGGCCTGCCAGGCGGCGTCGCCGTGTCCCAGCGGCTTCCCGTAGGGGGCGTCTTGCGTGAAGAAGTCCCTGTCGCCGGGGGCTATGCCGAGGGGCGCGAGGATCTCCTCGTCGATCTCGGCTTCCCAGCCGCGCACGACGAGGAGGTGGCGACCCAGGCCCCGGGTCGCGGCCAGGGCGTAGGCCGCGACGGGAATGGCTCCGGATCCGTGCAGGAAGTCGCGGACGGGGTAGAGGCCGCGAGGGCGGGCGGGATCGAAGCGCGGACCGGTCCGCCCTGGGCCTTCGGCGGCGAGGGATTTGACCCAGCGCGAGCCCGATCCCGCGAGGAGGGTGAGGCAGACCGTCCTGCGCGAGAGGTCGGCGGCGTACTCGGCGATCGAGGGGAAGGAGGGGCCGACGACTGCGGCGTTGCGCTCGGCGAGGGCCAGGCCGGCCAGCTCGCGCCGGTGGGGCCCGGCCTCCGCGAAGCCCCGGCCCGTCAGGTAGAGGAGTCTGGATTCCATCGCGCGCAGTATAGCCTTGGCTTCACGGCTTGACGACCCGGTATTTGTTGACGAAGCTCGAGGGCCGGTAGGTCATCTTCGCCTGCCTGAGTCCTTCGTTGCCGAGATCCTGCTCACGGTTGATGGATTTGAAGTAGGAGGGCAGGGCCTGTGCGAAGGCCTGGTTGATGAACTGGTAGATGCCCTTGTAGCTCTCGATCCCCTTCTCGAAATGCACGGCGAACATGCGGCCGCGAGAGAGGGGCTCGCCCAGGCACCAACCGGCCGGGACGCCGTCGACGTAGTACACGCAGCCGCGCATCCCCAGGACCTCGAAAAGCTCGAGGGCTTCGCGCGAGGCGGCATAGTCGCCGTCCTCGCCCTTGCCCTCGCGCCACTTCTCGAGGACCCGGACCGCGTCGCCCACGTTTTCCTTCTTGAGGGGCTTCTGCTCGTAGTCGTAGGAGTTGATGAAGGCGTTGACGAGGTTGCGCTTCTTGTGATAGGTCCTGCCGGACAGCTCGGCTAGATCGGTCCGATGATAGAGGTAGTCGAAGTTGTCCCTGTCCTCGACGACGGCATAGCCCCACTGCTCGAGCGAGACTCGGTGCGCGTCGGCCTGGGACTCGGACAGGTTCTTGAGATAATCGTGGCTCGCCATGAGCTCGTCGAGGATCGCCTTCTCGGGGAGGGCGCAGGGCGCGTAGAAAAAGGACTTGCCGGCCTTGGCGCCCTCGATGACGAAGGTCTTGCCCGGGATGCGCGATACGCGATAGCCGTAGGTTCCGCGGAACAGGTAGAGATTGGAGAAGGTGAACTCGGAGATCCCGTCCTTGATGAGGTTGAGCGCCGGATAGAGGGCGTCGCGCATCTCGAGAGACACGGGAGCGAACTCGGGATACACGGGCACTGTCTTCGCTGTGGATGTAGGCATGGCCTCAATGATACGTAATGCCCGGTGCCCGAGGCAAGGCTAGGCGGAGGATCTGTTGCGACCCCTCTGCTTGGCGGCCACGAGAGCCTTCTCCGCCGCGGCCAGGAGATACGCGGGCGTCTGCCCGGCCTCGGGCTGCACGGAGGCGCAGCCGACGCTGACGGTGACGGCGGGTCCCTGAAGCCCGGCGCCGGAGACGGGTATATCGAGCGCCTCCACGGCGCTTCGCGCTTCCTCGCCCTTGGCCAAGGCTCCCTCGAGGCCCGTCTCTTCCAGCACGAAGATGAATTCCTCGCCCCCGTACCTCGCGACGAAGTCGGAGGAGCGTCTCGCGACGCCCGACAGGGCGTCGGCGACCGATCGCAGACACTCGTCGCCCGCCGCCTTCCCGCAGCGGTCGTTGAAGGCCTTGAAATGGTCGATGTCCACCGCTAGGACGGCGAGGTCGAGCTTCATGCGGACCGCCCGCTCGAAGGCGAGCTCGAGGTGCTCCGCGGCCTTTCGCGGGTTCGGCAGCCCCGTCAGGGGGTCGACGACCGCCGCGTTCTCCATAAAAGCGGTGGCATCGACGAGCTTCGAGAGGAGGACATCGGTCTCCGCCTGCGCGGCCCGCAGCGACGAGCGCGAGGAGAGAAAGGCGAAGCCTCCTCCCGCGAGGAGGACGGCGAAAGCGGCGAGCGTCCAGGGACTCTTCCACGGGGCGTAGCCGACTCGCAGGGGAAGAGCCAGCCCTTCCTCGTTCCAGAGACCGTCGCCGTTCGACGCCTTTACGCGGAAGGTGTAGTCGCCTCCCGGCAGGCGCGCGTAGGCGGCGGAATGCCCGGGTCCGGCGGGCGACCACTCGGCGTCGTAGCCTTCGAGCCGGTAGGAAAAGCGGTTGCGGTCGGGATCGCGGAAATCGAGGACGGCGAAATCGAAGACGACGGAATTCTCCCGCCACGGGAGATCGAGCCGCCCGAGGCGCAGCGCCGCCGCGGCGCCGATGGCCGGCCTTCCCGCGACGGCTATCGAGCTTATGACGACCGGCGGCCTGCGGCCGTTGAAGGCGTAGCGCGCGGGATCGAAGCGGTAAAGCCGGTCGAGCGCCCCGAAATACAGGGAGCCGTCGGGGGCCTCGAAGGCGCCGGAGAAAAGCTCGTAGCTTCGCCGCTCGTCGCGCACATGGAGAGGGCGGAAGCGCCCGTAGGCTCGGTCGTAGACCGCGAGGCCAGTCTGAGTCGCGATCCAGAGCTTCCCCGAGGAATCCTCCAGGATGCGCCGGACCGAGTCGCTCGGCAGGCCGTCCCTCGTCGTATAGGTCATAAAAGTGTCGGTCGCGGGCTCGTAGCGCATGAGGCCCCCTCCGTCCGAACCGATCCAAAGGACCCTGTGCGAATCCAGGAACATCGTCCGAATGGGAGCTGTGGAGTCCGAGGGGCGGCGGACGATGGCTCCGTCTTCGAGACGGGCGAGGCCCCTCTCCGTCCCGATCCAGAGCCTGCCGCTATCGTCGTAGCTCAAGGCGTTCACGACCTCGCCTGAAAGCGGGGCGCCTTGCGAGCCGCCGCCATAGCGGGCGAGGGTTCCGGAGCCTCCTCCCCTCCCCTCGTCCCAGCGATACAGACCCGAGCGGAAGGTGCCGATCCAGGCTCCGCCGGCGGGATCGGCGGCCATCGCGAGCACTTCCCGAGCGGAAGGGGATTCGTCCCCGCCGGGAAGAGGGCGGAAGGCCGAGAAGGAATCGCCGCCGCGGTCGTAGCGGGCGAGGCCGCCGTCGGTGCCCGCCCAGACCTCGCCTCGCGAGTCCTCGAGGAGGAAGTTGACGACGTCGCCCGGGAGGGAGCGAGGGTCCCCGGGCAGGTTGCGATAGCGGCGCCATGCGCCGGTCGAGGGGTCCCGCCTCGCCAGACCTTCGCCGTACACGCCTACCCAGAGACTTCCCCGGCGATCCACGAGGACCGAGGAGACTCTGCCGGGCGGGAAGGAGTCGGGACCCGCGGCGATGATCTCGAGGCCCCCGCCCGTCCCGTCCATCCTGCATACTCCGCCTCCGTCCGTGCCTATCCACAGCAGACCTGAGCCGTCCTCCATCGCGCAGGAGACGAGGTCGGAGGACAGCGAGCCCGGAGAGAGCGCGGCTCGGTAGCGCATGAAAACTCCGGAGGCGAGGTCGTAGGCGAACAATCCACCCCCGGCCGTGCCGGCGTACACCGGGCCCTCCCCGCCCGCGAATACGGAGGTGACTCGGCCGTCGGCGATCGGGTGGTTCTCGAATCGGCCCGCGGAAGAATCGAAGAGCGACAGCCCGCCGCGCCAGGTGCCGACCCAAAGCCTGCCCGTGGGATCGAGGTCCAAGGCCGTCACGCAGTCCGACATGGCGTTCCGATAGCGGCGGAAGCTCTTCGTCGCGTAGTCGAAAAGCGCGAGGCCTCCCGAAGTGCCTATCCATAGACGCCCCTGGCGATCCGTCTTGAGCGCGCGCACTTCATCGGCGGGAAGGCTCGCCGGGTCCGCGGAATCGTGGCGAAAACGCGTGAAGCGGCCCGTCGCCTCGTCGAGGAGGTCGAGGCCGGACATGGTCCCGGCCCAGAGCCCGCCTCGCGAGTCTCTCGCAACGCAGGTGACCTCGTCGTCGGACAGGGAGTCCCGGCGCGAGTCATCCTCGAAGTAGGCGACGAAGCGCTCGGTCTTGAGGTCGAGCCGGGCGAGACCGCCGCGGGTGCCCGCCCAGAGCAGGTCCCCGTCGGGGTAAACGGCCTCCACCTGATCGTTCGGGAGACTGTCGTCGTCGAAGGGATCGTGGCGGAAAAGCCTGAACGAACGGCCGTCGTAGCGCGCGAGCCCGCCCTGCGTGCCGAACCAGATGAAGCCCTGGCCGTCCTGCGCCATCGCCGAGACCGAGGCGTCGGGCAGCCCGTCCCGCGTCCCCAGCTCGGAGAAGAAGGGCGACGCGAGAGCGTGGAGGGAGGCGGCCGAGGCGATCGCGGCGGAAAGGAGGGCGGCGAAGCGGGGAAGGCTCCCCGGCGCGTGGCGCATGGGGGAAATGATATAAGTCGGCGCCCCATATGGATAGCCCTTGTCTTGCCGGCGGGTCGAAGCGCATACTCGGAATCCCATGAGAACATTCGCGGAACTCCTTTCCCTCCCCCATGCCCCGGAGCTCGAGGCCCGCTTCCTGCGCTACGCCGGGATCGAAACGACCAGCGACCGGCACATCGACGACATTCCGTCCACGAAGACGCAGTGGAACCTCGCGCGGGTCCTCATGGAAGAGCTCTCGGCCCTCGGCGTCGCCGACTCCAGCCTGGACGGGCACTGCTACCTCTTCGCCCGCCTGCCCGCGTCTCCGGGTCTGGAAGGAGCGCCTTCGATCGGTCTGATGGCGCACATGGACACCGCGAGCGACGTCTCGGGCTCCGGCGTCCGGCCCCGCGTGATCCGAGGCTACGACGGCCGGCCCATCGTCCTCGGCGAGAGCCTGGTGCTCGACCCCGCGGACAACCCCGAGCTCTCCGAGCACGTCGGCGACAGCATCGTCGTGACCGACGGCTCGACCCTGCTCGGCGCCGACGACAAGGCCGGCCTGGCCGAGGTGATGACGGCGGCGGCCAAGCTCTTGTCCCGCCCCGAAATCAGACACGGCCCCGTCGAGCTGATCTTCACGCCCGACGAGGAGACGGGAAAGGGCATGAACCTCTTCCCCCTCGAGCGGCTGCGGTCCAAAGCCTGCTACACTGTCGACGGAGGCAAGGCCGGGGAGATCGAGGCCGAGTGCTTCACCGCCTACTCCGTCAAGGCCGATTTCAAGGGCAAGGCCATCCACATAGGCTCAGCGAGGGGGAAGCTCGCCAACGCCGTCGCCATGGCGGGAAGCTTCGTGTCCATGCTCCCCCGCAGCGAGGCGCCCGAGTCCACGGACGGCTGGTACGGCTACTACTGCCCCCTCGAGATATCGGGCTCGCTCGAGAGCGCCCGGGTCGAGGTCTTCCTGCGCGACTTCAGCCGAGCCGGGATGGAATCGCGGATCGCCGCGGTCCGCGCCATCGCCGCGGCCGTCGAGGCGCAGTTCCCCCTCGGCTCCGTGGCCCTCACGGTGACCAAGCAGTACGTGAACATGCGCGAGAAGCTCGACGAGAGACCGGAGGTGCTGGAGCGGCTCCTGGAAGCGGCGCGCCGCGCGGGCGCCGATCCGCTGGTCAAGCCCATCCGCGGCGGCACCGACGGCGCCCGCCTCACCGAGATGGGCGTCCCCACTCCCAACATGTTCACGGGGGGATACAATTATCACAGTCGCTACGAGTGGGCCTCTCTCGCCGAGATGTCCCTCGCGGTCGAGACGCTGATCGAGCTCGTCCAGCTCTGGGCTTTGTAGGCGTCAATATATTTCGCGATCGCTTCGGGAATATTTATCGATAAAAATCATCGAGGCCGCCCGGAGGCGGCCTCGTTCGTCCACAGCGATTCTTTCGGCTAGAGGATCAGCTTCACCCCGAGGGTGAAGCGGTATGCGGGCACGTACTCGTTGATTATCGGAACTCCGGTAACCGGGTCATACCCTCCATAAGAGCCATAGTAGGGTATCTTCTGGCCGCCCTGCGACAGCTGGTCTTGGATTTGGAAGTTGTAGGCCAGCTTGCCGAACAAACCCAGGTGATGGCCGAGATTGATGCCCAAACCCAGGGCCCCGTACCAATAGGGAGAAGCCGCGATCGGAGTCGTGCCGCTATAGTCCTGCGGCTTGCTGTTGCCGGCATAATCGAGAGCCAGAATCCCGACGCCGAGTTCGAGGAAGGGATCGATGAAGGAGGTCGCCTTGAATATATGGTAGGAAAGATAGATGTCGCCGTCCCAATTGATCAAATTTGTGCCGGTCAGGTCGCTGGCGTTTGCATTGGGCGAGTAATTGAACGAAATACCGAAGCCGAAGTGCTTGCCCAGGATCTCAATGAAGCCACCGTAGTAGATGTCGTCGCCGGTCCTGAAGGCGTTCGAGATGCCCGAGGCGCTCAGCTGCTGGTCCGAGTGCAGGGCCCCGGATACTCCGAAGGCGAGCTGGGCGAAGGCGCCGCCGCCCACGAGCGCGACGAGGGCCAATACGATAAAAACCTTCTTGTTCATTGCCAAAACCTCCTGTGGACGTTCCAAGCGCCGCGTACGTCTACAGTATAGCGCGCCTCCATATATAATCAAGTTTATCCAGTATTCGAGCCGACCCCTTCTCCGGTTGGAAATGGCGCAGGGTATTGATTATACTGTATGTACTCTTTGGCCGCGGGCTTCCGATTCCGCGAGCCAGACCGCAAAACGCAAGGAGCCGCAATGAAAAGATTTGTAGCCATCTTCCTGGCCCTGTTCGCTATCGGAGCCACCGCCTCGGCTCAAGACAGGGCGCCCTTGCAGATATACTGCAACATGAGCGGCGCGCAGGTGTATCTGGCGGGTCAGCTCATCGGCAACACGAATCCGAATCTCATTCTCAACGTCAGGATGGGGACTTATCAGCTTACGGTGGTCAAGCAGGGCTTCATGAGGTTCGACACCGTGGTGACCGTCGGCCAGGGCGGCGCCGCGGTCCAGGCCAATTTGGTGCCGCCGGGAGGGATTTCCGCCCCGAACACCATACCCGTGCCCAATACCATCCCGCCCCCGCCGCCGCAGATCTTCAATTACAACCTCACCGTGTCCTCGAACGTCAACGGCGCCGCGGTCTTCATCAACGGCAACCAGGCCGGCCAGACTCCGCTGACGGCCCAGGTGCCCGCGGGATCGTATACGGTCCTGGTACGGGCTCCCGGTTTCCTCGACTTCAACCAGAACGTCGTCGTCGGCAACGGGCCCGCCCAGGTCAACGCCTTCCTCCAGTCCATGATAGCCACATGGCAGCTCAGTCTCCCCGACACTATCCGGAACCGGGACTTCAGACCGGAACAGTTCAGGGAAGGGATCCAGATATGGATCGACGGAGTCCGCCAGGACACCGCTCCGGGTCCGATCATCGCGTCGGGCCAGCTGACTCCCGGCAGGCATGTCATCCGGCTGGTCGCCGGGGGCCTGTCCACAGAGACTCAGATCGACGTGCAGGCCGGGCAGGCCCTGAATTTCGAGCCCTTCATCGGCCTCAACGTGCGATAGGCCCCTGCTTCGCGGATGGAAGGGGGAGGCTGCGCCTCCCCCTTTTTCGTATACAAAGGGCCGGAGACCGGGTATACTCGAGGGCGAAAACGATTCGATGAAACAGGGAAGCGACCCCGCCAATGATCGACTTGAGCGAATACGAAAGCCTGGCCCGGGAGACGGGAGCCTTTAAGGATATCGAGCTCGAGATTCTCAAGGAATCGCTCTTGGCGTGGCAGCGGCGGCCCGGCGCCCCCTATTCCTCCCTGGAGCTCAGGGACGGAAAAATCCTCGCCGGCTTCGCCGTCCTGTGCCGCGAGGGCAGCACCGATCACACCTTCGATCTTCAGGCGCTCTGCATCGAGCCTTCCTACGTCGACAAGGGGGTGACGGCCGGTCTCCTGGGCATGGTCGAGGACGAGATCCTGAGTACGGAGAGCTCGGCCATCCTCCGCTTCGAGACGTCGAAGCGAAAGGAAGCGGCCATGGGCTCGGGAATCCTGGCGGAGCGGGGTTTCGCCCTCATCGGCCATATCCCGGACTTTTACGCTACCGGCGACGATTATTACATGTACGCGAAGCATCTGCGCCGCGGCTCGGCAGAAGAGGGTGCGGAAACGGAGGAGGGGCGATGATCATCGGAGCGATCGAGGCGGGAGGCACCAAGTTCGTCTGCGGCCTCTTCGACGCCGACTACCAGGATTGCGCCAAACCGAGCGTCATCGCGAGGGCGAGCATCCCGACCACCGAGCCGGGCCCCACGCTCGAAGCCGCCCTGGACTTCTTCGCGAGGTCGGCGGAGGATAAGGGTCTGTCGAAGCTGGACGGAGTCGGAATCGGCAGCTTCGGCCCCGTGGACCTCCGCCTCTCCAGCCCCACCTGGGGCTACATCACCAATACTCCCAAGCCGCTCTGGCGGGATACCCAGGTCGCCGGATTCTTCCGCGACCGGCTGGGCGTTCCCGTCGCCTTCGATACCGACGTCAATGCCGCGGCCTACGGCGAATACCTCTGGGGCGCCGCGAAGGGTCTCAAGGATTTCATCTACATGACCGTGGGGACCGGCATCGGCGGGGGGGTCTTCGTCAACGGCGACCTCGTCCACGGCCTCACCCATCCCGAGCTCGGCCATATCAAGATCCGGCGCGAGGCCTCCGACGGCTTCCCCGGCGCCTGCCCCTTCCATCGGGACTGCCTCGAGGGCATGGCCTCGGGGCCCGCCATCGGGCTGCGCTGGAAGACGCGCGCGGAGGATCTCGGGTCCGGCCACGAGGCCTGGGAGCTCGAGGCGCGCTACCTGGCGAAGGCTTTCGCGTCCTACGCCTTCGTCCTGTCGCCGGAGCGGATCGTGATGGGCGGCGGCGTCGGCCTCCGGCCCGGCCTCGCCGAGCGCGTCGCTGTCTGCCTCGGAGAGGAGCTCGGCGGCTACCTGCCCATCCTCGACGACGGCGAGCGGCTCTCGGCCTTCGTGACCCGGCCCCGGCTCGGAGCGGAGGCGGGCCTCTTCGGCGCCGCCGCCATCGCCCTGCGCTGCTGCGCGGACTGAAGGCGCCCCCCGCCTCCCATTTCAAGTTCAACATCCTCCCGATTCCCGCCGAAAATCAACCGAAGACAAGTATTGGCCGAGGTAGGTAGCTTGGACGCATACGCCTTCACCGATGCAATCGTGGTGACGCCCCGCAAGATACGCGGATCCGCGTCCCTCCTCGTGGAGGGTGGCAGAGTCGCGGGCTTCGGCCTGGGCGCGCGCCGGGAAGTGCGGATAGGGAGCGGAGCCTACGTATACCCGGCCCTCGTCAACGTCCACGACCACCTGCGGGGAAATTACCTGCCGCGCGTCGGCCCGGCCGAGGGAAGTTTCTACCCCAATTGGTCGCCATGGGACGCCGACCTCAAGGCTGCGCCCGTCTACGCCGAGCGCGCGGCCCTCAGCGTCGCGCAGATGTACCTCCTGGGCGGCTACAAGAACCTCTTCTCGGGCGTCGCCACGGTGAACGACCACTTCCCCCACGAGCTCAACGACGACTACCTCGGGACCCTGCCCATCCGCGCCATACGGGAGTACTGTCTCGCCCACGAGTGCTCCTCCTTCGACCTCAAATGGGGAGACGGCATCGAGATCGAGCACGCGCGCGCCCTCGAGCGGGGCTGGCCCTTCATCACCCACCTCGAGGAGGGCTTCGACGCCGAGAGCATGGACGGGATAGGCATCCTCGAGCGCGCCGGGGCCCTCGACGACCGGGACGTCCTCGTGCACTGCATCGGCTTCTCGGAGGAGGACATCAAGAAGGTGAAGCGGGCGGGGGCGAGCGTCGCCTGGTGCCCGGCCTCGAATTATTTCATGTTCAACCTGACCTGCAAGGTGCGGAAACTGCTTCGCGCCGGGATCAATGTGGCGCTCGGCACGGACTCGACTCATTCCGGCTCCGTGAATCTCCTCGCGGAGATGAAATTCGCCCGCAAGGTCTACCGCGAGATCTACGGCGAGGAGCTCCCGGCCAAGACCCTCTTCGACATGGTGACGATCAACGCGGCGCGCGCCCTCGGCCTGGAAGGCCGCGCGGGCCAGCTCGAGCCCGGGGCCTGGGCGGACGCCGCGATATTCAGGGCCAGGGCCGACGATCCCTTCGAGAGCCTCGCCCTGGCCGAGAGCGAAGACCTGGAGCTCCTCACGGTCGAGGGCGTCCCGGTCTACGGCGACGAGGTCAAGTACGGGACGGCCTTCGAGGCGGTCGCCGGGGCCG
>Ga0181535_10001005_pt1 | contig 38552 bp, 31 predicted proteins | sample PEATcosm2014_Bin_44_FD_119774 | JGI IMG/M metagenome (GOLD analysis project Ga0181535, IMG submission 119774) | Peatland microbial communities from MTU Mesocosm Facility, Houghton, MI, USA - PEATcosm2014_Bin17_30_metaG | ecosystem: Environmental > Terrestrial > Soil > Wetlands > Peat | place... | reverse complement strand
TTGGGAGCCTTAAAGCCATCCGCGTCGGTATAGTTCTCCTCGATGCTGATGAGCTTCTTCTCGAGGTCGACGCAGCGCCATCTGAGCGCCCGGATCTCGCCTCGACGCATGGCAGCGAGCTCAGAAAGAAGCACTATGGCCTTCATGCGGAGGTCTATTGGAGCCGGGCTTGTGTTCTTCACCTTGTTCTTGAGCCGAGGGCGCGGGACGACTTCCTCAACGGTCGGCAGTGATACGATCTTGGCTACTTCGGCACGACTTAAGATGCCGCGCTTGCGAAAGCGCTCCTTGGGACGAATGATGCCCGCGAGGGAAAACGGCTCGTCGATGATGCCGCGCTTGCCCGCCCACGATAGGGGAGTGCGGACGGCGTTCATGGCGTCGACGATGACGTTGGCCGACATGCCCTGGCGCTTCAGGTGGTGCATCCACTGCTCGACGAGGAAGAGGTTCGCGTCCTGGACTGTCGTCGTCTTGAATGGTTGGTAGGTGGCGGCGTGCTTGGCTATGGAGCGCGACTGCGAGAGGATGTAGTAGTTCGATAGCGGCTTCTCGGCGTCTATTCGGTCCCGGATGTAGTCGGACTTCTTGGAGTCCCAGAACCAGGTGAAGTAGGTGTCGAGGGTCATGATCCGAAGCTTCTCAGCGTCCTCGAAGCCATCGCCTGCCTTCGCAGCTTTGGCTCGCGCGAGCTTTGCCAAGGGAAGATTGGCGAGGAGCTTGCCCGCGGCCGCAGTGGCCCGCCTCTCATCGGCCTCGCCCGTAGATCGGTCGGCCAGAACAACGGAGCTGCCACGCTCATAGAAGCGGGCATAAAAGAGCTCGCCCTTTGGCAGGTTGCGCTTGTAGAGCTTGAAGATGAAACGGTCCACGTCGAGTACGGACTTGCGACCCATACAAGAACCCCCGTCTAGTTACACTGTTCAGTTACAGTGCACTATCCGGGGGTCATTGTACAGCTAATTCTTTGTGGAGAATAGGGGATTCGAACCCCTGACCTATAGATTGCGAACCTATCGCTCTACCAACTGAGCTAATTCCCCATGCATCGCCCTTGCGCGACAGGCCACTATAGCCAAAGATTAGGGGGCAAATCAAGAGGGGCGGCAAAAGCCTAGGCTACGGGCTCCATCTCCGCCTCGAGGGCCGGGATATCGCGCATCGCTTCCTCCGGCTCGGCCTTGGGGCCGGTCTCGGCCGTTTCGGAAAGGGCGTCGGCCGGCTTGGGCTTCAGGTTCTTGAGGCCGGCGGCGAGGAGGAGGACGGAGAGGAGGGTCGAGAGGAGGTCGCTGATGGGGCCGGTCCAGAAGACTCCGTCGAGGCCCATGGCGAGGGGGAGGAGGGCCATGCCGGCTATCGTGAAGATGTTCCTGGCTATGTAGAGGGCGCCGCCTTGGGCTGCCTTGCCGACGGACATGAAGAACATGGAGGCTGTATATTGGAGGCCGGCGGTGAAGAAGCCCAGCATGAAGATGGCGATGCCGCGGCTGCCGAGGGCTATGAGGGCGGCGTCGCGGGGGTTGAAGGCGGCCACGAGCTGGCGGGCGAAAAGTTCGAGAGCGGCGGTGAAGAGGACGGCGAGGAGGCTGGTCCAGGCTAGGGTGAGTTTGGCGAGGCTCCGGACGCGGTCGAGTTTGCCTGCGCCGTAATTGTAGCCCCAGAGGGCCTGGGCGCCTTGGGCTATTCCGACTATAGGGAAGATGAGGAGCATCGAGATGGCGTTGACGATGCCGATGACGGCGAGGGCGGTCTCTCCGCCCAGGCGGGTCATGGCGTTGTTGGCTACGACGAGCATGACGAGGGAGAGGCAATTGACTACGGCAATGGGGACGCCGAGCTTGAGCATCGCGGCTATGGTCGCGGCCTTTGGGGCGAGCCTCGAGGCCTCGATCTTGAGGACGCTCCTATGGTCCTGGATGTAGTAGAGGGTGAGGGCTGCGCCGAAGGCTTGGGCTATGACGGTGGCCCAGGCGGCGCCGGCTATGCCCCAGTGGAAGGCGAAGATGAAGAGGGGGGCGAGGATGGCGTTGAGGACGGTCCCGCTGATGGTGGAGACCATGGTGGCCCGGGGGCGGTTCTGGGAGCGGAGGCTGTTGGCGACGGCCATCGAGGTGATCTGGAAGACGAAGCCGATCATGATGATGCCCAGGTACTCGCGGGCCATGGGCATGATCCGGGCGGTGGTGCCGAAGGCGAGGAGGATCGGGTCCATGAAGAGCCAGCCGAGGGCCGCGACGAGGGCGCTCGAGGCGAGGGAGGCGGCGAAGCCTTGGCCGAGGACGGCTTTCGCCTCGTCGCGCCTGCCGGCTCCCATGGCGATGGAGACGAGGGTGGAGGTGCCCACGCTGAAGAGGGCCCCGACTGCCATCGCTATGATCATCATCGGAAAGCCGGCGGTCACGGCGGCGAGGGCGTCGGTGCCCATGCCGTGGCCTATGAAGATGCGGTCGATGAAGTTGTACAGACCATTGACGACCATGACGGCAATGGCGGGGAGGGAGAATTTGACCAGGAGGCGGCCCAAGGGGGCTTCGCCCATCTCTTTGACATTATCCATGATAGTGCCTTCCGTACGCCCCGTGGCGGCCAACCATATATCGGTTCGACCTGATTGAGGCTACGGTCTCAAGGTAACCAATGTCGGGCGGGGGCGGCAAGGGGGAATATCGCCGCGCCGTCTTCGCGCAATTCAGGCCTCCGAGCGCTATCTTATCGTCCTGGAGGCCTTATGAATCGAGCCCTCGCCTTGAGCTGCGCCCTCGTCGGCCTTTCGTTACTCGCTTCGCCTCTCTTCTCTCAGGCTCGCGACGCGACATGCTATGTCCTGGTCAAGGAGGGGGCCTCCTCCGAGGGCAACCAGCTGTATCTCCAGAAGATGGGCCTTGATCCGGAGCTGTTGAGCCGGGTCGCCCCGACGCGCTTTACCTTCAGCGGGAAGGATTTCAATATGGAGGCGAGCGGGAACTTCTCCTACGAGGCCCAGACTCCGGTCCTCGTCGCCCGCTCGGGGAGCGTAGCCCTCTATTCTGTGGCTCTCAAGTTCGCCGCCGGGTCCTTTCCCGCGGCCCTGAAGACCGTCGCCGTGAGCTTCGGCCTCTCGGACATCGTCAAGGGAGGGGAGGCGATCCAGCCCGCGGCGAAGGCGATGCAGCTGGCCGCGGCCAAGGCTGGAATGAAGACGGGGATGGCCTGGATCGAGGAGATGGAGATGCCTTCGCGGGGAGAGTTCCGCGCCAGGGTGAGCCTTTCTAAATAGCGGACTTGAGGGCTTCCTCCAACTTCGCCCCGGCCATCATCAGCCCAATCTGCTGGACGGTGGCCGTGTCGCGCTCGACGATGCCCACGATCGTTCCCTCGTAGATCACGGCTATCCGGTCCGAGAGGGCTCGTATCTCGTCGAGGTCCTCCGAGATGAGGAGGATGCCCGTGCCAGCCTCGCGCTGCTGGAGGAGGCACTGGTGGATGTACCAGGTCGAGCCCACGTCCACGCCACGGGTGGGCTGGGCGGCGACGAGGAGGGAGGGCTTGCGCGAGAGCTCGCGGGCCAGGATGAGCTTCTGGATGTTGCCTCCCGACAGAGTCTTGAGCTGGGTGTCGAGGGTCGGGGTTTTTACGGAAAAGTCGCGCACGAGGCCGCGAGCGTGCTCCTGCATCCTGGGGAAGGAGAGGAAGATGCCGCGACGGAACCGGGGCGAGGCGTGGTCGTGGAGAAAGAGATTCTCCTTGACGCTGAACTCGCCTATCGCGCCGTCGCGCATGCGCTCTTCGGGGACATAGGCCATCCCCGCGTCGACACGCTCGTTCAGGCTGGCCCAGCCGAGCTCCCGACCCTTGAGGCTGACCTTGCCGGCAGTCGCCGGCCGCATACCCGCGAGGCATTCCGCCAGCTCGCGCTGGCCGTTGCCCGAGACGCCGGCGAGACCGACGATCTCGCCGGAGCGGACCTCGAGGTCGATGCCGCGCAGAGCCTCCTCTCCCTGGTCGCCCTGGGCGCGGAGGCCTTCGATCCGGAGCCTCGTCTCGCCCGCCTCGCGCCTGCGGGGCTCGAGCTCCTTGATCTCGCGTCCGACCATCATGTGGACGAGCTCCGAGCGGCTCACCTCGGAGGTCTTCCGGGTGCCGATGACCTTGCCGTCGCGCAGGACGGTCACCCGGTCGGAGATGGCCATGACCTCGCCGAGCTTGTGCGATATGAAGATGAGCGAATGCCCCTCGGCCACCATCCGGCGGAGGGTGCCGAAGAGGTCGTCGACTTCCTGGGGAGTGAGGACCGCCGTGGGCTCGTCGAGGATGATGAGTCCGGCGCCCTTGTGAAGGGCCTTCACTATCTCGACTCGCTGCTGCTCGCCCACCGATAGCTGCCACACGTAGGCTTCGGGGTCCACTTTGAGGCCGTACTCCTCGGCGAGCTCCCGCACCTGCCGGGCCACGCGCCCCGTGTCGGCCAGCGGCCAGCGCCGCGACTTCTCGCCCAAGGCGACGTTCTGGGCGACCGTGAGGGTGGGAACGAGCATGAAGTGCTGGTGGATCATGCCGATGCCGGCCCGTATCGCGTCGGCTGGGGAGCGGAAGGAGCAGGGGATCCCGTCGATTATTATCTGCCCCTCGTCCGGCTGGTACATGCCGTAGAGCTGCCGCATGAGGGTGCTCTTGCCGGCGCCGTTCTCGCCGAGGAGGGCGTGAACCTCCCCCGGCGAGACGTCGAAGCAGACGCTCGAGTTGGCGCGGACTCCGGGGAAGCATTTGACGATGTCGCGCATCTCGACCCGCCGGTTCTTGATGGCCTTCGATTTCAGCGCGTCGACTTTCATGCTTCCCCGTCCTTCGCTTTAAGGCTGGACCTTTATGGTCTTCTTGGCGATGCCCTGGGCGGCGGAGACGCCGGCGGCCTTGACCGCGGCCGGAAGCTTGTAGTCGGGGTTGTAGGCGATCTTGAGCCCGCCGTTGTCGAGAGTGAGGGTGTAGGCGACGCCGCCGAGGACGCCGGCCTTGCGCTTCGCGAGGATGTCCTTGAGCATGCCGGTCCAGTCGTAGACCTGGCTCGCGACGACGAGGGAGGGGGCGAGGGAGGCCTGATCGGCCTGGGTGCCGAACCAGAGCACGCCGCCTTTGTCCTTCGCGGCGCCGATGGAGCCGACCACGGACTGTGAGGATCCGGTGAGGGCGTCCGGGCCGTTCGCGATGTGGGTCTTGGCCGCGGCGGTCATGAGGGCCACGTCGGAGAAGGAGCCGGTCCAGGTCTTGGACACGGTTATGGACTTGTTCACGGAAGCCACACCCTGGATGAAGCCGTCGATGTAGGTCTTGGCGTCGCCGACCTCGATGGGCCCGGTCACGCCGATCTTCTTCGACTTGGTGAGTTTGGCGGCGAGGACGCCGTTGACGTAGCCGCCCTGCTCGGCGGCGGCCGTGTAGGCGTAGACGTTGGGCAGGCCGTAGGTGTCGACGTCGGTGCCCCAGGCGAAGGTCACCTTGGGGAAGTCCTTGGCGATCTCCTGGACCGAGGAGCCGTACTGGGAGCCGTGGGCGATGACGATGTCGAAGCCCGAGCTGGCGTAGTCGCGGATGGCCGCGGCCGCGTCGGGGACGTTCCACATGTTCTCGGTGTACTTGAGCTCGATGGCCGACTCCCCGCCCATCTCTTTCTGGACGGACTGGAGCGCCTGCCACATGGACTGGCTGAAGGCCGCGTCCGTGGTGGCGCTGGGCATGATGACCGCGATCTTGACGGGCTGGGCCGCCGCGGCGACCGCGAGGGCCGCCGCCAGGGCCGCGGCTACTAGTAACGACTTCACTCTCATACTGCTCTCCTTCGAACCGTGATGAGGCGGCGGCACGACGCCGCGCCTATGGTGAACAATACTAACTTTCCCCCCTCTCGAAGGGCTTATTCAGCGCCGCGGGCTGGCGCGCGCGGTTGGCGGTCACCGTGAGCGCGAGGATGGTCAGGATGTAGGGCAGCATCACCGCGACGCTCGAGGGCAGCTTGACCCCGAGGACCTGCATCCAGAGCTGGAAGCTGTTCGCGACGCTGAAGAGGAGGGCCCCCGCGAGGACGCCGACGGGCCGCCAGCCGCCGAAGTAGACGAGGGCGACGGCAATGAAGCCCTGTCCTGCGGTGAGGTTGTCCTGGAAGAGGTCGAGCTGGGCGATCGAGAGGGAGGCTCCCGCGACGCCGGCGAGGATCGAGCCTATGCAGACGGCGAGGTAGCGGATGCGGCCCACGCCGATGCCCACGGAGTCGGCTGCGGCGGGGTTCTGTCCGACCGCCTTGATCTTGAGGCCGAGAGTGGTCTTCTCGAGGACCCACCAGGCGACGGGCACGAGGAGGAAGGCGCCGTAGGTCAGGACGTCGGTATGGAAGAGGATCTGGCCGGCGAAGGGGATCTTCGAGAGGAGGGGGATGGCGACGGGCTTGAAGCCCTCGATGGTCTTCACCGTGCCGATGAGGACCTTGAAGAGGAGGCTCGACATCCCGAGGCCGAACATGTAGAGGCCGATGCCGCTCACGCCCTGCTCGGCCTTGAGGGTCACGCTTATGAGGGACATGAGGAGGCCCATGGCCAGGCCGACGAGGGCCGCCGCGAGGAGGCCGAGCCAGAGGCTGCCCGTGGTCAGGGCGACGTAGAAGGCCGCGAAGGCCGAGAGGAGCATCACGCCGTCGACGCCGAGGTTCACGACGCCGGAGGTCTGGGCGAAGGTCTCGCCCAGGGCGGCGTAGAGGAACGGCGCGGCGAGACCCACCATCGTGTTGAGGATCCCCGAGAGCACGTTCCAGGAGAGGAAGCCCTTCACGCTCCGGCTCCGTTATCGAGTTGGCGGGCGGCGTTCCTGCGCGCGGCCCAGCGGCGGGACCAGAGGGCCGTCCCCGAGACGAAGAGGACGACGGTGCCGAGGATCGCCGTCACGAGGGAGGAGGGCACCTGGGCGGCCCGCTGCATCTTGTCGGCCCCGACGAGGAGTCCGCCGAACACGACCGAGGCGGGTATGAGGCCGATGGGATGGAGCCCGCCTAGGAGGGCGGCGACGATGCCGGTGAAGCCGTAGCCGCTCGTCAGCCCCTCCATCAGCCTGTGTTGGACGCCGATGACCTCGATGGCCCCCGCGAGACCGGCATAGCCCCCCGCGAGGGTGAGGGACATCGCCTCGTAGAGGGGCACGTTGATGCCCGAGTAGCGCGAGGCGTTGGGATTGAGACCCACCGCCCTGATGCCGTAGCCCATCGTCGTCCTCCAGAGGAAGATATAGGCGACGATCGCGAGGACGAGGGCGATGATCGCGCCCGAGTGGAGGAGGGTCTGGGGCACGAGCCGGGCAAGCCAGGCCTGCTGCGGAAGCTGGGCCGATTGGGCGAGGAAGGTCCCGCGGGATATCCCCTCGGGGTCCATCAGGGGTCCCTGGAGGAGGAGATTCATGAGCTGGAGCGCGATGGCGTTCATCATGATCGTGCTCAGTATCTCGTTGACGCGCAGCCTAGCCTTGAGGATGCCGGGTATGAAGCCCCAGGCGGCGCCCGCGAGGAAGCCCATGATGCAGGTGGCGGGGATGAGGGCCCAGCCGGGCCATGTGTGGAAGGTGAGGGGGACCCAGGCGCCCATGAGGGCTCCGACGATGATCTGGCCCTCTCCTCCAATGTTGATGACGCTCGCGCGGAAAGCGATGCAGATGCCCGCGCCGACCAGGAGGAGCGGCGTCGCCTTGACGAGGGTCTGGGTGAGACCGAACCTGGAGCCCACCGCCCCGTTGAACATGGCGGCGTAGGCGGTGAGGGGATTCACCTTGAGGGCCAGAAGCATGACGGCGCCGACGCAGAGGGCCGCCAGCACTCCGGCGATGGGCATGAGGACGTTGAGTACGATCTTGGCCCAGTCTATACGCGGTCTATTCGAGAGCTCCGACCCCACACCATCTCCCTTGCTCAGGTCCAATTGCCGACATGATATATCATATTCGAGCCGCGAAGGTAAGGCTCCGAGCTCGTCGAAAAAAGCCACGCCCGGGTATGAAGCGCGGCTTCGCTCATGCGTCGCCGAATTCCCCGGCGAGGGCCCGGCGCATCTCGCCCACGGGAGCCTCGAGGCCTGTCCAGAGCTTGAAGCCTATGGCGCCTTGATTCACTAGCATGCCCAGGCCGTCGAGGGTCTTGGCGCCGCGGGCGGCGGCCTCCTTCAGGAAGGAGCTCCGGGGTGGGTTGGGTATGACGTCGCAGACCACCATGCCGGCTCGGATGGCGCCATACTCGATGTCGGGGCGGCTCGGATCGGGATACAATCCGATCGAGGTGGCGTTGGCGAGGACGTCGATCCCTTCGGGCATCCTGTAGCCGGGCGTCCAGGCCGCGTACTCGGCCTTCGTCCCGCCTATGCCGGCTACCCGCTCGGCGAGGGCGCGGCCGCGGCCTTCGTCCCGATTTACGATGACTATGCGCGCAGCCTTCGCCAGGGCGAGCTCGACTGATACCGCGCGCGCGGCCCCTCCCGCGCCTAGGATGACGAAGCTCCTGCCCGCCGGATCCAGGTCTCCTTCTTCCTTGAGGGAGGCGAGGAAGCCCTTGCCGTCCGTGTTCTCGCCGAGGAGCTTGTCGCCTCGCCGGTAGACGGTGTTGACCGCGCCGATGAGGGCCGCGTTCTCCGATATGCCGTCGAGGAGCCTGATCACCTCGATTTTGTGCGGGATGGTGAGGTTGACGCCCCGAAAGCCCATCGCCCTGGCGCCGCCGACGGCGGCCGCGAGGTCCTCGGGGAGGACTTCTATGGTGAGGTAGCGGTAATCGACGCCCGCCGCTCGGAAGGCGGCCTCCATCATGACGATGGTCGGGTTCTCGGCGACGGGATGGCCGAAGACGGCCGCGAGCTCGGACTTGTAGTTCCTGGATTCGGTCAAGGCGATTCTCCTTCGCCAGAGTATGGACTCGATTCGCGTTCCGCGCAAATGGGAACGATCGGGAGAATCGGATTGCCCCCTGCGCACCCAACCCCTATACTGGCGGGCTATGAAACCTAAACTTTCCGGGCCGGCCTGCTTCCTCGCCGTCCTCCTCGTCGCCCCGGCGTCGCTCGCCGCGGAGCGCGGCCCTCTCTACGTCGACCTGGCCGCCTCGCCCCTCTACGCCAGGGCGGGATTCGACCCGAGCTTGATCGGGTCGGTCCCGGCGCCCGGCTCTCCGGGGTGGAAAATGGTGCCGCCCGCGGGCGGGGCGGGCCGCACGGTGCGTCCGACCAGCCTCGGTCTTCCGGGGGTGCCCACGAGAGGCTTCTTCTCCCTCGCCCCCCACGCCGCGATGGATTTCACCTATCTCATACCCTTCCGGGTAACGGCGGAGATGGCGAGCCTCCTGGCAGGCTCGGGCGGAAGCGCGCCGCCCGTGCCGGGAATCCACATCGCCGGGCTCGGCGACGACTGGGAGATCTACCTCAACGGGAAATTGGTGAGGAGCGAGATGCACCTGGCGAAGGACGGCTCCATCCTCGTCCACCGGAACCTGCGCGACCTGCACTTTCCCGTCGACGGCCGGCTCTTCCGCGAGGGCGACAACCTCCTCGCCGTGAGGATAGTCACCGACCCCACCTTCCAGGCCTCGGGCTTCAACGAGGCGAGGCCCTACTATATCGACGATTACGCCGGCATCGAGCGCGCGAACGCGGACACCGGCCCGATGATCCTCATCGGGCTCTATCTCTTCATCGGCCTCTACCACATCTTCATGTTCCTCGTCCGCCCGCGCGACCGGCACAATCTCTTCTACGGCCTCTTCTCGCTGGACCTCGGGGTCTACCTCTTCATGCGCACCTACACGATCACCCTCCTCGGCCTCGACAGCGACCTGATATTCCGGGTCGAGCTTTTCACGCTCTCGCTCATACTCCCCCTCGTCGGCGCCTTCCTCGAGACGCTCAACGACAGCCGGATCAAGAAGACCACGCTCTGGTACGGCGCCTTCTGCTCGGTCATCGCCCTGGGCGAGCTGGTCATGCCCACGCCCTTCGCCCACGACCTCCTCCTCATCTGGCAGGTCTCCGGCCTCGTCATGGCCTTCTACTACTTCGGCATCGACATCCTGGGCCGCTTCCTCTCCGACGGGCGGAGGCGCTGGAAGCGGGAGCGCGGCACAGAGGGCGGCAGGTCCCTCGGCCGCATCTACCTGAAGGCCCTGGTAAGGACGCCCATCGGCAACCTCCTCATCGGCGGCGTCATACTCTTCACGACGGCGATCTTCGACATCGTCGACGCCATGGTCATGCAGTGGGACCTCCTCCTGACCAAGTACGGCTTCTTCCTCTTCACGATGGGCACCGCCCTCATCCTCGCCAATCGCCTCGGATTCCTCCACGACCGCCTCAGCGGGCTCAACCGCACGCTCGAGGAGCGGATCCGCGTGCTGACGGAGACCGGCGCCCGGCTCACCGCAAGCGAGCGCCGCTACCGCAGCCTCTTCGAGGGCAGCTCCGATCCCATCGCCCTCCTCACCGACGAGCTCGCCTTCATCGAAGGCAACCGGGCCGCCGCGGAGCTCTTCGGCCTCGACAGGCGGGGCGCGGCTCCCTTCAGCCTTCCCGAGACCGTGTACGCAGAGAAGCGCGAGGGAAGCCTCCCCGTCGAGTTCCTGCGCGCGGCCGCGCGCTCGCTCAAGGACAAGGTGGGCCCCAGCGAGATACTCCTGCGGATCAAGGCCCCGGTCGGCGATCCAAAGTCCTGCACGCTCCGGCTCGAGCGGATCGACGCTCTCGACCGCAGGGAGATACTCCTGCGCGTCGTCCCCGAGGAGAAGGACCCCCTCGCCGACGCCTTCGTGGAGGCGAGGGAGCGCTTCGACGTCGATTCGAGCCTCACGGCCGCGGACAGGGTCTGCCGGCGCGCGACGGCCTATCTCGCGACCTACGCGGGGCGGGACGAGTCCCGCTTCCTCGCGAGCTGCCTCCGCGAGATAATCGTCAACGCCGTCGAGCACGGCAACCTGGAGATCGGCTTCGACGAGAAGAGCGACAGCATGAAGGCCGGCCGATACTTCGAGCTCCTCCAGGAGCGCCGCACCGATCCGCGCTATCGCTCGCGGAAGGTCGTCGTGGAGTACTCGATCTCCTCCTGTCGAGCCACCTTCCGCGTCACGGACCAGGGCCCGGGCTTCGACCACCGGAGATTCGCGGGGGGCGACGGGGCGCCCGGTGAGGAGCTCCTCGAGCACGGCCGCGGACTTTTCATAACCATGAGTGCCTTCGACAAGGTGCTCTTCAACGAAAAGGGCAACCAGATCACCCTCGTGAAATTCTTCCTGCCTCCGGCCCGCGATCCTTCGTATATTACAGGGTGATTATCCATAACAGACAGATAGCGGAGGTTTTCCATGCCCGTGATCAAGATCATCGTCGGATCCGTTCGACCGACCAGATTCGGTCCCCAGCCCGCCAAGTGGCTCTTCGACATCGCCAGGCAGCGCAAGGACGCTCAGTTCGACCTCGTCGATCTCAAGGAGCTCGGCCTGCCCTTCCTGGACGAGCCACTCACGCCGTCGAGCGGCAAGTACGAGAAGGAGTACACCAGGAAGTGGGCGGCCATCGTCGATTCGGCCGACGGCTTCGTCTTCGTTACCCCCGAGTACAACCACTCCTATGCGCCCGCGCTCAAGAACGCCATGGACTACGTCTACAACGAATGGAACTACAAGGCCGCGGCCTTCGTCAGCTACGGCGGCGGCGCGGGGGGGCTCCGGGCCACCGAGCACCTGCGCGCGGTCGCGGCCGAGTTGAAGCTTTTCCAGATTCGCGATACGGTCAATCTGCTGAATTATTGGAACAATCTCGACGAGAAGGGTGGCTTCAAGTTCACCGAGGAGCACGCCGCCGCCGCCAAGACCCTCCTGGACGACCTGGTGTTCTGGAGCGAGCGGCTCAAGGCTCCGCGCGCCGAGCTCGCCGCGAGGAAGAAGTAGGACCCACCGCTGCAAGCGTGGCTCGATATATTGAAGGAGGAAACATGAAGAAGATTTCAGTGGCACTGGCCCTGGCGCTCGGCGCGGCGGCCCTGTTCGGCCAGGACATCGCCCTCGTCAAGGCGCCCTCCAAGCTCGGCATCGACGTCCTCGACGCCATAAGGGCGCGCGCGGCGGCGCGGGCCTTCGTGAAGGGGGACGCGCCGATCGCCGATCTCTCGGCCGTCGTGTGGGCGGCCGACGGACTCAAAGGCACTCCCGACGCCATGTCCTCGGCCTCCAAGGCCGGCGGCACCTTCCCCGTCTCGGGCGACGTCAACTACGTGAATCTCTACGTGCTGACCGCCAAGGGCGTGTACCGCTACGACCCCGCGGGCAACGTCCTCAAGCAGGTGGACTCGAAGGACGAGCGCGGCAGCGTCACTCCGGAGAACATCGCCACCGCGGCCTTCATGCTGCTCTTCACCTGCGACACCGCCAAGCTTCCCTCCTTCGTGAAGGGGAACGCCGCGATGGGCCAGGCGATGGGCATGGCCACGGCCAGCTACGGCGGCGAGAACGCCGCCCTGGTGGCGGCGGGCCTCAAGCTCTCGTCGATCGTCATGTTCAATATTGTCCCGGCCGCGACGGCTCAGGCGGCGAAGCTCTCCAAGACCGAGTCGCCCCTCTTCATCATGCAGGTCGGCTATACGAAGTAGCTTCCGCGCCTGGTGAGAAGTCCGGGCTAGGCTCGGGGGAGGAGGAGGCGGAACACCGTCCCTTCGGCCTCGTCGGAGGTGAAGCCGATCTCTCCCCCGAGGTACTTCTCGGTCAGCATCTTCATGCTGTAGGTGCCGACGCCCCTCCCCCGGCCCTTCGTCGAGAAGGAGCGCTGGAAGATCTGGAGCTGTGTCTCGCGCGGGATGAAGGCCGAGTTGCGGACTGAGAGCTCGGCTCGGCCGTCCGATTCGGCCAGCCTGAGCGCGACTTCCTCGCCGGGGCCCGAGGCCTCGAGGGCGTTCTTGAGCATGTTCACGACGACGCGCCCGAGGAGGACGGGATCGGAGGACACGCGCTGCGCGGGTCCCTCGGCGAGGAGGGCGATTCGCTTGCCCTTCGCGTAGTCGGCGATCTCGACGCTCCGGACCGTCTCCAGCGCGAGGCCGCCGAGGTCGACCTCGCGGATATCGGCCTCGAGATCGTCGCTCTCCATCGTCATGAGGTCCCTCTGCTGGTAGACCTCGTCTATGAGGCTCTTGGTGGCGGAGGCCAGCCGGCCGAGGTAGTCGCGCCCGCTGGCCATCGAGCCGAATTCCTTGCTGAGCAGGATCACGCAGGCCTGGAGGTTGGAGAGGCTGTTCATCAGGTCGTGGAAGAAGAGGCGCTCCAGCACCTGCCGCCTCTTGGTGTCGCCGATGTCGTGCATCGTCACCACGGCGAACTTGCCCTGGCCGGTGGCGACGGGCACGGCGGTGACGAGGAGGTCGAGGCTGACCGACTTGCCGTCGACCTCGGTGCTTATCCGGCATTCCTTGGCGGACTTCTTGTCGCCTTCTAGGGCGTCGAGTATGGCTCCGACCGCTCCGCAGACCCGGCAGGCCTCGGAGGTTCCGCAACCGCCGGCCAGATCGCCGGAATGGACGCATTTGAGGATCTCTCCCGGGCGGGCCCCGATGACTTCCGTCGACTCCAGGCCGAGGATCTTCAGCGCGGCGTCGTTGGCGAAGAGCACCTGCCTGCGCTCGTCCACGATGAAGGTGATATTCGGCATGAGGTTCAGCACGATGTCGTACCGCAGCTGGTCGTTCAATCCGGCGAAAGACCGCCGAACGTCCTCGACCTCGCTCCTCGCGGCCGGCGCGAACAATGTTTCCACCGTATCTCCTGTCCCGCCAAAATAGGCCGCGGCCTCAGGCCCTGTCAATCCGGGCCGATGGACGAGGCCGGCGCCTTTCGGTATCATTCGGGCGCCATGGGGGAACCATGAGAGCCAAGTATCCGCTTGGGACGACGCAGGTATCGAGGCATAAGGCCTACCGCCTCGTCTCCTACCTCCGCTTCATCGGCTGGGTCGTCGCGGCCGCCGCCCTCGCGATCGGCGTCCTCGCCTTCGTCCAGCTCGCCTTCCATCCATTCGACGCCGTCCTTTCGAAGGCCGAGCGAAGTCTCGCCGCGACGGACAGAGTGCTCCAGGGAGACGAGTTGGCGGGCGTCTCGCTCGGGACCTTCGTCCTCGTGGCCGCGGTCGCTGCGCTTCCCCTCTTCAGGAAAGGCGTGCGGCGCCGGCAATACGGCCTCTCTTTCTGGCGCGGCCTCCTGTCCTCTGCCATCTTCCTCGGCACCGACCGCCTCTACCGCTACGTCCAGGGCCTAGGCGCCCTCTACTTCAGCGCGACGGTGGCCCTCTTCATCGCCGCGACGATAGTCCTCGTGGAGATCGTCGCGCGCGCGGGGCGGATGGAGACGGAGTCGGAGACGAGGACCGAGCTTCTCGCCTCAATCGTCTCGGGCCTCGTCTTCGGACTCCTGGTCCAGCTCGCCGGTCACCTGCTGCGGAGGTAGCAGTCCCGCCGCGATCCGCTATAATGAGACATGGCACAAGCCGAAGTCCTGGAACCGGAAGACTTCTTCTCGGCGGCGGTACTGAGCAATCCCGACGTCATCTCCGTCTCGCGCCTCGAGGACGGCGGCTTCCTCCAGGTCAACCAGGCCTTCCTCGACATGACCGGCTACCGGCGCGACGAAGTCATAGGCAGGACGGCGGGCGAGCTGGGGATCTGGATCGAGGGGGCCGAGCGCGAGCGCCTGATCGCCCTCCTCGCCGAGAGCGGCCGCGTGCAAGATCTGGACGTCCGCTTCCGGATGAAGGACGGGAAGGTGCGGAGCTTCCGGATGTCCGCGGCCGTCGTGCGCATCGGCCGGAGCGACTGCATCACCGCCGCCTGCAGGGACGTCACCGAGCGCAACGAGATGGTCGAGCGCCTCGAGAAGGGCCGCTTCCTCCTCGAGCGCGCCGAGGAGATGGCCGACATCGGCAGCTGGGAATTCGACTACCTCACCGGCAAGGTCGTCGCGTCCCAGGGAGCGCACAGGATCTACGGCGTCGAGGAAGGCGAGTTTTCCGTCGGGTCGATCGAGACTATTCCCCTCCCGGAATTCCGGCCCGAGATGGATAGGGCCCGCGACGCCCTGATCCGGGACGGGACCCCCTACGACATCGAGTTCAGGATCGCCCGGAGAAGCGACGGCGCCGTCCGCGTCATCCATTCTAAGGCCCGATGGGACCCGATCAACAAGCGGCTCTTCGGCATCATCAGGGACGTGACCGAGGCGAAGGAGACCGCCGCGGGGCTCAAGCGGGCCCTAGCGGAGAAGGAAACCCTCATCAAGGAGCTCTACCACCGCACGAAGAACAACATGCAGGTCATCTCCTCCCTCCTGGGCATGGAGGCGGGCAGGCGCGCCGCTCCCGAGCTTCGCGACGCCCTCGACGAAGTGCAGCGCCGGATCGACGCGATGGCCCTCGTCCACGAGATGCTCTACCAGTCGGGCGACCTGTCGCGCATCGCCCTCGGAGACTTCATCCCATCCCTCTCGGAGCTCCTGAAAGCGAGTCTCGGCGACCACGAGGGCCGGATACGTTTCCTCTACGAAGTCGAGGATGTGGAGCTCCTCATGGAGACGGCCGTGCCTTGCGGGATCGTCCTCAACGAGCTCGTGACGAACGCCCTCGTCCACGCCTTCCCCGGGAAGCGCTCGGGGACGATCCGGATCGGGGCGAGGCGCGAACCGGAGGGCGGCGTGGCGATCGAAGTCAGGGACGACGGCGTGGGGCTGTCCGGGGACCGGGACTTCCGCGAGGGAGGCGGGCGTCTGGGGCTGTCGCTCGTCGCCAGCATAGGGAGATCCCAGCTGGGCGGCTCCGTCGATTTCGAGACCGGCCCCGTCGGCTTCGGCTGCGTCCTGCGCTTCAAGGACGGCCTCTACGAGGCGAGGGTCTAGGTCGGGGGCCGGGCGATGGACGATTTCAGCATCCTGGGCATAGCCGAGACGAGGGATCCTAGACTCGTCAAGGAGGCCTTTCGCGCCAGGGCGAAGGAGCTCCACCCCGACATGATCGGGAGCGGCGGAGATCCCCTCGAGGGGCACTATCTCTTCATCGCCCTCGTGCGGGCTTACCGCCGGGCCCTCGCCGGATGCGCCTCCCCGAAGGCCCCCGCCCGGAGCGGCGCCGAGGAGGACAGGCCGGCCGCGAGCGCGGCCGGCCCGGTCCCGCCTGCCCGGACCCGAGGCGAGGGATTCCTCGCTCTCCACAAGGACCCTGCCTACGTACTCTACAGGACGGGCATGCGATATTACATGGCCATCCATCCCGCGGCCTGGAACCTGGGCTCGCGGACCTCGGACGAGGAGATGAAGGCCAAGGTCGGGAAGCTCCTCGGCCTCTTCCCCAAGGCCTACTATTATTTCGGCCTCGTGACGAGCGAGCACGCGGACAGCCCCTGGGCGGCCGACGCCCGTGACAAGATGGACGTCATCGAGCGCCGCTCGTCCGCCTACAGGAAGATCCTCGAGTCCTTCGGCGCCTGGAGGCGGGCGGGGAAGGAGCGCGGGCGGGAGCTCGCCGGCATCGTCGACAGGACCAGGAAACTGCTGAAGGAGGAGGGCGGCGAGCTGCGCTGGCCGAAATCCCCAGGGAGCGATCGCCTTCGTCCGGGTTGAGCCGATCGAAAGATTCAGTCTCGATCCGATTCGAGCCGATCATTAACGGTGTGTCGAGAAGCTCGAGGAGGATCGGAATGAACAGGACCATGCTCGCCCGCGTCGCGCTCGTCGTTATCGCGCTCGGCGGATTCGCCGGCGGCGCCTTCGCGGCCGGCGAGACGCCTTCGCCCCTCGCCCGGAGCATTCTCAGTCCCGCGGTCCCGCCTCAGGCGCCGGCGGGCAAGGCGGAGGCGGATAAGGCCAAGGCGGCGGCGAAGCGCAGGCCCGCTCCCCCGCGCCGGGCGCTCTCCGAGAGGGGATACATCGTCGCCATCCGCGCGGCCGACTCGGCCAGGAAGCTGCCCGAGCGGATAATCGTGGCGATCGGCAAGAGGACCGTCGAGATAGCCGTCGAGTCCGGCACCGCGGTGAAGGGCGCGAAGGGCAGGGCCGTCGCCGCCTCGAGGCTGAGGAAGGGCGAAAGGGTCATGGTGGCCTACAAGCCGCGTAGTCGGCGGATGAAGGCCGACTCGATCACCATCCTCTCCTGAAGGCCTCATCCGATCCGCGCAACGCGATCGGCCGCCTTATCCAGCGCTTCGACGTCCCCGCCCTCGAGCTTCCACCCGAGGGCGCCTGCATTCTCCTCGAGGTGGGCGAGGGTCCGCGCTCCCGGGATGGGGATAGTTCCCTTCATCATCGTCCAGTTTAGCGCGATCTGGGCGGAGGTCTTGCCGCCCCGCGACTCCCCGATCGAGGCCAGCACCTTTCGCAGGGACTCGAGCCCTTCCTCATCGGTCTTGGGGGCCATCAGGCTCCTGAATCCGGGGATTGTCGGCGCCGAGGCCGGCAGGATTCCCGAGCCGAGAGGCCGATAGGCGATGACCGGCACGCCGAGATCGCGGCAGGCGGCCAAGGTGCCGTTCTTCTCCGCCCGCCTGTTCAGGAGGCTGAATTCGACCTCGTCGCAGGCGAGGGGGATTCCTCGCTTCGCCAGGACTTCGTGGGCCCTCCGGACTTGGCCGGCGTCGCAATTCGACACTCCCACCGCGCGGACTAGCCCGGCCTCGAATGCGTCGCCCAGTGCCGCCACCCATGTCTCGAGGGGCAGGGGAGGAAAGGGAAAATGGAGGAGATAGACGTCGAGCCGGGGGATGCCGAGCCTGACGAGGCTCCCTCGAAGCGCGGACTCGAGGGAGCGAGGCGATAGCCGCCAGGGCCAGGGGAAGAATTTCGAAAGGATGACCGGCTCTCCTCCGGGCGAGCCTCTTTCGCGCCGCTCGGCGAGGGCCAGGGCGATGCTCAGCTCCGAGCCGCCGCCCTGATAGAGCTCGGCGGTGTCGATGAGCCTGATCCCCGCATCGATCGCCGCGTCGAACACCTCGCCGATCCCGGGCAGCGGTTTCCCTCCGCGTCCCCAGACGTTGGTTCCTATTCCCATTGGCCCGAGCACGATTCCCGCGTCTCGCGCGGCATTGTCGTTTTTCATTGCGCCCCTCCGATCATCAGTCTACAGCTCAGGAGATTCGCGTCAAGCGCTCGCGGGCCGCCGTCCCGGCGCGGGGCTCTCCCCCCTTCTTTCGCCCTTCCCCGGACTTGTCAGTATATTACTTAGCAATGAGAAATCAGACCCAGCTCCTGTCGAGCCGGACCCGCGTCAAGCCGCGGTATGCGCTACTGCCCCTCGAAGGCATTCCCTTCTCCCGCCTCCCGGAGTGGCCGGGGGCCTCGGTCAGGGTCTTCGCGGGGCCCGCCTTGGGCGCGCAATTCGCGGAGTACATGCTCGACCTCCAGCCGGGCCAGGAAGGCGGGCATCAGGCAGACGGCGTCGTCGAGCACTTCTTCTACGTGCTGTCCGGGGCCCTCGTCCTCTCCGTGGACGGACGAAGTTATGCGCTAGAGGAGGGCGGCTTCGCCCTGGTCCCGCCGACGAGGGGATTCTCGGCGAAAGCCCTAGCCGCCGCGAGCCTCCTCCTGCTGCGCAAGCGCTACGAGCCGGTCCGCGGAATTCCGATGTACGATACCCTGGTCGGAAGCCAGGAGAAGACGCGGGGCGACGTCTACTGCGGCGATCCCGGCGCCAGGCTCCAGGTCCTCGTTCCCGACGATACCGTCTACGATCTCGCGATGAACATCTTCACCTTCGACGTCGGTCACAGCCTGCCGGTTACGGAGACCCACGTTATGGAGCACGGCCTCTACGTGCTGCAGGGCAAGGGGCTGTACTTCCTCGACGACTCATGGATGGAGGTCGAGACGACGGATTTCATCTGGATGGGGCCCTTCTGCCCCCAGAGCTACTACGCCACCGGGCCTCTGCCGTCAAAATACATCTATTACAAGAACGTGAATCGCGAGATCCCCTTGTGAGGAGACCATGATGGAAAAGATCTATCGCGATGCCGACGTCGACATGTCGATCCTCTCCGGCAAGACGATCGCCGTGATCGGCTACGGCATCCAGGGGAAGGTCCAGGCGGCCAACGCGAGGGACTCGGGCTGCGCGGTGATCGTGGGGACCCGCCCTCCGGAGGAGAGCGGGTCGCGGGCGCAGGCCCAGGCCGACGGCTTCGCCTCATTCGGCGTCGCCGAGGCGACGCAGAAGGCGGACATCCTCCTCATCGAGCTCGCCGACCCCGCCCAGCCCGCGGCCTACAAGAGCGAGATCGCCCCCCACCTGCGCCCCGGGCAGACGCTCTGCTTCTGCCATGGCTTCAATGTGCTCTATGGCGCGATTCGCCCCCCGCAGTCCGTGAACACGGTGCTCTTCGTCCCCAACGCGCCCGGAGCCTTCGTCCGGGAGAAGTACCTGAAGGGCGAAGGCGTCTACGGCTGCGTCAGCGTCGAGCACGACGCGACGGGAGACGCGCGGGAGATCGTCCTGGCGATCGCGAAGGCCGTCGGCTCCACGCGCGCCGGCGTCGTGGAGCTCTCCTTCCAGCACGAGACCGAGGGAGACAACTTCGAGGAGGAGATCCTGTACGGCGGCGCGATCCAGCTCATGCGGCTCTGCTTCCAGGTCATGGTGGACAACGGCTACCCGCCCGGCTTCGCCTATGCGAAAGCCGTGCGGTCCTTGCGCAGCGTGCTCGACGTGATGGACGAGAACGGGATCGAGAACTACCTGACTAGCCGCTGCAGCCGCACCTGCGAGTTCGCCGTCCGCACGCGCGGGCCGCAGGTGATCGACGAGGAGGCGGTCCGCCGGATCTTCAGGGAGACCGAGCGGGGCGCCTTCGCCCGCGACTGGATGCAGGAATGGGCCCTGGACACGCCGCAGCTGCACCGGATGCGCCGCACGGCGGCCGAGAGCCTCATGGAGAAGACCGGCGCCGCCTGGCGCAGGGAATTCGGGAAGTGACGCTCCCATGAGCGCCCCGCGCGTCGAGGAGGAGCGGATAGCCCGCGACATCGAGGCCATCGCCTCTTACAGCGAGACGGACCCTAGCGTCGGCTACAGCCGCCCCACCTTCTCGCCCTCGTGGAGGCGCGCGCGCGACTACGTGATCGCGCGGGCCGCCGAGGCCGGAGCCGAGGCGCGCATCGACGCCGCGGGCAACGTGCACGCGCGCCCGGACCGGCTGAAGGAAGGGCAGAAGGCCTGGCTCTGCGGATCCCACATCGACTCGGTGCCGACGGGGGGCAGGTTCGACGGCGTCGTGGGGGTCGCGGTGGCGCTCGAGGTCCTGCGCGCCGCGCCCGAGGCTCCGGTAGAGCTCATCGTGTTTGCGGAAGAGGAGGGGACTACCTTCGGCCTCGGCATGATAGGAAGCCGGGCCTGGGCCGGGACCCTGGCGCCCGAAGAGCTTCGCGGCCTGCGCGACCGCGAAGGCCGCGACTATCTCGCCGCCGGCGCCGAGCATGGGGTCGCGGCGGAGCGCCTGTTTGCCGAGCGCCTGCAGCCTGGGAAGTACCTCGGCCTGATCGAAGCCCACGTTGAGCAGGGACCGGGCATGTGGAAAGCGGGAACTCCCATCGCCGTAGTGACGGCCATAGCCGGCCGCAGGCAGTATTCGTGCGCGCTCGCGGGCGAGGCGAACCATGCCGGGGCCACAGGGATGAAGGACCGCAGGGACGCGCTGGCGGGCGCCGCGGAGGCGATCGGCGCGCTGGAAGCCTGGGCTCGGGAGACCGGGGCGGAGAAGGAGGCGAGGGTGCTCACGGTAGGCAGAATCGAGGTCGAGCCGAATTCTGTGAACGTGATCCCCGGCAAGGCGACCTTCACGATCGATTTTCGGGCCTCTTCGGACGAGGTCCTGTCGAAGGGGGACCTCGACCTGTGCGCTCTCGTCGCCGGCGTCGCGGCCCGGCGGGGGTTGGCCTGCGAGCTCTCCTGCACCGAGGAGCTTCCCCCCGTAGGCCTCGACTCGGGGCTCTGCTCCCGGCTCCGCGACGCGGCCGGCCGGCAGGGAATCGAGGCCGAGGACGCCGTCAGCGGCGCGCTGCACGACACGGCCATCCTCGCTCCCTTCCTGCCCGCCGCGATGCTCTTCGTGGCCAGCAGGGGGGGGATCAGCCACAACCCAGCCGAGTTCAGCCGGATCGAGGATGTTGCCTGCGCGGCGCGCATCGTCGCGGAGGCCCTGAGATCGTGAAGAAGGTGGCTCTGTCTCGCCTGAACGGCCTCGACCGCGCCGGCTTCACGGAGATCTGCGGCCCCTGCTTCGAAGACTCGCCTTGGATCGCGGAGCGGGCCTGGCGGCCCCGCCCCTTCGCGAGCCTGGACGCTCTGCAAGGCGCTCTCGTCGGCGCGATGCTGGAGGCGGCCGAGCGCGAGCGGATCGCGCTTATCTCGGCGCATCCCGACCTCGTGGGAGCTCTCGCTCGGGAGGGGAAGCTCGCGGCCGCCTCGCGGGCCGAGCAGGAGGCCGCGGGCCTGGACCGGCTGGGTCCGGAGGAGATCGCGCTCTTCGATTCGTACAATAAAGCCTATAGGGAAAAATTCGGATTCCCCTTCGTGATCTGCTCGCGGGAGAACAGGAAAGAGGCTATCCTCTCCGCATTTCCCTCGCGGCTGGCTCATACGCGGGAAGAGGAGATCGAGGCCGCCCTCCGGGAGATCGCCGCGATAGCGCGCCTGCGACTCCTCGACAGGGTGGAGGAGGGCTGAAACGATGGTGCGACTGACGGACAACGATTACGGAAAGAGCGGCGTTCGCCTGACGAAGGTCGTCCGGGAGGGCGCGACCCAGTCGCTCTACGAGATGAAAGTGGACATACGCCTGGGTGGAGACTTCGAGCGCATATACACCCAGGCCGACAACTCGCTCTGCATACCGACGGACACGATGAAGAACACCGTGTACGCGCTCGCCCGCAGGGAGAGCTTCGATTCGCCGGAAGCCTTCGGAAACATACTGGCCGCCCACTTCGTCGAGAGCTTCGCGCAGGTGGCTTGGGCCGAGGCGGCCATCGAGCAGACCTTGTGGGAGAGGATCAGCGTGGACGGCGCGCCGCATCCCTATGCCTTCTCCGGCGCGGGCCCCGCCCGGCGCACGAGCCTCGCGCGCCGCGAGCGCGACGGCGCGGGAGTCCGGATCCGCGGGGGCATCGCGGGCCTGGAGGTCATCAAGACGACGGGCTCGCGATTCAGCGGCTTCCTCGTCGACGAGTTCACCACTCTGCGCGAGACCGAGGACAGGATCCTCGCGACGAGCATCGACGCGACCTGGGATTTCGCCGCTCGCGGCGCCGACTACAACGGAGCCTTCGAGACCGCGCTCCGGGTCATTCCGCGGGCCTTCGCGCTCCACGACAGCCACAGCGTCCAAGAGACGATCTTCGCGATGGGCGAGGCGCTGCTCGAGGAGGCCCCCGCCCTCTCCTCAGTCAGCTTCAGCCTTCCCAACCGCCATCGCCTCGCGGTGAACCTGGAGCCATTTCGCATGACGAACGCCAACGACATCTTCGTGCCGACGAGCGAGCCCTTCGGCCTCATCGCGGGCACCGTGGCGCGGGAGTGAGGCCATGGGCAGACTGACCACCCACGTCCTCGATACCACGCGCGGAGCGCCGGCGGCCGGGATGGGCATCGAGCTGTTCCGCAGGAGCGCCGGCGCCGTCGGGACGCCGGCGGCCGGGGCTCTCACGGCCGTGTCCGCGAACGCCGAAGGACGGACGGACGCGCCCCTGCTGGAGGGCTCGTCCCTCCTCCCCGGTCCCTACCGCCTGGTCTTTCACGTCGGAGAGTACTTCCGGGCCCGCGGCCATCCGGACGCGGGGCTCTTCCTGGAGGAGGTGCCAGTGGACTTCGTCGTAAGCGAGCCGGAAGGGCGGTACCACGTGCCCCTCATCGTCTCTCCCTGGTCCTACGCGACCTACCGCGGGAGCTGAAAGCGTGAAATTCGACCTGGTGATCCGCGGGGCCTCCGTCGTGAGGCCTGAGGGCGTCGAGGGGCTGTGCATCGGAATCGAGGACGGCCGCATCGCCGAGCTGGCTCCCGAGCTGCCGGGCGAGGCGAAGGAAACGATCGACGCCCGCGGGCTCCACCTCTTTCCCGGGGTGATCGACGCGCACGTCCACTTCAACGATCCCGGCCGATCGGATTGGGAAGGCGTCGCCACCGGATCGGCCGCCCTCTCCGCCGGCGGCGGAACCTGCTTCATCGACATGCCGCTGAACTCCTCTCCGCCGACCCTCGACGCCCCGTCCTTCGCGGCCAAGCTCGCGGCCTGCAACGCGGCGGCGCGCACGGATTTCGCCCTCTGGGGAGGCTTGACGCCCGACAATCTCGACCATCTGGAAGCCCTGGCCGACTGCGGCGTCGCGGGGTACAAGGCCTTCATGTCCGGCAGCGGCATCGACGACTTCCGGCGCTGCGACGACGAGGCCCTGTACCGGGGCATGCGCATCGCCGCGAGCCGCGGGCTCCCGGTCGCGGTGCACGCGGAGAACGAGGCCCTGGTCGGCGCCCTCTCTGCGGAAGCGAGAGCGGCGGGCCGGAGATCGGCGCGGGACTTCCTGGACTCCCGTCCGGTGGTCGCCGAGGAGGAAGCGATCTCCCGCGCCGTCGCCATGGCGGCAGAGACGGGCTGCAAGCTCCACGTCGTCCATACGAGCTCGGCGCGGGGCGCTCGGCTCGTTCGCGAGGCCGCCGCCGCGGGGCTCGCCGACGTCAGCTGCGAGACCTGCCCCCACTACCTCTTCTTCACGGACTCAGACGTCGAGGCGCTCGGCGCGAGGGCGAAGTGCGCCCCGCCCCTGCGGCCCGCCGCCGAGCGCGACGAGCTCCTGGCCCTCGTCGCCGCGGGCCTGGTGGACACAGTCGGGTCGGACCATTCCCCGGCGCCTCTCTCCATGAAGGAAGCCGCCGACTTCTTCGACGCCTGGGGCGGCATCAGCGGAGTCCAGTCCACGCTTCGCGCCATGCTCACGCTCCCGGTGCCGCTGCCCCTTCTCCCGCGCCTGCTTTCGGTCAACGTGGCGCTCCGCTTCGGCCTGCCGGGGAAGGGCGGCCTGAGGGTCGGAGCGGACGCGGACTGCACCCTTGTCGACCTCTCGGATACGTCGATAGTATCGGCGGAGGAGCTGTTCGACCGCCACCGCCTGAGTCCCTACGTGGGCCGGGCGCTGCGCGGCCGGGTGAAGCGGACCCTCCTGCGCGGTCGCACCGTCTTCAGGGACGGCGCCCTCGCGGGCGATCCGCAGGGGCGTTTCATTCGCCCGGAGTCGACCTGACCCGGAGGCTTGATCTCATGAAGGAAACAACCGGCGGCTTCGCGATCACCATCAACGGAAAGTCGGTTCAGGTCGCGGACGAGGCGCCCACGACGACCCTGCTCAATTTCCTGCGCTCCCGCGGATACACGGGCGGGAAGGAGGGCTGCGCCGAGGGGGACTGCGGGGCCTGCACGGTCGCCCTGGTGGATCGCGATGCGGCAGGCAGGCCCGGCTATCGCGCCATCAACAGCTGCATAGCCCTCCTCCCGATGTTCGCCGGCCGGGAGATCGTGACGGTGGAAGGTCTCGCCGAGGGGAAGAAGCTCCATCCAGTGCAAGCCCATATGGTAGAGCAGTACGGATCCCAGTGCGGCTACTGCACGCCCGGATTCGTCATGTCACTCTTCGAGGCTTATTACCGAGACGATTGCCGGGACGCGCGGCAGCTCAGCGACCAGCTGGGAGGCAACCTCTGCCGCTGCACAGGCTACCGCCCCATCCGCGACGCCGCGCTGGGGGCGCTGGCGCGGCGCGATACCCCGGAGGCGGCCGGCGAGGACCCCTTCCGCGCCCGCCTCGGCAAGCCCCTGGATCCTCTTCCTTACCTCGATTACTCTGCGCGGGGCGAGAGGTTCGCGAGGCCGACGAGCCTCGAGGACCTCTTCGTCTTCATGAAGGAGCATCCCGAGGCCAGACTGGTGGCGGGCGCCACGGAAATCGGCGTAGAGATAAACAAGAAATTCGCCTCCTTCCCCCTCCTCGTCTCCATCGAAGGCATCCCGGAGCTCGCCCGCGTCGAATCCGGCCCGGACGCGTGGAGAATCGGAGGCGCGGCCACCTTCACGGCGATCGAAGAGGCGATGTCGCGCGAATATCCTTCCCTGGCGCGGATGCTCCGGGTCTTCGCCTCGCGCGGCATCCGAAACCGCGCCACCATGGGCGGGAACATCGCCACGGCATCGCCCATCGGCGACAGCGCGCCGGTGCTCCTCACCCTCGACGCGGTCGTGGTCCTGGCCTCGGCCGGAGGCGAGCGCAGGGTGGCGATCTCCGATTTCTTCCTCGGCTATCGCTCGACGGCGCTGCGCGCGGGCGAGATCATCCTCGCCATCGACGTGCCGCGCCTCCCGCTGGTCGACGGCACGACGAGGCGGATGGATTTCCTCAAAGTGTCGAAGAGGCGGGAGCTCGACATCAGCATCGTCGCGGGCGCCTTCCGCGCGGATCTGGACGCTCGGGGGACCGTGCGGCTGGCGCGCCTGGCCTACGGCGGGGTCGCGCTAAAGACATCGCGGGCCTACGAGGCCGAGAAAGCCCTCGTGGGCCGCCGCCTCGAGGACGCCGAGGCCGCGGTGGCGGAGGCGCTCCGCGGCGAGTTCCGGCCCATCGACGACGTACGAGGCAGCGCCGCCTACCGCAGGGGCCTTGTCGTGAGTCTCTGGGAGAAGTTCGCCCGGGGAGAGCGCAGCGTCGCGCAGGACGGCGACCTGGACTTCGAATTGGGAGAAAAGTTCCCCGGCGTCGATGCCTCGCGCGCCCTCGAGCACGAGAGCGGCAGGGGCCACGTCACCGGAGGCGCCCTGTACGTGGACGACCTCGCCAGGCGCCGGCCCATGCTCGAGGCTTGGCCGGTCTGCTCGCCTTACGCCCGCGCGCGAATCAGGTCGCGCAGCGCGGAGAAGGCCCGCGCCGCGCCGGGAGTGGCCGCGGTCCTGATGGCAGAGGACGTGCCGGGGGAGAACAATGTCGGCACGGCACGGCACGACGAGCCCCTCTTCGCGCGGGACGAGGTCCTGTACCACGGACAAATAGTGGCCCTCGTCGTCGGCTCCTCGCTGAAGGAGTGCCGGCTCGCGGCCTCCTTGGTGGAAGTGGACTACGAGCCCCTCCCGCCTGTCCTCGGCGTCGCCGAGGCCATCGCCGAGGAGAGCTACCTGACCGAGGCCCACGAGCTGCGCCGGGGGGACTGCGACAAGGCCCTGGCCGGCGCCCCCCACCGGCTCGAGGGGGAATTCGAGTCCGGGGGCCAGGAGCATTTCTACCTGGAGACCCACGCCGCCTGGGCCGAGCCGGGAGAGAACGGCACGCTGTTCGTCTGCTCCTCCACCCAGCATCCCTCCGAAATACAGACCATCGTGGCCGAGGTCATGGGCGTGCCGCGCAGCGGCATCGTCGTCCAGGCTCCGCGCATGGGCGGCGGCTTCGGCGGCAAGGAGGTCCAGGGCAACACCTTCGCGGCCCTGGTCGCGCTGGCCGCCGCGACTACGGGGAAGAGCGTGCGCATGCAGCTCGACCGCGACCTCGACATGACCATCACGGGCAAGCGGCATCCCTTCCATTCGCGCTTCTCGGTGGGATACGACGATTCGGGACTCCTCCTGGCGGCGCGCGTGAATCTCGTCTCCGACGGAGGCTGGTCCCTGGACCTCTCGCAGCCCATCATCGATCGCGCCCTCTTCCACCTCGACAACGTCTACTACATTCCCGCCGTGGACTTCACCGGACGGGTCGCGAGGACGAATACCACCTCGCATACCGCCTTCCGCGGTTTCGGCGGACCCCAGGCCATGCTCGTCGTGGAGGAGATCGTGGACCGCGTGGCCCGCAATCTCGGGCTGCCTCCCGAGCAGGTGCGCGCCGCCAACCTCTACCGCGGAAGCGGCGAGACGAACACGACCCACTACGGGCAGGAGATCGGCGACAACCGGCTAAAGACCATGTGGGAGCAGGTGCAGTCCCAGGCGGGCTTCGCCGCCCGCCGCCGCGAGATCGAGCTCTGGAACGGAGAGCACGCGGGCGTGAAGCGCGGTCTCGCCGTCACGGCGGTGAAATTCGGGATCTCCTTCACGCGGGCGGCGTACAACCAAGGGGGCGCCCTGGTCGTCGTGTATCAGGACGGCAGCGTCCAGGTGAACCACGGCGGCACGGAGATGGGTCAGGGCCTACACACCAAGCTGCTCGGCGTCGCGATGCGGGAGCTGGGCCTTCCCGCCGAGAGCTTCCGGATGATGCCGACGAGCACGGACAAGGTGCCCAACACCTCGGCGACGGCGGCCTCGTCGGGAGCCGACCTGAACGGCCAGGCGGTGAGGAACGCCTGCGCGACCCTACTGGAGCGGCTAGCGCCGGTAGCGGCCGATCTCCTCGCCGCCAAGTCGGGCGGACCCGCGGCACTCGGCGACGTCGTCTTCTCCGGCGGCTTCGCCCGGATAGAGGGGGCCGAAGTGCCGTTCGCGGCCGTGTGCGAGGAGGCCTACCTCCGGCGCATCAGCATGTCCGCGCTCGGCTACTACGCCACGCCCGGCATCGACTGGGACTGGGCGACCTCGCAGGGCCATCCCTTCTACTACTTCGCCTGCGGCGCGGCCGTCTCCGAGGTCGAAGTGGACGGATACACGGGGATGCACCGGGTCCTGCGCGTGGACATCGTCCACGACGTCGGGGATAGCCTGAATCCGGGCGTGGACAGGGGGCAGATCGAGGGGGGCTTCGTGCAGGGAATGGGCTGGCTCACGCGGGAAGAGCTGCGCTGGGACAAGGAGGGGCGGCTGCAGACTCATAGCGCGAGCACCTACCAGATACCCGCGATCAGCGACGCCCCTCTGGAGTTCCACGTGACCCTCCTACCCGAGGCGGCGCAGAGCGGCACGATACACGGAAGCAAGGCGGTGGGAGAGCCCCCGCTCATGCTTTCGATCTCGGTTCGCGAGGCGATCCGCGACGCCATCGCCGCCTTCGGCCCCGGTGGCGGCGAAGTCCGCCTCCCTTCTCCCGCGACCTGCGAGGCGATCTACGCCGCCGTCCAGGAGCGCGTCCGCCGTTAGACCTTGAAGCGGCCGATGGCCTCGTCCATCCTGCGTATCGTGGCCCTCGTGCTGTCCGCGATTCCCGAGACCTTCTCCGAGCTCGTCTCGATGCCGGCCGCGGTCGCGGCCATCGCGGCTATCTACCCTCTGACCTCGGACGCGGCTTCGCCGAGCCGGTTCATCTCTTCCAGGATGGTCTTGTTGCCCTGGCTCATCTCCGCGGATCCCGAGCGCACCTGAGAGGTCACGTCGTTCATGGCTCGCAGGGCCTCGAGCACCTGCGACGATCCCTCCTTCTGCTCCGTCATGGCCTGCCGGACCTCCTGCACGATTCCGTCCGTCTCGGAGATGCGGGCCGCCACCGAGGCGAATGCCGCCTCGGTATCGCGCGAGGTCTCCACCACCTCGTCGATGACCGTCTGGAGGCGTCCGAGCGCCTTGCCGATGGTCTTGGACTGATCGCCGGCCGTCTCCGAAAGCCGCCGGATCTCGTCGGCGACAACCGAGAAGCCCTTGCCGGCTTCGCCGGCGTGCGCCGCCTCTATCGCCGCGTTCATGGCGAGGAGATTGGTCTGGGATGCTATTCCGGTAATGGCCTCGTTCGCCTCGAGGAGGGAGCTCGAGAGCTCCGAGGCCAGCTTGATCTTCTCGGCCGTGGCCTCTTGGGCCGCCAAGCCGGAGTCGGAGGCTCCGGAAAGGGCGCCGAACTGCTGGGCCATCCGTTCGATCGACGTCGCCACCGCGCCTATATTGCCCACCATCTGCTCGATCGAGGCCGAGGCCTGGGTCACGGCGGAGGCCTGATTGGCTATGAGCTCCTCCAGGCTCCGGATGTTCATGGCGATCTCGTGGACCGCGCTGGAGGAAGCCTCGACACTGTCCGTCTGGCGATTCACGTGCCTTTGCACCTCGTCGATGTTTCCCGAGATGCCCGCGATCGAAGCGACCGTGCCCTCGACGCTCTCGCTCAGCGCGCTGCCTATCCCCGCCAGGTCGGCCTGGGCGGACTTCAGGCTCGAGACTATCTCGCGCATCTTGGCCAGGAAGGCGTTGAAGTCGCGGGCCAAGTCCCCGATCTCGTCGCCCCGCTCGAGCTCTATGCTCTTGGTGAGGTCCGCTTCGCCCTCCGCCAGCATGCGGAAGCCCGAGGCCGCGAGCCTCACGGGACGCACGATCGACCGGGCGAGCAGGGATGCCGCCAGCGCCGATACCGAGACCCCGACCAGGAGCACTGCGAGGAGGAGGAGCACGAGGGAATTCGCCGTCTCGTCGAGCTCGCGGGAGGGGAGGCTCAATCCGAGAGTCCAGTCGGACGAAGTCGAGACCTTCTTGAAGTAGGTCGTCATACCCTTGCCGTCGGGGCCGGTCCAGCTGCCGTAACCGGAGTCGGACACGAGCATCTGCATGCCCAGGGCGTCGAGGCCGCGATAGCCGTCTTTGTCGGCGTCCGTGACGTTGAGAGTCATGATCGCCTTCTTGTCCGCGTCGGCGATCATGACGCCCTTCTTGTCCACGATCCATCCGTAGCCCGACCTGCCGATGCGTATGCCGCCGGCGACGGCGGACAGCGAGTCCAGGCTCACCTGGAAGGCGACGAAGCCGCGGACGCTCCCGTCCTTGCCTTTCACCGCCTTCATGAGCACCACGACGGGCACCTTCAGCGTCATGGATACGAGGGCCGAGCTCACCAAGTAGTCGGAGACGCCGGAAATCGCGTTGGAGGTGCCGTCCTTGAAGAAGTCGTAGGCCGAGACGTCGGTCACCTCCCCGGCGCTCGTGTACATATAGCCGTCCGGCCACGCGAAGAAGGTCCCGATCACCTCCTGGGACGCCTGCCCTCCCAGGCTCTCGATCTCGGCCTCCATGGCCTTCCTGTCGCCGCTGCGGAGACGGTCGCTGGCGGCGATGAGATTGAGCTGCCAATGCAGCTTCTCCAGCAGCTCGTCCAGCTGGCCGGCGCGCGCGCCCGCGATCTGCATGTTCTCGGCGAGCATGATGGACTTCAGCTCGGCGCCCAGCCGCGTAGCTATGAGGAGTATCGAGACTCCGAGGAGGGTGGCCACCAGGACGGCCGTCGTCAGCGTTATCCGCGAAAGCAAGGATATTCTTTTCGCCATAGGTCGGGCCCCCTTTGCTTGCGCGTCAACCGAATGTAGCCCAGCTCCTCGACTAGTCCATAATACTACGAGATCCCGGAATGCTCTACGATTCCCGCTGCGGAGGTAGATACCGCGCGGTCGGCCGGGCTCCATGAACGGCTCGAGCTCGTCAGCCTTGAGGATTAAGTCGAAGTGGTCGTAAATCCGGCCGAAGTCCCTCGACGCGAGATCTACGATAGTGTGGGCGAAATCGGGATCGTCGTAGAGGCTATGCCGGGGTGGAAGGTCGCATGGACGTCGGGCCCCAGGTTTGGCCGGAAGATACGGATCGATCGTAATCCGGCTTCCACTCCAGCTAGATCCTGGACCCGCTCATCGCCTCCGAGAAAGAGTCCTATCGGATTCCCTGCTCGGTCTTTATCTTTCCGACAGAAGGATTTCCTGGTAAAAGCCAACCGGATGAAGGGAGTGCCGGCTTTCCTCGGCACCCAGGAGGCGCCGGTCAGGGATTCCTGGATCGTAGGCTTCAATGGCCAGGGACCATCGAGCGGCGCGGCGGACGCGGCGAAGCGCTTCCTGAGGGGAGCCCGCGAACTTCCCAGCGCCTTCGTCTGCGGCAACGACGAGAATGCTTTGCATCTCATCCAGGTTGTCGAAAGGCTCGGCATCCGAATACCCGTCGACCATCCCAGCTTCCGGATCGGGGAAAAGGCGGCGAACATTCTCCTAGACAAGATATTCCACTAGCGCCGCCAGGACCTGACGGTATCAACCGCCGTCATCGTCCTGAATAGCGAAGCTGAAGGTGAAGAACGCATTGGTGGTCGAATCCTTGCCGGTGATGGTTATCGTACCTGTCGGCCCCAAGCCTGAAAAATCGTTGTTGTTGAGGGTTTGGAAAGTCGTGCTTCCCGACGGGCCGATCGACGTTTGCGAGGGTTGTGTGGAGATGGAGAATGATGTACCGGCGATGGAAACAATGGGGCTAGCCGTCAACGTGATAGTCGCGGTGGAACTGACGTTCGCTATCGTGAATGTCGCGTTCGCGCCGTAGCCATAAAGCAGGACGGGCTCGACGGAGGGGACCACTTGCGTACCATTCGGGGCGGAATAGAAGCCATTCCCCACGCTGCTGGTAAGAACTTCGAACGATTCGCCCGAGGTGCCCTGCAAGTCGACGGTGATCGGACTGCCGCCGGCCGGCGTGATTGTCAGCACCCCCGTCTCGACGGTGCCGGTAGCCGCGCTCGGGGTAAAGCTTCCCGTAAACGAGTTCGAGGAATTGGCTCCGACGCTGAAGGAGCTCCCCGCATTCTGGGCGAAGTCGGATGCATTGCTTCCGCTTACGGCTACAGTCCCCGAAAAAGCCGTCGACCCGGAGTTGGTGAGCGTAAGAGTCAAGGACTCGGTCGCGTACTGCGGCACATAGCCCATGTTCAGGCTCCAGTTCAAGTTCGAGCCGGTCAGGGTGCCCGAAGAAGCGCTGATGGTGTACGTGACCGTCGGATTATTCCCGTACGTCGGACTGGAACAGGCGACTGCCAAGGCCAACGCGATAATCGCTATCGAAGCGGTGATGCCGATCTTTTTCATTGCTCTCCTCATCGTCCATCGTCGAAGCAGTCCCACTCTCGGCTCTCTTTTGATGGCGCGCCAAAGGAATTGCATTATACTTGACTAATATATTAATAAATAGATTGAGAACAAAGAATATCGGCAGCGGGGGGCGTGGAGATTGGAGGGAGAGGCTTCTCATTTGTTGAGTTGTTTGTCTTGTACTTCCTAGGGGGCTCCCTGGGGTCTTATACCAGATCAGCAAGGAAAATCATCGACCTGGCATTACGTACAGTGTCCAGGCGCGTCCATAGGGTTTTTCAGCTTGTGTAATCTGACTTGATTTCTCAGGAGAAATTCTTCAGTGGTCGCGGAGGAATTTATCACTGAAGAAGTCGGCCGGGATCACTGAAGGATTCTCCCGGGATCAGTGGTAAATTCCTCCGCGGCCACTGGTAAATTCCTCCGGGACCAGTGGAGAATTCCTTCATTGTCAACCGGCCGAATTATTCACTCTCGATTCATGCTACTTCATGTTTTCTCATTACGGATTTCAATATTTGACGATTGTAACATGGTCACGTAATTTTGCCCGTGTCAGCACTGGAAAGGAGTAACATAATGAGTGAAGACAAGCTCGGCGGCCGGTTCACGTTCCCCGGCACATCATTGACTGTCCAAAGGATAGGCTACGGCTCGATGCAGTTGGCCGGCCCCGGCGTATGGGGGCCGCCCAAGGACCCGGAAGGCGCCGTCGCCGTCCTCCGCGAGGCCGTCGCGGCCGGTGTGAACCATATCGATACGGCCGACTACTACGGCCCGCACCTCACCAACCAGATCATCCGACAGGCTCTGCATCCGTTCCCGGCGGGGTTGGTGATCGTCACCAAACTCGGGTCCCGCCGTGCTCCCGACAAGTCGTGGCCACTGGCCATCTCGCCCGAAGATTTGACCGCCGGCGTCCACGACAACCTTCGCGTCCTGGGCCTGGACGCGCTCGACATCGTCAACTACCGCGTGATGGGGTCGGGTCACGATCCCGTGGAAGGCTCCATCGCCGAGCAGGTGACGGTGCTGGCCGAGCTCCGGCGTGAAGGGTTGATACGCCACATCGGCTTGAGCAACGTCACAGCCGCCCAGATAGCCGAGGCGCGGGCGATCACCGACATCGTGTGCGTGCAGAACAACTACAATCTGACCTACCGCCACGACGACGCCCTGATCGACGACTTAGCCCGGCAGGGCATCGCGTATGTGCCGTTCTGGCCGCTCGGCGGGTTCACGCCGCTGCAGTCGTCCACTCTGTCGGATGTCGCGGGTCGGCTCGGGGCCACGCCGATACAGGTCGCGCTGGCATGGCTGCTCCACCGGTCGCCCAACATCCTATTGATCCCCGGCACATCGTCGGTCGCCCACCTCCGCGAGAACCTGGCAGCCGGTCAGTTGTCTCTGTCGCCGCAAACCTTGGCCGAGTTGGACGGGATCGCCGCGGCGGAGATGAAGCATTGATTATGGCAGGTTCTCTACTCCCTTCTCCCGGAGTCCCGAGAGAGGGAGTCGGCGTGACGAGAGGTCCGCGTGCCCCCCGTTGACGTTTCGCTAACCCTCGATCGGATCGTAGCCACGGCCGAAGACGTCATCGGCCGGTGGGTAGAGACGACCATGCCCCCGCTGCGAGCCCCGGCTAGAAACGGGGCGCCTCCGGCGGGGGCTTTGGATTGTGGCGATATTGCTGAAGCGGCTTTATAATCCGGGGAAGAAATCCCAGACCGCGGCCATAGCCTATGAGGAGGATGCCATGGTAAAGCCCGATTGGCTTTTCGCGATGAAACGCTTCGAGAAGATAGACACCAGAAGGTCCCTCCGCGAGCTCCTCAACTCCATCCTACCCTATGCGGCAATATTTGCCGCCATGTATATCGCCTACCATATCGGCCTTCCCTATTGGATTGTCCTGATCATGTCGTTCCCGGCGGCGGGTTTCCTCGTCCGGACATTCATCATCCTCCACGACTGCGGCCACTACTCTTTCTCGAACGACTCGAGGATGAACTCCATCTTCGGGTACGTGTGCGGGGTCCTCACCTTCTCTTCCTTCCCCGACTTCCGCCGCTCTCACGCGATGCACCATGCCACGGTCGCCAACCTGGACAAGCGCGGCGTCGGCGACGTTCCCACCATGACCGTGCGGGAGTACCGCGCGGCGAGCCTGCCGCGCCGCGTCGTCTACCGGACCCTGCGCAATCCGATCTTCCTCTTCCTGATCTTCGCCCCGATCAGCTTCGTGATCGTCGCGCGCTTTCCCCAGAACTACGGCAAGAAGTACGACGTCATCGGGACCTTGGCCACCGACGCGGTCCTCGCCGGCCTCGTAGCCCTGGCCGCGGTCACCATGGGCATCCTCCCCTATATCGCGGTGCAGCTGCCCATCACCTACGTCTCGACCGTCGTCGGTACCTGGCTCTTCTACATCCAGCACCAATTCAAGGGGGTATACTGGATCCGCGACGCCGAGTGGGACCAGGTGAAGGCCTCCCTGTACGGTGCCTCCTTCTACGACCTGCCGGCCATCCTCCGCTGGTTTACGGGCAATATCGGCTACCACCACATCCATCACCTCCTTCCCCGCATCCCCAACTACATGCTGAAGGAGGCGCAGGAGACAGTGCCCGAGGTCCAGGGGGTCAAGCCGATCACGCTCCGCTCCGGCTTCGAGTCCCTGCGCCTCAATATCTACGACGAGGAAATCGGAACGCTCGTCGGCTTCAGGGAGGCCAAGCCGAAGCTTAGCAGGAGGGCGGACGCCTCATAGAGGCGGCGAGCACGGCCCGTGCTTTCTCAACTCCTCCCTGAAGCGCTCTATGCTTGCCATGGAAGTTGAAAAAATAGCGACTTTATCCGGTAGTCCTACTCGGTTAAGGGATAATGCTGGGAGGCTATTTTGTACCAAATAGATGTAATGCCTTACGGGGTACGGCTGATATTTGAAGGAGCGATGGACGCAGTTGAAGCAGAAACCTTTACCGTGGAATATCGCAAAGTACTGGATTCCATACCGAGCGAATGCTCGATACTCGTTGACTGTCGCAAGGCTTGGCCCTCAAGCCCGGCGGCCCTATTCATGCTTTCCTCGGCCTATCGGGAGGGGCGAACACATGGCCTCAACCGCGTAGCCGTAATTTTGACTTCTGATACACTAAGGAACCAAATCAGTCTTAGCTCGAAAAGAGAGGGCGAATTGAGCATGTTACGATTCATCGACGCGTCGAAATCGTTAAATTGGGAAACGATCGCTCTTGACTGGATAGACAGGGGAATTGAGCCAGAAAGCAACTCAGGCAAGGCGATTACTCCGGCTCCCCTGGGAAAGGCTCCGGACTGAGCTCATTTCAATGAGCCGGCCTGTAGCCCGTTTCTTTCGTGGCGCCGCTGATCTGGCCGTGATAGAATAGAATGTTAGGGAGATTGGGTAGCTGTTTTCTAAGTCCTCCGAGGCCCAGGAGTAGTGATCCCTTGGCCAGACGTACAGCCCCGTCAGGCTCGTCCTTTTCCCCGTGGCTACTTGACCCCCGGCCCGGAGCGACTTTCATCGGCCTCGGGCACGCCGGAGAGGGCGGCGAGCTGAGGCGCAATCGGTTAAATTTGAGAGCATTGTGGGCACGGCAGGCTAATGCCTTCGAAAGGCGGTTCGGGGGCATTGTCCCGGCGTGGCGAACCATCTCGAGCTTTGCTTTCTCAACCTGTCTATCAAATTATGCGCGACCCTGAATATACGGACAAAAAGGGAGGGCAGAACCTTACGCGTTTCCCCTCGGTGGCCCTTTTTCTTCTCGCCTTCTCTCTGTTCGGCTGCATGAATGAAACCGATCTGAAGCCGTAAGAATATCGTACTCCTTCAATTGAATCTAATCTCTCGACAATACCGGAAGAGGCGACGGCGATGACGCAGGGCATGATGCGCGCAAACCATGTCCGGGGAGTCGACTTTTGAAGACCACGTCGCGAGCATTTCAAAGACTTGGCAAGTCGCCAGAGCCGGTGAGAGATACGCACATTCCGACCTCGGCATCGACCTAGCCGGCTATGTTCTTGAACGAGTGTCAGGCTTGGCTTTTCCGCAGCATATGGAGCATACCGGTACAAGGGCGAGGGCGAGTTTTTGAACGAGAAGGACGCGGTTCCCTTGGGGTATGTGCTCCTCGAGCGGCTCCGTAAACGCCTCTTCGCGTCGAGAGAGTCCTCGAGGCGGGCCGTCGCGTTCCTCGTCAGGGCAGGCCTCCTCTCCGAGCCGCTGAGGCACCCGAAAACGGGCCGGGATTACTCGTACCGGGGGAACCTGAGGTACTGCAAGCATCATGCTGCTTTGCGTCCCTCGGAGGCGCTGTCGCTCCGCGTCCCCCCGGTCACCGTGTACGAGACGGCGGACGGAAGCCTTTCTGTCGACCTTCCTTCCGCCGACGAGGGAGGGCGCGCCCCGAGGATCAGCAGCATGACGGTCCTCCGGGACGCGGTCACGGCCGCTCGGCTGGCCGCCTTCTCGGACGGAGACCTCGCCCAGCTCGTCGCCGGCACGGCGTCGAGGGCCCTCGCCCGAGCGATAAGGGTGTCTACGGGAACTGTCGCCGTAGGCGGTTCACTTGACCGGTTTTCGGCGGCAAGGTCGCGTCCGTCGAGGTCGCCCCCGTCTTATCCGACGACGAGCCTGTCCCCGATTTCTTCCCCGGTGTCATCTTCATAGCTTACTTCACCCTCTCTGGTACCCTGTGCATCCTTGGGGATCTTAAATATAGACGATAATGCAGCGGCCGATAGGTCTAGGCTGGGGAGGAGAGAGCCGAGAGGCGGTGGAGGAGGAGAGGACGGGCGCCTCCGGGGTCGCACGACGCCTTAACCGAGGACAAAAAGTGGACGCTTGTCGAGAGAGGTGGTCGAAGTCTGACCCAAGAGCATCGGAGAAACGTGAACCGTCGCGGCGAATCGGGTGAAGACTCCGTTTCCTTATGATTCTCACCTTCTCGATGGTATTGACGAACTCTGACTTGGCTCTTCGTCCTCATCTCCTTCAGTAGGCGATACACCATAAATCCACATCTGGAGATGTTGGCGTTGCAACCGTTTGCATCCTTGCTGCCTTTGCTTGCTCAACCTTCTCCTGCACGTCGGGGAGCAGGGAGTTCGCAGGGCAGGAGACACACAGTACCACTGCCATCATCACTACGCCCCAGGAAATTGTTCTCATGGTACTTTCCATTTTTTCACCCATCTTATGGCCCCTGAAGTAACAGCGCCGCGACCTTCCACAGGTCGGTTCCCTCTGAAGTATCTTAGGTATACCAAGTATTTCGCGTGGATCGGAGAGCGCAACTCCAGATCCCCATTTGTTCCACGCTCCTACCCCGCATTCTCTTCTTATGGCGACGTCGCTGCTGCTGTGCTGCCGTTGGCAACCGCGACAAACTTGTTATTTCCAAAGGTCACAGAAGCCCAGAAGGCAGAACTTGGGAGGGTCCGGGCCGTCCAGGTAATCCCGTCAGAGGAGGTTGCCGCTACTGTGCCGCTGGAGGCAACTGCGACAAACTCGCCATATCCATAGGTCACGGAATCCCAATTTGCAGAGCTTGGGAGAGTCCGGGCCGTCCAAGTGATCCCGTCGGAGGAGGTTGCCGCTGCTGTAGAGCCCGTTGCAATCGCGACAAACTCGCCATTCCCATAGGTCACAGAAACCCAGCTGGCAGAGCTTGGGAGAGTTTGTGCCGTCCAGGTGATCCCATCAGGGGAGGTTGCCGCTGCTGTGCCGTATTGGGCAACCGTAACAAACTCGTTATTTCCATAGGTCACGGAAATCCAGTCGGCAGAACTTGGGAGGGTCCGGGCCGTCCAGGTGATCCCGTCGGGGGAGGTGTCTGCTGTTAAGCTTGGGTCGGCAACGGTAACAAACTCGTTATTTCCATAGGTCACAGAATCCCAGGCGGCAGAACTTGGGAGGGTCCGGACCGTCCAAGTAATCCCGTCGGGGGAGGTTGCCGCTGTACTGCTATTATAAGCCACCGCGACAAACTCGTTATCCCCATAGGTCACGGAACCACAGCCGGCAGAACTTGGGAGGGTCCGGGCCGTCCAGGTTGAACCCGGGATGGTATAGAAGGCAGAAGACACAGTAGAATTCGCAAAGCCTGATTCATACGCGATTGCTTCGATCGTCTCGCTCGCTGATACGGTGACCGTGACTGGACTGGGAGAGCCCCCGCTAGCCGCCGGCGTGGTTCCGTTCGTCGTGTAGTGGATGTAGGCCCCTGGCGTCGTGCTGCTGATGGTCACCGTCAGCGCACTTGTGTAGGTTCCCGCAGCAGGGCTAAAGGTCGGCGTCGCAACGTCGAGTGTATACCCTGCAGTACCTACGGTAGAATTCACCCAGCCCGATTCAAACGCGATCGCTTCGACCGTCTCGCTCGCCGATACGGTGACCGTGACCGGACTGGGAGAGCCCCCGCTAGCCGCCGGCGTGGTTCCGTTCGTCGTGTAGTTGATGTAGGCCCCAGGCGTCGTGCTGCTGATGGTCACCGTCTGCGCACTCGTATAGGTTCCTGCAACAGGGCTGAAGGTCGGCGTCACAACAGTGCCGGTTATTATATAGGCGGCGGAAGGCACAGTCGAATTCACCCAGCCCGACTCATAAGCGATCGCTTCGACCGTCTCGCTCGCCGATACGGTGACCGTGACTGGACTGGGAGAGCCCCCGCTAGCCGCCGGCGTGGTTCCGTTCGTCGTGTAGTTGATGTAGGCCCCAGGCGTCGTGCTGCTGATGGTCACCGTCTGCGCACTCG
>Ga0181535_10001004_pt1 | contig 38575 bp, 31 predicted proteins | sample PEATcosm2014_Bin_44_FD_119774 | JGI IMG/M metagenome (GOLD analysis project Ga0181535, IMG submission 119774) | Peatland microbial communities from MTU Mesocosm Facility, Houghton, MI, USA - PEATcosm2014_Bin17_30_metaG | ecosystem: Environmental > Terrestrial > Soil > Wetlands > Peat | place... | reverse complement strand
TGCCGCCAGGTATGGCCGCACTCGGTGCAGCGGAAGAACCGTACTTCGCTTTCATCAGCGGCACGGAGCTGGCGGAGCCACCAGATAGCTAGGTTGTTTTCACATTTGGGGCACTTGATCTGGATCGTGGGCATCGTTTTTACTTTATCATCTTCATCGTCAACGATGGTGATCTCGTTTTCCGTGCGCTTCTTTTCGCGCGTCATGCGTTCAGAGGACTCAATCTTCCTGACATACCCGCATTTGCGGCATTTAAGCTGGCCGCCAGAGGACATCAGCATACTCTTGCATTCCGGGCAAAACATCGGATAACAGTATGGATCATGCTACAAGATTAAACTGATTATCCCGGCTCATCTGCCAAGATCATGTTGTATCCTTGTTTTCCTACCAAATGACATTTGATGGTTTAATCCCTGAAAAAGAATGTGTCAAGGGAGAATCCTTTTTTTGATTAAACGTTTAAGAGCTATATGATGATCGAGTATCTGGTCCTGATCTCCTGTATCGGATTTCTGGCATCCATGGTCCCCGGTCCCCACAGGAAATATGCAGCAATTATCGGCTGGGTCTTTATCGTAGCTTTCCTCTTTTTCGATCTACCGGAATATTTCTCGGAAAGCAATTTCCTGTACCCGATTATGGCCGCGCTTTCAGTTCCCTTCCTCGTCATCACTGTTCGATACCTGCTCGATGAGAACAATACAGTAATGCATCTTACCCGGGCTGCAGCAGTTGCGTTTCTGATCTATGCACCTTTCGCGTACCTTTCCGTAGCCGGCAACTGGCTTATTCTGAGTGTGGTTAACGAAGTCCTGTGGTTGCTCCAGATATTCAACTACCCGGTCCATCTGGAAGCGTGGAATATAATCGCCCAGAATGGGTACCGGGTAGAAATTATCCTGGCCTGCACGGGTATCCAGAGTATTGCGATCATGCTGGGTGTCGCCGCCGCGGTGCCGACAACGTTGAGACAGAAGATATCAGCATTTCTTATCGTCGCGCCAACCATCTACATCCTCAACCTGTTCCGGAACGTCTTTGTGATCATGGCTTATACCGGCCAGTGGTTCCCGTACTGGACTGAAATCGCCGGGAACGGTGAGATCGGATATGAGAGCTTCTTCTGGGCTCACAACGTGATCGCTGAGATGCTGGCGCTTGTTGCCCTTATCATTATTGCATTCGGTCTCTTTACGCTCATTCCCCAGCTTGGCACATTTGCTGATGATCTGTACCAATTATATTACGGAGAGGTCATCCGTGAACTTGACCTGATCCGGCGGAAGTGGCACCATCAGCCTGGTGCTGAGGCGGCAATCGTGCAGGATCCGGGGACAGACGAACCCGAACCCCCGGAAACATAGATTTTTTGTTTTTTAGATGCTGCTGGGATGACAATTGAGGCAGTGGTTTTATATGACGTTCCTTTTCTCGGCCTATAATGTATATAAAGAAAATACCTGCCAAACCGTCAGGATAGGGTACTATAAAGGTAGAGGATCCGCTGGATTGCCGACAGGTTTGTGCATATGGCAATAATGATTACTGCTACCCAGATAAACCCGGTGACCCCGCCAAGAATCAGGACGAGAAAGGTTTCGGGACGGCCAAAGAAACCCACGCCTTCGAGAGGGTCATCAATTTTACCTTCGACTTTTTCCCGGTACCCGACCTCTGCATAGACAACGGGTTTGATGAATGTGTTCATCAGCGAGCCTGTAATGGCAAGACCGGTGATTGCAAAGTCCACGGTTATCGGGACCGGAAGAATGCCGCTCAAGATAGGTATCCCGGAAAGACCGATCCCGAGAATCACAATGGCATCAACGTATTTGTCAACGATCCAGTCAAAAACTGCTCCGAACTTGGTGGGACAATTGGTACGCCGGGCTATGCTGCCATCTACGAGGTCGAAAAGCGCAGAAAGGAATAAAAACAGGCTGCCAACGAGGAACATGCGTTCCATAAAAAGCACTGCCGCGGAAATCCCCGCGATAAGAGCAAGGAACGAACACTGGTTTGGGGTAATACCGCACCGGACAAAGACCCCGGCGACTGGTTCAAGATACTGTTTGAACCGGGGTCTGAGAGCGGTAATGTTCATAACTCACATCATGGGCATACGAACCATTAATAGTTACGGGAGGATGTCAGGAATCCGGCAATATACGCTACACCCGGTTCTATATTGTCTTTGCGGGAATCACCATATTTTTTACGTCCGTACGTCCAATCAAACAAAAGAGTTGATTGCAATGGTAGCAGCAACGGTTCGCCCACATGTGTTAATGATGTCCGAGATCACCGCTGATGGCAAGCTTACCTTAAAAAAAGGAGCCTCTAGCAAGATCCTGATGAAATACATGGCACATGAGACCGAGATCCTGCTTCATGAAACGCGAGCTGCTTACGATGCGATCATGGTGGGGGCAAACACTATCCGGATCGACAATTCTTTTCTAACCGTCAGGTTCGTTCCTGGTAAGAGTCCGTTGCGTGTCATCCCGTGCAGTATGGCAGATATCCCCCTCGATGCAAATGTGCTTGGCAAAGATGCGCCAACGTTGATTGCCGTCTCAGAACAGGCTCCCAAAGACCGGGTTGCAGCAATACAAGACAAAGGTGTAACCGTGGTCTATGCAGGAAAAGATCACGTCAACCTTTCTGTCCTGATGCGGACGCTCTATACCGATTTCGGGATTAAGAAACTGATGATAGAAGGTGGTCCAACGCTTAACTGGCATATGCTCCATGAAAAGCTTGTTGACGAAATAAGGCTCATCCATCTCCCGTTTATCGTTGGCGGATCGGATACACCATCTCTTGTTGGCGGAATGCATATCAACACTGAAGACGAGATGATCCGGTTAAATCTCAAAAAATATTATATGTGCGGCAGCAACCTCGTTTCTGAGTTTGACGTGCTGTATACCTGAGAGCTTACCCTTATGGAAATCCCCGCTATATACCCTGCAATGACAATACCGTCCCCGCTATCGCACCGTGCTGGCATGAAATGGTTGTTGATTATCCTCGCCGGTCTTTTACTTGTGATCGTTGTTTTTGCGGTCGTGTTCTTTTTCATGGCAAACACCCACGCCGGTGTGAAAGTTATCCGGATGGAAGGTACACTTTCGACAGGCGATTTCTCCACCGCTGATAGTGTAGGAAGCGAATATGTTGGCAACCAGCTGAGGGAAGCGGCTGATGACCCGACCGTCAACGCTATTGTTCTCCGGGTCGACAGCCCGGGAGGGACACCGGCAGCGGCAGAAGAAATTATCGGTGATATGGAGTATGCAAAGACCAAGAAACCGGTCGTCGTCTCCATGGGAGACATGGCCACTTCTGCTGCATATTACGTAAGCGCCCATGCAAACAAGATTTACGCGGATCCTGATACGTTAACCGGGGCTGTCGGTGTTATATGGATATTTACTGACATGAGCGGCGCGCTGAACCAGGAAGGATACAACATAACTGATGTTAAATCCGGGGCCTTCAAAGATATGGGGACAACGTCTCGTGCTCTTTCTCCCTCTGAACAGGTATATGCCCAACAGATCGTCAATGAGAGTTTTAACAGGTTCATTAACGATGTGATGACACAGCGGATGATCGCGCGATCGGATATTGATGATGGCCGGGTAATCCGGGGCGAAGATGCGTTGAAGCTCAATCTTGTCGACCAGCTGGGTAATCTTAATGACGCCATCGCAGGGGCCCAACAGTTAGCAGAGCAACGAAAATAACCCAATCCAGTTCTTCTTCTTTTTTTATCGGATCATCAGCGTCTTATCATTGGCAGGGATCCTGAATCAGGTTTTTCGTAAAGAAAAATAGGTTATACCATCCGGATTGGATCGGCTTTCATATATTCCCGGCAGACCGTAGTCGCATAATGGCCCGGGGGCAGCGAAAAGGCCAGGTGTACGCATGTCCCTTCGACAGAGGCTTGGATCTCTGTTTTCAGGGCAATCGGGCGCCATGCACCGTCAAATTTAGTCTGGACAAACACCGACGCTCGGCGAAAGTCTTCGGTTGTTATCCCGAGATCGGTAAGCATGGTTCTTGTGACATCATTACCCGTGAGAGTCCCGGGTTCATCTTTTCCTGGCATAAAGAGTGCTATGGTACATCTTCCCCGGGCCAAGTGGAGGGACACCGCCGGGATGTTTTGCATGGTAACGGTGTCGGTGCGACCGTTTGCAAATATCAGGTGGTCCCCTGGCACCGGTTCTGTCAGACCCGTGCCTCCTGCAAGCCGGTATGAAAGGGCGCGGTTAAAAAGGTACGACTGAAATGCCGAAACAAACATAGAAAGGAGCTTTGGTGGCAGTTGCCGGAGTGCACCGGCATAATCCCCCGGGCACGACTGGAGATGAGAAAGCATTGAACGTTCAAAAGACATCTGAACCGGCAGTTCACGAAGGGCGATCGCCGGATCCCGGGTTTCCCAGAATGTGGTTCTAGCCTTTTGGACAGCATCTTTCTCGTGGGGAAATGCCAGACCTACATACGTGGCGACTGCCTGTTCATATTCGCCGTGTAGGATGAGTTCCCCAATCCGGTGTGTCAGGGGACGGATAACGCCGAAGCGCTGGAGACCAAAATAATTAGGCATAGCTAATGCTGCCGTTTCTGTTACGGAAGCGACCCTGTTCTCCAGATCATCAGGGTCTGCATCCCGGATACGGATAGCAAACCTGTTTCCTCCGAGATCGCCAAGGGAAAGTTGTTCGTTCGCAATCCCGACAGGTTCCAGCGTAATGTCTTTGAGATACAGTGCCGCGATCTCTTCTGCCGTGACTTTATAGAACGAAATCAACTGGGTTGTACGGGCGTTCCGGTCTTTGGTACCTGCCCAGCCGATACGCCGGTGGCTTATGCCGAGCCTGCGGGCGATTTCTTTTACTGCATGCTGAAGTTCCCAGTTGGATTTCGTAAGCCGGCAGATAAGGTAAGGTCCAGATGTACCCTTTTTCTCAAGAGGAATCTCATCGACAATGAAATCCTCCGGGACGGACCGGAGGATCCCTCCTATGCCCGGGGTAACTGTTGCATAATACTGCATCCCCAGCTCGCGTTCAAGCGCAAACGGACTTTCCATCATAAAAGCGAAAGCGATCCGGTAATCTTATCGAGCTCGTCAGATTTTGCCGGTCCAAGACCAAGTGCCGTGATCGTACCGGGAGGAATCTCGGTCATGCCGGCATCTTGGATAAGAGATGTGGATATGCCCGCACGTTCTGCGATAACCTTGATCTCAAAAAGGGTTCGTTCGCTGTCCGCTTTAAGAACAACTTTCTTCTGTCCTTCTGCCTGCCAGGCCTTGCGGACTGTTTTATCAGCACTTTCGAAAGCCCCGATGGACGCGTGCGCTGCCTGTGCACATTTCTTGCCGCAGCTCATCTTCACGTCATTTCTCACAATAAGGCACTGTTTATACCGGAAATCAGGTTCGGATTTTTGCATTTTGTTATTTTCGGATATGTGATGCATCTTGAAAATCTCTTTCGTTTGGGCGGGGATTAACTTTGGTGTTGCATTCTAAACACTATGGCTCGTTGAAAGACCCCAATCATAATTGTGGTTTGGTTCCGTGCATAAGAAAGTACGGCGAAAGATGGAGGAACCTCTTTTTTTATTGTATTCATCTCATTAAGGTGGAAGATGGAAGAAGGGTGTAGTGTGGCAGGGATTATCGTTAAGAGGGCTGGGGACAAACAGGCACATTAACCGATATAAGCGGGGCAAGGGAAATGATAAACGAAGAACGTGATACCTTTCAAGAGGGTATCGATAAGATACAGGAGAAAATTGACAAATACCGACACGGAACCTTTGAGCGCAGACACTGGGAGAAGACAATGGCTGAATACCTGAAAAACGGGGGACGCTAATCCGGCAGCATCATTTACATTCCGGGCAGTACTGCCACTGGATTTCCTGTAAATTCAATAAAAAACTCGCAAATTCGATAAAAAACAATAACATTTTCTTTTAAAACTAATTTAAATCCCAAATTTTAACCAATTTAATGCTCTGTAGAAAACCTCAAGGATGAGAAAAAGTAAGGACCAGTAAATGTTACAGACAATCATTTTGATAGCGATTTCTTTGATCTGAATTCTGAATTTTCTTGCTTTAAGATCCCCCCTGAACTTTCTTTTCAGGACGGAAAATTTAGTTTCTACGATTTGTCTTCGAGGATAAATCGTGTCATTGAACTGTTGAGCCATTTCCTGACGGTAAGTACCCCCAACAATCTCGTTATTCCAGGAGCGGATAGGAATAACGGAATTGGCATGAAGGTCATCTCGGATCTGTCGATGAATAGGTTCAGAGTCGTATCCTTTATCCATCACGTAACAATCGGATTTTCTGATTTTGTGACATTGTCGGAGTAATTTCACTGCATGTCGGGTATCGTGGACCCGGCTGTTCGAGGCAACAAATCCAGTAATCACCTGTTGCTCGGTATCAACTGATATCGAAGTTTTTAGGAAATGTTTTCGGATCTTACCGGTTCGTTCGGAGAAATAATGGCTACAGTACCCGCTGGTAAAACCGGATGAATCGATGGCGGTTATGGGAATAATATCGTCGTAAGAGTAGAATAGGTTCACAGTCTTTTTGAATGTGAACCGGAGATAGAGAGTTTTTATCCGACTGATAAATTTCTGGAGCGTTGTGAAATGAGGTACTTCGGATAGATCAAGACTTTCCTGAACTTCGGCCATATCTCCGACATCTTCGATGAATTCCCGGTAGTGCTGGTTACGGTAATCTTTGAACAAAATCAGGACGAGAAGTTGGTGTTGGGTGTAGATCTTCTTTGAAAATTTACAGGAATACGGATTGAGATGCGTTGACGTTACGATAGAAATGGCTGCTTGGATAAACCTGATATTCCGGCTCACTGATTTCTTAATTGTCTCCTCTTTCTTTGACTTCACATCAAGAAAAGGAGACGCTGTACCTTAGATCTTTCGGTCGTCGGTACAATCTCTTTTGAATTAGGATTTCCACTGAGCACAATTTAATAAAAATAGGTGCCTTCACCGTTTTTATGCTATTGGTTTCAGGCACCACCCTTAATGTTTTTAAGTTGTCGTGCTGCCTGATCGTGACGCGGATTAAGTTCTAGCACCCGGTTATAGGCAGCGATAGCATCGGAACTTCGCCTAGTTTTTTTGAGAATAAATCCTTTATAAAGCCAAGCTTCGAGAGAAACGTCATCGAGCGCTATTGCCTTATCACACGAGGTGATTGCCTCGTCATGCCTCTCCATCATCACTAGTACTTTTGCACGATTTATCCACACAAGAGCATTTTCCGGATCGATCTCAAGGGATTTTTCATAGGCAAAAAGGGCTTCATCATATACGCCGGATTTCTTTCTCGCATCCCCAAGAAATTGCCAGGCATGAGCATTTTCATATTCAATTTCAAGAATTCGTTCAAAAAGTTCGGTCGCATCCTTGTACCGTCCGGTTTTCATATAGAGATCCCCGAGCAGGCACAATTGGTCCGGGTCCATTTCTTCATCCGGATTCTGCTCCATTTCCCGGATTGTCTCATTGTATGAACTGCACCGGGGTGAATGGGATAAGGGAGCCTCAATCGGTTCTTGTTCTGCAAATTTCAATGAAGAACTCGCGGGGATAACCGGATTCATATGTGGCAAACTGATAGTGCTGGTGTTCTTCGGACTTACCTTGATCCGGTCTAATTCCTCATCCAAACGTGGAGATCCAGATATTTTTACTGCGGATTGGGGGATGACCTGTTTTGATGGTGTTGAGGGTTTCGGAGCTGGGGAAATAGGTTCTTTTGTCGTTGGCGTCTGCATGGTTAGTGCAGAACCAGATACCTTTGCTACCGGTTTAATGATCTCCTGTTGGTAGGGAAGGGGAACCTCCCGCACCATCACCGGTGTAGTGGGACTGTTTGTGAGGGGCCCACCACCAGATTTGTGCTGGATGTTATCCTTTCCAGAAATTGGGGATTTATCCAAACGGACATTGCCGACCTTTTTCCGTGCGACACTGATCCCGATCAATGCGTCAACATGTCTGGGATCCAGGTACAGCACTTTCTCATATGCAAGGAGTGCATCATCATATTTTTGGAGGATAGCAAGAGTGAGACCTTTGGCATACCATGCCTGTATGAGGTTGGGGTGGATTACAAGTGCACGGTCATAGAGCACAAGTGCCTGGGTATGTTTTCCAAAACCTGAATAGATAAGGCCTTTATACACGAGTGCATCGGGAAGATTGGGATCAATACCAAGTGCCTGGTCAAAATATTGTAATGCTTCTTCAAACGATCCAATCTGATAGAGTGCATAGCCTTTAAGACGTGAAGTATGCGCGTTGAGGGGATCTTTGGTCATCAGTTTATCCAGAATATCAATTGCATCGAGATAATATCCCTGCCGGCAGAATTCCTCTGCCTTAAGGTACATCGATTCCGAATCGGTTGCTTTTTTTTTCAGGATCTTTTCAATGACTCCCATAGGAAACCACCGCAGTCGCCGCGTTTAGGTCATGCAACGCCTTTCTCTTTCTTGTTGACCTGTTTCCAATCTACCGATTCTTTGTTAACCGGGCAGAATTTCATATCAATATCTTCAAGAGTCGTTAACATGCAGGGCTTTTTACAGCGTTCGCATCTGAGTATTCTCATATTATTTTCCGACATTGCTCACGAATACGTTAGCACTAAGATATAGGTTATCTTAAATCGTATATATCTTTTTGATTTGTTCTATATTTACAGAATTAACTATAGATATTTCATAAATTATATGTGGAGTACTTTCCTGTTTATGAAATAAATAAAAACAATATTTTGAGTTTTTTATTGATCAGTCACAAATGAGTTCTTCCGAGTCTGAATGTAACCTCAGTGACGTTGCCTGAAATTAAAAGTTACAACTCACAGAAAGGTACTATCATCATACCAAACTTAATTACAGGGAATTCTCTATACCCCTTTGGGAGACCGACTTTGGCTAAAGCCACGCAAAAGATGCCTGTGCTCTTTATCGGGCACGGATCGCCAATGAACATGGTACTGTCAAACCGGTTTACACGGAGCCTTGAGGATCTCGGCGCGACTCTGCCCCGGCCTGATGTCATCATGGTTATATCGGCACACTGGCTGACCCGGGGAAGCTTTGTTACCTGTACGGACAAGCCCCGGGTAATCCATGACTTCTATGGATTCCCCGATGATCTCTATAAAGTTACCTATGAAAGCGACGGAGCGCCTCTTTTTGCAAAACATGTAACGGAACTAAGTGCAGGTGCTATCCGGTGTGACCGTAGCTGGGGACTCGATCATGCCTCTTATTCTATCCTGCGACATATGTTTCCCTTGGCAGATATACCGGTCTTCGAAATGAGCCTGGACTATGCTATTAACGACGGGCATTCCAGACCGATTCAGTATCATTACGATCTTGGTAAGAAACTTTCTCTCCTTCGGGATATGGGCGTCCTTGTCATAGGCAGCGGGAATATGGTTCATAATCTTAATCTTGTTAACTTTTCCGATATGGACGCGCCGCCATCTGAATGGGCAGTAAAGGCAGATGAATGGATGCGATCTAAAATCGTTTCTGGAACGCATGAAGATCTCATCGATTTCCCTTCAAACGGGGGAGATCTGGCCATCCGGGCTGCCCCAACACTCGATCATTATCTCCCGATGATCTATACCCTTGCGTTTCAGGAAAAAGGAGAGCCCATACGGTTTACCTATGAAGGGTTCCAGAATGGGTCCCTATCGATGAGATGTTTTAAGATAGGGTAAGAAAGAATGGCCGTAGGGGTTTAAAACCCAATCATATACCCATATCGTGAATATACTTCTTTTACCAGATCGCCAACCTTCGGGTTCCCCCAGTCATGCATCCATTCCGAGACAAGTGATTCGACCGTAATAGGGATCACACCCGCCTGAAGCATTCTTTTGATCCCGAACTTGTGGGCATCGGAGGTAGAGTCGCCGGCAGCGTCCATTAATCCATACACTTCGTATCCTTCTTTTAACGCGTGGAGAGCGGTATAGGCAAAACACATGCTTGTCCACAGGCCAGAGATTACCATTTTCTTCCTTTTGGCATTCTCTGCTGCATTCCAGGTCTTCTCATCATCAAAAGCATCAAACCCAAGAACCTTGCGGGAGTATACTTCCTGTCCCGGGAATAATCTGGTAATTTCCGGCATAAACTCCCCGTTACTTGAGGGATTGATAGATGACAGCACTACCGGGATCGAGAGAATACTTGCCGCTTTTGCCGCACAGTACGCGGCATTCCGGATAATGGTCTTATCCCCTGATGCTACACCTTTGAACATCGTAGACTGATAATCGACGAGTATAAGTATGCTGTTCTTATCGGTCAGCAGCTCCAGACAACCTTTTGGTACATTTGTCATAATTTTGCTCCTTCGTAGGACAAGAATGTGCATTCGCTTATAATTATATTAAACATTGGGATGTTGCATAATCCGCTAAAGACTCATCTGGCAGGAACTCCAACCATAGAAATGAAGTACTTCATGGACAGCTTTCGACCTGACCGGATAATCCGTTCCCGCCGCCGGACCATTTCGCTTGAGATCACTCCCGATGCAACACTCGTCGTTCGTGCCCCGTTACGGGTTACGGACAAATGGATACTGATGATTATAGAAGAGAAACGTGGTTGGATCGAAAAGAAGATTGCCGAAACAAAAAACCGGCCGGCATCCGGTGAAAGACACTTTGTCCGCGGCGAAGAGTTCCTGTTCCTCGGGAGATTGTACCCTCTTGAAGTTCTGGAGGGAAGTAATGCCGGGATCTCCCTTGGCGATCGGCTCTATATAGGTGAAGGACGACTGCCGGAGTGTCGTGAGCTCCTTAAGCAGTGGTATGCAGAAAAAGCGGCTGAAATCCTTCCAGCCCGGGTCGCCGGGATCGCAGCAATTCTCGATTATGTTCCAAAAAAAATACGGATCTCGGATACACGAAGGCGTTGGGCTTCGTGCAGTTCGACCGGAACGCTATCATTCTGCTGGCGTCTTATCCTTGCCCCTCCGGAAGTTATTGATTACGTCGTTATTCACGAACTTGTTCATTTGCGCCAGCCTGATCACTCTGATCGTTTCTGGGCAAAAGTCGAAAAGGCGATGCCGGAGTATCAACATCACCGTCGCTGGTTACGTGAGAACGAACGGATGCTTGCAATTTGACCCGGCAGGAATGCCTGAAACATAAGACAGCCGGTTTTTGCTATTTTCTCATATCTGCTGTACATCATCTCAATATACTTTTTAGTGCAATGATAATTCAAGGAAGTACCTGATGGCGCGTGTTCTTGTCTCACCACTGAACTGGGGTCTTGGCCATGCCACGCGCGATATTCCGGTGATCCGGACCCTGCGCGATCACGGTCATGAAGTTACAATCGCAGCATGTGGTAATGCCCTTTCTGTGCTTAGACAGGAATTCCCGGATGCTCCCTATATCGACTATCCTGACTATTCAGTTGCTTTTAGTTTTGGTCGGTTTTTTGTTCCCCGGTTCTGTGCGTCCCTGCCTTTCATGCTCAAAGCGGTCGCACGCGAGCATGCGACACTGGAATCTATCCTGTCAAAAGACCGGTACGATCTTGTTATTAGTGACAACAGGCTTGGTGTTTATTCTTCCCAGGTCCCATCAATTTTTATCTCCCACCAACTCCATTACCACCTGCCACTTCTGTACTGGCCTGCTGAGCTGCTCGCTATTCCGGCCAATATGTTTCTCCATGAGCGATACAACCGCATCATCGTACCTGACAATCCCCCCGGGGAGGTTTCCCTTGCAGGAAAACTTTCGTTGCCGCAGACTGACGTCGCAAGGGATCGTGTTTTCTTCTCAGGAATTCTCTCTGGTACCCATCAGATTGCATGCGCCAAGGATCTGGATTATCTTGTTATTATTTCCGGGCCCGAACCTCAAAGGACGATACTCGAAAAGATTATCCTTTCAAAGATCGGCGAACTTGATGGTTCAGGAGTTGTACTACTGGGGAGTCCACAAGGACAAAAAGCGGCAGTCCGGCGAGGGGAATGGACCTGTATCCCTTATGTTCCTACCGAAGTAAAAACCGAACTTATGAACCGGGCACGGTGTGTAATATGCAGATCGGGTTATACGACGCTCATGGAACTTGCCGAACTGGGAAAAAACCGTGCTCTCCTGATTCCGACACCTGGACAAACTGAGCAGGAATATCTTTCGTGGTATTATCGCGAGAAAAGGTGGTATTATTCGGAAAATCAGAAACACCTGGATCTTGCAGACGATGTTGCAAAGACAGCGGATTTCCCGGGTTTTCCGGCAATGTCTAGGACGGCGGATAACACAAAAAGGCTCTATAATGAGCTGCTGGCAGGGTATCTCGAATGAGCACATTTATGGATGATCTGATTATTCCCGGGGCAATTGGTCTTGTTGTGCTCTATACCGGTATTGCTCTGATCGTGTACGCCATTCTCCTGATATTTTATCTGATGTTTGAGGCGGCGATAAACGACAACTATATCGTACTGTGTGAGTTTGCTGTCGGCATTGCCAGTGCTATTCTTGCATATGTACTCATTGGGCTGTGGCTTCGCCGGAATGGTACTATATAAACAGTCCCGGCAGTCAGCATCAAAGAATCCCTAAAAAAATGTTTTTCCCGGTGATTCATCCGGATAGTATTAACCTATGCGGTTTTTGCCAGATTTACCCGCTCTAATGCGAGTGCTGCCTGGTTTGCAAATGCAGTAAGTATCCGGGACTGCTCATAGGTGATAACACCGGTGGGATCAATTGGTTGTACTGCTAATATCCCAAGAACACCCCGGGTACTCCGGAGCGGGATATACCTGAGTTTTGATCCATGCAGGGTATCAGTATCGTATCCTGCAATGGATCCATGCTGGAAAGCCCATGTTGCAACGGCAATGTCATCTACATCCATGACAAGCCCCGGGGTCTTTGCCTGCACGACAAGCAGACCATTTTCCGGAATGAAAAAGACGCTTTCCCACTGGAAAATTTCCCGTATATGCTGGCCGACAGCTCTCATAATTGCAGCAGCATCCATCGCTATTGCAAGATCCTGTGAGAGTGCATAAAGGGTGCTTGTTTCTTTCTCACGAACCTGAGCTGCATCGCCATGTTTCTTGGCACGGGTGACAAGCATACTGATGACCGTTCCAACAATAATCATGCCAAGGAAAGTGACAAGATACTGGGTATCAGAAAGCCGGAACGTCAGATAGGGTGGTACAAAGAAGAAGTCAAAGGCAATCACACCGACGATTGAGGTAAAGATTGCAGCCTTGAGACTGCGCTTGAATGCGATAACGACAACCGCAAGCAGGTAAAACATCAGCTGGTTGACCGGGGAAATGAGGGGGTGGAACAACCAGCCGAAGATGGTAACCGCCACGACAAGAGTCAGGCTGTCTACATAATCCCGCGGCGGTGTTGCTGGAAACAGGGGTTCGGTTGCCACCGGTTTTTCCGGAAGATCCTTACCGCTGCTGATAACATAAACATCGATAGGTCCGCTGTTGTGAATCAGCTGGTCAACAACCGATCCAAAGACAAATTCCTGCCATCGGGGACGCAGAGTCTTACCTATAATGATCCGGGTTACATTGTGCTGACGTGCGTACTCTAGGATCGTGTTGGCGACGTTGAGTCCGAACAGGGTTGTCGTGATTGCCCCCATTTTCTCCGCAAGCTGAAGCGAACGATCGACTTGTTCTTTTGCTTCCCGCGAGAGCCGGTGATGCGTTGGCGTTTCGATATAGATAGCGCACCAGCGTGCATTAATGCGGTCGGCCTGCCTGCGGGCGGTGCGGATAAGCCTTTCAGCAAGCGGGCCGGGGCCAATGCAGACGAGCAGGAATTCGCCGACCGGCCAGGGACCAGGAATTGAACGCGTCTGCATGTAAGCAAGCATCTGGTTATCGACACGTTCTGCTGCCCGGCGCAGCGCAAGTTCACGAAGTGCATAGAGATTACCCTCATTAAAGAACTGCTCGATCGCCCTGGCCGCCATATCAGGAACATAGACCTTTCCTTCGCGGAGGCGCTGGAGTAGTTCAGGAGGCGCCAGATCTACGACTTCGATCTCGGATGCCTCATCAATTACCCTGTCAGGGATTTTCTCTTTTATGATGACTCCGGTAATCCGGGCCACCACATCATTAAGGCTTTCGATGTGCTGTACGTTAAGCGTGGTATAGACGTCGATACCTGCTGCAAGAAGTTCTTCTACGTCCTGGTACCGTTTAAGATGTCGGGATCCAGGCACATTTGTATGAGCAAGTTCATCTACAAGCACCAGAGAAGGATGTGCAGTAAGGATGGCGTCCAGGTCCATTTCGGTAAGTTTAACGCCATGGTATTCAGTAGTGCGGACGGGGATGACCGTGAGTCCTTCCATGAGCTGCTCAGTCTCTTTTCTGCCATGATGTTCGATGTATCCTATCCTGACATCAATACCCTCATCTTTTTTAAGATGCGCAGACTTGAGCATCTCATATGTCTTTCCGACCCCTGCAATATATCCTAAAAAAATCTTAAGTTTGCCCTTCGTATTTTGTAGTTCTTCTTTCTGAACGCAGGCAAGCAAAGTGTCGGGATCCGGGCGTTGATCATGACGGCAGTCAAGTGGATTTGTCACAGACTTGTCACACTCCCAAGAATACAAGCAGTATATCAATAATCTTTATGCCGATAAACGGTGCTATGATTCCTCCAACCCCGAAAATCAGGATGTTGTTACGTAACGCTTCTTCTGCAGACATCGCACGGTATTTTACTCCTCTCAGGGCAAGCGGTATAAGGAGGACGATAATAATTGCATTGAAAATGACTGCCGAAAGAATCCCGTTGTGAAGCCCCAGAATATTGAGTGCGGAAAGCGACGGATACGTACTGGCAAAGGCAACCGGTATAATAGCGAAATACTTGGCAATGTCGTTTGCAATGGAGAACGTCGTCAGGGCTCCTCTTGTCATGAGCAGCTGTTTTCCGATTTCCACGATCTCGATAAGTTTGGTCGGGTTAGAATCGAGATCGATCATATTGGCTGCTTCGCGTGCCGGCTGCGTACCGGTATTCATGGCAACGGCGACATCTGCCTGGGCAAGTGCCGGGGCATCGTTTGTCCCGTCACCGGTCATCGCTACCATCCGACCGCCAGCCTGGTATTCCCGGATCAATTTTAACTTACTCTCAGGCGTGGCCTCAGCGAGGAAATCATCGACACCCGCTTCAGCCGCAATCGTCGCCGCAGTAAGCCGGTTGTCGCCGGTAATCATGACCGTCTTGATGCCCATCTTCCTGAGCTGGACAAAGCGTTCCTTTATCCCGCCTTTTACGATATCTTTTAAGTGAATAACACCGAGCGCCTTTCCATTCTGTGCTACAACGAGTGGTGTTCCGCCAGCCCGGGAGATAGTATCTACAGCTTCCCTGAGTTGATCGGAAACGACATTTCCGCTGGCTTGAATGTACTTATATAAGGCATCAGCAGCGCCTTTCCGTATATGGAGATCGCCTTGGTCGACCCCACTCATCCTTGTCTGGCTTGAGAATGGGACAAACTGCATTCCGGCTTCATCACCAGATGCACCGACCGTTCTTCCGCGGAGGCCGTACTTCTCTTTAGCCAGAACTACGATACTTCGGCCTTCGGGGGTTTCATCGGCAAGAGACGCCAGCTGAGCGACACCCGCAAGGTCTTCTATTGTGGTCCCGTCCACCGGGATAAATTCGACTGCCTGCCGGTTCCCGAGCGTGATCGTACCGGTCTTATCGAGGAGGAGAACATCCACATCACCGGCAGCCTCGATAGCACGGCCCGAAGTCGTAATTACATTCCTCTGGATCAGTCGATCCATTCCTGCAATACCGATAGCGGAAAGGAGCCCGCCAATTGTTGTCGGTGCAAGACAGACAAAGAGCGCAACCAGCACCGTTATGGATATCGTCGTTCCAGCTCCTACCGCCTGAACGCTGTATCCGGAAAATGCATAAAGGGACGCTGCCACGACAATGAATACGGTAGTCAGGCCGAGCAGCAGGATATTGAGCGCGATCTCATTTGGCGTTTTCTGGCGCTTTGCCCCCTCGATCAGGCTAATCATGTGATCGAGGAACCCTTCACCGGGGTTTGCACTTACCTTGACAATCAACCAGTCGGAGAGAAGGGCGGTCCCACCTGTAACGGCACTGCGATCCCCGCCGGCTTCCCGAATAACCGGGGCACTTTCACCGGTAATTGCACTCTCGTTAATCGATGCGATACCTTCGAGAATCTCACCGTCAACCGGGATGAGGTCTCCGGCCCTGACATAGAACAGTTCGGATTTTTGCAGGATAGAAGACGAGACTATTTCGAAATCTGATTCCTGCGGTTCGCTCCCTTTGATTATTTTGTATTTTGGTTTGAGTCTTTTTGCGGTCGTGTCTTGCCGCATCTTACGAAGAGATTCAGCTTGCGCTTTACCCCGGCCTTCAGCAAGTGCTTCTGCAAAGTTAGCAAAAAGCACCGTGAACCAGAGCCATGCAGAGATAGCGCCGATAAAACCAGCTGGTGCCTCTCCTGGGCCGATGAGTGCCTGAAAATAAAGTATTGTTGTGATGGCACTACCGACTTCCACGGTAAACATTACCGGGTTATTAATGAGCGTCCGCGGATCGAGTTTGAGAAATGCATCCACGACTGCACGCTGGTAAAGACCAGGGATTGCCGTAGCATTACGCGGCTTTTTAGTGTCAGACATGGATCAGCCCTCCCGCGACCATACCCATATATTCTGCGATCGGGCCAAGTGAAAGTGCCGGCAGGAAACTGAGCGCTCCGATGATAATAATGACAAACACCAGCCACAAAATGAACAGTGGCCGGTGATCCGACAGCGTTCCTTCACTTGGGGGAACAATCTTTTTTGTGACAAGTGATCCAGCGAGTGCGAGTGTCAGGATAATGACTAAATAGCGCCCGATAAACATCGCAATTGCTGTTGTAATGTTGTAGAACAGGGAATCTGCATTCAGACCGGCAAAAGCACTACCGTTATTCTGGGATGCTGAGGTATATGCGTATAGAATCTCAGTAAATCCATGCGGTCCTGGGTTGAAGACGCCGGCCTGGCCGGCGCTCGTGAGGACGGCAAGAGATGTAAAGCCGAGGATCATGATGATGGGGATGAGGATAATAATGGTGGCCATCTTCATTTCCCGTTGCTCAATCTTCTTGCCATAGAGCTCCGGTGTCCGCCCGACCATAAGGCCGGCAATAAACATTGCAATAATAACAAAGATGAGCATTCCGTATAAGCCGGATCCGACACCACCAAACACAACTTCGCCAAGATGTATGTCAAAAAGGACAATCCCGCCGGCTATGGGCATAAACGAATCATGCATAGAGTTGACGGCACCGCAGGAGGTACTTGTGGTTATAACCGCAAAAAGGGCCGAAGGAACAATGCCGAATCTTACTTCTTTTCCTTCCATGTTCCCTCCTGACTGGAGATGTGAGGGAGCCTGATCGACCCCGAGCGGAGTGAGTATCGGGTTTCCACTCTGTTCTGACCAGATGGCAAGGCCGGTCAGTGGCAGGAAAATAAGTGACATCGCGATAAGGAGAGCAACACCTTTGCGCCTTGAACCAATCATTGTCCCAAACGTGATACAGAGCGCAGCCGGGATAATGATCATAGCAAGCATTTCAATAAAATTAGAGAACGGTGTCGGATTTTCGAAAGGATGCGCCGAGTTGGCATTGTAATATCCACCACCATTTGTGCCGAGCATCTTGATAGCGATCTGCGAGGCGACCGGCCCGAGCGGGATAGTCTGAGTGGTTACAAGATTGCCGGAAGAATCGTTCATTGGGTTAAGCAGGGGAACCGTGACCGGTCCGCTAAATGTCTGGGGGGTTCCTTGTGAAACGAGCACGAGGGATATTACCAGTGCAAGGGGAATTAGAAGAATGACGGCTCGTACCAATAGCACCCAGAAATTTCCTATCGTTGTAGCCGATCGTCTCATAAATGCATAGATTAGCGCGATAAGAACGGCTACTCCGACTGCAGCCGAGATAAAATTCTGGACTACAAGACCTACCATCTGGGTAAAATAACTGACTGTTACTTCCGGCACATATGCCTGCCAGTTGGTGTTAGTCGCAAAACTGATCGCGGTATTCAAAGAAAGATCCCATGGTACAGCCCCAAGCCCTGCCGGGTTAAGCGGAAGGAACTGCTGAACGAGCTGTATGACAAAAACAACGCCAATGCAGGGGATGGCAAAGACCATGACGGCTACAGCAAATTCCTTCCAGTCCATCTCCTCCCCAACGGAGACACCGCAGATTGTTAGGACTTTTTGTTCGAAAAAGTCTATGACCGGAGAGAGGAAATTCGGCTTACCGGTAAAAATTTTAGCCATCCACGATCCGAGAGGAACGGTGATAAGTGCGACTATGAAAATAAAGAGGAGCACCTCGATCCAGTCCTGTATCTCCATACCAAAGAGTAAATCCGGGCCACGATTTGCTGGGATAGATGTTGAACCTGACAGTTGTTTTGCAGAGATAGCATGGGTACTGAGATCGTCAAGTGCAAGGTTCAGCGAGAGAACGTTTACCCGTGACTGACCGAATATCCCGAATTGGCGGGGTTCTATCTGTGCATTAACAAGTGCAGTGACATCGGCCTGTGAGAGGTTGCGTTCACGGGCAACACGGGGTACCTGGTAGTACGCGGCTGCGACTGATATATCGGGATCAAGGCCGCTGCCCGAAGTGGTGACGAGATCCACGGGGATTTCGTTGGTATTATTGGGATCTATTGCGTGGAGAGCTTCGACCCGGGCCTGTACCTGCTGTTCAAGCACTGGGTTATTGGGGCCTAGATTAGATCCGGTTGAAGAACCTGCATTGTCGGGTACCGGCGAAGTTGCCGAAGGGCGCCCCCAGAAATATTGGGGGGACGAGAAAGGTTGGCCTATCTGTGACGAGCCGACAACATTGCCGTTGTGTACGAGAAGATCCCCGTTTGCCTGGACCGGAAAAGCCACCTGTGCGATACCGGTGACTACAAGCGGATAAAGAACGCCTACCACGAGGGTAAGCAGGAAAAAAATCAGAACCGCAGGTTTTATCTGTTTTTTGATCATTGCCCCGATTGAATCGGTAGTCATGGAACGATTACCTCACCTATGTCTCATCAGACCGGATTTTCATGCCGGCAGGTTCGCTTGTAGCTGTTTTGCTGCTTGGTATAAATATGCCCTTGTTCTTGGGTCACTGCTAACGCCGCCTAACAGGATTTCTTGGGGGGCAGTCCTTTTGATAAACCGAAACAAGCAGACAGATATTATACGGATACGCTGCCGAAGTATTTACTCTGTTGATTTCAGGCAAGCGATAAACATTGTTTGCATATTCTTGCAGATGAGCCGACAGTAAAGTCCTGTATGTTTTGGTTCAGGTGCAGTGACAGACCGAGCAGAGCTCCGGTATCTCTCCTGAGTGGCCTTCCCATTCTTTTTTACCTTGACAAAGAACACAGGCAAAGTCCCCAATATCAGCGCTGTCGACTACGCGGTGTGTTACGGTGATACAGGGAATCTGCAACTTTTTGACAAATTCACGGACAAGATCTTTTACGACTTTTGTACTGTCAGCGTCGAGCCCGGTAAACGGTTCGTCGAGCATCAAAAGAGCGGGTTCGATTGCAAGAGCACGGGCAAGTGCAACCCGTTGTTTCTGTCCTCCGGAAAGATTCCCTGCTTTTACCCCGATTAAATCTGCGATATGCATGTGCTCTGTCCAGTACGCAACGCGTTCCGCTATGACCTGACGCGGGAGGTGCCTGGCGCGAAGACCGAACGCGATGTTATCGCGTACAGACATGTGGGGGAATACAGCTGAGTTCTGGAGCACGTACCCGATCCGGCGATCTTCTGCCGGGATATCAATATTATCCGTGCTTTTGAACAGGCATTCGTTGTTGAGGGTGATTGAAGCAGTATCCGGTATGAGGAGGCCGGCGATAATGTTAAGGGTCGTGGATTTCCCAGAACCGTTTACACCCATCAGGACCGTGACCTCACCGGCCTTTACACTCAGCTCCAGGTCAAGCGTGTAGTCACGCAATTTTTTTACTATGACTGCTTCAAGCATGTTTTGCCTCCTGTCTCTGGATTAGCCGCACAGCAATCATGATTCCAAAAGAGATAATCACAAGCAGGATTGAGATTGTCAGCCCCACATTGATATTGGTACCCTCCATGCCAACATAGACTGCAAGGGGCATTGTCTGCGTCACTCCGGGAAGATTACCGGCAAACATGATAGTCGCCCCAAATTCGCCAAGTGCACGTCCAAAGGTCATGACTGCACCGGAAATCAGGCCACCGGCTGTCATAGGAACGGTGACCCTGGTGAGGATCCGGAGTGACGAAGCACCAAGAGTCCTGGCGGTCTGCTCGTATGCCGGGTCAAGCTGTTCAAAAAGCGATTTTGCCTGACGCAGATAGAACGGTGATGCCACAAAAATCTGTGCCATGATCACCGCAAGTGTTGTGAATGCGATCGTGATTCCGTACATGTTGAGGTACATGCCGAGTATTCCGACCCTGCCCCAGAGTACGAGGAGGGCGACACCCGCTACCGCTGGGGGAAGGACAAGTGGAAGATCGATGAGGGTATCAACAATCATTTTTCCCGGGTATGAATACCGTGAGTGAAAATAGGCAAACGGCGTCCCGACAAGAACGACTATGGTGAGGGTAATGCATGTGGTAAACAAGCTTAGCCAGAGTGCGCTTACGACATCTGGATTGTTGAGTGTCGCAAAGAACAGACCCGGCGTCATCCGGAGAAAAAGTGCAACAATAGGCAGGGCAAGATACAACGTAACTGCAGCGATTAGTATCCCTGCTGCAAGGTATGTAACCTTCTGGCGGTAGTTTCTTAACCGGAAACGATCAGGGATCATAAGGTTTTACGCTACCGGCGGATTTGCCGGCCGGCCCGGCTCACTGAATAAAAAGGTGAGATATTTTTTCTTTACGGGGCTGAGAAACCGTACTGCGCCAGTATCTGCTGGCCAGCAGATGAGAGCATAAACTGCTCGAATTCGGCGGCCGCTGCCTGGTTTTTGCTTCCCTTAAGAACAGCTATCGTGTAGGTCTGGAGATAGTTGTCTTTCTGGGGTATAGTGAGCGTCGTGTAGGTGCCGCTTGGTGCTGCAGTTGCGGTGGACTGGTATACGAATCCTGCATCGACTTCGCCGAGAGCGACCTTGGCAGCAACTGCGGGTTCGGAAGTTTCGTAGGTCACGACATTACTCATCGTGGCATTTGCCCAGCTCTGGCTCAAAGTATCGTTTGCGAGATTGGCAATAACCGCCAGTGATGCAGTGCCGGCAGGAACGGCTTTTTGTTCCATTGCAATCTTTACACCGGGTTTTGCAAGATCGGCAAGAGACTGGATATTTGCGGTGTTAGCGGGTGGAAGAATGACGATGATGTAGTTAGTTGCCAGAGGTTGTACAGAGCCAGCGACAAAGTAGCCTTCGTTATTAAGAGTGTTTGTATAACTGTTGCTTGCAGAGATGAAGTTATCAGCATATGCTCCATTCTCGATCTGGGTCTTGAGTGCCTGGGTACCATCGAGATCGAAAGACACCGTTGTGCTCGGGTAGGCTTTGTTAAAGGAAGATCCTATGGTGTTTGAGGCTCCGGTCAGTGAGGCTGCCGTATAGACTACGATGTTATTCTCTGATGGAGTGAATGACGGTTTAGGAGTCGCAGTCGTTGCGACCGTTGTCGGGGCAGCGGTGGTTGCTACTACTACCGGTGTGGGTGCCGGTGTTACCGGTGCAGCAGTTGGTGTAGCAGTTGCCAGGGAAGTAGTTGTGCTTTGCGTGCAACCGGCAAAGAGTGCCGATACGAATAGGAGGCAGCAGATCATACCGATGAGCGCCAGTTTTGTGGGGGTAAATGTCTCTTTCATAAATCACAATCCTGAAAATTAATTCTTCAGATATTCTTTCTTAGGAAAGTAGTTAAAAATTTTGTTTATTTTATCGAAAGGGTAACTGGAAAATGTTACCTTTTCCGATCTGATCGATATATAAATGATCAATTATCCGGAAGAGATGAGAGTTCTCCGGTTCATAAAGAATCGGTGGTGGCCCGGCCGGATAAACGGGGCAAAAATGTGCCTCTTGCTCTAATTATCACCTCACAAAGTTCCCGCTGTACTCTTCACATGTGATCATGCAAAGTACAGACTACCCTACCAAACGGGCCTGTCTTTTTTGGTTTCCGCGTCCGGTATGAGATTATAGCGACCGTAGATTAAAAAATAGTTCCTGCCTGAATAACGGAAATCTCTGAAAACCTGCGTTTTCTCTTTATGTTAAAGGGTTCGTACAGGCTGGACTATGATTGGGTTAAATTAGTGGTTAATCATTTTTCTTTTATATTCTTTTTAAAACAACTGATATCCCAACACATATATGTGCCTGTCATCAGATCATTTCCCTGTATAATCATCGGTTATGCACTCATATGCTGAATTACGGGATGTAATCCTGACAAAAATACCGGTGATCTGCTTGATCTTTTACCCTCATGCTCACTAAATAATACGGAAATCCTTGTCATGATCACCCGCCACCATTTGGCCCTCGCCCTGATATGCGCCCTCATAGTATTCAGCCCTCTTATTTTTTCGAACCCTCTTATAGTCGCCATTATCGGTGCCGGTACTTGTCTGGGTGCAATCCTTCCCGATATCCATATGTCCCGGCCAAAACACTTCTCTTTGCGGACTTTAGCATGGGGTGTTGTACAGATCCCAAAAATACTCTGCGCATTGGCTCTGGGCAGGATATATGCACGATGGGGAGATCCGATCTCGGATCCTAGTGATAAGCGCCTTACTCACTCCCTTCCCGGTGTTCTTTTTATTGCCACGTGTGCCAGCGTTTTTCTTTATATTCCTGCACTGCTTGCAAACAGTGCCTACGCCGGATATATAGGGCTCTTCCTTGGCGGCATCTTTCTTGGCATGGGACTTCATCTGGCAGAAGATCTTTGTACGCGAAAAGGTATTTTTCCCTTTTTCCCGTTCAGTGTGATGAAAGTTGCCGGTTCCATCCGCCCCTGCGACCAAAAGGATTCCCGCATTACCCGGTACCACATTCAGGGGTGCGTCGTTCTCGGTATCCTTATCCTGGTTGAAAATTCAGGATTGATTCCACCAGATCTGGTTTTCCTGATAAGTATCACTGGCCTTGCAGCCTGTCTGGGTATCATGATTTATTCTTCTGACGTTACGATAAATCAGGATCCTGCTCCTGCGAGCAGACCAGCAACATATCAGACGTCGCAGAGTGACGGCAATCTGGAATGAAATGCCTACAACTCTACAAAAAGGATCAAAAAGTAAAATACGGAATGATTACCTTTCAGTAAATATTTTGGTGGACCGGCCATTTATTCCGGGGGCCGGTATCCTTTTGCATGGGCAAGCATCACGAGCTCTGCCAGCTGCGCTTCCTGTCGATGGGTAAGTACCCGTCCTTTCTGGATCAACCGGCCGAGTTTGACGATCCTGATACGATCCTCGTGGCTCAGTGAATTTGCATTGTGCGCCCATTTTACCAGATCAAACCACTGTTGCCGGCTGAATGTCGGCATAACGCTCTCATTCACGGGAACGTCCGCAGCGCCATCTTCAGTGTTTTCGATATCGTCGGCACAAATATCATCCCCATCATCCTCAAGGTCGTCAGTAAGATTGTCATTTTCACTATGCATGATGGGTTCAATCTCCTGGGGATCGGTTACCGGCGTTCCGGAGATATCGTCCTCTTCCTCCTGTGGTCTTGTCGTCGGGATCGCGTCAGGAAGTTCATCGAGCTTAATCTCACGAGGATCTTCGAAAAGGTCTTCAACGCTTTTGATCCTGAGATGGGGGTTTTCTGGTTCATCGCTTGTATCTGGCGTTATTGGATCTGCTTGTGTCGGCTGAACCGGAACCGGGCGGTCGATCTCTTTTCTGGCAGGAGCGTGCGGCCCACCAAATATCATGACGGGAAGATCCGGTTTTTTGGCTATGAGTGCGTGATCTCCTATAGGGACCTCTTCAATTGCTGTGGATGGGATCTGTGGCTTTTTCCTGAGTGCGACCAGAGCATCTTTTGCTTCGGCATATGCCTCTTCTGCCGCATGTCGCTCCTCTTTTTCTGCATGGAGTGCTGCGGTAGCCTTTTCGATCTCTGCCGTGAGCACCTGCACTGCAGCCTCTTTATCGGCCTGTTCCCGTTCAGCAGCACGGAGTTGTTCTTCCAGTGAGCGCTGCCGTTCAAGCGCAGTTTTGAGATCTGCTTCGAGCGTAGTAATACGCTCATTGCCTGGGCTCTCTTCTTTGAAGGCCTCTTCGGTTACGGCACGTAATTGCCGTTCTTCCGCCTCTTTTTCCCGAGTCAGTTCTGCAAGGTCATCTTCAGCTTTCGACCGTGCATCCCTTTCAGCATCCAGCGTGACGGTCAGATCCTGAATTTTAGTGAGGAGTTCGCGTTCCCGCGTTGCGGCCTGCTCCCCGGACACTCTTTCTACAACCCTTTCATGGGCAATTGCGAGGAGTTTCTGGTCAGCCGCCTCTTTCTTAGCCGTAATGCGGGCCAGATCGTCTTCTGCCTTTGACCGTGCATCCCTTTCAGCATCAAGGGTATCGGTAAGGCCTTCTATCTTAGCGAGAAGCTCGCGTTCCCTGAGTGCAGCCTGCTCCCCGGTCTCTTTATCAGCAATCCTCTCCTGGTCAATTGCAGACAGTTTCTGATGGGCGGCATCTTTCTCTGCGGCAATACGTGCGAGAGTATCTTCTGCCTTTAATCGAGCCTCCTTTTCAGCATCGAGGGTATCGGTAAGCCCCTGAATCTTAGCGAGGAGTTCATGTTCCTGCGCTGCTGCCCGATCCCCGAATGTTTTCAGATCGTGTTCGACCATTTCCTTTGCCCGGGTCACTGCTGAGAGATTATCATCAGCTTCACGGTGAAGACGCTGCTCGGTGTCTAGCTCTTCTTTTACCTGTTCCATCTCATTTGCCGTAGAGCGGGAAAGCTTGTCAGCTTCGGAACCGGCAAGAAGGGCAGCAGCCAGATCTTCTTTGAGGTTCTCGTGGGTTTCCTGTGCAATATCACGTTCTTGTCTGGCCGTAAGGAGATCTGCTTGGGCGCTTTCGATCCCGGCACGGAGTGAGGCCACATCGTTTTTAAGGGCCTGTATTTCCTCATCCTTTGCTTTTGCCATCTCTGCAGCGTTTGTTTCAGTAGCGAGACGCCGGTTACGCTCATCCTCACCGGCAGCGAGTGCTACACGCATTGCTTCCTTCGCAGACTGCAATCCCTGGTCAGCCTGTTCCTGCGCTGCTGTGATACGGGCAATATCTGCTTCCAGCGAGGAAGTTTTCTGGCGTTCGGCGCAGTACGATTCAGTCAGTGCATCGTATTTTTGCTGGAGTGTATTATAATGCACTGCAATAGTGCTTTTTTCAGCGGCATACACGGCTTCTTTTTTAGCTTGTTCCTGGACAAATTCGCTGTATTTTTGTTCAGCGGCAGATTTTTGCTCTTTTTCTAAGGCAAGCTCATCAGCAAGTCTCAGGCATTCCCGTGACTGTTGTTGTGCCTTTTCCGTGATATCCTCTACCATGTGCCGGAGATCCTGTTCTGATCTCGCCTTTTCCTGGAGGATGGATTTAACCTCCATCTCGGCGGCTTCTGCCCGGTTTTTCTCACTGGCAAGATCACTTTTTAGCTGCCCGATCTCCATGGTTCGGGCGCTCAGTGCCTTCTGTGCATCTTCATGATTGAGGGAGAATTCGGCGACCTGCACCTCGAGCTTTGAACGCTGGCTTGCAAGGACTGCAAGTTCTTTTTTTGCCTCGTCCAGATCCTTTTTTGTCTGCCCGAGATCACGATTCAGGGACTCGGCATCGCCACGAAGTGCATGTTCAAGTTCATCCTTCTCGTTCCCCAGTGTCCGGACCGTGTCTTCTGCCTCTGCAAGGCGTGCGCGGGTCGATTCGATTTCCTGAGAAAGCCGGGTGACATCGTCCCGGTGTGCGGTGATGACCTTCTCACGCTCTTCCATGGTGCTACGAAGGGCAGATTCCTCTTTTTTCTGTTCGCCGAGTGCTTTTGCGGCAGCTTCCAGTTCGCGGGTCTTCCCGTTCAACAACATCTGGAGCCGGGCAGTTTCGGTAACAAGTTCGTTTGTTCGGTCTGAGACCCGGCGTTCAAATGTGACTTTGAGCCCGTCCAGTGCATTCTGGACCTGTGCAAGCTCCCCGGCCCGGTCTACAGCAATCTCAAACGAAGAAAGCAGGAACTCCAGGAGTTTCCTGCGATCTGCCATGATCACATAGTCGCGGTCTTCGTGCCGGATCTTGAACTGGGTCCGGATCTTTTCAGGATCTGGTTTTTCAACCGGGGACGAAAGCATCGTCTCGATCAACGAAAGGAGATACTGGGGATCGTACGGCCGTGCGAGGAAATTGTCCGCATTGCTGTCAAGAACAACCAGAAGATCACCAAGGCTTGAGACCCCGGTCACAAGCAGTATGGGGATCCTCCAGAGATCGTAGTCAGCTTTAATCTCGCGACAAACGTCATATCCCTCTTTATCCGGGCCAGTGGCGTCGCATATAAGTAGGTTAGGTTTTCCCGTACGAAGGGTCGCTACCAGATCCGCGCTGTCAGAAAAAAGGGTGACCCGGTATCCCTGCGGTGCAAGCTGTCCGCAGAGTTCCTGGGAATCCCGGTCATCTTTGCAGAGTATGAAGACATCAATGGCGCTCTCGCCCTCAGGGATGTCCGCATCTGTACCTGATGGTTCAGAATTCATCACCATTGCTCTCTAACAAGTTAAAAGGCTTTATATTATATCTATGTTTATATCGCCTGCGGTTCTACTCATGCTCTGCTACCAGCAGTTTTTCCTTTGATAAAGGTATTACAACCCGCTTTTCAGGTTTATCCAATAGTCGATAAGTGCCCGGGAGATACTCATCTGTTGAGGAAGCATTGGCAGATTGTCCCGCTTAAACCAGCCCGCAGATACAATTTCATTGTTGTCGATAACAATCTCCCCGGAGGCATAATCGGCAACAAACCCGATCATGAGAGAATCCGGGAACGGCCAGGGTTCACTGGCAAAATAGCGGATATTTTTTACAGAAATGCCTACCTCTTCCTTGACCTCACGTCTGACGGCATCCTCCAGCGTTTCTCCTGGTTCTGCAAACCCTGCAATCACACTCCGCATCCCTTCCGGGAACCGGGGGGACCGGGCAAGCAGGATTTCGTCACCCCGCATAATAAGTACAATAATGGCCGGGGATATGCGGGAATAACTTACCAGTCCGCAGGCAGGACATCTTTTTGACCTTTCGGAAAGGACAGACTCAGTTTCGTGCCCGCACCGGCCACAGAAACGGCTCGTTTCTGCTGATCCTATCATCCGGGCTGCAAAGGATGCATTTGCGAGATCCTCATCCAGTATTCTTCCGTACAACTCACGCACTCCGTTCAAAGTCCACCCTTCCGGAAGCGAGGTGTCATCAGGCAGTCCTGCAGCATAACAGGGGACTTCGCCCCGGTGACCGAGATATTCAATCAGGCACAAAGAGCGGATGTCCGGCCGGGGTCCGGCCTGCAAATAAATCTGCGGGTTATCACCGTCTTTGATTGCTACGCGCTGGTGGGAAACAAGGATCCAGAGTGCCTGTGCCGGGACTTCATGAGTTATGGGAAACCGGGGGGCAAGTGCAGTAACGGAAAAGACTGCATGATGGGCCGGGTATTCGGGTGAGTTGGTACGGTTCATCAGACACTTTCCATGAGGGTACTGAAAAGCGTTTGTTTTAACTTACGATAAACACGCGGGATGGAAAACCGGTGCTTGGCAGGGAACGAGTATGCCGGGTCTTCTTTTGGAAAAAATGATTACACCTAAAAATCCTTGTTTTTTAACGAACCGGTGGGGACCAGCTTTCGCACCGGCCAGAAATTGCTGCCACAAGGGTTTCGACGCTTTTTATAAAATCTGAATTAGTATTAACCAACGGCGTGATTTCAGGATCTGTAAGACTGACATCTGGTTCGAAAGGAATGACTATCGTTTGCGAAAACTCTGGAATACCGCCCTCTTTACCGCAGGCGTTACTACTACTGGTCTCACCCTCTGCCCTGTTGATGGCAAGGACAACATTCTCTATCCCGAGTTGATGGGCAAGTGCCGCGGATTTACGGGCCACGGAAATTGCATTATACGAGCGATCCGTAACAACCACTGCACAGGTGAACCCTTCTGCGACCGCCCTCCCGAAATGTTCAAGACCGGCCGGTGTATCAAGAATAACAACTTCGTCGGAGAGGACACGCATGTGACTAAGTATTGCTGAGAGCAGGGAATACTCCGGACAGAGGCATCCACCCCCTGCCTCTTTTACGCTGCCCATGACAAGAATACGGATGTTATTGCCGGCGGGTACTGAAAACCGATCGACTACATCACTGACATCGGGATTGAGGGTAAAAAACCCGCCTGGGGATGCATCAGCCCCGGCCCCGGTCTTCTCGCGGAGGTAATCATAACATTCTGATACTGGTGCAATTCCTTCCGCTTTTGATTTGGGTATTCCCAGCGTCGCTGCAAGATTCTGCTGGGGATCCCCATCGATTGCAAGGACATGTTTTCCTTCCTTTGCAAACAGGTGGGAAAGGAGGGCCGCAAGGGTAGTTTTGCCGACTCCGCCCTTCCCGGTGATAACTACACGGATCCCGTTTTCTTCAGACCGGATGCCAGGTGCCATGATTATATCCCCAACTCGACACGTTTCTTTTCGATGTGGCCAGCTATGAGATCAGCAGCTTTTATGGGATCCGGTTCGATGGCAAAATTCGCATTCACGGCACCCTTAAGACCGTCAGTCAGCAGCGATACCACTGCCGGGCTTCCGGAAATATGCGGCATTACGCCGAGCACCGTATAGACCCCGGAGGCAACAAAATATGCACCTATCGAGACTGCCTTTTGTGAGTACCATTCCGGTGCAGCTCCGGCAATGGGGAGCTTGTGGATTGGGACATTGAGGGCATTTCCGAGTTCAGCTGCAAGTACGAGGATACGTGAATTATCCACGCATGAACCCATATGGAGCACGGGCGGGATCTTCAGTGATTCACAGACCGCACGCAGGTCATCCCCTGCGAGCGTTGCAGCAGATGGCATGAGGAGTCCGGCTTTTCCCGTTGCGATCGCAGCACAACCAGTCTCGACACAGAGGATATTTTTCTTAATGAGCGCTTTAGTCAGGGTCACGTGGCCGTAGTCCTGTTTCACATGCGGGTTGTTGCACCCGACAATCCCGACTGCACCCCGGATCTTTCCGGCGGCTATAAGATCGATAAGAGGTTTAAACGAACCCCCAAGTGCCTTTTTGATAGCCTCGTTTGAAAAGCCTGTCATTAACGGGACCGGTGTTCCGGGGATGTTGACCCTTTTCTGGTTACGATTCTTATAGTTCTCGACTGCCATCCTGACAATTGCCTTTGCGGTGATCAGGCCTTTGTCTGCGTTGAAATCAAAGAAATACGAACCCGGTATTTTGGCCTTGGAACTGGTTGAGATAATGAGCGTGTGGAAACAGCTAGCGGTCCTTGGCAGTGAAGGGAAGATACACTGGTAATCGACAATCATCGCTTCGAGTGCCCCGGTCATGATTACCAGCTCCTGGTTGAGGTGGTTACCGGACATCGGGATGCCTTTGCGCATCAGGAGTTCGCTTCCCGTGCAACAGAGCCCGACAAGGTTGATACCTTGTGCGCCGTTCTTTTTTGCAAGGGCCACAAGTTCAGGATCGGCGATTGCTTTTACGACCATCTCGGAAAGTACCGGGTTATGACCGTGGACTGCAATGTTGACATGGTCTTCTTTAAGCACCGCAAGATTGACCCGTGATTCACGGATGGTTGGCGTGCCAAAGAGGATGTCCGAGACATCGGTGCCAAGCATCGATCCGCCCCATCCGTCAGAGAGACTGCATCGCAGACCCTGTAGCAGGATGTTGACGTAATCTGCGCCGACACCCATCTGGATCCGGTGCATGCAATCCACGACTTCGCGGTCGATCCCCCGTGGTGAAATACCTGCTGCATCCCAGATCTCACGGGTTGCTTTCGGGGCCCTGTTGAGGAGCTGCAGGGTATTTTTGATCATGCCGTACTCTTCGAGCATGGCATGACCGAGTTCTGCGGCAAGTCCCTCATTGCTCTTACCCTCAAATGCGATGCCGTATTCCTTTGCGAGCACGCGCAGTTTATCCGGATCAGCGATACCGTAATCTTTGGTCTTTCCTGTCCCGACAAGATACAGTGTCTCGACAATATCCCGGCCGTGGTCTGAATGAGCTGCTGAACCGGTCGCTATCATGTCAAGCAGGTTGCGCGACACGATCAAGTCAGCGTCAGCTCCGCAGACACCGCGGATACGGTGAGGGGGAATGATACGGCACGGTCCCATGGTACACCGCGAGCAGGAAAGCCCTGACTCACAGTACTTACAGGAGGGATTCTGCATCTCGTATCTGTCCCAAACCGTCTCGAGACCCTCCTTCATTGCCATTTCGATAAGGGGCTTTGCATTCTCGTCGATCGTTCTTTCCTGTTTCTTCTGCTCGATGAGCGCTGGGTTCATCAGGGACATACGGGCACGGTCCAGCTCGCATACATCTAGCCGTTCCCGGACCAACACTGATTTTGGGTCTTCTTCTGGCACACCACTCACTCCATCGCTGTTCGATAGTGGGTAATTTTCCAAAAGCGGTATAAACACTTTTGGTTGTTGGCAAGAAGTATACCGATTAGATTCATACAGAAAAAAGAAATAAACTGGATTGAGGTGCGTAAAATACTCCCCGGTTTACATCCCGTTCAGGACGATCCGGCAAACGCAAACGTGATTTCGGCGTATGCCCGGTCAAGAAGCCTGCGGTAGAACGCCGGATCAAACGTGTCCGCACACCATGCCGGTTCCACCCGGTAACGGTTCGCATCGGTCACGATATACTGGATTTTCATCCCCGGCGCCACCGTAACCTCCCGATCCCGGTATGCCTGAACCGCTGCGCCTTCAAGACACCGGTGCGTGTACGTCAGCCTGCTAATCCGGCAGCTGATTGCCATCTGCTCCGGGTCTGCGTTCGGAAGGTCTGCGACAACCTGCTGGAATATACCGGAAACCTCCTCTTTTACCTGCATAAGTCCTGCGATGGTTGTTACCTGTTTCATAACATCCAGCATTCGGCGCTGCATCTCCCGCACATACACGGGTGTATCGTGCCTGCGTGCTGCAATTCCCCGGACTTTGATACTGTGGTCCGGCTGTCGGCCATAATACCGGTTGTACGCACCAAACCCGTCAGCAAGGGGCAGGAAAATGATCCAGTCGAAATGTTCGGCTTCAATGAAAAGACGGGTCTCTTTTTCGACCCGATCCATTAGTGCATCGACCGGTGCTCCCTGCACCCAGAGACAGTCCACGATACCGTGCAGTATGCGAAAGTCCATGGCCTCAGCAATCTCTTTTGTCTGTATCAGGATATCCCGTGACCTGCCGGTAATATCTTCGTGCACCTCAATTCTCCCGAACTTTGCATTCTTGTAACCGGTATACCCAAAGCAGGTCACAAGCATCCACTTGAGGATCGCATCAATGCCGGCAAACCGTGGATCGGTTTTTTTAAGCCGTTTTGTCGCGGTACGAAGATCCAGTAACGGTTTGAGCACGGTGGGAAGAAATCCAGTGCGTTCCGTGTGACCAATTGTTTCCGGCGAGAGGTTTGATTGTACGATGATTGAGGCGTACATTGAGGCAAAATCGATTTCTTCGACATTTTCGTAGATACCCGGCTGTGGCTGGAACATCAACCCGCCCCGGTCGGCAGCCTGAAGTGCGCAAAGCTTCCGTACCCTCTCCGGATCGCTCTTGCGGAAGGGTACTCCAATCCCTTTTTTTATTGCCTCGTAGGTCTCGTAACTGCTGATGAGTGTTCCCGGCGTGAACCGGGACGCGAGGTTGGGAGATATCCCTGAAAGCCGGGCTGCCATGAGCACACCGTCGAGCCCGCCCTCATGGTACACAAACGATTGTTCTGTGTCGATAAGGATACGGCCGTCCGGAACAAGTGCAGCGGCCTTGTGCTCCATTCTTCCGTAACTCCAGTACGAACGGGAATCCATCTGCCTGTACTTTCCGTTTCGGGAGAAAGGCATGACCAGATCATACTGCTGTGCCAGTTTCCGGATTTTCGGCATCCGGGTATCGGCATCCGGCATGAGGATTACATCAGGGTTGTATGATTCAACAAGACCGAAAAGATCCATAAGAACGGTCTTTGTCTCACCGGTAAGCCGCTCTGTTCGCCCATGGATCACCTCTGCATCGGTGCATGACGAGGTTATGGAAGGATTACCGCGGATCCTGATCTCAAGCACAGACAGATTATGGGAAATGTACGGAGAAAACCGGTCATCGTGTTCCCCGGTGCAGGGAACAATTCCTTGTTCTGCCATGAAACGCTGATCCCGGCGCACGTCGACATTATAGAGATCGACCGCGTACTGTGCCTGGCGTTCGATAGCTTCAGCCACATCCCGGCCCGCAGAAATTGCCCAGCCTCTATATTCGCCAAAAATAGTGAGGATGGTGCATTTTTTTGCGCCGTACCGTTCTTCCAGTGCCGTGATCATATCCGTGTTGGCGTGCGGGTCATGGAACCTAGCGTAAAACTCCGGGGTGTACGCGTGGTGGACTTTTGTTACGGAACCCCGGTCCGTAGTCCAGAGATCGATACCCCCGTCCCGGTATGCGGTATCAAGAATCCACATGATTGATCTCCCCTGCTTCAAGCCGGTCCTGGCGTTTGAGGATCTCGATAAGTACAGAGAAAACTACGGCTTCAAGAGGGTCGTCGCAGGCCACAAATGCCTCGCTTGAATGTGTTTTTGCAAGTTCCACGAGACATTCGCCGTACTTCCGTTCCTCTTTATTGAGTGCCCGGGCTGACCGGGCCCAGCGGTCTGCCGTGCAGTTGACTCCCTGCCGGACACTGGGAAATGTCCTGCCCATTTATGACACCTCCAGCGTCCGCTGCCCTGAAGGTTTCAGGCAGTACTGCCGCAGGGCACGGGATATCTGGGTCGGCTGCCGTTTTTCCTCCTCCGTGAAGATCTCGATATAACGGTCTGCCTTTCGCGCAAGCGCAAGGAACGTGTGATCGGTGACCGGTGTGTAGAGGATGACCAGTGAGTCACGTCCCGCTTCCTTTAATGCCCCGGCGACCGGTTCGAGCATAGTGGCCGCTCCGTCAAAGAGTGAGGGATCGTGTTCGGCAAAGACAACCGTATGACCTGCCTCCCGGATTACCGTGAAAAGCTGATGAGCGGTAAACGCCCGGCGGACATCGAAGTTTTTTGAAGTCCGGTTGATGCCGGAGAGAATGCGGGAATAGTTTCCTCCTACATAAAGGATGAGGAACCGCTGGATATCCGCGTTAGTATTGATAGCGGAAACGATCGCTCTCTCCGGTGCGACCACAGCGTTAAAGGTGCCCGGCTGGAGCACGAGCCCTTTGCGGATCTCGATCTGCATAGCACCGGATCCCTGCTGCACTGGGGAGGATAAAGATCCGGCCATGCGGAGGGTGAAAGTGAGCGGGCACGTGAGGAATAACTGTCGGAAGTATGCGGCAGGACAAAGGCCCTGTTTTTGGCAATCCCTGATAGGGGCAGGTATCTATTTCGAGTATTTTATATCTCCAGTTCATCAATAAAAGATAGTACCAGGTACAGTGCATGTATAATGTTCTCTATGTCGATGACGAACCCGGCCTGCTTGAGATTGGGAAACTATTTCTTGAGCAGAGCGGGCAGTTCACCGTCGATGTCACTACATCTGCCCTGGATGCACTTGCTCTTTTGAATACTAAAACCTACGATGCCATAATTTCCGATTACCAGATGCCGGATATGGATGGTATCAAGTTCCTAAAGACATTAAAATCTTCAGGAAATAACCTCCCGTTTATCCTGTTTACCGGAAGAGGACGCGAAGAGGTGGTAATCGAAGCCATTAACTCCGGCGCAGACTTCTATCTCCAGAAAGGCGGGGATCCGACAGCACAGTTTGCCGAGCTGGTACACAAGATCCGGCAGGCCGTTTCGCGAAGACACGCAGAACGCTCACTTGTCGAATCCGAAAAACGCCTTTCCGATATAATCAATTTTCTTCCTGATGCCACGTTTGCTATCGACAAGTCCGGTCATGTGATTTCCTGGAACCGGGCCATTGAAAACCTGACCGGCGTTTCTGCTGCGGAGATGCTGGGAAAAGGTGATTATGCATATGCCCTTCCTTTCTACGGGGAATGCAGACCGATCCTCATTGACATGATCTTCTCGCCTCCCGATGATATAACCAGCCGCTATTCAAGTATCGTCCGGGATGGAACGACCCTTACCGGTGAAACAACGTCCCCTCGCCTCCGGGGAGTACCTAAAATGCTCTGGGGAAAGGCGAGTGTCCTGTACGACAAGAGTGGCAATGTCATGGGTGCCATTGAGTCCATCAGGGACATTACCGAACGCAAAATTGCAGAACTGGAACTCAGAAAAGCACACGATGTTCTTGACGAACGTGTTCAGCAGCGGACAGCTGACCTGTACACTGCTAACCTGAAATTACAAAAAGAGATCGAAACGAGTAAACAAATCGATTCCGCACTTAAAGAAAGCGAAGAACGTTTCCGGACACTAATTGAGAAAGCCCCAGAAGCGATTCTCCTTTTTGACATGGATTTGGACCGGTACATTGAGGCGAATGCAAAAGCCGAACAATTATTTGGTTGCAGCCGTCAGAAGTTGCTGGACTTTGGTCCCCAGCAGTTTTATCTGCCTGATCAGCCTGACGGGCTATCTTTTCGTGAAACGGTTATTGAACATCGCAAACAGGTACTTGCAGGAGCAGAGCTCGTGTTCGAACGGTGTATCCGGAACGCTGATGGTGAAGACCGTGTTGTTGAAGTCCGTCTTGTTCATCTGCCCTCTTCCACGAGAAAACTTATCCGGAGCAGTTATATCGATATTACTGAGCGCAAACGCGTCGAAGTAGCGCTCATAAAGAGCGAGGAGCGTTATCGCTCCATTGTTGAACAGGATTACCGGCGGATGCTTGAGAATATTCAGGATGTATTTTATCGCACCGATTCTCAGGGAAATCTGACACTCATAAGCCCATCCGGGGCTACGCTGCTCGGCTATGCAGGGACCGATGAGATGATCGGTAAGGCCGCTGCGGACTACTATGCGGATCCTCTCAAAAGGGAACATCTTCTGGCCTTCCTGAAAAAAGAAGGGTCTGTTTCCAATGTAGAAACTACCCTGAAACGAAAGGGCGGATCGCTTGTTATTGTCTCGACCAGCAGCCACGTCTACTACGATGCCGGCGGGAACTATGCAGGGGTCGAGGGCATTTTCAAGGATATCTCGCAATTCAAACGGGTGCAGGAGGAACTCAGGCAATCTGAGGAACTCTACCGGATTCTTGTCAAGCACAGCCAGAACGGGGTATTCCTGATGCAGGATGGCATTCTTCTGTTCTGTAATGAGGCATTTGCTGCTATGATCGGGTGCACTCCTGCCGACATCATAGGAACGCCGGTCCCTGACCTCATCGCACCGGGGGATCGCGATATGGTTATGGAACGGCAGAGGAAGCGCATTGCGGGAAAAGTTTTGGATGAGTCCTATGAGTTCCGGATGCTTCACTGGGACGGTACTACCCATGTTCCTGTGATATTGTCGGTAGGGTTAGGTACTTACAAGAACCGGCCAGCAGTTATCGGGACGGTCCGGAGCATGGCAAAGGAACGTGCCCGGGACCGTGCATTGCACGAGAGCGAAGAGAAATACCGGATACTTGTGGAAACTTCCTTTGATGGTATCGTGATCCACCAGGACGGACTGATCGTTTATGCCAACGCCACGGCATTCAAACTTATGGGATCAGAGAAATCTGATGAGATCGTTGGGAAACCGATCCTGTCTTTTGTACATCCTGATTACCATGAACTGGTAATTAAACGAGCCCTATCTGCAACTGAAAAGAATTTGTCGGTTATTCAGGAAAAGTTCATCCGGAAGGATGGCAGCGTTATTGATGTGGATGTGGTAGCACGGCCGTTTGTCTGGAAAAATAAACCCGCCGTGCACGTGGTCTTCCGTGATGTTACGGCACGCAGGGAGGCAGAAAAGGCAATCAGGGATCGCGAAAGCAAGGTCCGGGCTATCTTTGACAGTACATTTCAGTTTACTGGAATAATGACGCCGGAGGGAGTCCTGACTGATGCTAACCGCACGGCACTGGGATTTATCGGGGCACGGCTGGAAGATGTTATAAACCGTCCCTTCTGGGAAACTCCCTGGTGGGAGGGAGATGAGGCCGGGATAAAGAAGGTACGGGAGGCCATCCGTTACGCAGCTTCCGGGAAATTTGTCCGTTATGAATCTGAGCTACAGGGCAAAGATCATGCCACGATGCAGGTCGACTTTTCTATCAAACCTGTTTTCGATGCTGACGATACCCTACGGATGCTTATCATCGAAGCCCGAGATATCACCAGGCGTCGGATAATGGAAGATGAGGTACGGGAAGCAAATAAAAAACTCAATCTCCTCTCCGGTATTACCCGGCATGATATCCTTAACCAGCTGTTATCTCTCCGTGGTTATATGGCTCTATCCCGACAACAGATCCAGGAGCCGGCTAATCTGGAATTCCTCAAAAAGGAGGAGAAGGTTATCGAGACGATTGAACGCCAGATTGCATTCACCCGGGATTATCAGGATATGGGGATACAATCCGCTGCATGGCAGAACGTGCATGAGGTTGTGATGCATGTCGCGACCCAACTTCCGATGCGGGATGTGAAGGTACAGGTCGACCAGATCGATCTTGAAATCCTCGCGGATCCGCTTCTTGAAAAGGTATTCTATAACCTCATCGATAATGCGCTCAGGTATGGTGGTAACATGATGAATTACATCCATGTGTGGTCACAGGAATCCGGGTCCGGACTTAAATTGATCTGCGAGGATGATGGAACGGGGATATCCCCGGAAGATAAAAAACGACTCTTTACCCGGGGTTTTGGGAAAAACACCGGGTTTGGATTGTTCCTGTCCCGAGAGATCCTGTCGATCGCGGGAAGTACGATCACCGAAAACGGCCTGCCCGGAAAAGGTGCTCGGTTCGAGATTACCGTGCCAAAAGGGAAGTACCGGTTTACTTCGCATAAATAAAAAAAATGTGATTTTTAAATAATGAATAACGACTGTACCTTTTTTGTTAACTTCGATGATGCAATGGCAAACAGCAGATAAATAATCTTAAAAATTGGGCTCTGTAGAAAACCTCACCAATAATCAGAACAGAAAAAGCAATCACGAATCTTGAGAGGTTATAGAGGATCACCTTGATTTTAATCTCCTTGACCTGAAGCCGGTATTTTCTTGCCTTAAGGGATTCCCCGAACTTTCTTTTCAGGACGGAAAATACCGTTTCGACCTTATTTCTCTGATGATATTTTTCCTGATCGAATGAGAGAGCAATTCTTCTTCGATAATACCCGGAGATTCTTTTCCGTTTTCTATCTCGAACGGGGATGAGCGAGCCGGAGTTGAGGGTATCCCGGATCAGTCGGTGAATATCTTCAGAATCGTAACCTTTGTCCATGAGATAGAGGTCAGAATGCCGGGCCCTATGGCACTGTTTCAGGAGAGTTTCAGCGTGAAGAATATCATGGACCGAATGCTGGGAGATCTTGAGACCGGTGATGATCTGTTGATCAGTATCAACCGAGATCGATGTTTTCAGAAACCGTTTTCTCGTTTTACCGGTTCTCCAGGAATAGTAGTGGCTGGCGTACGAGCTCGTGAAACCAGAAGAATCGATAGCGGTACAAGGGATTCTCTCACCCCAGTCGCAGAACATTTTCATAAGCCGGTTCAGTAACCGGCTGAACGTCGAGGATCGGATCCGCTGACAGAACTTCTGGATCGTGGTGAAATGGGGTACTGCATCGAGCTGGAGTTTCTCTCGAAGAGTGTCCATGACCTCAGTAAGTTCTACCGTATCCCGGTAGTCTTCGGACAAGTACTCTTTCAGGAGAAGAAGTAGGAGTAACTGGTGCTGGGTATACGTCTTTCTTGAGAATTTTGACGAGAATAATGGAATTCTGGAATCTCTGATCAATCCAGAGGATAATTCAACAAACCTGATATACCGGTTTGCTGACATTATTTTGCCTCCTTATTCGTTAGTAGCATAACAAGGTAAGGAGGCACTGTACCTTAGATCTTTCGGTCGGCGGTAG
>Ga0181535_10001003_pt1 | contig 38641 bp, 33 predicted proteins | sample PEATcosm2014_Bin_44_FD_119774 | JGI IMG/M metagenome (GOLD analysis project Ga0181535, IMG submission 119774) | Peatland microbial communities from MTU Mesocosm Facility, Houghton, MI, USA - PEATcosm2014_Bin17_30_metaG | ecosystem: Environmental > Terrestrial > Soil > Wetlands > Peat | place... | reverse complement strand
GGAGCAGCGGAAAATCGAGGACGGGAAGGAGCAGGTCGTGGAGGGTGCGCATCTGGTTGTAGCTGGTGAAGAGGCAGAAGGCGCGGCCACGAGTGATGCGCAGGACACGCTCGATGGTTTTGGCGGCGGCGGAGACGAATTCGGGCTCACGCGGATCGGGCATGGAGGGCGGCAGATAAAGGAGAGCCTGCTTGCCGTACTGAAAGTGCGACGGGACGACGAGCTCACACGTGCCCAATTCGCTTTGGGGGAGGCCGAGACGACGGCGGAGGTGCTCAAAGCCGCCCTGAACGGTGAGCGTGGCAGAGGTGAGAACGACGGTGGGGATCTGGTCGAAGACAAGATCGCGAAGAAGCTCGGATACGTCGATGGGCGTGGCCTGAAGAGTACTGCGTACGGCAGCCCTTTGGGCGCTCCGCGCCTCGAATCCTTTGGACGGAGTTCCCGCCTGAGCGCGGCGCTCGAGCCAGAAAACCATGTTGGAGGCGTTGGATTCGAGCATGAATTGGAGGTCAGCGCGGAGAGTGGCGGCGCGGTTCTTGAGGCCGGGTGCTTCGTCGAGATCGGGAATGCGATCGAGCTCGGATTCGATGAGGGAGAGCGTGGAACGGACTGCGAGATAGAGGTCGCCTGAGGACTCGAGGAAATCTTCGCGGTTGGTGAACGGATGGCGGCCATCGGCGGGCATGGGCAGCGCGGCGAAGAAAAGACGAGAGCGCTCGCGAAGCTGCTGAGTAAGCGCGGGAATTTGCGTGGCGCCGGAGTTGCCGCGGAGCAGAACGTCCGTGTCGCGGGCAAGATCTTCAAAGCGGAGGTTGGAAAGCGAGCGGCCGAAGTATTGCGAGGCGACCTCTTCAAGCTCGTGCGCCTCGTCGAAGATGACGGCGGCAGCTTCGGGCAGAATGCCGGCATCGGGCGCGTTGCCGGCGGCGAGGCGGACGGCGGTGTCGGCGAAAAAGAGATGGTGATTGACGATGATGAGATCGGACTCGAGGGCGCGGCGGCGCATCTCGGTGATGAAGCAGCGGCGATAGTCGGGACAAGTGCTGCCGAGGCAGGCGTCGGTGCGGGCGTCGAGCTTGTGCCAGAGGGCGGAGGATTCGGGAAGGGCGGAAAGCTCGGCGCGGTCGCCGGTTTCAGTGATGCGCTCCCACTCGGCAATTTGGCGGTACTCGTCGATTTCGTCGAGGCCCGAGAGAATGGGCTGGTCGCGAAGTGCGAACAGCTTGCGGCGGCAAAGATAGTTGGCGCGGCCCTTCATGTAGCAGACGCGCAGTTCACCGAGGAGAGTTTCGAGAAAAGGAACGTCGCGAAAGAAGAGCTGATCCTGGAGGGCCTTGGTGCCGGTGGAGACGATGACACGCTGGCCGGTGCGCAGAGCGGGGAGAAGATAAGCGAGGGTTTTGCCGGTGCCCGTGCCGGCTTCAACGATGAGATGGCGGCGCTCGGCGAGCGCGCGCTCGACGGCTTTGGCCATTTCGTACTGGCCAGGGCGGTACTCGAATGGGAGTGGAGAGCGGGCGAGGATTCCACCGGGAGAGAAAAACTCGTGGAGCGAGGGCAGTGCGCGAGTTGAGGCGTCGGAGGAGGGCATGAGGGCGCTGCTTCCATCATAGGAGCAGGGACCAGGGGCCGAGGGAACATGGGAACAAGAGAGCGGAGCTTGGGACGATGAACTTCGCGCACCGCGGAGAGCGGTGTTGGGCTCGGGGGATGAGAGCCGAGTTAGACGGATTCTGACGTGGTGGGATCGATGACGCGGCGGACCTGCGCGACGCTGTTGGCCGGAAAGCCGCCCTGGCGCGCATGCTCACGCACCATCTCCTCGTTGGGCGCGATGTAAACGCAATAGATCTTGTTGTCGGTGACGTAGCTCTGCAGCCACTGAATCTGCGGGCCGAGGTTATTCAGTACCGAACAGGACTTTTGCGCAATGGCCTGGACCTGCTCCGCTGACACGGAACCGATGCCCGGGATTTCACGCTCGATGACGAACTTTGGCATGGATCGATCTCCTCTACGACTTGGGGAATTGGGATAGTGTAACCGGGCAATGGGCAGGCTGGCGAAGGTTCTTTCACAGAAGCCGTGCGGCAAGGACGGCCGCAAAGGAACATGGGACGAAGAGTTGAGGCTGGCGATCAGCCGAAATCGGAGTCTTCGCCTTGCGAGGCTGAATGGTACTCGTCGCCGGGCAAGACCTGACTGTGACGGCCGTCGAGCCACTGGCCGATAAGGAGATTCTCTTCGGGTGTTGGGGTGGCAGCGGTGGTTTGTGCGGCTTTGAGGAGGCGCTTGCGGACCTCAAATGCGCGCTGGGTGGCAGCGGCGCGTTCGTTCCCGGCGGCCGAGGTGTTGATCGCGTGCAGGCCGATGGCGGAAGGGTGTATGTGCATGGGTCCCTCCGGTGGGTAAGAAGGCAATTGGAGGGCCGCGGCTCGCGAACAAAGATGAGAATGCGCTCATTGATAGCGCCTTCAGAGCGCGTCTGATGGGCTCTGGTCTTCGGAAGCTCTCGCGGCGCCGCCGACGCACGGCCTGAACCGGACAGTACACTGATGAAGCAGCGAATGTTCGAATGGTCCTCTGCTGGAGACAAGTCTTGCCAACGTATCGCAGATCGGTTGTACCGGCGAAAGCCGGGGCCGGTCGCCACAGCGACCCCCTGGTGGCGATTGTGGGACGTCCCAACGTGGGCAAGAGCACGCTCTTCAACCGGCTCACGAGGAGCCGGCGGTCGATTGTGGGCGACGAGCCGGGGATCACGCGCGACCGCATCTACGGCGAGTACGAGTGGTCGGGGCGCACCTACCGGCTGGTGGATACGGGCGGGATTGTGCCCGACGATCCGGAGCTGATGGCGGTGGATATTTTTGCGCAGGCGCAGGTGGCGCTGAAAGAGGCGGATGCGCTGGTGATGGTAGTGGACGCGCGGACGGAACTGGCGCGGCCCGATTACGACCTGGCGCAACTGTTGAAGCGCGGCGGCAAGCCGCTGTTTCTGGCGGTGAACAAGGTCGAAACGGAAGGGCTGGCGGCGGAGGCGGAGAATTTTCGCAAGCTCGGGATTCCAAATTTGTTTGGGGTGAGCTCGGAGCACGGGCAAGGGATTGGCGACCTGCTGGACGCGATTGCGGAGGCGATTCCGGAGAAGCAAGGACCAAGGGACCAAGGGACCGAGCCAACTCAGCGACAGAGCCGCCGGGAGCGCCAAGAGGAAGCGCGGGAGCAAGTCAGCGAGTCGGCGAGTCAGCAAGTGAGCGCTGAGCGAAATGATGCCCGGGACCAAGCGACCGACGAGAAGCGGATCAGGACGCACGGCGAGTTTGAGCAGCGGGAGACATCGGTGGCGATTATCGGGCGACCCAATGTCGGCAAGAGCACGCTGCTGAATGCACTGACGGGGACCACGCGATCGATTGTGTCGCCGATTGCTGGGACGACGCGCGACGCGGTGGACGAAGTGGTGGAGTTCGAGGGCCAGACGCTGCGCTTTGTGGATACGGCTGGCATCAGGCGCAAGGGCAAGACGAAATTGATGGCGGAGAAGATGAGCGTGGTGATGGCGCGTCGGCACCTGGAGGCGGCGGACGTGGCGCTGGTTTTGATTGACGCAACGGAGGGCGTGACGGCGAGCGACGCAACGATCGGAGGCTATGCCCACGAGAGCGGGCGCAGCGTGATCATCATCGTGAACAAGTGGGACCTGGTGACGACAGGACGCACGGATGGGAAGAAGCCAGCGGATCGAGAGATTTTTGAGAAGCAGGTGCGCGGGGCGCTGAAGTATCTGGATTATGCGCCGGTGATTTTTTTGTCTGCGCTGGAAGCGATTGGGCGGGAGCGGAAAGGCATGACGCGCGTGCTGCGCGAGGTGGTGATGGTGGCCAAGGAGCGGCGCAAGCGCGTATCGACGGGAGCGATGAATCGGTTCCTGGAAGAGATCGATTTTCAGCGAGCGCCGGTGCCGATGGCGAAAAGGATCAGGATTTTTTATATGACGCAGGCTGCAGTGGCTCCGCCAACGTTTGTACTGTTTACCGATCGCCAGGTAAAGCTGCACTTTGCGTTCGAGCGCTTCCTGGAGAACCAGATTCGCGAGGCGTTCGGGTTCAAGGGGACGCCGGTGTGGTTCAAGGTGAAGGCGCGCAAAGACAGTGGACAGTGAACAGTGGACAGCGGGCAGCTCTTTCCACGTGAAGAACACACGGAGGGGCAATCCGAGATCTCGAAAACGAGATCTCGGCACCCGGCGTCAGCGAGAGTTCTCGGTTGACAGGTTTGCGGTTATGTCTACAATGTAGACATGGCTGACTTGCTGGGCACGTTCGAGCAATCCGTACTACTCTCGATTCTGGGGCTCGGACCGGATGCATACGGAAGAGCAATCCTGAATCAGGTACAAGAATCGCTGGAGCGTGACGTCTCGGCTGGGGCGGTTTACTCGACATTGGAGCGCCTGGAAGCAAGCGGCCTGGTGCGTTCCAGGTTGTCAGCAGGAACCGATATCCGTGGGGGCCGTGCGCGCCGGTACTACACTGTGGCAGCTGAAGGGCGGCGCGCCCTTGTCGACACGCGTCGAGCGCTGACGGCAATCTGGGAAAATGTGCAACTACCGATCAAGAGTATTCTTCGTCCGATCGAGGTGAGGCGATGAACCCGAATCGGCCGATGCCGCCGCGATGGGCGGAGAACTTGCTGGAGCATCTGTTGCCGGAGCACACGCGGGAGGACATTGTTGGCGACCTCCGCGAAGAATACGCGGAGGCTTTGCTGCCGCGGTATGGCCGTTTCGGCGCCGATCTCAGATATGTTCGACATGTTCTGAGCTTTTTGCCGGCGGCCACGCGTGAATCGACAACGATGGGGGTGATTCTAATCGGCGTGTCAGTCATTACGGCGATCTGCATGTTCTGGCTGGCAGCTATGGAGATCGTCCTGCGGCATCCTCTCTACGCGCATCGCGCAGCATTGGACGTTGTCCTGGGCCTGGTCTGCCTTGCGACCATCTGTATTCGTTTACTTCATCCGCCGCGAACTCTCGACGAACGCAGCCTGCGAGGAATCGGATTCCTGTTGATTCTTTTCGGCGCACTGGCATTTTTCCAGAATGCCGGCTCGGCGCACTTTGAAGGATTCGTCTTTGTGATTTCTCTCTTGCTGATGCTGCAGGGTGTTTTGATGCTGCTCACGCTGGGTCGAATTGTCCCCGGAGATCAAAGCCGCACGTCGCGTTAATGAAGCCTGAACCTTCCGCCTAAACAACGACCCATGGCCATCGAGACCCGCGCCTACTGCGGCACGCCGGTAGGTTGGGGCGATGGGCTGGATGTGTCGGCATCGCCGAGAGTGCGAACGTGGATGCTGGCCTCGGTTTCGGGGACAGTGCCGTCGTTGGCCTGGACCTTCGTTGGCCGGTCCTGCATGAGGATGCGCTGCGTGACTTTGCCGCGAGCTGGAACGATGACGCGCTGGGTGACAGAGGTTTGAGGATTGCTGACGGTGACAGGAATTTCAGCAGCGGCGTAACCGGAGTTGGACAGGCTGACGGCAACGAGCCAATTGTCGCCCTCGGTGTGCGAGGGAAAGACACTGTCGATAGCGATGTCGGGCAGGCCCTTGTCGGTATCGATCCAATCGGAGAAAAACCAGGATAGATCTCGGCGGGAGTCGGGACTCGGCCCAAGCGACGAAGATTCACCGCCGTTGGCCGCGGCTTGCTCGATGAGTTTTTCAAAGTAAACTGAGTGGGCGTTCGGGCCGAGACCGCGAGCGGCATCCTCAGTCGGCGAGTAGCCACGGAGAGCCGCAGAGAGAGCTGTGTCGCCGGCAAGGTCGCGGAGCATCCAGAAGACGTAGGTGGCCTTGGTGCGGTAGTAGACAGGCGAGATAGCCCGAGCGAGGGGCTGGCCGGGGCCTTCACCGGGACTAGCAGGCTCGGCGAGGGCGAGAGCCGTCCGGCCGGACTCGAGCGATTCGAGCGCCTTCTTGCGGCCCTGCTGTTTTTCAAGCCAAACAGTTCCCATGAAGTGAGCAACGCCCTCACTGAGCCACGCGGGCGGAGAGGCCGTCGATGTACACATCCAGGCGTGGGTGAGAGCATGCGCGAACACGTCGTCGAGTTCATCCTGCGTCGCCTGCCGAACGGGGGTGATGAGGAGCGGGCCGGTTTCGAAGGATGCATCTTCCGGATCGGGCAGATCGAGGATGGTGAGCTGAGAGCGCGGCGATGGCCCAAGCCAACCTTCGAGAAACGGCGTAACGAAGGCGGCGGCAGAGGCCCAGCCTTCAACGGCGGAGTCATCATCGGGAATGGTGTAGAGCGTGGTGTTGGCGGCCTGATGAGCCTTGCGGACGGCGAGAAAAAGGCTGGGAGCTTCAAATCCCAGCGCCGGTTGGTCGAGATTAGCCGTCGCGACTCCGGCGACTTCCGCGCTTGCGGTTGACGGCTCAGTGAGCGTAAGCGGCACAGGATGGCCGTTGACGAGGGCGACTGTGGGCGCCTGGCCGTTGGGGAACTCATCGGTGAGCGTGAGACGAAAGCGCGCGGCGGATATGCGGAGTTTGTGTTCCCCCATCTCGTCAAAGACGCGTGCTCCGTCGCCGAGAGTGACGGGAACGCTGGAGACGGGATACCAAACGACGTTGCCAAAACCGCGCAGGCCGGTAAAGTCGACAGCAATTTTGTCCCAATCAGTGTGGAGAGCCGCGTCTTCCGGTGTGCCGATGGTGATGAGGCGCTGAGCGGATTGTGGGATGGTACCGGAGTAGGTGACGTCGAGATCGAGGGTTGCTCCAGGAGCGAGCGGAGCGGCGAGGGCGATAGCGGCTTCATGAAGCTGGCCGGTGTGGTCGACATCGGAATTGAGCGTGGCGACGGTGAAGGCGATGTCGCGGCCGGCGAGGCGGATCATTTCCCAATCGAGCGAGGAAGAGATCTGGAGCGGGATGTGGGCGAGCGGTGAATGGCCTTCGTTGCGCACAGTGAGGAGAGCGCGGACGGCGATTTGCTCGGCAGCCGGGCGGAGATGCACATCCATATCGAAGGCGGTGAAGGTGAGGGCTTCGCGCTCGGCGTCAGTGGCTACCGGCGACGTGACCGGCTGGCCACCAACTTTCGCGGCGGGACCGGCGGCGGATGTGGTCTGGCTGTTGTCGTCCGCGGAGCGCGAGAAGATGACCTGGCCGTGCGGTTGCGGGTTCTGATTCGATGAAGGCGTTGCGGTTGGCGTGGGCGGGGCTGGGGTGGTTTGGGAGAGCGCTGGGAGTGCGGCGAGACAGAGGGCCGTTGAAAGAAGGCGCGCAACGCCGACAGAAGCGGGTTTCATGAACCGAGGCCTTTCTGCTTCTTTGGCCGGGCGCCACCGCCGCTGCGTGGGGCAGACTCTTGGACGAATGAGGCGGCGGAACGGGACCTGCGCTGGCGAGCGGCTTCATAGAGGACGACGGCTCCGGCGGCGGAGACGTTGAGTGAACTGACGGCGCCGGCCATGGGGATCGAGAGGAGATGGTCGCAGGTGCGGCGCACAAGATCGTGAAGACCCGCGCCTTCGCGGCCGAGAACGATGACGAGATCGCCGGTGAAATCGAATTGGTCGTATGCGCCCGTGCCGCGCTCGTCGAGCCCGACAATCCAGAGGTCGCGGCGCTTGAGTTCCTCGAGTGATCGAACGAGATTCACGACTCGGGCAATGCGGAGGTGCTCGGAGGCGCCGGCACTGGCTTTGATGGCGACGGGGCTCAGGGGAGCGGCGCGGCGCTCGGTGAGTAAGACGCCGTCGACGCCAGCGCCATCGGCGACGCGAAGAAGTGCGCCGAGGTTCTGCGGGTCTTCAACGCCGTCAAGAGCGAGCAGGAGCCGAGCGAAAGACTTGCGGGCGGTATCGGGATCGAAGAGATCTTCGAGGGTGAGAAATTCCTGCGTGCGGACGAACGCGATAACGCCTTGATGTGCGGAGGTCTTGGCGGTAAGGGTGAGATGCTCGCGGGATTCCTCAAGGACGCGAATGCCTGCATCGCGGCACAGGGTGACGAGGCCATTGAGTCGGTCATCCTTGCGCTCGCGAGCGACGAGAACATGATCGAAGCGGCGGCGGCCGGCCTTGAGAGCTTCAGAGACCGGATGCAGGCCGTAGAGAACTTCCATGGAATTCAGTGTAGTTGGCGCGCGGGCTATGAGGACAGCTTGGCGCTGGCTAGCCGGTTGAGGCTGACACCCTGCTCGGCGGCTTGGACTGCAAGCGAACGATGAACCTCAGGCGGAATGCGAACACGGAACTGTCCGCTGTAATGCTTCACAGACAAGGGGGTAGGGACCAGCTCGCCTGCATCCTCCATGTCTCTGACAGCACCCCTCACGATCCTGCGAATTCCCGCGAGCGCGTCTTCAGGGGTACGTGCGAGCCAAGAGAGCGAGGGAAACTCCACACAGAGGCCAATGTATTCGTTGTCCTCAGCAGACCATGTGACGCGGTAGGTAAATCGGTCAGTTTTTGGATTCGTTCTCGGAGTGTGTTTCATGTTCAATTCCTTTGAGTCTGTCAATAGCTGCCAGCACCTGACGAACCTGATACGCCTTGGCCTTACCTTTCTCCTCCTGAATGTTGACACGCGGATCACCTTGCCAAGGGGTCTTGAACACTGCATGACTGGTGCCGCGTTGGCGCGGTTCGCCGAAGTACTCCACGCACAAGCGAAACAAATCTCTGAACCGGACATTCTTGGGTGCGCGGCGCATTGCTTCGAGGGTCTTCTTCGAAGTTGCCATGTTCTCTTTATGGTATCACTATTGGCACCATTCTTCAAAAATGGATCTTCCACCGGGACTGACCCGAGACACGACGGGCGCCGAATGACGCGGCGCCCTGTGATTGTGGAATCGATTCTGAATCGTAAAAGGATCGGTTACACGGGAGCGCCGGTTGACGATTGCTGCGGATCAACGGCCGGAGCGCTGACAGCACTGCGATGCTTTGAATCGACCTGAAGAGTGAGCGTCAACTGCTTTTTGTCGCGCAGGATGGTGACCTGAACCGGCTTCCCTTTATTGGAGCGGAGATCGCGATCCCAGTCCGCGGAGGTGTTGATGGAATCCGTGCCAACCTTGATGATCACGTCAAAGGCCTTGAATCCGGCGGCTGCGGCTTCGCTTTTGCGCGCCACCTGCTTGATCATAAGGCCACCGGGAACGCCGAGGTAGTCGGCCATCTGCGAGGTGAGCGGCTCAACCAGCGCGCCCACGTTGAGTGAGCTGGTAAAGATGGAGATGTGAAAGCCGCTGGAGATGGGCGCATCAGAGCCGGTGAGCCCCATGACGGGCGGCGCAGGGGGCGCGATGCCATCGACACCCATGTCGAGCCGAGCCCAGATATCGTGCTCCATCGCTTTGCGATCGACAAGCTGGACAGCCATGGTTTGGATGTTGCCATCGCGGCTGATCTGAAGGCTGAGCTTGCTGCCCGGCGGAAGATCGCGCAACATGTGGCGGAGCGCATCGGCATTGTCGACATTCTGGCCATTGACGGCGACGACGACATCGTTGACCTTGAGCCCTATCTGGCCGGCGGGCGCGTCGTGATCGATGAGGGTGATGACTGCACCGTGGACGTCTTTGAGCTTGAGGGCCTGTGCCTTGTCGGCATCGAGATCAGAGACATCGACCCCGAGGTAGCCGGGAACGCTGGCGTGGGCGAGGAGTGGGTTGGTGTCTTCAAGGAAAGGAACGATTTCTCCCGCCTGAGCATGAATAGCGCGCGGCACAACGAGCAGGCAGGCCCCAACGGCGGCAAGTCCGGCGCAAGCAAGGATTAGATACGAATGACGGAACGGCCTCAAAAGGTGCTTCATTTTGGTTTCTCCCAACGTTTCATCGTCCGGTCCGCACTCATCAAGACGGTGCAGTGGCCGGAAGGGTTAGCGAATTCAAAACATCATTGACATTCTGCCCGGTGGTTGTTTCACGGTTGTTACTGCGTTTCTGGAACCCGGCTCAAAACCTGCCGGGAAACATACCGAATCTGGGGATTCCGATCAGAGTTCGAAACGGAATAGAGCACCTGCTGAACGCTCGTGTCCGCATCGACTGGCTCAAGCAAGCTGATCGCCGCGGTGCGGACGGCGGGATCGTTGTCGTTCATGACGGCTTCAAGAACAGCGTCGCGGACGCGCACGTCGTCGGCCACGTATGGCTCCAATCCCTGAAGAGCCTTCTGGCGGACCTTGGGGCTGCGGTCGTTGCGCAAGGCATACATGAGCGCATCGCGGATGCCGGAAGGCTGGCAACTGTGGCCCGCGCGGCACTCGGCGGCAAGCAGGGCCACGGAGTCATCGCGGACACCCGGGGATGTGGAATCCTCAGAGGCCATCATGAGCAACTGGCGAATACCGGGGTCATCGAGCGAGCCCTCAATCTTGCGCGGAACAACCTGGTTGTAGCTGACGTCGACGATTTCGCTGTTGGGGTGGCGCACGATGGAGGAAATGCCGGCCACATCGCTCGGTGAAGGCGCGGCCGAGGCGGGCAAGACCGAATTGCCAGAAGGCGAACCGGCTTGCGCTACGGTTGCGGCATGGGCGGCACGATTCTGCGCGTATTCAAAGCCGCCGAGGGTTCCGGCGCCGGCGCCGGCCATGAGCAGAAGCACCGCCGCGACGGGCGCAGACTGAAGGCTGGCGAAGTTGTTGACGATGCGCTGGCCGAGCACCTCAAACCAACGCCTCGGCGGAAGCATGTCGAGGGCATCGTCAAGCCGCAAGTGAGCGCGGGCGACAAGATTTGGATCCGGCTCGATGACGGGATGCGCGTCGGCGAGCACTCTGAGCGCCAGGATCTGCTCCCGTTCTTTCTGGCACTCCGGGCAGGCAATCACATGCCGCTCAAGCTGGTGGACCTGATCGTCAGGCAGCTCTCCATATGCGGCCGCGACAATGTGTTCGTGTGCAAGTTCGCAATTCATAGTTACGTCCTTATAGCCCCAAAGGCAGTTCACAGTTCGTAGTTCACAGCTCCCAGTGGGCGGTGAACCTTATCTCAACTCCGCCAGTTGTGCACGCAACTTTTTGGTTGCGCGGAAGAGCGTATTCTTGGCGGTCTCTTCCGTGGTGTTCAGCATTTCGCCGATGGTGCGAAGGCGAAGGCCCTGGTAATGCTTCAGCTCAAAGACCATGCGCTCGCGCGGGGTGAGCTTGCCCAACGCGGCCTGAATTTTTGCGCCCAGCATCTTGCGGTCGAGCTCGCGGGCGGGGTTTGAAAACGATCGATTGTCGGAGACGGATGCCAGAATGTCGATCTCGTCTCCGGTGCGATCGACAACGACTGCGTGGTCCTCACGGCGGGTTTTGCGGCGGCGCAACTGGTCAAGGCATAGGTTGGTGACGATGCGGTAGATCCACGTGTAAAACGAGCACTCAAAGCGGAAGTTACCGATGTACCGGTAGGCCTTGAGGAAGGCGTCCTGATAGATGTCTTCAGCGTCCTGCTCGGAGCCGGTGAGATGCAGGGCCAGCCGAAGGACCTGATGCTCATACTGGCGAACCAGGGTGTCGAAGGCGACGCGGGAACCGGCCTGGGCCTCGCGGATGAGGTCCATCTCAAGGGCGCGGCTCTGCGCACGCCTCGCATCGTCCTGGCCAGGATTCTGGCGTCTTGCTCCGCCTATTGCTCTGGAAGCCACGTCTGGAGAGGATTGTACCCTCCCACGGGCCGGCCAAGCCAAAGTGCTGGCCGCCTCGGCGAGACTCATTGTCGGGGACATCGAAACACCCATCGCGTCCGTAGCCATCGCTTCTCCGCTCAAGGAAGATGCAGCCTGTGCGTATGAGTAGACGAAGAAAGGGGGTAATTGGAAGCAGAAAGGCAGGGACCGAGGGGACAAGGGACCAGGAAGACGGGGACCAGAGGACCAGGGGAACAAGGCTCCGGGGCACCCGAGGATCGTGGTTCGTGGGTCGTGGCCCGAAGACCCTCGCGGGGGACGCTTAACCCGCTAGACTGGAAAGCGATGAACGGAAACCTGTTTGAGAATGAGGCAGCCGGTAGCGGAAGCGCCGGCGGGTGGTTCACTGCGCACTGCGACGGCGGGTCACGGGGCAATCCAGGGCCTGCGGGGTACGGGGCAGTGGTCGAAAACCCCGAGGGCCGTGTGGTGGCGGAATTGAGCGAGTACCTCGGCCGTCAAACCAATAATTACGCGGAATACAAGGGTCTGCTCGCGGTGCTGGATTGGGCGCTCAAGAACGGGGCCAGGCGGCTGCGGGTGGTTTCAGATTCCGAGCTGATGGTGCGGCAGATGAAGGGCCGGTACAAGGTGAAAAGCCCGGGACTAAGGCCGCTGTGGGAGGAAGCGCAAAGACTGGCGGCGAAGCTCGACGGCTTCGACATGCGGCATACGCTGCGTGGCGGAAATAAAGAAGCGGACCGGCTTGCGAATGCGGCGATGGATGAAGGGATGAAGCAGCGGAGTTAGCGAGGCTAGCAGAGCTAGCCGCCAAGAAACGCTCTTTCCCCCGGGTCCTCTGCCCCTTCTTGCGTGCGCTCTACGCATTCCGGCCGAGGTCGTTGCGCCAGGTGTGGCCGGAGTGCTCCAGCAGGTGGTCGGCGCACTCGGGGCCCCAGGAGCCCGCGAAATAGTTCGGAAAAACCTGCGGTTTCTTGGCTGCCCAGGCCTGAAGGATGGGCGTGTAGAGGGCCCAGTTGGTTTCGACGCCGTCGCGATGGGCGAAAAGAGTCTGGTCGCCGAGCATGGCGTCGAGGAGCAGGCGCTCATAGCCGTTGGCGCTGGACTTGCCGAAGGCAGCCTCATAATCGAAATCCATATTCACGGGGCAGACCGCCATTTCAGTGCTGGTAGGGACCTTGGCGCCAAAACGCAGGGCGATGCCTTCGTCGGGCTGGATGCGGATGGTGAGCAGGTTGGGCTGTATGTCGCTACACGGGCCGGCCGTGGCCATGCGGTTGAAGATGAGCAGCGGCGGCTGCTTGAACTGGATGCTGATTTCGGTGGCGCGCTTCTTCATGCGCTTGCCGGCGCGGAGAAAGAAGGGCACGCCGGCCCAGCGCCAGTTTTCGATCGTAAGGCGAAGAGCAGCGTAAGTCTCAGTGCCCGATTCAGGGTTGACGCGCTCTTCGTCGCGGTAGCCGACGACATGCTCGCCAGCCACGATGCCCGGGCCGTACTGCCCGCGAACCGTGTTGAGGATGGGGATGGTTGGAATGGCCTGCCAGACCTTGAGCTTCTCGCGGCGTACGCTCTCCGCTTCGAAGCTGGACGGCGGCTCAAGCGCAACGAGCGCGAGCAGCTCCATCATGTGGTTCTGCACAACGTCGCGCAGAGCGCCCGCCTTCTCATAGAAAGGGCCGCGGCCTTCAACGCCGAGGGTTTCAGCCACGGTGATCTGGACATGATCAATATAGTTGCGTTTCCAGATCGGCTCAAAGATGCCATTGGCGAAGCGGAAGATGAGGAGGTTCTGAACAGTCTCCTTGCCGAGATAGTGATCAATGCGGAAGACCTGGCTCTCGTGGAAGACGGCATTCACCTGATGGTTGAGCTCGCGGGCAGAGTCGAGATCGTGACCGAAGGGTTTTTCGATGACCACGGCAACGCGGCCTTTTTCTGGCTGCGCCATGCCCTGCGCGCCGAGATTTTCGATGATGCCGGTGAAGAACTCAGGCGCAGTGGCGAGATAGAAAAGGCGATCGGGGCCGATTCCCTTCTCCGCTGCAAGGCGGTCGAGCTCGGTCTTGAGATTGGCGTAGTGCGCCGGATCGTCGAAGTTGAGGGGAAAGTAGCTGATATTAGATACGAAGCCGTCGAGCTTGGGGTCGGCGGCATCGACGCCCCCAAATTCGATGATGCCCTCGCGCATGTCCGCGGCGAACTCGTCTCCGAGCGGACGGCGCGCGACACCGACGATGGCGAACTTCTGAGGCAAAAGATTCGATTGCCAGAGATGAAAGAGCGCAGGCAAAAGCTTGCGCTTGGTGAGGTCGCCGGAGGCGCCAAAGATGACGAGAATGCCCGGGTCGGGGATGTGTTCGGCGCCCTTGGGGAGTTGAGAGAGATCCTGGGGGCGCACGGTCATTTGCATGGTGGCCATGGGCGAAAAACCTCCGGGGTGAAAAGAAAGCTTTCAGCCACCAGCCGTCAGCTTTCAGCTCAAAGTGCGCAGGGAAGCTCTACGCGATCGCACTTACAAGCTGAGGGCTGAAAGCTGATGGCTCGGTTTACTTCTTGGCTTTGGCGAAGCGCTTGTTCACTTCGGCCCAGTTGACGACATTCCACCAGGCAGCGAGGTAATCGGGGCGGCGGTTCTGGTACTTGAGATAGTACGCGTGCTCCCAGACGTCGTTGCCGAGGATGGGATAAAGTCCCTGCGAGAGCGGCGAATCCTGGTTGGCCGTCGCGATGACCTTGAGCTTGCCGCCGGTGAAGACGAGCCAGCCCCAGCCGGAACCAAACTGCTTGGCCGTGGTCTCGTTGAAGGTCTTCTTGAAGGCCTCGAAGTCGCCGAAGTCGGCGGAGATCTGCGTGGCGATGTCGCCCGACGGGCTGCCGCCGTTGCCGGCCGCATTGGGCGGGCCCATGATGGTCCAGAACATCGAGTGGTTGGAGTGGCCTCCGCCGTTGTTGCGCACGACGCCGCGAATGTCTTCTGGGACCGCGCTGAGATCGCTGATCAAGTCGTCAACGGATTTGGCGGCGAGCGCGGGGTGGTTGGCGAGGGCGTTGTTCACGTTGGTGATGTAAGTCTGGTGATGCTTGTCGTGGTGGAGCTTCATCGTTTCGATATCGATGAAAGGCTCAAGCGCCGAGTACTCATAGGGAAGCGGTGGTAACTCGTATGCCATTGGGGAAAGTCTCCTTCGTTCGGATTGTACTTTGTGGGTTAGGCCCGGATGAAGTGTGTGTTGATTAAAATCAGCGGCCGGGCGGGGAAGGCACCTGTCACCATGGATGCGGAAACGGGCGGCATGGGTGCGGGAAAGTTCCAGAGAGTGGGATGAATCGGGGGAAAGTGGATGGTTGCGAACCGGGTTTGCCGGGCAGGCTCGCGCGCCGGAAGAGGCCCTAGTCGGGCGGGGGATAGAAAGGCAGCTTGTCGTTCTTGGCGTTGGCGCGGCGGACGGTTGCATCGCTGAAAAGGAGCGCCGGAGCGAGGACCGTCGCGGGCGGGTCACCAAAAAAGTTGGCGACCCAGAGATCCTTGCCCGCGGCTTCAATACTGGAGCGAAGAGCGCGCTGGTCAATGTCGTCAAGCACTGCGCCGCGCACCAGCTGGCGCTTGCCGTCGGAGCCGACGCGATAGAGCAGACGAGGCGTCCCTTCGCCGCCCATGGTCTGGACGAAATAAACCGATTGAAGTCCTCGGTCTTTCGCCATTGCCAGGAGCTTCTGATTGAGATCGGCGTTGGAGAGTCCATTGTCGCCGGTGATTTTGAGAACACCGATCGTGGGATGCGGGGGACCGGTGATGCCGGCGCGGCCGTGGCCATCGGACTGCGGAAAGTCGCGGACGGGCTGGCGACCGATGAGGTAATTGTCGAGGCGGCCGTCGTCGACAAGCTTCACGGCCTGGGCGGGAACGCCCTCGTCATCGACGTCGTAGGCACCCAGTAGACCTTTGCCGTCGAAGGTTTTCAAGCTGGGATCGTCAACGACATTCATGAAGTCAGGCAGGACGCGCGTGTGATAGCTGGATGCGAATGGACCGTTGGTACGCGCTTCAGTCCCGAGAGCGGGCCGCGTGGCCGTGACCGCCGAGCCGAGCAGCGAGCGCAGCGTGTCGGCGGCGGCATCAGCCGAGAAGAGCAGCGGGCCGTGGTACTCCTCTTCAACAAGAGGCGCTTTGCGCAGCTCGGCGAGCGAGGCGATTTCGTCCGTGGCGTGCTGGTTGAAGACGGTCTCAGAGTCAAGGTCGGCGAGCGAAGTTCCAGAAGAACCATAGGAGCGGTCGAGGCGCATGCCGTCGGCTGCCTGCGTGCCGGCTCCGAAGGTCTCCTGATATTCGACAGAGGACTTGCGGACGATGGTGCCTTCGCTGTTGACGAGCCAGGTGGTGGTGGCGCGGGCGCGAAAGCTGGCGGAGGAGTACTGGATGTCGCGTTCATTCGCGCTCGCCGAGGCATGGATGCGGTAGAGTCCGCTGGCGCGAGCGATGCGATCGGCCCAGGAACTCTCGTCGACGTGAAGGACGACGGGATCGGTGAGCGAGATGACGGGCTCTTCCTGGCTAAAGTCGTCGGCCTGCGGAGGAGTTTGCACCTGCTTCAACTCGGCCTGCTTTTGTGCGTAAGCGGCGAGCGCGCTTTTGTAGGCCTGATCGGTGCCGGCCCACAAAGTTGTGCGAAGCGCAATGGGATCGTCGTCGAGGACCGCGATTTCAAGGGAGCCGTCGCCGCGAGCTCCGGAGCTATCGGTCTTGTAGTCTCCGACGCGCACCGCGACGCGTGCAACGCGCTGGCGAGCGCGGTCAGCGCCTTCACTCGCGCCAAATTCAGCCGTGGTCTGAAAGTCGTCGACCTCTTCAATGCGGTACTGGATGAAGAATGGCTTGGCAAAGCCCTGCAACTGGAGCTGGCTCATGCTGCGGTCGAGCTCGGTGAGCATGGCCTTGAGGACGGGATCTTTTTCGGCATCGGCGCGAGTAAGATCCCCGGCGCGAAGCTGCGGAGCGAGGAGAGCGGCGATGAAAAGGGCTACGGCGAGAGAGCGGTGCGGTCTCATTGGGCCCCCTTCGTTGCAGGCGTTTGGAGGTCCACGCCGGGGATGGGCAGGATGGGCGGGCGCGCGGTGCCTTGCGGCTGTCGCTGCGTCTCGATAGTGCTGAGGAGCATAGCGGGCGCAACGGCGCTAACCGGGATGGTGCCCGACTCCGCACCGCACTCGCCGTTGAAGACTTCGCTCTTGTCGCCGGTGGCGATGATGCTCTTCATAGCCGCAAGCGGCGTGCCGACGATGCTGACGCCGCGCACGAGCTCGTCCGGGCGGCCATCGACGTAGACGCGCCAGACCACAAGAGGAATGACCTGGAAGGCTTGAGGCGAGCTGCGCTGCGTGACAGCGAAGCCGGAAGAGATGTCTTCAAAGTAAAGGCCGTAGGGCTTGCCCTGTTTTTTGGCTTCTTCGATGAGCTGCTGGCGCAAAGCTGAGTCGGGGACGCTTTTGGTGGAAGTGACGATGAGATTGCCCTGGCGGCCGTTCGGCACGTGGCCTTCTTCAGCGCGGCCGTGTCCGTTGGAGGCGCCGAAGCTGGCGATGGGCAGGCGCGACATAAGGAAAGTTTTGAGCACGCCATCCTGAATGAGGTCGACGCGCTCGGCCTTCTGTCCTTCGTCATCGTATTGATAGCTGCCGCTAAGCCACGTGCTGCCGAAGCTCGAGACCGTGGGGTCGTCTGCGACGGAGAGGAAATCTGGAAGGATCGGCTTGCCAACGTCTTTGGTAAACGTCTGACCTTCTTCGTCGCCACGCTGGCGCTGGCCTTCGAGGCGATGGCCGAGAACTTCATGGAAGAAAACTGCGGCGGCGCGACCGGAAAGAATGGCAGGGCCGTCGAATGGCTCTGTGACCGGAGCTTTGCGCAGCGCTTCAAGGCTCTTGCCGAGATCGCGTATGGCCGACGCGAGAACGGCCTGCGAGGGGAGGCCATCGATAGTTGGCGCTTCGAAGGTCTGCTCGCGGAAAAGATCCATGCCATCGTCGGCGCGCGTGACAGCGACGGCGACGATCCGCGCTTGCAGATGGGGCGCAACGATTTGCGATCCCTCGGAAGAAGCGAAGTAGTCAGTCTCATTCTGCACAGTGAGAAAGACCATGTTTTGGTAAACGTCAGGGTAGTCGCGGAAGATGCGAGACAGTTCCCTCACCCGCTGCTCCCAGGCGGCGCGGTCAATGACGACGGGAGGCGCGATGCCGCCGATGTGCGTTTGCGGCGCCTGCTGGCTGAAATCGGGCGAGGTGTCTTCTTCCTTCGCGCGAACCTCAGCTTCAGTCTGGACGCGCAAGTAGTTATCGAGCGCGGTGCCGTAGCCGGTGTTGGTGGCCAGCCAAAGAGAGCGCGCAAGGGCTTCGCGGTCGTCACCGAGCGGAAGCGGCTGGCTATTGACAGCCGAGCCACGATGCGCGCCGTGCGTGTTGTCGAGTTTAGGATCGCCGACACGGACCTGAACGTCGGCCATCCGCGTGCGGCCTCCTGAACTCTCTGCGAGAGCACCATACATCGCGCGAATGGAAACGAAGTTCGTGTCGCGAACGGTGTAGCTGAGGAAGTAGGGCGGCAAGAGCTTGTCGCTCGGGGTCGTGGGTGAAGTGGCGGGCGCAGCGGCAGACGCGGGCGATGGTGCAGCGGAGGACTTGCCAAGCGAAGTAAACGCGCGATGGAGCTCGGTGGTCATGGCGTCGAGAACCACGGGGACCGGCTGCTGGGCGCGGGCCGCGGACAGAAGAATGAGCGTCGAAAGGACGGTTGCCGTCAGCGCGCAGTGGAAGCGAGCAGCAATCGGACGCCGCGATGGACCTTTAGAATGATGGGGCGTGAAAGCTCGGGGTTTTGGCGAAAGCATCGGTTTGTTCGATTCTCGCAGACTTGGCTGACCAAGGGAGGAGGGGGATGGCATTTAGACGCATGATCCGGCTGGCGGTCTGCGCGGTCGCGTTGCTGGCAGGGACTTCGCCACGGACGTTGTTTGCGCAGAACGGAGCGTCGCAAGCGACGCAGGCTCCCGTGGCGGCGGGCCCACAATCGCCGTCGAGCACGCAGCAGGCGTATTCGCTGCCGCCCGACAAGCTGGCGAAGGCGATCGCCATCAGCCGCATCCGCAACACCTTGAGCATTACAGGTTCGGTCTGGGGTCTTGTCTTTCTGGGTCTGACGCTGGCGACGCGGACTTGGACAGGTTTGGAAAGGTGGGCCGAGAGAATTTCGCGCCGGCGCTGGATTCAGGGAGCGATATTCTTCGCGGCATACCTGATGATCGTGACGCTGGCGGGGCTGCCGCTGGACTGGATCGGCGAGCACTATGAGCGTAGTTACGGAATCAGCGTGCAGGGTTGGGGCGGCTGGATCGGCGATGAGGCAAAGTTGCTGGGTTTGACGCTCGCCGTCGGCGTGCCATTGATGCTGCTCTTCAATTGGATCGTGCGGCGTAATCCAAGGCGCTACTGGCTTGGTGCGTGGGTAGTGACGCTGCCCATCCTGGCTTTTCTAACTTTTATTGAGCCGCTGGTTGTCCCACTTTTCTTCAAGCAGGAGCCGCTCGCGAAGAATCATCCGGCGCTCGTGGCGAAGCTCGAGACAGTGGTGGCGCGGACGGGGATCGACATTCCACCGGATCGCATGTATCTGTTGAAGGCTAGCGCGAAGTACACCGGGATGAACGCCTTCGTGGCGGGAATGGGCCCGACAAAGCGATACGTGATGTGGGATACGACGACCGACCAACTGCCCGACGACGAAGTGCTTTTCATCTTTGGGCACGAAAGCGGGCACTACGTGCTCCACCACATTCCGAAGGGATTTGCATTGTCGGCGGTGGGATTATTTTTCGTTTTTTGGGCGTGCGCTGGATTCGCTGCATGGATGGTGCGGCGTGCCGGACCGCGCTGGGGCACGAGTGAGCTCTCGTCGCGAACAGGCTTTGTGGTGCTGCTGTTTGCGATCTCGATCGCGAGCTTTCTGCTGCAGCCGGTGAGCAATGCCGTCAGCCGGCAATTCGAGCACCAGGCCGATGTGTACGGGCAGGAGGCGATCCACGGCATTGTCCCCGATCCGCAAAAAACTGCGGTCGCCGCGTTCAACGCGCTGGGGCAGTCGTGGCTGGATGATCCGAATCCGAATCCCTTCATCGAGTTCTGGCTCTACGACCATCCCAGCACGCAGCACCGCGCCAACTTCGCGCTGCACTACGATCCGTGGGCGAACGGCGGACATGGGGAGTTCTTTAAAAACTAGGGACCGAGGGAGCAAGGGAACAAGGGAGCAAGAAAACCAAAAGGCGGCCACTCTGCCGCCTGCTCACGCTTTAGTTGAGCCTCTCGAAGATGCCAGCTGCGCCCATGCCGCCACCGACGCACATCGTCACCATTCCGTAGCGAGCCTTCCGGCGTTTTAACTCCTGGAGTAGAGTTGCGGTCAACTTTGCACCGGTGCAGCCGAGCGGGTGACCGAGCGCGATGGCGCCGCCGTTGACGTTGATTTTTTCTGGGTCCATGTTAAGAGTCCGAATGATGGCAAGAACCTGCGCGGCGAAGGCTTCGTTCAATTCAATGAGATCGATGTCGGCGAGAGTGAGGCCGGCGAGCGCGAGCGCTTTGGGGATGGCGGTGATGGGACCGATGCCCATCTCTTCAGGCAGGCACCCTGTTACCGCATAAGAGATGAGGCGAGCGAGGGGCTGAATGCCAAGCTCGCGCGCGCGGGAAGCTGCCATGAGGACGGCGGCGGCGGCGCCGTCGGAGGTTTGCGAAGAATTTCCGGCGGTGACTGTGCCCTGAGCGTGAAAGACGGGCTTGAGCGCGGCGAGAGCCGCAGCGGAAGTGTCGGCGCGAGGGCCTTCGTCGGCTGAGAATTCTTTCTCGTGCACGTGCGGCTTTTTCGGCGGCACGTCAGGCGTTACGGTCCTGATTTTGACCGGAATGAGTTCTTCAGCGAAACGGCCTGCAGCCTGCGCGGCGAGAGCTTTCTGGTGGCTCGCGAGGGCAAAAGCATCCTGATCGATACGCGAAATTCCGTAATGGCGGGCGACGCGCTCGGCGGTGAGGCCCATGGTGAGCAGCGATCCAGGATAGTTCGAAGCGAGCCAGGGATTGGGGCTGGGCTTGTTGCCGCCCATCGGAATGAGGCTCATGGATTCTGCGCCGCCGGCCACAATGATGCTTGCGGCGCCAGAACGAATGCGTTGATCGGCGATGGCGATGGCTTCAAGGCCGGAGGCGCATAGGCGATTAACGGTCGCGCCGGGAATCTCGACGGGGAGGCCGGCGCGGAGAGCAGCCATGCGTGCGATGTTCCAGCCCTGCTCGCCTTCAGGCTGCGCGCAGCCGAGAATGACGTCGTCGATGGCGGACTTATCCAGGGCAGGAATCTTGTCCAAAGCTCCGCTCAATGCAATTGCGGCCAGATCGTCGGGGCGCGTGGTGGAGAGCGCGCCTTTGGGGGCCCGGCCAACAGGGGTGCGGACGGCAGCTACGAGAACCGATCTCGGCATGGAATGTGGCTCCTCTACGATTCTAGGACGCGGGAGGCCAGCCGTCGTGGTTCAGTCCTGAGTCTCCAGCACGATCCATGCGCCATTCAGAAAATAGTGGTAGACGGTGTGGCGATCGACGAGCGTATCGGCGAGGGCGTCGTGGTCGAGGCGCGGCGGCGGATGGCGCATGCCGAGTTGCGCGTCATGCACATCCTGAGGCGATCCGGGGTCGACGGCCCAATTGAAGCCGAGAACTCCCGAAGATCCGTGCGATTGGAGCCTTTCGGTTTCAGGCGAAGAGGCGAGCGTGAACGGCTGGCTTGAACGGCCGCCAAAAAAGACGAGAAGGGAGACAGTGCCCTGTGCGGAGCAGAGGACGGCCCAGTCGGACGAACCGGGATGCTCGAGGCTGGCGTGGACGACGTTTTCCGGCTGCCGCGCTTCATAGGATTGCGGGACGAGACAGCCACGGCGATCGAGCTGCTCCTGTATGACGGGCGGCAGATTGGGAAATGAGCTGATGGGAAGACGGCGGATGAGATAGGGAGTAGCGTGGCCATCGATCACGATCGAGCCGGACGTATCGAGTGACGCGGAAACTGGGTCCTGCGAAAAGGACTGCGAGGGACCGCAGAAAAGAAGCAGCGAAGCGAACACAAGCCCCGATTTGACCAGTATGCGAACCATCGAAAACTCTCACGAGCACTCTATGCCGAGTGGCGCAGCAGCGCAAATTGTTGAACCGCAGGGCTGATCAATTGCGGAGCGGCTTGCCGGTTTTGAGGGTGAAGGCGATGCGCTCCTGGGTTTTGCGCTCGCCGCATAGGGAGAGAAAGGCCTCGCGCTCGAGATCGAGAAAATACTGTTCGCTGACGAGAGTACCGGCAGTAATGCGGCCCCCAGCGAGAATGTATGCGGCCCAGCGAGCAACCTTCTGGTCGTGCTCGGAGGCGTAGCCGGCCTCTCCCATTAAATAGATACCCGTTTCAAGGGTTGCGAGCGCGGCGAGACCGGGAGCCGGAATTTGATTGCGCGGTTGCGGCGGAGCGTAGCCGGACTCTGCAAGGGCGGCGGCTTGCGCTTTTGCGTCGAGCAGCAGGCGCTCGCGATTCATGGTGACGCGATCGGCGGGTGCGAGCAGGCCGAGAGACAGCGCTTCAGCGGCAGAGGTCGAAGTTTTGGCCAGGGCGATGGTTTCAAGTGAGCGCTTGAGAGCCGTGGCAAGTTCGGCTGATTGAGCAAAGCGCGAAGGCGGTTCTTTGGGTTCGGGCGGAGCAAGAGCAGTTGCTGCGTCGAAGGCGCGAAGTAACATTTCCTTCGTCCCGCCGCCGGCCGGGATGAGACCGACGCCGGCTTCGACCAGGCCCATGTAAGTTTCGGCATGAGGCTGACGGCGCGCGGCGTGGAGGCAGATTTCGGCGCCTCCTCCGAGCGTGAGGCCGAAGGGCGCGGCGACCACTGGGCGCGGACAGAATTTGATGGCTGCGGTCATTTGCTGGAAGCTGTAAATCACACTTGCTAGCTCATCCCATTCGCCTTCCTGGGCAGTGAGCAGGAGCTGCATGAGGTTGGCGCCGACGGAAAAGTTGTCGCGGTCGCCGGAGATGACGAAACCAGAGAAATCGCGGACGGAATCTGAGGAGGGGTTTAGAACGGCGGAGATGAAAGCGAGAACGTCACCGCCGATGGCGTTCTTGAGCGAATGTAGCTCGATGCAGGCGATGCCGTCACAGAAATCGACGAGCGAAGCGCCGGAATTCGAGCGGATTGGAGCGTGCAAGCGGCGGAAATCGGCAACGCGGGCGTGGCCGGGAATGGGTGGGATTGAAACGAGCTGATCGGCGGCGGGCTGGAAGCAGGCATCGCGGCCGGGCGAGTACCAGGTGGTGCGCGACGCGGCAAGAAGTTTTTCAACGGGAGCGCCGACGGGAAGGCCGAGAGACTTCGTGCGGGCGACGGATTCGGAGACGCCGGCTGCGTCCCACATTTCGAATGGGCCGAGCTCCCAGTTGAAGCCGGCGCGCATCGCTGCATCGATCGAGGGCGCGTCATCGGCGACTTCGCCAATGCGATCGGCGGCGAAGTTCCAGAGCGAAGAGAGAAATGGCCAGAGGAAAGCGGAGGCTTTGTCTTTGACAGGGTCGTTCGAGAGCAGAAGTCGAAGGCGCTCGGGAAGCGTGGCCGCGTTCTTCGCCATTTCGAGCGAGGGCAACGCGGGTTTTGTCGTAGGACGGTACTCGAAAGTGGAGAGATCGAGGACGAGGCGCTCGTCTTTGCCGTCGGCGCTACGGATTTTCTTGTAAAAGCCCTCGCCCGACTTATCGCCGAGCCATCCGCGCTTGAGAAGTTCGTCGAGGATCGAGGAAAACTTGCCGCCAGTGACGCCTTGCGGGAAGTTCGCGGCGACATGAGCAAGGATGTCGATGCCGACAAGATCGGCGAGGCGGAAGGTTCCTGTGCGAGGCCAGCCGATGGCAGAACCGGTGAGCGCGTCAACCTCTTCAATCGTCAGTCGCTGCTCGAGCATGAGTTTTGCGGCCGTGAACATGACCGCGATGCCGATGCGGTTGGCGATGAAGTTGGGCGTGTCGTGCGCAAAGACGATCTGCTTGCCGAGGACGAGATCGGCGAAGGCGGAGAAAGCCGAAACGACAGCGGGATCGGATTCGGCGGTGGGGATCACTTCAAGAAGGCGCATGTAGCGCGGGGGATTGAAGAAATGCGTACCGAAAAATCTTTCCCGGATTTGAATCGGCAATGCTGAGGCGATTTTCGATATGGGCAGGCCGGAGGTATTGGTGGTAAGAAGCGCGTGCGCAGCGAGGAGAGGGAGGACACGAGCGAGCAGCACGGTCTTGATTTCGAGATTCTCAGCGACAGCTTCGATGATCCAGTCGCAGTTCGCGAGCTTGGGCAGATCGTCGTCGAAGGTACCGGGAGTGATGAGCGCAGCGCGGGAGGGCTCAAAGAAAGCGGCAGGCTTGGATCTTGAAAGCGCCTCAAGAGCACGCGCCGCGATTTGATCTTTTGGAGGAAGGTCGAGGAGAAGAACAGGGATTCCCGCGTTGGCAAGATGAGCGGCGATGCGGGAGCCCATGGTTCCTGCGCCGAGAACGGCAGCGCGGCGAACGAGGAGTGGCCTGGAGACGACGTTCGGAGCGGGAGTTGCTGCCGTTGTCGTGCTCATGCGTGCTCTCCCTTGCGGCGTGAAGTCGGATGCGCCGCGCCATGCGTAAACGCTCGCAGCATACGCAAGGCGGCGGCGCAAGGTCAAGAATGACGCGCAACTCAAATAGAGGAGAGGCCGTCAGTACTCGATCTTGTTCGGTGATGCGGTCCAGGCGGCAAAGCTCGCCCATGCTTCGTCGGCGAGCAACTGCGTCGAACTGAGTTTGCGCTCGCTCGCGTCTTTGCGGAACTCGGCGTAAAGAAAGGCGTCGTCGAAGCCGGCGCGGGCGGCATCGGCTGCGCTGGCTCCGTAGTAGACGGCATCAAGCCGTGCCCAGTAGGCAGCAGCGAGGCACATGGGGCAGGGCTCGCAGCTGGTATAGAGCTCGCAACCGGCAAGCGTAAAGGTCCGCAGAGTTTTTGCCGCGGCGCGAATGGCGTTGACCTCGGCGTGCGCGGTTGGGTCGTTCGTCGAGCTGACTGAGTTGGCGCCTTCGCCGACGATCTTGCCCTCGCGTACCACTACCGCCGCGAACGGTCCGCCGGCCGCGGTGAGAACGTTGCGCGTGGCCAGCGCGATGGCACGGCGCAGGAACTCCGGGTTGGGTTGACCGGACATGAGAAGTGAATGCAATTTCCGCAGAAGGCAAAGACAGATTCAGTATGGCACAGGGTGCGCGACGCTGAGATGCGACCCGCGATGTTGATGCTCGCACCGCCGCAGTCAATGGAATGAAGGCGATTGGAGGTCGCGTTCAGGCGGCCAAATGGGCTTCAAGAACCTCGAGGAACTTAGCAAGCCAGGCCGGGTGCGCGGGCCAGGCGGGGCCGGTGACAAGGTTGCCATCGACGACAGCACTCGTCATGTCGACCGTGACGTAGGTTCCGCCGGCAAGCTCGACCTCGGGAGCGCAGGCCGGATAGGCATTGAGCTTGCGCCCCTTGATAACTCCCGCAGCGGCCAGCAATTGCGGGCCATGGCAGATTGCAGCAATGGGCTTGTTGGCCTTGGCAAAGTGGCGAATCATATCGAGAACTTTGGGGTTGAGGCGCAGATATTCAGGCGCACGGCCGCCGGGGATAATAAGGCCGTCGAAGCGCGCGGGATCGATTTCGTCAAAGGTGGCGTTAAGGGTGAAGTTGTGGCCGCGCTTTTCGGTGTAGGTTTGATCGCCCTCGAAATCATGGATCGCGGTTCGAATCTGCTCGCCTTTCTTTTTGCCAGGACAGACTGCGTGAACAGTGTGGCCGACCATTTGCAGCGCCTGAAAAGGAACCATAATCTCGTAGTCCTCAACAAAATCGCCGGCGAGAAGCAAGAGTCTTGCATGTTTCATCGTGCGAACTCCTCCGCACCAAGTTTGCCATAAGCTCGTGCCGGCGCGCCGTAGAATTCGATCATGGCCGAGGCGGCGACTCTTGAAGCGTTGAATGCGCGGATTGTGGCATGCGAGCTTTGCCCGCGGTTGCGCGCGCATTGCACGGAGGTCGCGCACACGCGGCGGCGAGCCTACATGGACTGGGAGTATTGGGGACGGCCGGTGCCGTCTTTCGGCGACCCCAGGGCGCGCGTGATGGCGCTGGGCCTGGCGCCGGGAGCGCACGGGTCAAATCGAACCGGGCGGCCGTTCACGGGCGATGGATCGGGCGACTTTCTCTATCCGGTGCTGCACGAGGCGGGATTTGCATCGCAGGAGAAAGCGACGGCGCGCGACGATGGGATGAAGTTGAGCGGGCTTTGGATCACGGCCGTGGCCCGCTGCGCTCCGCCGGGCAACAAGCCAACGCCGGAAGAGTTGCGCAACTGCGCGCCGTGGCTCGACCAGGAGATGAGCCTGCTAAAGGATTTGCGCGTGGTGGTTTGCCTGGGGCGGATTGCATTTGATGGCTTGCTGGCGCACGAGATGAGAATGGGCAAGATGAAAAAGCGGGCGGAGTTTGCCTTTGCGCACGGAGCGGAATACAAACTGCCGAGCGGCCTGATTGCAATTGCCAGCTATCATCCCTCGCTCCAGAATACGAATACGGGCAAGCTCACGCGAGCGATGCTGCTGAAGGTTTTCAAGCGAGCGAAGAAAATGGCGGATTTGTGAAAGCGGGGCGTGACAGGAAGGTGCGGAAGTAATAGGAGAAGCGATGGATTTGCTTTCGAGAGAGATTTTGAAAGATGTGAATTTGGATGAAGTGCGCCCAGGAGCAAGCGGGCCTAAGAATTCTGTGGATCACTGGTCGCCGGCAGTCCTGCTGGAGCGCGCGGCGTACCTGCGCAAGCTGGCCAAGCATGGAGATGGTTCGGCGTCGGAGACACTCAAGGAATATCCGCAGCATTGCGCAATGCTTTCGTTTCGCAGCCGCGACGGCGAGGCGGAAGTGCACGAGAAGCTTGCTGACCTGTTCTGCGTGCTGGCAGGCAAGGCGACACTGGTTACGGGCGGCGCTGTAAACGAGGCGCGGACGATTGCGCCTGGGGAAACGCGCGGGACGTCGATCGAAGGCGGCGCACGGCAGACTTTGCGAGCGGGAGACTTTGCTCATGTCCCGGCGGGCACGCCGCATCAGATGCTTGTAAGAGCCGAGGAGACGTTCACTGCGCTGGTGATGAAGGTGCAGGAAGTCATTTAGGAGCCGATCCGGATATGGGAGTGATCAGATCGAGAATTGGAGCGGGAGACCGGGATCGAACCGGTGACATTCAGCTTGGGAAGCTGACGTTCTACCACTGAACTACTCCCGCCCTTTTAAATCGGCTATTGAACTGATTGGCAATCGCTTACTGTTTCCTATCTTCTCATCGGCTATTTATTCTCTTCATCCATGAGTTCCCGGCGAGAATCACCGTCGGATATCCTTCGAACTGATGCGGGCGAAAAATAGAACGTTTAACAAGCTGACTGCAAGGTTGACAGCAAACGCAACCGAAAGAGTGCACCGGACATAGTATCGCAAGAACACCGGACGCTGGCAACACTGCTTCGCTCTGTGATCTCATCGTTCGCAGCCGGTCAGAGAAAATGCGAGCCGTTGCTGATCTTCCCTGCCCCTCCAAATCCCACTCGCCCGGCCACGACGGGAACAACCCCGACGATCGCACGCTTGCTCCTATGCCATTCGAAGACTCAATTGCGCTTTTGCGCAGCAAAAAGCCGCGCCGGCGAGTTCGTCCGCGACCCGCACTTGATCACCGACCTCAACGAGACTCTCTGTTTATCGATCACTCACTCACAAACAAGTCTTAAGGCAGCTTCACCATATCGGTCTTGAACTCTTCAGCCGCCGGCACCACAGCCTCGTCCCTTTCGTAGCCATCTTTGCGAAAAAAGACGTGAACCGTTGCTGGCTCCGGCTGCGGGAGTTGGAAGGTGCAAGTGCCGTCACTGCCCGTAAAGCATGTATTCATCTTGCCCTGGCCGATCTGGACATCTATCTCCACGCCTGAGACAGGTATCCCGCTCACCCGGTCGGTGACCTGCGCGCTGAATTGCCACGGAGGTGGAGGCGGCGGAGGACGCAAAGCGTACCAGATCCCAATTCCGGCAAGAATCGCCGCGAACACGCCCAGCACGGCTTGTAACTTGCGCCTGAGCCCCAAGGGCCAGCCCAAGGCCGGCTTGAGCTGCGCGGCCGCCTGCGCGGGGTCGGCGGTGGTGATGCCCTGCACCTCAAGCATCGCCGGCAACGGCGTCTTATCGAGCATCCACGGCAGGATCGGCTTGTGCAGCGCCTCGCCGCGCGAATACTCGAAGGTGATGTATTCGGAGCCGCGCGTGTTCTGCGACCAGCACAGCACGATCGTTCGGGAAGCGGCGATCGAGCGCTCCAACCTGCGCTTCCACTGCTCGCCAGGATCGATTGACTGCACGTCGAAGAAAACCTGGTAGCCGAGGCGACGCAACTCGTCGCGCAGCGGCGCCACGCGCTCGGTGTCGGCGCGCGAGTAGCTCAGGAATACGTCGTATTTGGCCATCGTCGTAGGCTCTATTGTTGCAAAATCGGCTCAAGCTGGTGGAGCGCCGCGGTCATGCCGGCGCTGTCACCGTTCTGGACGGCGGTGAAGAGAGCGATCCAGGAGGCGTGGCCGGAGGCAAAGGCAGGCGACTGCGAGAGAAAACGCAGAGTTCCCGTGAAGCTCCAGCCGCCCGGGGTTAAGTACCGATCCGCATCCGCTTTGGTGAGCAAGCGCAAGTCAGCGGCATGCGCCCCGGCCTTATCGGCTGCGCCCCATTGGCAGGCCAAGCCGATGACGTCCCGGACAGAGGTATACGCCTTTTGCTGGACAAGTGCTGCGTCGTCCAGCTTTGCCTCCAGCTGAACGCAACCATCGAAGTCTGCCCCTGTTAGTTCCGCCTCGAGGAGGTTCATGCGATTGTCGACGGTCGGGTCAAAGTCAGCCAGCTCCATTGCGATTTTCAAGGCATCGCCGAACTGGAAAGTGTGGTCGTGATAGAGGCCCTCAAGATGCGACTGCACTTGGGACCAGTTTTGTGGCAGATCTGCTTTGGTGTAGACCTCGAGCGCGCTGCGGTAGGCCTCGGCCGCCTGGTCGTTCAAAGGGGCGGCTTTGTCTCCGCTGGCATTGGTCTCCTCATGCATCAATGCAGATCCGAGGTTGTATTGCGTCGCAGCCCATTCCTTTGGCTGACTGGCTTTGGTGCGCGCTTCGAGCTCACTCTGGAACGCCTGCGCCGCCTGGCCAAACAACGTGGCGGCCTTGCCTCCACTGGCCAGCTTTCCCTCGTCCATGAGCGCGGTCCCGAGACTGTCCTGTGTATCGGCCCAGACCTGAGGCAGATCTGCTTTGGTTACCACCTCGAGGGAGCTTCGATACGCCTGCGCGGCCCGATCGAATAATCCGGCAGCTTGGTCTCCGCTTGCCCGATCTGCCTCGTACCCGAGGGCATCCCCAAGGCTGTCTTGCGTCGCGGCCCATTCCCCGGGCGTATCCGTTTTGGTATAGACCTCGAGCGCGCTGCGATATGCCTCCACCGCTTGATCCAAAAGGGCAGCGGCCTTGTCTCCGCTGACGTTTGAGCCCTCATGCGACAACGCCAATCCGAGATTGAGTTGTATCAGAGCCCATACCTGAGGAAAACCGGCTTTGGTGTAGACCTCGAGCGCACTGCGATACGACTGCACTGCCTGATCAAGCAGGGCAACGGTTTTGTCTCCGCTGACGAGTGTCTCCTCATACATTAATGAGGATCCAAGACTGAATTGCGTCGAGGCCCATGCCCGGGGAAAGCCGGCTTTGGTGTCGACTTCGAGCGCGTTGCGATACGCCTGCACGGACTGATCGAGCGCAGCAACAGCCTTCTCTCCGCTGATTCGCTTTCCCTCGTCTAGAAACGCGTTGCCGAGATTGATTTGTGCTCCGGCCCATTCCTGCGGATGGTCGGCCTTAGTGTCGACCGTAAGCGCGCTCTGGTAGGCCTGCACTGCCTGGTCCAGCAGGGCCACGGCATCGTCTCCGGCGGTGCGCACGCCCAGGTCCGCGAGCGCACTTCCGAGACCGCCTTCTATCTCCGCCCAATACTCGGGATTGTCGGCTTTGGAAAATCCATCGAGCGCGCTGCGATACGCCTGCACGGCCTGATCGAGTGCGGCAGCGGCCTTGTCGCCACTGGCTCGCTCACCCTCGCCCCGGAGCGCACGCGCAAGAAAGCTCTGGGTGGTCGCATCGTCTTTAGTATGGCCTTCGAGCGCACTGCGATAAGCTTGCGCTGCCTGATCGAGGAGGTCAACAGCCTGGGCTCCGGCGGCGCGCCCGCCTTCCACAGTGAGTGCCAATCCGCGCGCGAATTCAACTGCCGCTGCCCCCTCAGGGTTACCTAGCGCGGTTTCCTCGCGCGCCAACGAATCGAATTCACTGACGGATTGAGCAAGCAGCACGAGACCCTGGCTTGTGGCATCACCCTCACCCTCCCATAAGAGCATGTAAGCTGCGTACGCCTGCGCATGAAGCCACAGTTTATGGAAGCTCTTGTCGTCAGGGTGCTTCTTGTATTCGGCCTCCGCAGTGGCCTCCGCGCTATTCGCCGTTAGCGTCGCCTGGTGATACTCGCGGTTATCTCGATAGGCGATGGCTGCCTGCTCAGAGTGATCAATGAGCCGCTGCAGCGAGGAGCGTTGCTGGCCGAGAAGCGCCTGCTGCGCTGCCTCCAGCGCTTTGACTTCGGCCTCAAGGGATTTACTCTGCGTATCCTCGGCGGCGATCTCCTGGCGATCTGCGTCGCTGGCCTGGCTGAAGTCTTTTGCGGCGTCCGCATAGTGCTTGAGCGCAAGCTCGGCCAGGCCCTTCTGCTCTGCTGTAACACCTCCCGTTTGCTTTTCGATTCCCTCCGCCCATTGCTTGACCTGCTGATCCGCCTGCTCTGCGGAGAAGCCGTTGGTCTGGGCCCACTCGGCAATACCCTCGCCGAGGCCAGGTGCCTGCTCCTCGGCCGAAGCCGTCCGTGGCGCGCTGCTCTGCTGCCGCAAGCTGGCCACCTCCAGGGACAAACGGCGCAGCGCGGCCTCAATCTGCGCCGGACCAAGCAGCGCGGGAGAGCCCTTGGGAAGCATGCTCACGTTGATGGATGGCGGCAGAACGGCCAATTGGCCGTCGGCTGGTTGATAGATCACCAGATTCGCGGCGCCGCTGACCTGGATGCGCAGGCCGCCGCGCTGGGCTGCATCCTCCGATACATTGAGCCACGCCTGGCCATTGGGGTTAGTCACATCGCGTGCCTCAGTGACCAGGACATTGTTGTCGAGGAAATCCAGCTCAACGCGCACCGTCGGGACCGGCTGGGGCGGTTGCGACTGCGCGTTGACAACCACAACTGCCACGGTCCGGGGTGCCGTCGCCTTTTGCGCAACGGCAGCGATCTGCGCGCCACAGAGGCACAGAAGCAATGCCGCCCATGAAGCATGAGCTTTCAAGAATTGACCCCCGGCGCCACGCGCTCGGTGTCAGCACGCGAGTAGTTCAGGAACACGTCGTATTTGGCCATCGTCGTCGGCTCTATTGTTGCAAAATCGGCTCAAGCTGGTGGAGGGCGGCGGTCATGCCCGCGCTATCTCCACCGTAGAAACTGTTAAAGAACGCGATCCATGAACTGCGGCCCGTCGCAAATGCAGGCGAGCTCGCGAGCAGGGAGTTTGTCGCAGTAGCGTCCCAGTAGTAGGGAGTGTCTTCGGCGGCTTTTGACAGCAGGGTCTTCTCTGTCTCCCGCGCCGCGCTCTTGTTTCCGGCGCCCCATTCGCAAAGAAAACGGAGTGCGTCTTCCCGAAAGACTTGCCTCGGCGGCAGCAGGCCGTCTGTGATTTGTCCGAATTGCTGCACGCAGACTTCAAAACGAGATGTATCGAGGCTTATCAACGCCATGGCCAGCTGACCACCGGCCCAGAGCCGGGACAGGTTGGTCTTGGAGACGACCTCAAATCCATTCTGGTAGGCCTGCGCCGACTGATTGAAAAGCGCGACGGCCTCTGCGCCGCTGGAGCGTCCGGCCTCATACTGCAGCGCGTCCCCCATGAAAAGTTGAGTAACGGCCCATTCCTGGGGCATATCGGCTTTGGTGCGCACTTCAAGCGCATTCTGGTAAGCCGTCAACGCCTGGCTGAAGAACGCAAGCGCCTTGTCGCTGGTGGAGTCTTCACCTTCTACCGTCAGCACATCACCAAGGCCGCCTTGTACGCTCGCCCACTCCTTGGGCCGGTCGGCTTTGGTGTAGACCTGAAGCGCATTCTGGTAGGCCTGGATAGCCTCATCCAGGAGCGGAGTTGCCTTGTCGCCGCGAGTGCGACTTCCTTCGGCCTTCAGCGCGTTCCCGAGGGAGCTTTGGGTCCACGCCCACGCTGCCGGCTCATCGGCTCTGGTGTAGACCTGAAGCGCACTCCGGTAAGCCTCGACCGCCTCATCGATCAGCGGCATGGCCTTGTCCCCATCGGCGTTTCCGCCCTGATTCATAAGCAAGTTGCCGAGATTGTTTTCAATCCGTGCCCAGTCCTTCGGCTCGTCGGCTTTGGTCAGGATCTCGAGCGCGTTCCGGTAGGCCTCGACAGCCTGCTCGAGTAAAGCGGGCGCCTTATCGGCGCTGGTGCGAAATCCCTCGTCCAACAAGGCGTTTCCGAGGTTAGATTGCGTCCACGCCCAGCCTTTGGGCTCACCGGTTTTGGTGTAGATCTCCAGCGTGCTGCGGTAGGCCTGTGCCGCCTGGTCGAGCAGCGCGGCAGCTCCGTCTCCGCTAGCCTGCGCTGCCTCCTGCTCGAGCAACATTCCCAGAACGTTTTGTGCATTGGCCCAGTCCCGTGGCAGATCGGCTTTGGTGTAGACCTCGAGCGCACTTCGATACGCCTGCGCAGCCTGATCAAGCAGTGCAGCGGCCTTCTCCCCGCTGGCGCGATTCGCTTCGTCTCCCAGCGCACTGCCGAGGTTGGTTTCCGTCCACGCCCAGGATGTTGGCAAATCGACCTTTGTGTAGACCTCGAGCGCGCTGCGGAACGCTTGCACTGCCTGATCGGATAAGGCATCGGCTTTGTCCTTATCGGTAGAGCGATCGCCCTGTGCCATCAGCACGGATCCGAGGGAATCTTGCGTCCGCGCCCAGTCCTGGGGCAGATCGGCTTTGGAGTAAACCTCAAGTGCGCTGCGAAACGCCTCCGCCGACTGATCGAAAAAGGCAACAGCTTTGTCTCCGGTGGCCCGCTTTCCCTCATCCTGGAGCGCGCGTCCGAGACCAGTCTCTGCCATTGCCCAATACTGGGGCTCATCGGTTTTCGTGTAGACCTGAAGCGCGCTGCGATACGCCCGCGCCGACTGATCGAGCAGGGAAGCGGCCCTGTCGCCTGTGGCGCGCTCACCCTCTGTCATCAGCGCATTGGCGATGCTGCTCTCGGTCGTCGCCCAATCCTGGGGCAGGTCGGCTTTGGTGCGCACTTCGAGCGCATTCTGATAAGCCTCGACTGCCTCTTCAATCAATGCGGTGACTTTGTCTCCGCTCGTGCGCCCCGCCTGATCCATGAGCGCATTCCCAAGGTTGCTTTCCACCAGAGCCCAAAACTGGGGCAGATCGGCCTTCGTCAAGACCTCCAGCGCACTGCGATACGCCTGCACTGCCTGGTCGAGCAAGCCTGCGCCCTTATCGCTGCTCGACCGGTCGCCCTCTGCCAGGTATGCATTTCCGAGGTTGTTCTCGGTCCTCGCCCAGCCCTGCGGCAGATCCGCTTTGGTGTCAACCTCAAGTACGTTCCGGTAGGCCTCAACTGCCTGGCTCAGCAATGCCGCGGCTTTGTCTCCGCTGGCGCGAATCCCCTCATCCCAGAGCGCATTCCCCAGAACGTTCTGCGCATTGGCCCAGGCCTGCGGCAGATCGGCTTGGGTGTAGACCTCAAGCGCGCTGCGAAAGGCCTGCGTCGACTGATCGAGTAGGTCGATTGACTTGCCTCCGTTGGTCCGCTCGCCTTCCCTTAACAGCACTTCTCCCAGGCCGATTTGCGTGTGCGCCCAGGACTGCGGCTGGCCGGTCTGGGTGTAGACCTCGAGCGCGCTGCGATACGCCTGCGCCGCCTGATCGAAGAAGCCCACCGCCTTGTCTCCGCTTGCCCGTTCTCCCTCGTCGTTGAGTGCAAATCCAAGGCTGCCTTGGATTCTGGCCCAGTCTTGAGGCTGATCGGCCTTCGTGTCGATCTCGAGCGCGCTGCGATAGGCCTGCACCGCCTGATCGATCAGGACGGCGGCCTTGTCTCCGGTCGTCGCGTCGTCTCCCTCGGCTTCGAGCGCGGCCCCGAGTTCCCTCTGCGTACTGGCCCACTCCTGAGGATGATCGGCTTTCGTGTACACCCCGAGCGCGTTGCGATCCGCCTCGACCGCTTGATCGAGCAACCCGGCGGCTTTGTCTCCGCTGGTCCGTAATCCCTCGTCGTAGAGCACATCCCCAAGCTCGTCTTGCGTCTTCGCCCAGTCCTGAGGCAGACCGGTTTTGGTGCGCACCTCGAGGGCGCTGCGAAATGCCTGCACCGCCTGATCGAGCAGCGCAGCAGATTTGTCTCCGCTTACCCGCGCGCCTTCCTCTTCGAGCGCAACGCCAAGGCCGGCGTGTGCCGCCGCCTCTTCCTGGCGGTCTCCGAGCACAGCATATTTACCGGCCAGCGACTGGTAATCGTTCGCGGATTGTTCGATCAATGCCAGGCTCACATCGGCGGGAGCGACGGCGCCCTCGCGCACCCGCGCCGCCGCAGCATCTCCGACCGCCTCCAACCAAAGCTCGTGGAAGCCCTTGTCGTCGGGAAACTTGTTGTATTCCGCGTCGATGGCGGTTGCCGCGCTCTCCAGTGTTTGCGTGGCCTCGTGGTACTGGCCGTTCAGGCGATACGCGCCTGCGGCCTGCTCGCTGTGATCGAGAAGCTCCCGCATCGGGGTTCGAAGCTTGTCGAGCAGAGACTGCTGCGCCGCCTGCAGGGCCTGCACCTGCGCTTGAAGCGCTTTTTCCTGTGCCGCGAGAGCCTGCTCCTGCGCGTCCTCTGCGTTGATCGCCTGGCGATCGGCAGCGCCGGCCTCATTGAACAATTGAGCAGCATTGGCGTAGTGGTTAAGCGCAAGCTCCGCCAGCGCCTTTTGCTCCGCCGTCGCTCCACCCGATTGCTTTTCGATTTCCTCGGCCCACTGCTGCACCTGCTGATCGGCCTGCCCGGCAGAGAATCCGTTGGCCTTGGCCCACTCGGCCACCGCAGCGCCCAGGTCCGGCTTCTGCGCTTGCGCTGCGTTCGTCTGTGTTGTGTTCGCTTGTCCCGCAAGCGCCACATTCTTTTTCTGCAAACCGGAGATCTGAAGCGACATCCGGTGCAGCATGGCTTGAATTTGCGCCGGCCCCAGCAACGCGGGTGAACCCTTGGGCAGCATGCTTACGCTGATGGTCGCGGGCAGCGCCGCCAACTGACCGTCGGCCGGCTGATAAATGACCAGTCCGCTGGCGCCGTCGATCTGGATGCGGAGGCCCCCGCGCATCGCCGCATCTTCCGAAACGTCTAGCCACGCCTGGCCTTTGGGGTTGGTGACATCGCGCGCTTCGGTGACGAGCACGGAGCCGTCGAGATAACCAAGCGAGATGCGCACCGTGGGCACGGGCTGCGAGGGCTCAGTATGCGCATCCGCGACCACAACGGCTACAGTTCGCTGTGCAGGAGCCTTTTGCGCAAGGCCAGCGCGCTGCGCCACGCACAGGCACAGCAGTAAAACAGCCCATGAAACCTGAGTCTTCAAGTTGACCTCTGGCACGGCAGGACTGGCTGGTTGGGGGGGAGCCCTGATGATTAGAAATTCTATCTGAATCCAGGTCTCTGGAATCTGTCAATTCGCGGTCGCCGGGCGGAGTCCCAATTGGGGCTGGCGAATCCCATGCATCCTCGCCCCCAATGGGCAGAGTGTTTTCGCGGGGCAAGGGGCTTGGCTAATTCAGAACAGCTCGCATCCGAAGATCCGAACAACACCACTGAACAAGAGCATTTGATATCGGGCCACGGCAAACTGTGCCAGTCCCTGGCCTATGCCGGCGAGTTTTCTGAAGTGCGAAGCCATCGCGAAACGGTAATCGCGATCAATCAACTGATGGTGAGTTCTGACAAAAACTCTGCGCAAGCTCGCGCCGAATTCGGCAACTCGAATATGACCATGGGATTGGCTGTAACTTCGGCATTCGCCATTCCCGTGAATGATGGCGCGTTACTAAGCGGCCGCGGAAAGCCACCAGAGGGGGTGAGTTATGAACGATCCTGGGGATAAGTTGACCAATGAATGCGCTGTTGGGTCCAGGAGTTAGCCCCGAACCCCGCCAGCGACTTCTGGTGGATGCCTGTGCCCGAATTACGCCAGTGAGTTGCTGACGTTGCTGAACACCGTGTTGACGGCAGTCGCCACGCCCTTAACGCTGGTGATGACTGTCAGTGCAATCAGCGCTATGAGCAACGCATATTCAACCAGATCCTGGCCTTCTTCGTGACTCGCCAGACTCTGGATCTTGATATACAGACGCAGTGCTAGGTTATTCATATTGACCCCTCTCGTATTTGAAATTTACCGATAAACGAATGACTCAGCCCTTGATTCGAGTAACTAATATGAATCGTGGATCGTTATAGGACAACTGTCAACGTAGCTACGGTGACGTTAAGTCCGGTTACGTTTGCCCAGAAAATGAAACTATTGGTCACTTATCGAAGCATCCGATGCCAAAGTGGCTTTGGTGACGTTGAGACCGGTTACCTTTGCCGAGGAAATGAAACTTTCGCGTCATTTAAGGCCGAACCATGGATAACAAAACGTCAAAAACGCTCGTCAATTGCGCTGAATCAAACGGAACCCGGTTTTCGCATTGGACTTGGATGTGGAAGGTCGCAGAGAGCAGAAGCGCGGGGCGGGAGGGCATCGCTCGCGAATTGGCCTTTCGCCTGCAAGCCCGATCAAGTTAGCATGGGCCGTGTCGCTGGTTTGCGAAGCTGGACCGGCCCGAACTTGACGCCGCCGTGTCACGCCGGCCCAGCACGATCTCAGGATGAGGCTCGGATGACCGTTCGCATCGCCAAGCTCCTTCTTCTGGTTTCTGTGGCCTTTCTCTACGCCTTGGTTGTGTTCAATAACCTCACCGACTTCGGGTCGAACGCACAGTTTGTTCGCCACGTGCTCCTGATGGACACAACCATCCCAGGCAACCATGGCCTGTGGCGTTCTATTTCCTCGCCCGCAGTCGACCTGGTCTTTTACCTGAGCATCATTGTCTGGGAGGCACTCACTACGATTCTGCTCACATTGGGCGCCCTTCGATTATTGCGCGCTCTGCGGCTGCCTGCTCCCGCGTTCAACGCGGCTAAGACTCTGCCCCTGCTCGCTCTCACCTCTTCTCTGCTTATGTGGCTTGTTGCATTTCTTGCCATTGGCGGGGAGTGGTTCCTGATGTGGCAGTCGCGCACCTGGAATGGGCAAGAGGAAGCCTTCAGGAACTTCGCGGTTATCGGTATCGTGTTTCTGATCCTGTTGCAGCCCGACGTGGACGGACAGCCGTGACGCCGGCGCGCGGAATCTTTCGATGGATTGCCTTGGTGGCGACGGGCGGAGCACTTGGCGCCTTCGGACAGGCGGGCAATCCTGCGTGGCAGAGCGCTGTTGAAGCGGCGTCACGCAAGGCTCCCGAAGCAAGAATTGTCGTCCTCGATATCGCCAGCGGTCGATTGCTGGCGGCGCACCGATTAGATGAGGCGGCGCGAACGCTGGCCGCGCCGGGATCAACGATGAAGCCGCTGATTCTATATCAGCTGGTGAGCGCAGCCCGGTGGAACCCGGCGAGCCGCGTCGCTTGCAATCGGCAACTCGTCGTTGCCGGCCATCGGCTGGCGTGCGCGCATCCACTCGCTCCGCCCTTCGATGCCCGCGAGGCGTTGACGTGGTCGTGCAATACCTACTTTGCCGGAGTGGCACGCACGCTGCGTCCGGGCGAGTTGGGCCAGTTGCTGCGGCCAACCGGCTTGCTCGTCTCGACAGGCCTCGCACACGATGAAGCCGTGGCCCAATTTCGCGAGCCGGATTCTGCCGATGCTGAGCAACTCACATTGCTGGGAGTTGAAGGCGTGCGCGTGACACCGCTGGAGTTGGCCGAAGCTTATCGATGGCTGGCGTTGGAGATGGCCGCGCATCCAAACTCCGATGCGGCACAGGTCGTGTGTGAGGGGCTTGAGGACTCTGCCAGCTTCGGCATGGCCGGGCAAGCGAGTTTGGGTGGAGTTGCAGTGATGGGGAAGACGGGCACGGCGGAAGGCGTGCTATCGACCCGAACGCACGGATGGTTTGTTGGCCTCGCGCCGGCGAAGAACCCAAAAGTCGTGATCGTCGTTTTTTTGCCTGCGGGCCGTGGCATGGATGCGGCGCACGTTGCGGGGGAGATTTTGGCCAACGCACCTTTGGAGCGGCCGTGACCCGATCGCCCGTGACTCGACAATGGATGGCGCGATCGCTCCTGAGCCTGCTGGCCGCGGCCGGCGTCGCGTGGACCGGCATGCAAACGGCACCACAAGCCGCCGTGAACGCTGCCGGAGCACCACGAGAAGCCCCGGCCTCCGCGCGAGCAACGCTTCGCGTTGGAATGTGGACTCTGTGGCATGACCGTGAAGTGGTGCTGACGCCTGCCGGGCCAGATCACAAAATCAAATTGCGAGGTTGCTCCGGGTGCGCCGAGCTCTTATTCACTGAAAAGGCCACCGTTCATGCGGATGGAAATGCGTTGACGCTGACGGCTGGCGGCAAAACGGGCGGCGCGCCTC
>Ga0181535_10001000_pt1 | contig 38753 bp, 34 predicted proteins | sample PEATcosm2014_Bin_44_FD_119774 | JGI IMG/M metagenome (GOLD analysis project Ga0181535, IMG submission 119774) | Peatland microbial communities from MTU Mesocosm Facility, Houghton, MI, USA - PEATcosm2014_Bin17_30_metaG | ecosystem: Environmental > Terrestrial > Soil > Wetlands > Peat | place... | reverse complement strand
TTGGGGTCGCTAACGCGCTCGCTCAACTCGACGGCCTCCCAGTTACATGATCTCATCGAGCGCCTGGGCCTGGAGTCCGAGCGTCGCGAAGCGATTCTTACCAGCATGGTGGAAGGCGTTCTGGCAGTGGATCAGGACCTGCGTATCACTTTCTATAACGCCTCCTTCGCCCGCGTGCTCGGCTTGCGCGGCGAGGTCCCGGCAAGAGCCCCCCTGGTGGATATTGTTCGCGATCCCGTTCTGCGCGAGATTCTCTCGCGCGTCGTGGCGGGCGGCGAGACCCTAAAACAGCGACTGCAATTGCCTGCCGCCGAAGGCCGTGCCTTCGAAGTCCAGGCCGCGCCGCTTCGCGTGGCGAAGGGTCGCGGCGCCATCGCGATCCTCCATGACATAACTGATCTGGAAAGGCTGGAACGTGTGAGGAAAGACTTCGTCGCCAATGTCTCACACGAATTGCGTACGCCGCTCACCGCCATACGCGGCTATACGGAAACGCTGCTGGAAGGCGCGCTCGAGGACAAGGATAACAACCGCAAGTTTCTTGAGATCATCAAGAACCACTCGGTGCGCCTGAATAGCATCGCTTCCGACCTTTTGGCCTTATCCGAACTCGAGTCCGGCAAGGCCAGTACTGAACAAGCTCGCGTCGCCGTCCGGCCGGCCCTCGAGGCCGCCTTGCGTGCCGTGGAAGACGAGGCGCGTAGCCGGCGGGTCAAGCTGATATGCGGGCAGATGGAAGATGTTGAGGTCCTTGGAGATCGGGTTCGCATGGAGCAGGCATTTGTGAACCTCCTCACGAACGCGGTGAAATTCAATCGCCCTGAGGGTGAAGTGCGCGTCGAAGTCCTGCGCGCCCGCGACGATGAGGTGAGCATCACAATCGCCGACAACGGCATCGGAATTCCCTCCGCTGATTTGCCGCGTCTATTCGAGCGATTTTATCGCGTCGACAAAGCGCGTTCGCGCGAGATGGGAGGCACTGGCCTGGGGCTCTCGATCGTTAAACACATCGTGGACCGAATGCGCGGACGGATCACTGTGGAAAGTCAACTAGGGAAAGGTTCGGTGTTCACCGTCCTTCTTCCGGCTGCATAGTAATGGCTTGCCGTCCGCTAACCGGGCCGTTCCGAAGCCTGCCCTTGCCTAAGGCGCCGAAGCCCTGCCTTAACAGAGTCTTCGCTAAACCTTTAAGCATCCTTCACATTGGCTTAACAGCATGGCGCGAGACTAGTCCCGAGAGGTTTTTACCATGCAGCCAACGATTACTGCCCTACTCGTGCACGACCGTCCGGAACCCATGGGATTCATCCGGCGCGCCCTTGAAGCCCAGGACATCAAAACCCACAGCGTGAGGACTTGTCGCGAAGCCCACGAAAGCCTATGGGGGCACCAATCCCCTCATTTGGTTCTCGTTGATCCCCGGCTTCCCGATGGGTCGTGGGACGACATCGTCGTTTCAGCGGCAGCAGCTCCGTCACGTGCCAACGTAATCGTGGTCTCTGATGTCGTGGACATGGCTCTCTACTTGGAGTCCGTTCAGCGCGGCGCCTTCGACTTCATTGTCCCTCCGATGTCAATGCCGGACTTCACTTATGTTGTGCGGTCCGCCGTTGCCAACGCGCTGCAGCGGCGGGGATCCTCAGTGCAGTCTCCGCAACCTCGAAGCTAGTGGCTGTCGAGTTCACTCCTCGCTTTGCAAGTCCCCGGACTCCACTGCCGCTCTAAGGGCGGGTGTATTGCTTCAGGAGTTCCATTTGCGCGCTCATCCCGGCCAAGGACTCATAGAGAGCCGGCGATAGCCCTGCGGCAGCGCGCAACTCGTCCAGGCTCCTGTAGAAGCCGCGTGACCGGCGCTCGGCCACGATCCGGTGGGCGACAGCAAGATCCACCCCGGGCAGCGTCATCAGTTCGGGTTCGGCGGCAGTGTTGAGGTTCAGCGTAAGCGACTCGGTCCGTTCGCGCTCCCACACGGCAGGCGCTATCTTGAAATTCGAATTCAGCACCCACAACTCCGGCCCCAGATTTGCGTCGATCGGCAGTTTGCCATGGGCCACTTCGTTGATCGTCTTCCGAAGCAGGGGAAAGGCGGCGCCCGACCTCTGGCGGAACGCGTCGATGTCCCCCATTCGGCCGGCTGCGGCGGCGCGCTCAAAGGCAACGGCAAGTTCCTGCGAGGCGGTCACTCCATATGTGGTCTTTAGAAAAACTCCGTAAACGTCCTCGGCCTCATCGGGGAAAAGGCTCGCGTAGGCGTTGACGATTCTGATCATCAAGGGCAATCGGGTGTGGGCTGATTCCAAGCCCACTCTCCGCATGGCTGTAAAGAGCTTCAAGTTCACGTTTTCGTAGGGCGAGACCTCCTTGCTGATTTCCGCGCTGGTTACCGCCGGACTCAGAATCGGCCTGTAGAAAGCTCCCTCTCGGTAGTGGTTGCGCAGGCGCTCGTCATTCACCAAACGATAAAACAGCGTGGCGATCACGCCCTCACAGCTCATCATCTCCTGCGCGTTCTTGAATTCATCCGCGAGGAAATCCATAGAGGTTTCGCCATCAAGAAAGAGCTGGTAACGGTCTGGGTCCGGTTCGAGCGCCATGGCGGGCAATGCCCTGCCGTGGACAAACAGATTCCGCTTCACGCCTTCGGTCCGCAACTGCTGGTCCAGCCTACTCAGCCACAGCAGGTTCAAGTCCGTCGGTGTCGCCCCCATGCTCAGCTCCCGAAGATAGGCGTTACCAGTGGCGTCGCGAACCAAGGGCTGGAAGTGCTCAGCGTAGCCTTCATCGAAAGCGGTGGGGTAATCGGTCACGGTCATACTCTGGTGCATCTTGCGTGAAGGGCCGGAATTGATGTCGCCCAGCAGCGATCTCAAGATGAGATGCCCCAGTTCATGGGAGAAGATCTCCTCCAGATTCCCGTCAGCTATGCCTTCCTCATCGACGACCAAGTCAACATAGCCGGCCCAAACCAAACGCCTGCCGCCCCGCGCGTCTTCGAGCCAGAAGCCATAGCGGGCATATCCGCCCTCTTCACCGGAGAGAAGCAAGTACATCGGCTCCTTCATGCGCTGTTCGTCGCCCCTGCCGGGCTCGCGCAAAAGAAGATTACGAGCATACCGGTCCAGCCTCAACACCCTCTGCGCGAAGCTGGTTTCCAGCACCGTGCGAACCCGTTGTGCCAGCGTCGATTCCTCGGCCGGACGAAACACCGGGAAGGTTACGCCGTCCGGCGCGGAGGATTGAACCACGTGCCCTTGTGCATCTACGACGGGCTGGAGAATGCGGGCCATGACAGTTCCACTGCTCTGCGCTGAGAAGGAGCAATGGATAGGGGAAAGGGTGAGGACAAAAAGTACATACGGGAGTGCTGTTTCTCTGCCGAATGCTCTCATGTCTACTCCGTTAACGCTGTCCCGCAGGCACGAGCGACCGCCTTGGCGGCGGCCGGCCGTGACTATATTGTGATCTTTCACGCCTTTCGATCAGGCGCAACTCGGGCCTGGGACGCTTCAACCCCCGAGTGAGTCAGGCTATAATATATCGGAACCGTAAAACGCGACGGGATTGTACTGCATCAAATTGGTTAATGGGCCGGAATCACCGTGGGCAGCAGGTCGATCCCAGAATATCTCAATCGTCGGGACAAGAGTGGCCGTTCTGTGGAACGTTGGTAACCACTGTGAAGGGGCCACGTCAAATATCCAAGGAGAAATTGTAAGGAGGACAGTTCGATGCGCGCTGAAACAAGAAAATTCCTACGCGAGAATTTACTAGGGCTAAGTCTCACCTTCATTGGTGTGGTATGCCTGGCCATGTCGGGACTGCTTTACGAAGGGCATCGTGTTTTCCCGCAATTCGCCCTGGCCGGGGGTGGGGGACTGGACGGACCGGACATCGAGAGCTTGGAACGGCAAAACAAGGCCTACGAGCGGATCGCTGAGACGGTGACACCCGCGATCGTAGCCATCCAATCGACGCAAGTCATCAAGGTGCAACAGTCGCCCTTCATGATGGATCCGTTCTTCCGGCAGTTCTTCGGCAACATGATGCCGCAGTTCAATATTCCTCGCGAGCAGCGTGAGCACGCGTTGGGAAGCGGCGTGATCGTTTCCGGAGACGGCTACATCGTAACCAATAACCACGTGGTCGCCAAGGCTACAGAGATCGAAGTCTTGCTTTCGGACCACCGAAACCTGAAGGGCAAAGTGGTGGGTGCTGACCCGCAGACCGATATTGCAGTGGTCAAAATCAGCGCATCGAACTTGCCCGTGGCGCCGTTCGGCGACTCCGTCCAAATGAAGGTTGGTGATACCGTAATGGCGTTTGGGAATCCCTTCGGGCAATATTTTACGGTGACACGAGGGATCGTAAGCGCGCTGGGCAGGAATCTTGCTGACAGTGGGAACCGACCCGAGAATTTCATTCAAACGGACGCTGCTATCAATCCCGGCAACTCCGGCGGGGCGCTCGTTAATGTGCGCGGACAGGTTATCGGCATAAATACGGCGATCATCCCGGGCAGCAATGGTCCGGGTGGTGAGGGCAGCTTTATCGGAATCGGGTTTGCCATTCCCTCCAATGCCGCCAAGCACGTCATGGAAGATTTGATAAAAACGGGCAAGGTATCGCGTGGGTATCTGGGCGTCAGTATCGGGAAGTTAACCGACGCCTTGGCAAAGCAGTTCAAGGTCCCAGACACTTCCGGGGCGCTGGTTGATGACGTTACTCACGGCGGACCAGCCGATAAAGCCGGGCTAAAGAATGGCGATGTGATTCGCAAGTTGAACGGCCAGACCATCGAAAGCAATGATCAATTGACATCTGCGATCACTGATCTGAACCCGGGGGCCGAGGTGAGGTTGGACATTCTGCGAGACGGGCAGCCGATGACCGTCAAGGTCACACTGGCAGAGCGGCCAGCCGATCTGAGCTATACGGCGGGAGCGAGCAAAGCCCCCACGGAAGGAGCGCTACGCGGAATCACCGTTCAAAACCTCACACCTGAAGTTCGCGACCAGTTGGGTCTCTCGCCGGACTCGCACGGGGTCGTGATTGCTGAGCTTGATCCCAGCAGTCCTGCTGCTCAGGGAGGAATTCAGCAGGGTGATTTGATCGAGAGCATCAACCGGCATCCGGTTAATTCGGTGCAGGACTTTAATCGCTTGGCCGCAGAGGCAAAGGGTCAGACGCTGCTCCGCATCAACCGTGGGGGCAATGGGGGCTACGTGGTGATCACACCCGGCGAAGGCGGGGGCGATGACAATCAGTGAGTTCGCGCCGAACCAGTCGTAGGGGGACGGCTTGCCGTCCCTCACACCGTCTTACTCCGTGAAACCGGTTTCTCACTCGGCCCGCGGCGGCTCGTAGAATCGCTCCCGCGGGCCACGCTCGCCCTTGGGAAGTGGGCCGCTTTCGACAAAGGGTTAACCTCACACAGGATGATGAAGATCAGGTGGGCACAGCGCCTGAAGAGGCTTGCCATGACGCTGGCGATTGGAGTTGTGGCGGTGCTTCTGTTGACTGCCGCAGCCGTTCGCTACTTCGAGAATTCCCTCATTTACTTCCCACCGCGCTACCCGCAAGGATTTCCCCCTGCGGACCTATCCCCGCTGCATGTGGAAGATGTCTGGCTGACCACCCAGGACAACGTCAGGCTGAACGCATGGTACCTGCCGAGTCCGGGTTCGGAAAGAGCCCTTTTGTGGTTTCACGGCAATGCTGAGAACATCGGGCATGGGCTGGGGCAGGCCATATTCTACTCGCGGCTGGGAGTCAATGTGCTCGCGGTGGATTACCGGGGTTACGGGAGGAGCGAGGGTTCGCCGAACGAAACGGGTGTCTATCGCGATGCCGATGCCGCCTACGACTACCTGGTACAGGTACGCCACATCCAGACCAAGAACATCGTCGTCTTTGGTCATTCCCTCGGCGGGGCGGTAGCCATCGATCTCGCCTCGCGACGAGCGTGCGGCGGGCTGATCGTGCAGAGTTCGTTCACATCGATCCGCGACATGGCACGTCGCACGTTACCCATCCCGCTTCTGGAATACATCCCCAAGAGCCGATTCGACTCGCTGGCGAAGATTCAGCAGGTCCAAGCGCCGATCTTGATCGTCCACGGGACAAGCGACGAAACAGTCCCGTTCTCCATGGGGCAACGACTCTTCACCGCGGCCCCGGAACCCAAGTTTTTCTTCCCCATCGAGGGCGCCGGGCACAATGACCTCATCGAGATTGGGGGAGATCAACTGCTCCAACGCTTCAAGTCTTTCCTGGAGCGGACCGCGGCCTAATACGTGTTCATGGCAGACACGAGGAGGGAGTTACTTCGCCCATAACCCCGAGGTCGCAACGGCCAAGCCGGCTAGCCCCGCCAGCAATCCCAATAGCCAGAAAAGTCTGCGCCTCGTCAACAAGGTCAGTGAGACCAAAACCAGTGCGACTTCCAGGCAGACTTCTCCAAGGTCGTACCGGTCGGCCTTATGTTGTTGCGTCAGGACTTCCTTTTCGAGCTGTTGAGCTTCAGCCTGGATGTCGTTGAGATCGCCCATGTAGCGTTTGATTTCGCCGCTATACTTCTCTTTGAGCTTCGCCGCTCCTGCCGCGTCGCTCGTATTAGTGACCGAAAGTAGGTCCAGAAACAGCTCGTAGGTGTGACGGCGGATGTTCTTGGCCTGGAAATATGCCCACTGATCGGTGGCTTTGCTTTGCAGAAGCAATTCCTCGGTGTGTGCGCGATGGCTAAGAAGCGTGATGGCAGCCAGTACGACGGCAAGGATCGCCATCGAGAGTGTAACCGGAACAAGACTCGGATCGCGTTGAGCTTCTTCCGCGTGTTCGTGCAGCTCTTGGATCTCTTCGCTCATGGACGGTCCTCGGTGCTTAAGTTGTGTTGCGATCTACAAAAGACTACTGCAAGTAAGAATAACAGAAGGGTAACCAGTCTGTCCTTATCAGAATTAGCGCTTGCATTATAATTGGGGCAACCGGCGACGGCGGAGACGGCCACCACGGCGCGGTTGCTCAACAACGCCGGGGCAAGCAGGCTCGGGAGGCGAATCGTGGGCGCAAAACTGATCATCGTAGGCGGGTTTCTGGGCTCAGGTAAAACGACGCTGCTATGGGAAGCCGCCCAACGCCTGAGCGCGCAGGGCTACTCCGTGGGATTGATCACCAACGATCAGGCGCCCGACCTCGTCGATACGGCTTTGTTATCACGCAGCCGTCTGGGCGTACGCGAAGTAGCGGGGAGTTGCTTCTGCTGCAACTTCGACGGGCTCGCGGCCGCGGTGCGCTCCCTGATTAAAGACAAAGCCGATATCATCATCGCCGAACCGGTGGGAAGCTGCACCGATCTAGCGGCTACGATTCTCCGACCCATGAAGCACAAGCACCCCAAACTTGAGCTCGCCCCACTCACCGTGCTCGCCGCTCCGGAGCGCGTCCGCGAGGTCCTGAGCCAGGCCGATTCCTTAATGCATGCCAGCGCGCTCTACATCTTGCGCCTGCAAATGGAAGAGGCCGATTGCATCCTCTTGAACAAGATCGACACCCTGGGCGCCGGGGAGCGACTGGAGATGTCCGGCCTGTTGCGCGGGGCATTTCGCGAATCAACTGTGAGCGAAATATCCGCCCGCAGTGGCGAAGGAGTTGACGCTTGGCTTGCCTTTATCCTTGGCAGTGGAGAGGCCGGCATGCACATCGTGGATGTCGACTACGACCGCTACGCAGAGGGCGAAGCGGTTCTCGGGTGGCTCAACGCTGTGATCGATCTTCAGTCCCGGCAGAGCTTTTCCGAATTCACCAAGCCCACCCTCGAATTGCTGGAGCATCTCCACAACGCACTCCGGCAGAGGAACGCCGAAATCGGCCATCTCAAAGCCATGCTGGAATCCGGTGCCGAAGCACGAGACGCGAGCATAACGCGATTGGGCGGAAGCATTACGGGCCGGGATCATTCACCTCTGGCCGCAACGACGGCCAGGCTGATCCTCAACATTCGGGCGCAGACTCCGCCCGCAGTCCTCGAAGCCCTTACTCGAGAGGCACTCGACCGGCTCTCAGACGAGACGATGGTCGCCTCGATCAGGACATTGCGTTGTCTTATGCCGGGACGGCCGCAGCCAACGTACCGATACACGCAACCCGTCTGACTCTTTCTCACGCCAAAGCGGCAGGTAACTCAGGCGTCGCCCGCACATCTTACGCGTCGGGGCGAGGACCGGCAGATTTTCCTGATCCTGTCGCCTTCTGGCCGCCGGCGGGAGGAGTATTGGGAGCGCCGTGGCACTTCTTGTATTTCTTGCCACTCCCGCATGGGCAGGGATCGTTGCGTCCAATTTTCTCACGGCGGATGACCTGCTGGGGCTTCTCCGCGGCTCCGCCGCCCACCATCTGCATCTCGGCCTGCTCGCGCCGTTTGCGCCGCTGGTACTGACGGATCATTTCCTCCTGTTCCTCCGGGGTCTTCATGAGGAAGAGGAAGCGCAGGGTTTCGTCTTCGATCCTGTCCATCAGGCTCTCAAACATATCGTAGGATTCGCGCTTGTACTCAACCAGCGGGTCGCGCTGCCCATAGCCGCGCAGGCCAATGCCCTCCTTCAAGTGGTCCATGGTCAGAAGGTGATCTTTCCACTGCGCGTCCACGATCTGGAGCATGATCATGCGTTCATGGAAGCGCATGCGTTCCTCGCTCCAGACCGCCTCCCGCTCAGCGTACCGCTGGCGGGCCATCTGCTTCAGTTCGTCGGCAAGCTGGTCAAGTGTCCTAGGATCGTACTTCTTCAAATCGTGTTGGCGGAGGTCGATTCCCAATCGGGTCCAGAATTCCGTACGCAAGCCGTTCAGATTCCACTGGTCGGGATTTTGAGACTTGGGACAATTGTCGCCCACCAGCCAATCCACCATGCGGTCGCAGATCCCCAGGATGTATTCCTTCTGGTCCTGTCCCTCCAGTTGTTTTCCTTCGAGCAGTTGGCGACGCAGGCCGTAGATGGTCTCGCGCTGCTTGTTCATCACGTCGTCGTACTCGAGCAGGTGCTTGCGCGATTCGAAGTTCTGCGCCTCCACGGCTTTTTGCGCGGCCTCGATGCGCCTGCTGATCATTCGCGACTCGATGGCGACGCCTTCTTCCATGCCCAGGCGCTCCATGAACTTTGAGACCCAATCCTTCGCGAAGATGCGCATCAGGTCATCTTCGAGCGAGAGATAGAAACGCGAGGAGCCCGGGTCGCCCTGGCGCCCGGCGCGGCCGCGCAACTGATTGTCGATGCGCCGCGCTTCGTGCCGCTCGGTGCACAGGATGTGCAGCCCGCCCAGCTCCACGACGCGCTCGTGCTCGACATCGGTCACCGTTTTAAAGCGGCTGATGAAGCTGTTCCACTGTTCCCGCCACCTCGAGTACTCCTCGACGTAAGCTCGATAGATCTCGTCGGCGGAGCCTTCCGGCGGGCGTTCGGGCGGCTCAGGACTGATCCCCTGCTCGCGATACTTCTCGGGCGACTTGCGGAATTCCTCCCGCGCCATGGACTCCGGGTTCCCGCCCAGCAGGATATCCGTGCCGCGCCCGGCCATATTGGTGGAAACCGTTACGGCCCCCTCCCTGCCTGCCTGCGCCACGATGTGCGCTTCGCGCTCGTGCTGCTTGGCATTCAGGATGTTGTGTTTTACCTCCTTCATGGCCAGCACGCCCGCCAGGCGCGGGAGAGGACACCGGATTTCAATCAGGTAATCCAGGACCGGCAGGTGTTTCTCTTCGGTATGCTGGAAGAGTGCTGCGATTCGATCCGCGGCAGCATCGTCGACGGCGGGAAGCAGATGGGCGTGGTAATCCTTGGGCGCCCGCTTCAGGACGGCCTGAAGAAAAGCACTGCGCGTCCCATTGCCCCCCGCCAGCATTGATTTGTAGCGGTCCTCGCTAAGCATCTTGCGAATAGCGGTGGCCGGAACTCCCGCACGCACCAACCAGTCCACGGCCGGCCCATGGTGCGATCCCGCAAGTTGCTCCGCCCAGATGCGCAGCTTGGGGCCGTCCAGGCCCGCTGCGCGCGCCAATTCCTGAAGCCGTTGCGGGGCGACGCCGGCCTTCTTCAGGGCCGCGCTCAACCGCTCCGACTTCTCAATGGCGATGCTGCCCACCAGCACCGGCTGGCCGCGCAGGTGATACTCCTTGATTTCCTCGATGGAGGCGTTGAACTTCTCTCGCTCGGTCCGATAGACCACGTCCGGAAACTCGTGCCGGATGAGCGGCTTGTTGGTTGGGACGACGACGATTTCGAGTTCGTAAATCTTTTCGAATTCCGCCGCCTCAGTCTCCGCCGTCCCGGTCATGCCGGCAAGCTTGTCGTACATGCGGAAGTAGTTTTGGAAGGTGATGGTGGCCAGCGTCTGGTTTTCTTTCTCGATCTTGACGCCTTCTTTAGCTTCGACGGCCTGGTGAAGCCCGTCGCTCCAACGCCGCCCCGGCATCAGGCGGCCGGTGAACTCGTCTACGATAATGACCTCACCCTCTTTGACCACGTAATCGCGGTCCAGCTTGAAAAGGGTGTGGGCCTTCAGGGCCTGTTGCAGGTGGTGAACGTACTCCGTGTTAGCCGGATCGTAAAGGTTCTCCAGGCCCAGCAGCTTTTCCGCCTTGGCGTTGCCGGATTCCGTGAAGGTGGCCTGCTTCATCTTTTCGTCCACCTCGAAATCAGTGCCAGCCTGGAGGTGGGGAATGACCTTGTCGATGCGGAAGTACTTGTCCGTGGACTCGTCGGAGGATCCGGAAATAATAAGCGGAGTACGCGCCTCGTCAATCAGGATGGAATCGACTTCGTCGACAATCGCGTAGTGATGCACGCGTTGCACGTAGTCCACGAGATCGAACTTCATGTTGTCGCGCAGGTAGTCGAACCCAAACTCGTTATTGGTGCCGTAGGTAACATCGGAACCGTAGGCGGCGCGGCGCTCTTCGTCTTCCAGATCGTGGACGATCACGCCCACACTCAGGCCCAAGAGCCGGTAGATGGGGCCCATCCAGCCCGCGTCGCGCCTGGCCAGGTAATCGTTCACCGTCACCACGTGGACGCCCTTCCCCTCCAGCGCATTCAAGTAGACGGGAAGGGTGGCCACGAGAGTTTTGCCCTCGCCGGTCTTCATTTCGGCGATCTTGCCTTCGTGCAGGACCATGCCGCCGATCAGTTGCACATCGAAATGGCGCATATTTAGAGTGCGCCGTCCCGCTTCCCGGCAGACCGCAAAAGCTTCCGGCAACAGGTCGTCCAGAGGTTCGCCGTTCGCAATCCGTTCCTTGAACTTAGCCGTCCGGATCGGAAAATCGGCGTCCTTTAAGCCCTGCATTTCGGCTTCGAGCGCATTGATTTCAACCACACGCTCGCCGAGGCGCTTCAGTTCGCGCTCGTTCTTGGTGCCGATGACCTTGCCTAAAGCGAATTGTAAATAGCTTCCCATAAGTTAGCACGGCCGCCGCGCCTTACGCATGCGGCCCACACCCTCTATTTTAAGCCCCAAGCTCGACCTTGACAAGACGGGTTCGCTCGCGAGCCTGGGAGCGCTTTAGCCAAGGGACGGCGAGCCGCCCCCGTACAATCCTCGAACTGCCGCTTCGTTCCGCGGCGAGAACCGCGCCGAGGCAGGTGAGCAGCTGGGTAGCGCGGACCCCCGGTGTTTGGGTCCGCGGTTCTTCAATGCGGCGACAGACAAGCCGCGGACCCCAAAACCGGGGGTCCGCGCTACCATGCTCACAGAGACTCAAGGATTTTTTGGCGCTCTACGCTTTTGTGGTTTGCCACGGCTCGGAGAATGGCAGCCAATAACCCGATTCAAAGCGGGTTATGATTCGGAATGGATAGTCGCTGGTAGGATGGCTCTTTTGTTCAAGTCACGAGGGATCTTCATGAAGCGGCTAGAACTTCGTCCCGAACCAAGTGAAGACGGATTTCGGTAGGCTGCTGCTGGTCAAAGTAGTAGGCGCGTACAGCCTCTTTGATGTTGCGACGCAACTCTTCCCACTTGTCAGCTTGAGTGAAAATTCCCTCGGTCAGACTTTCGGCGATAAAGCCGCCATCGGATTCCTGAGTCACTTCAAAAATAACCGACATGGTACGCGACTCCAGCCAGTAGCCTCTCTAACTAACCCACAGACAATAGCAAATTACCTCAGGTTTATCAAGGAAACTGTGCTGCGTTGCGTTCTGCTGTGCACTCGGGTGGCACTGACAGGCAGCGCCACGTAATACTGAAAAAGTCACACGCTCTCAGAATTACAGGCGATGGGCTGCAGATGACAGCCTGCGGCGCTAATGCCAGTTGTAACTTCCTATCAGTTCTCCCTTATCGCTGACCAGCAATAATGCTGCGCGGCCAGGATCGAGCTTGCCGGCGAAAGCTTTCCCGCTCCGGTTGTCGCGGAAGGATATTTCCGGCGATGTGGATTCCGAGGTCAGCACGTAGAGCGTGGAGTGTTCGAACTGGGTGGGACAGATGAGCATGCCGGGATCGCTGGTCCGGGTCTCATAAGCCTCCGCCACGTGGGCGCATTGCAACGCGTAGCGGTAGACGTCGCCGACGACCTTGAGATTGTCGTTCAGTTCGAGTGGCAGGGTCACCACCAGAACTCGGCCCTTGCCCAGCGTCTTCTCGAATAAAGTCTGATCGTGAGGGAGGAGCGCCTGTTCCAGGAATGTGGTCTTCTCACCTGAATAGCTCAGCAAGCCTTTCCCGCCCGGCCAGGAGATGGGATTCTCGCGCCGCTCAAGGATAGCGTGGTGCAGGTCGAGTCCCAATTGGCTGGCGCGCTCGGTCGAGTGGAAATGCTCATCGTTGTCAAAACCGCCCGTGACCAGCAGCGTCGAGCCGTCGCGGACCTTTGCCAGAATCGCCTGCCAGGCCGGTTCGCTGAGGGTCCACGGAGAAGGAAGCAAGATGAGCTTGGGGTTGCCCAGCGACTGAATCTGGTACTCGCCGACGGCATAGGCTGACGAGCGCGCGTACTGATAGAGCGCCCGAACGCAGTTTTGCTGGGCTTCTAGAGCCGTCGAATTAAACACCGAAAGTTGCAGAGACTGCGGCAGCACCAGGGCGACCTCCGGCAGTTTCAGCCCGACGGCATGGGGCGCAGCCTCGGCGGCGAACTTGCCCATGGCGCGCATTACGTCTTCCCAGATCTTGTCTGAACCATCACTGCGCTTCATGCCGAAGTCCCCACCCAATCCCCACTCCCATTGCAGCGAGCCGCTGTTGGCGGCGGCAAAGCCCAGCGCCCACTTGCGCTCGATGAGCCCCAGGGCCGTCAACTCGTCGTAGCGCTGCCCCCCGTCCGGCCGCCAGACCGGCTGGTAGCCCGTCTCGCCGACGAAGTTCGGAACGCCCACGCGCTTCGCTGCCACCGAATCCCAGAGCAAAGCGTCGTCGCGCCAGTAAGTGTGATTGACCGTGAAGTCGACGCCGGCATCGGCAAAGAACTGGTTGAGTACACGGTCGGTGACTCCGCCCTCGTCGATGCCTACGTCCACCAGTTGATGGCTGCCCGTGGAGCGGATTGCCGCCACCATCTTGCCCACCCAGCGGCGAAACATCTCCTGCGCGAACAGGTTGTAATCGACGGCCCGGACCAATCGAGGATTGCCATAGCGCTCGTGCGCCAAGTCGTCCTGCCCTGGCAGCGGGATAGCCTGGAAGTTGCCCAACTCCTCGGGCGTTACGTTCCAGGCTCGTGCCAGCGCCTCAAGCTTCCCGTATTTCTCCGCCAGCCAGGCGCGCCATGCGGCAAGCTCAGTCGGATCGTTGTTGGGAGTATTGCCCCGCCACAGCCGCTTCGGGTTCGAAAAACTCGGCTCATTAATCAGGTCCCAGCTCAGGTGCGGCACGTCCTGGAAGCGCCGGACGATGGAGAGCATGTAATTCTGCTGGGCGCGTAGAGCGACGGGATCGGTGTAAGGGTTGGAACCCGGTCCGGCCAGGAACGACTCCTCGCCGGGATGACGCATGATGGTCTGCGGGTCGAAGGCGCAGAAAGTGAAATTGACATGAATGCGATGCCGCGCCGCAGAAAGTAGAAAAGCCTCCAGGTTGCGCAGAAAGCGCTCTTTCACCTGGCCGGTTGTGCCGTCGAAGATCTCCAAATGGTCCAGCCATACGCCGGTGCGAATGAAGCTGACGCCGTGTTTTTCCATATCGGCAAAGTCGCGCTCCCACACCCAGGCGTTGCCGGCGCCATGAAACCCCCAACCGTAATGCTCAGTGGTGAAGTAGTTGGTGCCGAAGGGGAAGAATGGCGCGCCGTCGCGAGTCAGGGAATCGCCCTTCACGCCATAGTGTGGCGCGGAGTGCAAGAGCGCGTCGTCCCTGACCCAGAAGCCGGTTCGATAGAACTCGCGAGGCTTACCGCCGTCCTCATACGTGGCATTGACTTCGTAAAGTCCTGGGGAGAGGGCCTTCTGATCTTCAAATGCGACCAACGAGGCGACCGTCTCGCCCCCGCAGTCCACCTCGCGTGTGGCAAGAACCTGGCCATCGCGAAGCAACTCGATGGCGACTTTTCCCGATTGCATCTCGCCCAATCGCTGCTTGCGGAGATTCGTCAGCCGCACCACAAGCTGCGGGATCTCCCCTGCCAGCAGCGTCGCGTTTTGCATTTCGACGCGAAAGGCCGTTGCGCCCTGGCGGGCGTGCTCAGCGGCTTCCCGCAGCACCGTAACAGCTTCCGGCGAGGTCCAGTAGCCCGGCTCAGGTTCGAAGTTAAGCATTACAACGCGCGAGCCCAACTTAGCCTCCGCCTCTCCCTCAGGGCTGCCGAAGTCGGTGGCCACGACCGGCGCCGCCACACGCTCGCCGGCGGAGTCCTCGAGGTACCCCAGCCCGCGGCTGACCCCCTCGATCACAAAAACCCGCTTCGCCCGAACCTCACCGCCTGAAAGAGTGGCGTCCTTCCACCCGAATTTCAGCCCGGCCGCCAGCGGCGCCTCGTAGGTATGTCCGATGCCGATCTCGCGGGAATACGCCGTTTCAGGCGGCCCCGCGATGAACCATGCCCCCTCGCTCCGCACAGGGATCGTAAGAGGCCGGCCTCCCAGCACCAGCAGGTTGCCGCCGGTTTCCAGGTAGCTGTGGATTGCCGCCCAAGCGTCAGCCGGAACGCCCGAGCCATACGGCAGCACCAGAAGCTCCGCATCGTGCAGGGTGGCTGGCTCGCTCAACTCAAGGAGATTCGCGAACGCCGGGTCGAGCCCCTCGAGAGCTTTCCGCAGCGTCTCTTCGGGAACCGGCTGGCTTTCAAGCGTCGGAAATCCCGCTTGCCAGAACACCACGACCTTGCCGTACGTAGAACTTATTGGAATGCATAATGCCAAAATAAGCTTTACTAATATGCGCATGGTCGATTTCCTCTTCGTTCTCGAGGCGCGCGGCGCGGATACCCACGCCGGTTAGCGCGGATTCGAGCCCTCGAAGATACGCCTTTCCCCGCGCACTGCCAAGGGTTTCCGTGTTCAAAGCTCCATTCTGTCATCCTGAGCGAAGCGAAGGATCTCCGCAGTTCGTTTTGGTCCGCCGGGGCAGAAGAAACTGCGGAGATCCTTCGCTTCGCTCAGGATGACATAAACGGTGATTTCGTCGACCGTTCAACGTGGGCCACACACCGCTGGCCGCTCCGCAGAACGGCATCTTCACCAGTTAGAGGCCCAGCGCGGAGCGGGTTGCCGGGCCCACGATGCCGTCAACGGTCAGGCCTTTCTGCTGTTGGAATCCTCTGACTGCCGCATCCGTGGTTGTCGTGAAGTTCCCGTCGACGGTGACAGGGAATCCGGCTTTCACCAGAGCCTGCTGAAGGGCTGTCACGTCATCGCCTTGCATCGGCGGCGTCTCGAGCTGGAGCGTCCCTTCAGTCGCGGCGTGGGCCGAGGGGCGCATTGCCACACCGCCTGACAAGACATCCACGGTGATCAAGATGCCTCGAACGGTCAGAGGAAGGGGCAAGTCCCAGGTTCCGTTGCTGATGAGTTGTAGAAAAGCATCCATCCTGTACACCGTCGGGTGCAAAGCCGGGTTGGGATGGTTTGCCAGCCAGTTCCTCCGTTCGCTGACGTAGGCGCTGATCCAGGCCTGCTCGCCAATTTGGGTCGCCGAGCCATGATTGGTGTTGGTAATGTCTCGGATGATCGCCCAAGCTCCTTGAATGTGGCTGTCGTAAACGACGTTGGTTCCAAGCGCGGAATTCACTGCGGCAGTGGTTGCATCCTGGACGCTGGGATTCCAGTAAATCCGGTCGAAGAACTGGTCTTGAACGGCACACATGACCGGGTCGTCGCCTGCCGCGTGCAATACGCCTCGGAAAGCCATGTCCGTGTCCAGAGAAGTGTCGCGGGCTGCAAGCCGAGCAAGATCGGGATTGAGCAACCGGGCGAATTGCGCAGCGGGCGCCGCACAGTAGGCTTTGATCAGGAGGTACAAATTCCCACTGGCCAGCGTGGTCTGGGAGCGACCATAAGTCAGGTGGCCCGTGTCGCCGGGAATTAAGGTGACACTGCCATAAAGTCCTTGAGGAGTCCCGGTTTCGAAGATGTTCACCACCGCCTGCGCAGTCCGCTTTTGCAAGTCAGTAAGCATTTCGGGCCTCCAGCCTCATTTATAGCCTAGCAGGTGGAGATGAGAATATGGGAAATAGTGAGAAAGATGAGAATATTTTTCTTATCTGCCTGAAATCAAATGAGAAATAGTTACAACAGACTTTCACATTGTGAAAAAACTGCTCCCAAGTGGCGCATTTTGCCCCGTATATGCAGAAACTTGCATATTTGCCCGCCGGGCGAACCCGCCGCTACTTCAGGTCCTCCGGCTTATCGGCGAGGCGCCCCAGCATATCGTAAATCCGCATCACGGCCTGGTCGAGCATGCGCTCGCCTGCCCCGACGGCAATGTAAGTGTCGGAGTCAGCGCCGCCGTAGCCACCCTCCGCGGCGGCCCGAATCGTGGGGAAATAGTCCAGGTAGCCGTTGGCATAGCCTACGAAGAACGCGTCGCGGACCGGGCAGCGGCGGCGCCAATCAGTTTGAAAGTCCACAAAAGGCTCTCCCGGCAAGCCCGCCAAGGCAATCGTCCGGTTGATCAGGACCGTGGTCACCGGCACGGACAGTTCGCGCCGCGGATTGTCGCCGTTGAGAAGGTCGGCGTGGTCCTCGTAAGCCCGTTGTCCGTAGGTTGCCAGCATCCCTTGGCGGAATTTCTGTGCATCCCAGCGGACGGGGAAAGTCATGATGTCCTCGGTAAACTGCAAGCTGGGTTGGGTGGCAGAGACCGTGTTGATCGTCGTCGCCACGCGCGCCGCTTCCGCGCCCAATTGCTCGCCGGTCCAATCCCGCTTCTTGATCGCGCCGTCGGCAAGAGAGGTCGTGGCGTAATACGGGTTTATGTCGCCGTCCCCGCCTTGCAGAAAGAGGCACAGCGGAGAGCCGCCGCTCGCGCCGCCTACTGCTTCCTCGACGGTCCGCGCCATCACGCCCACGTAATCGGCGGAATATTGGAGATTGTCCGGGCCGAAGACGACCGGGTGGCAGGCGTAATTCACCAGCACCGCGAGCGGCTTGCCCGCTGCCGTATCGATGCGCAGCACGGAGACCGTGGGATCGACCGGGGAAGTCGGGATCTTGTCGGGATTGGTCCAGAACATGGTCACCGTGCCGTCGGGAAGCACGCGGCGGCGGTTGTACCCAATGTACGCGCGCCCGTACCCCGTTCCTAACCGCGCTTCCGCAAGGTGCGCGCAAGCCTCGGCAACAGCGCCGGCGATCTTGTCGAGGTCCGTGGCCTCCCAGGATGGCGGGCGACGGGAGGGATATTCGTCCAGGATGTTAGGCCCCGAGTGGGTATGCGAAGCGGTGATAAGCAGTAACGAAATCCCGCTGGTCTTGGCCAGACGCTCCCGTAAGCTGGCGAGAGAGGCGGGCCCGAAAACGCGGCCCAGGTCAAGAGTAACCAGCGCCAATCGCTTCCCCTCCGCCTCCAGCACCACGACCCGCGCATAAAGCGGGTCCAGTGTACCCGTGGCAAGCTGCGTCCGATCAAAGTAGCCATACATGGGCAGGCCCGGCAGAGGTGTGATATCTACTTTCGCAACACCGGCCTTGAAGCCCGCCCCGCAAAGAGGACCTATCGCCAAGATCATCAACATGAATGCGTTCCGTGCAAGACTCGAGATTCGCGGCATAACCCCTCCTAGACGGATTGCATATCGGGCCCTCATTGTATATGCTGGAGGCGAATCAGAGGAAAGGAAATCGGTAGGGCGAGGCGGCACGACAATGGTAACGAACGAACAAGTCTATGAAGCTTTGCGTAACTGCTATGACCCCGAAATTCCGGTCAATCTGGTGGACCTGGGATTGATTTACGACGTGAAGATCGAGGATGACAGCGTCAACGTGGTGATGACCCTGACGGCGCGGGGCTGCCCCGCTCACAGCTTCATCAGCGAACAGGTGAGAGAGGAAGTAGCGAAGATCGCCGGCGTGAAATCCGCTTACGTGCAAGTAGTGTGGGACCCACCTTGGAACATCAGCCGCTTGAGCGATGCGGCGAAGAAACGACTTGGCATGGGGTAGCGGGATGCTTAGAAACGCATCGGCCTGTCATCCTGAGGAGCACAAGCGACGAAGGATCTCAGCAGTTCGTTGAAACTTCAACTACCGAGATCCTTCGCTTCGCTCAGGATGACAACTTTTGAGTTTCTGGGACCCTGAGCTAAGGGGTGAGTGCCGCCAACCTATATGTCGCCCGCTGAGAACTGACGGCTGATAGCTAAAGGCTGGACGACTGATAACTGACGACTGAAAACTGATAACTTCGTCACGCTCGGAAGAGATTGCGCAGTAAGAAAACCATGTTCGCCGGCCGTTCCGCCAGGCGGCGCATGAAGTACGAGTACCACTGATGCCCGTAAGGAACGTAAAGGCGCACGCGCTCGCCATGGCGGAGCAGGTCGCGCTGCAAATCGCGCCGAATTCCGTACAACAACTGGAACTCGTAGCGGTCAGGGGGGATGTGGTGCGTGCGCGCGTAGTCCCGCGTTTCGGCGATAAGGCGTTCATCGTGCGTGGCAATAGCGTGATAGATGCCGCTGGAAAGCATCATGGCCATTAGCCGCGAGTAGTTTGCGTCCACATCCTTCTTACGGTGAAAGGCAATCTCCCGAGGCTCGTCGTAAGCCCCTTTGACCAGACGTATCCGCGCCCCGCACTTCAACAGGTCCTCTATGTCTTTCTCGCTTCGGTAAAGATACGACTGGATGACGACCCCCACCACGTCGCGAGGCGCATTGACAGCCCGGAAGATCCTCAGCGTCGATTCCGTGAAGGCGGAGCCCTCCATATCCACGCGCACAAAGTTGTGGTGGCGGGCGGCGCATTCGCAGAGCAGGCTCAAATGGCGGCACGCCAACTCTTCGTCGATTGCCAGACCGAGTTGCGTCAGCTTGACGGATACGTGGGAATTCAACCCTTCCGCCGCCAACCGGTCGAGCAGCCGGACGTAGGCCTGGCAAGCCGCTTCCGCTTCCGCGGCTTCCTCGACACTTTCACCCAGCAGGTCGAGCGTCACCATAAAGCCTTCGGAGTTCACCCGCCGGATCACGGCGAGTGCCGCTTCCAGTTCTTCCCCGGCGATGAAGCGCGCCGCCATACGGCGTCCCAAGGCGTGGCCGGTGAGGATTTTCTTAGGGGCTTGTTTCTGTGAAAGATAAATCAGGATAGGACGAAGCATGCTTTGGTTCCAGGTGTAGGGTGTCAGGATTCCTGGTAAGGAACGGGTGTCAGTCCCCCGACACCTGACACCTGGCACCTTCTATATCAGTGTTCCGCTTCCAAAAACCGTTCCGCGTCAATGGCCGCCATGCAACCGGAGCCGGCGGCCGTGATGGCTTGGCGATAAATGTGGTCCTGGACATCCCCCGCGGCAAAGGCGCCAGGCACGTTGGTCCTGCTTCCGTCGTGCGTAATCAAATAGCCCGTTTCGTTCATCTCGAGCTGTCCCCGGAATAATGAAGTGTTGGGCGAGTGGCCGATCCCGATGAACACCCCGTGGCAGTTCTTGATTGTTTCATCCCCGGTGTTCGCGTCCTTGAGCTTGATTCCCGTCACCTCGCCTCGCTCCACGTCCAGTACATCCGACACCAGCGAGTTCCAGAGAAACTTGACCTTCGGGTTCCGGAAGAGCCGGTCCTGCATAATTTTCGAGGCCCGTAGCTGGTCGCGGCGGTGAACAATGTTCACTTGATCGGCGTAGCGCGTGAGAAACAGCGCATCTTCCGCAGCCGTATCTCCGCCGCCCACCACCACCACCTCTTTTCCTCGATAGAAGTAGCCGTCGCAGGTCGCGCAGGTGGAGACGCCGTGGCCAAGCAGCTTTCGCTCCGAGTCAAGTCCCAGCAGCCTCGCCGACGCGCCGGAAGCAATAATCAGCGTGCGCGTCTCGATCGTCTCCCCTTCCGCTTCAAGCACGAAGGGGCGCCGGGAAAGGTCAACTCGAGTGACGTGGCCGTCCTTGTACTCGGCGCCAAACACGGAGGCCTGCTTCTGCATCAATTCGATCAACTCCGGGCCTTGCACGCCTTTGGGAAAGCCGGGAAAGTTCTCCACTAAGGTCGTCAAGGTCAACTGTCCGCCGGCCTCGATGCCGCGGATAACCAGGGGCTTCAAATTGGCGCGGGCGGAATAAATCGCCGCCGTCAATCCGGCACACCCTGAACCTATAATCACCACATCTCGCATGAGCACGCTTCTCCCTTAGTGAACTGCAAAAGCCGCAGTCGCTTATCTTACTCCCTGGAAATAAGTTCGTACAACGTGTTTTGGCGTTGCGCCCAGTCAGGTTTGATGCTACAAACATATATCCGTTGCGCCTACATGATGATCATCGCCAACATCTCAGGAGTCACAGCGCGGCAAGGACACAACCAAAACGGCCTTCTCCGTGTCCTCTGTGACTTCGCAGCCTCAACACTGAGAACACGGAGGATCTCAGTGAGCTCTGAGTTCAGTCTATCGATGGAACGAGATCACGGAGAAGACATCTTCGCAAAATAAGAACGTCCCGTGAACTAGTGCTACAGAAAAGCCGGCCGTAAAAGCATGCGCGGAATGAGCGCTTCAACGTTGCGCGGGCAGGATGGTTTCATCCATGGATGCAGTGGTTTTCGAGGGAGTCACCAAGCGCTTTGATACGCTGACGGCGGTTGATAACCTAAGTCTGCGAATCGGGGAAGGCGCTGTGTTCGGACTGTTGGGTCCAAACGGAGCCGGCAAGACTACCTCGCTTCGCATGATCATGCAGGTGTTGATTCCAGACGAAGGATCGATCCAGGTGCTGGGTGAGCCCGCCAGCGAACGCAGCCAGGATCGCATCGGCTACCTCCCCGAGGAACGGGGCCTCTACGCCAAAATGAAAGTGGGAGAACACCTGCGGTTCTTGGGCGCCTTAAAAGGACTGTCCGAGGGGGAGGCCATGAAGCGCGCCCGGTCGTGGCTCGAGCGACTGGGATTATCCGAGTGGGTGGATAAGAAGGTCCAGGATCTCTCCAAAGGAATGCAGCAAAAGGTCCAGTTCATCGCCACGGTCATTCACAAACCTGCGCTGCTGATTCTGGATGAGCCTTTCGCCGGACTCGACCCGGTAAATGCATCCTTGATCAAAGACATCATGCTGGAGTTGCGCGAACAGGGTTCCACAATCATTCTCTCCACACATCGCATGGAGCAGGTGGAGATGATGTGTGACGCCATCTGCCTGATCAACAAAGGAAGGAATGTGTTGAGTGGGGAGTTGCGCGCCATCAAACAGTCCTACGGGAAGAACACCTTGCGCATCGAATACTCCGGAGATGGGGACTTTCTCGAAGCCACGGGCCTGGTGGAAACAGTGAACCATTTTGGAGCGGTCACGGAAGCACGGCTCAAGCCGAGCGCAGATCCCCAGGAGATTCTCAAGGCGGCAGTGGCGCGGGACGTGCGCATCAGCCGCTTCGAACTGGTCGAACCGCCTCTGAACGACATCTTTATTGAGAAGGTCGGGGCGGTCCCCGCGTGAAGTCGTCCCGCTTGACAGCGCCTTGGCGCTGCGCCATTCTGAGGAGCGATGCGGCTTTCCCCCATTTCCATTGCCTGCCCGCAATGCGGGTCAAAGGACGTTCTTTACTCCTGCCAGCCAACCTGTTGTTTCAACCATGTCTGCAACAACTGCTATACGACCTTCGAACTCGAAACCACCAAGATAGGTGAATTGCAGGACCCTTTCACGCTGCCGTCCGAGCCCGACCCTTCCAGCCCCACAGCCCCGTGCGCGCGCTGTGGCGAAGCCAAGGTGTTTGCCATTGTTGACACCGAAGAACCGGCGTACTTCTGTATCTCCTGCAAGGCGCTTCTGACGCTGAGTCTCACTGAAATCGCACCGGGGCAATAGGAATGCCTATTGTCAGCCTGACAACGGCGTCCCCGATCCCTCGATAACGACCCGTAATGAAGGGGACGGCTTGCCGTCCCCGCGGGGTTGCTAGGCCGACGAGGGTAGGGCAAGCCCTACCCCTACACCACTCCCCGGCGAGAGGGCAATTGGTTCGCTTCTACTCTCTGTTGCAGCAGACGCCGGGCGGAATCGGGGAGCCATGCGGGCAGGTGCGAGGATGCTCAAGGAAGATGCAGATTTTCTCAGTGACCTGAGTACTCAGGGTGTGTTCGATTCGCAAAGCGTGCTCGTCCACCACGTCGTTGTCGATGTCGAAAGTATCATGAAGCAAGCGCTCGGCGAGGCGGTGGCGCCGGAGGGCTTGTCTAGCCTGCGGCTCTCCAAGTTGGGTGAAAGCGATTTCGCCGTTCTCGACACGGATCAGTCCTTCCTGTGCCATGCGCAGAAAGGTGGCCCGGTTGGGCATGAATTCCGGCACGTCCTCGGCGCTCACGATGCGCTTCCCGGTGTCTTCCTGGGAGTGCCAGATGGCCTTGAGAAGGTTGTCGGCCCGTTCAGCCTCGACAGCGGGCAGAAGCGAAGACGCGGCCAAGCGGCCATGATGCAGTTCGATGTGACGCTCCGCTCTGCGGCCTACTTCCGCGTCATGGGTCACCATGACGATCGTGTGACCCTCGCGGTGCAACTCTGTGAGTAATCCCAGGACCAAGGTTTCGTTCACCTCGTCCAGGTTGCCGGTCGGCTCATCTGCCAGGATCAGGTTGGGCTGGTTGATCAGCGCCCGCGCCACGCAGACGCGCTGCTGTTCGCCGCCCGAGAGTTGAGAAGGAAGATGCCGCAGCCGATCTGCCAGACCGACGCCGCGCAAGGCTTCCGCAGCTTCCTGCTCATCGGCGACGCTATGAAAATACTGGGCCAGCATCACGTTCTCGACCGCGGTGAGGTACGGGACCAGATGGAACTGCTGAAAAATGAAACCGACCTTCTCCGCGCGGAAACGGGCGAGTTCACTCGAGCGCAGGCTCGACAATTCGCAGCCGTCAACCGAAACGCGACCGCTGGTGGGTGAGTCGAGGCAGCCGAGGATATTAAGGAGCGTGCTCTTGCCGGAGCCGGAAGGGCCCATGACGGCGATCCACTCTCCCTTCTCCACGCTGAAAGCCACGTCCCTCAGCGCTGCCACGGAATCGCCGTATTTCTTGCTTAGATCGTCGACTTCGATAAATGCCAACTAGCTACTCTCCCTTCAGAACTACCGCGGGCTGAGTTGCCCTCACCACGCCGACCAGAAACACTGCGGATGCAAGCGCCAGCAGCGTGGCAAGGCCGCAAACCAGGGGCAGAGTCCACCAAATCAAGTTGAGCGTAACCCCGAAAAGGCGGTGGGCAAGGCCAAACGCCCAGAAACTGCCCAGGACAAAGCCAAGGCAGCCTCCGGTTAGTCCAAGAGTTGCGCCTTCTGCCAGAAACAACTTCATCACCCTCAAATCGGTTGCCCCGAGGGCCTTCATCACGCCGATGTCTTTACGCCGTTCGAGCGCGATCGCCGTCATCGTCGCCGTCAGGCATATCACGATGATAACGAGAATCAGGGCCGTCAGCGCCAGGAGAAACCATCGAATGACGCCCAGGACTCTCCCTTCGGAGAAGACAATCTGGCGAATGGGGCGCACGTCCACCCCGGGAAGCGCTTTCCCGAGTTCGTGAATTGAACTTTCGATTTCTCGCGTATCGCCGTCGAGCCTGAGCTGCACCAGGCTGATCCGCCCGGGCATGCCTACAACCCTTTGCAGCTCGTCGAGGGGAAGAAAAACCTGGTCCTCTTCCGATGAGCCAGTCCTGAGCACGGAAGCAAGGCGACAACCGACGGCGGTTTTGGCGCCTCCGGCGTTCGATGTGGCCAACGGATCGAGGTGGATCGTGTCGCCCGCCGCAACTCGAAGGCGCGAGGCAATGCGCGCGCCAACCACGCACGGCAGTTGCAAAGACGACCCGGAGACGTCACTCGCTTTGCTTTCGCGCCAACCCGGATTCATCCGGATCATAGCCTGCAAGTCCGTTCCGACGGCCACGACATTCACGAAATCCGGCAAGATGGGGTCAGGAGGAATGCGTTCGAGGTGGACCACGGCATAGAGCACCGGCAGCGCCGTGACACCCCGATCCTTCCCGGCAAGCTGATGCACCGAGTTCACTATGCCTTGGTCCATCGTGCCACCCCACCCCGGGTTCCTCTCGTTAGCAGGGGGATCCGGGGCAGTCGAGCCTGTCATTCTGAGCCCGCCGCCTTTTGCAGGCGAAGAATCTCCGCAGTTGCCGTTCGCACTCGCATCGGCGGCGAACTGCAGAGATCCTTCGCTCCGCTCAGGATGACAGGGCCCGGGGGAAGAAACCAGGTCGCCGGTTGGAGTGAATGAAGCAGAGGAGCCCGGCGCGAGTATCACGTTTGCCCCATAGCCGCGAAACTCTTGCGTCATCTTGCGACGCACGCCCCCGTACAGATTGAGCAGCATCGACATCACCGCCGCGCCGACCATCAAGGAGATGAGAGCCAGGACGGCCTGGGGACGCTTCACGGATAACGCCCGCCACCACAAACGGAGCGGCGCGCCACGCTTGGGTCCATTTCCTGACGAGGAGGCCGCTCTGCCGAAGACTGCCCTCTCCCTTGGGGAGAGGGTGTCCCGCGACGGCGCCTTCATCAGGCGTCGCGGGACGGGTGAGGGGTCCCTTCCGTTGGCCAAGGAAAGAACGACTTCAAATGGCAAATGGCTAATGGCAAAATTCAAATGGTTTGCAATTTGGAATTTGCCAAATCGCAAACCATTGGCCATTTGAATTTTGCTATTTGCCATTTGAATTACCCTTGGTTTCGCCCCTACCGTTAGGGGCTTGGCCCGGACTCTTATTCGCAGAATTACCCCTCACCCGTCGCGCTCCGGCTGGTGAAAACGCCGGCAGCGCGTCACCCTCTCCCCAAGGGAGAGGGCTTTTCGTTCACTCTAATCTCTCAGCACCACCGCCGGTGACACTCGTAAGGCTCGGCCTAAGGGGAACACGCTGCCAACCAACGCGACGGCCAAGGCCAAGCCGAGGCAAACCGGGAGCATCACCAGATGTACGCCTACCGGAACGCCGAAAACCGCCAGCGCCACTCGCCACGCCAGCACACTTCCCAGCAGGTAGCCCGCGATTCCCCCCACCAAGCCCAACACCCCGGCTTCCAGAAGCAGCAGCGTCGCCACCCGCGCATTGGTAGCGCCCAAGGACTTGAACAACCCGATCTCTCGGCGCCGCTCGAGGGCCGTAGCCAGCATCATGGAGGCCACGGCCAGCCCGGCAGCAAGCAGCGCTGCCAAGGCCAGGACGCCCATCAGGATTCCCACCCGGTTCAGTATCTTCCCTTCCGTGTCGGCTACCTGGTAGATGGTCGTCACTTGGGCTTCCGGAATTGCCTGCTGAATCTGGTACGCAATCGAACTCGCATAAGGAGTGCAGTACCACCGGTCCAGTTGCTCCGGGCTGAGCTTGCTCAGGTCGGAACGAGCAAAAGCATCGTCGGGTTTGGTCAAGGCGCTGACCTCAACCCGTCGTACTTTTCCCGCGAGCCCCGACAACCTCTGCGCCAAGGCCAGCGGCGCCAGCACCTGGTTGTCCTCTGCCCCGCCGGCCTCAAGTATGCCGCGCACCTGAACACGTGGCGCGGGCGTCTCGCCCTCGAGCGTGAGGGCGATCGTGCTGCCTGGCCCCACGCGAAGCCTTGCCGCCAACCGGCGGCCCACCAGGACGCCCGTGCCGCCCTGGTCATCGGGCCACTCGCCTTCGACCTTCCAGGAAGGATGTAGCTTTTCGAGCCCGGTCGCGAATGCCTCGTTCTTGTCCACGCGCAGAGACTTCTCGAACCAGGTTCCGATCAGTATGGCGTTTTGGTCATCCACTTTCGCGGGAACATAAAGGAAGGGCGCGAAGGCAACAATGTTATTCCGCCAGAAGATCTTCTTGAGTTTGACCAGTTCATCTTCAGGAATGAATGCGCCGCTCCCTGCGGGCCGGTAGTCAACACCGCCGATGCTGATGGCAAGGCTGTCGGCCGCTGGAGTTATCGAGAGGTTGGCCCCATAGGAACGCAGTTCGCGGCTGATCTTGTCTCCGACATCCAGCGAGAGGATGCCCTCCGTCGCTGCAGCGGCGATGCCCAGCGCAATCGCCAGGACGCTCAGCAGCTTGCGCCGCCGGCGCCGCGCCAGGGATTCAAGAAGGATTCTAACCAGCATTTTCAGTGGAAGAACTTCGCCGCGCCGTCAAGGGAGGATGCAGCAATGCGAATCGTGTCGCCCTCCACGCGGTAGTCGATGTGAATCGGGTTGCACCCGCCGGCCAGGCCGATGGTGGGCACATAAACCGCAGCGGCGCAATTACGGCAGATCACATTTTTGCCGTCCTGGTAGTAGCCCTGGCTGCCGCAAATCGCGCAGGCGTCCAAAGCGGCGCGAACCGTGTCCGAGGCATCGAGAATGGCGATGATCCGCACTTCCGTGCCGCCCACCGCCAGCGCGTACCGGTGGAGCTTATGGTCCGTGAGCTCGGCCGTGGGAATCTGCACTTCGCCGTTTACAATCGACACCGGCTCCGGTGGCGTCATAGCGTGAGCCGTCAACGAGTAGATGAACTGAGAGCAGATGAGAACCATGATCAGCAGGCTGACGCCGGCGCCCGAAAGTTTCCAGAAGCGCTCGCTCTGCCGTCGAGCCAGGAGCTTACGGCGCTCCGGGGCAGTCCACTTGTCAACTTCCGCGCTTCGCGGTCCGCCAGACGAAATGCGCTGGGCGATGATGAGAAATAAGGCCAGTGCCACGATCACCACGAAGAAGAACGCATCGTTGTTGACGATGGGGCCGACCAACGCCATTTCTCGGCGGCTGGAAGGAAGAACCTGCGCCTCGGAGAGTTCGTGCACGCCGGACACCAGCAACTTCGCCGCAACCACCAGGAGCACCAGGCTGGTGACCGAGAAGAACTTCCCGAGGTCAACCTTCACGCTGCCCTTGAAAAATGCAATCCCCAGGGCGATGGCTAAACCGAGCCCGATTAGCCCGCCCATGAAGTTCAGCAACTCGCTGGTGCGCAACGAAACCGCGGCCAGAAAAAGCACGGTCTCGATGCCTTCGCGGAAAACCATCAGGAAAACGAAGAGGAAAAGGCCGGCAGCGGCGGCGCGAGAAGGCTCACGATAAAGGACTTGTAGCTTGGTCTCGATCTCCTGCTTCATGCGCTTGCCGGTGCGCCACATCCAGACCACCATCGAGGCCACGAACACAGCCCCCACAAGCATCAGCCAGCCTTCGTAAGCATCCTCGCCAACCTCAAGACGATGCACCAGATACGCCGCTCCGAGGCTCGCGACGACCGCCGCGAAGACACCCCAGGCAACGATCCGGTTCCAGCCCTCGCGGCCCGTCTTCTTGAGACAGCCCAGAACGATGCCGATAATGAGCGCCGCTTCGACACCTTCGCGCAGTGTGATGACCAGAGATTGGAACATAACCACAATTGGGCGGGAATTCAGAAGCCCTGACTTCACGCAACCAAAAGCAAATACGATGTTAAGCCGGGGAAGGACGAAATGTCAATGAATTGGCTACGGGGGAAGCGTAGGAGCAGACTCTGGCGTCCTGAGTCGGAAGTTCGTTTAACGAAGTCTTGTCATGCTCGACCCTCCTTTAGAGCCCCGTAAGGGGCGGCATATGGTAGCCCAGGGCGCAAGCCCTGGGTCAGATGGCCCTCACCCCGCCTGCGGCACCCCTCTCCCGCCCGGGCGGGAGAGGGGATGGGGGAGAGGGTGGACCCACGTGACCCACGGCTTGCGCCGTGGGCTACAGGCTGCCGCCCGCTCCGCGGGCTGAGTTCTGCAACGAACTTCTGACTCAGGATACTAGCGGCCAGATCTGCATTCTGGGGGTAGAGTTCACGGCGTGTGCGCTGGTATGGACTTAGGTGGATGGACTTTGTGCTTCTCCCTGCCGTAGTCCGACAGTTCAGTACGAATCGCGGCTTGAGCGAAAGCCCGCCCACTCCAATGATAAGTCACGACGTCGATCGCAGACGGACGCTTGCGAGCGTCAACCGTCCGGTAATGGGACGAGTGGATGGTCAGGGTGCTGTCTTTCTCGTCGAAATCGTCGAGCGGGCCCCAGGGTCCGCCATAATTGATGTCCCAGTTAATGACCTGAGTGACCTGGAGACGCTTGTCGGCAAGTTCGAAGACTTCGGCGATGCCACCGAAGGTTGGATTGGCGCCCATGTCCTCCTCCTCGAATACTGTCAGTGCATACTCTCGCCCTGGTTCCGCAGCACCGAGAATGTGGACGCCCTTGAGACATATTGAATTGTAGCTGACGAAACGACCGCCTTCTCTCCACCCGCCGTTTCTCAACTGACTTAGATCTGGCCTTCCATTCTTGTCGTTCCCAAAGGTCACTTTCAGGTTCTTGAAGTCCACATCGTGGATCGACGGGTAGCTGTTGGGATACACATACGTGTAAGACCGCATGTCAAATGTTGGGCCGTAGTCGCCGTCGTAGGGGACCGGCGAAGTCTGAGCCAACAGTGAAGAAGCCTGTAAAGAACTCGACCAAAGAGTGCAAAGGAACATTAAAGAGAAGAATAAAAAGTGAGTCCAGCACAAGAGTTTCTGAGTACGCATATTTGACCCTCAGTATTTTCGCGGCTGGCGTAGGGGCAACCCTTGTGGTTGCCCTGGGCGGCCACAAGAGCCGCCCCTACGCGAGCGTCAATACTTCCGCAGCACACCGACTACTTTCCCCTGAATTTTCACCTCGCGGGCGGGGACGATGATGGGGTCCATTTGCGAGTTGGCGGGCTGGAGGCGGACTTTGCCGTTGGGGGCGCGGTAGAAGCGCTTCAGCGTAGCATCGGTGCCCTCGATGAGAGCCACCACGATTTCTCCGTTCTCTGCCGTCTGGGTTCCTTCCACCAGAATGTAATCCCCGTTGCAGATGTGGTCGTCGATCATCGAATCTCCTTTGACCCGCAGCACGAAGAGGCTTCCCCGGCCGCCGGTAAAATCGCCAAAGGAGAAGGTCTCAGGATTAGGGACGGCTTCCACGGGCTGGCCAGCGGCGATTAGCCCCAGCAGTGGGAAATCCATATTGCCCAAAAACGCGGTGGGCATAGGCACAGCGTCTGCCCCGTCCGAACCGGCGGAGGGTCGCACTTCAGACGTCGCCGCGGCCTTTCTTCGTCCGAAGGGACGGACCGCCGTTCTGGCAAAGGGCACGGAACCCGGCACGGCGACAACCTCAACGGAGCGGCTCTGGTTGTAGCTGCGGCGGATGAACCCCTTCTTTTCGAGGGTCTGCATGTGCTTGTGCACCGTCGCCAGCGACGACAACCCCAGACCTTTGCCGATCTCCTCAAAACTCGGCGAGTAGCCTTGGTGATTGATGAAATCGACGAGGAAATCAAAGACCTGTTTCTGCCGACGCGTCAGAGCCATGTTCGCACCTCACCTGATCGAAACTCGAAAATGGAAATTCGAAACTCGACTCCCCTGAAAGTCACGTCATTCCCGCGCAAGCGGGAATCCATTGGACCGACAATGGGTCCCCGCGTACGCGGGGACGACACTATAATAGGCGAACAAAAAGCGAATTGCAAGTGAAATGTTTCGGATGCGGCGCCGACCTGCCGACGAGCATTGCTGGCCAAGACGAGCTGCGGAAAGACCCTCGAAAGCTGTCATTCTGAGCGAAGCGAAGAATCCCGGCAGTAGCATTTCTTGAGCAACCACGGAGATCCTTCGTCGCCTGCGGCTCCTCAGGATGACACCCTTGGATTCTTTATGCAGCCGATTAGAGATCAAGACCGAGTCTTCGGCTAGAATAGCGGAATGACGGCTGACGTTAAGATCCGCGTCCTGACGCAGCGCGACCGAGAGGCGTATTGGAATCTACGGCTGGAAGCTCTCGAGCGGGAGCCGCAATCGTTCATCGAGTCGCCCGAGGAGCACCGGGCGATGGCTCGCGAGCGGGGCGCCGCACGCTTGCGGCCGACGAACAACTCCAGCTTTGTGATGGGGGCGTTTTTCAAGGGAGAACTGGTTGGCATGGCAGGCTTCTTCCGTGAAAGACACTTAAAGACGAGGCACAAAGGGCGGATCTGGGGCGTTTATGTGAGTGCGAATTGCCGGGGCAAGGGCCTTGGCCGGAAGCTGCTTTTGGCGCTGCTCAAGCGCGTCGAGAAGCTGCCGGGACTGGAGCAGGTAAACCTCAGCGTCTCGACCAGCCTGGCCGTAGCAAGGAAGCTCTATCGGTCGCTCGGGTTCAAGACATTCGGAGTCGAAGACAAGGCGCACAAGATCGGCGACACGTACCTGAGCGAAGAGTACATGGTCCTGCGCCTCAAGGCGCCCTCGAAGAAGGCATGACGGAGGTTCTTAGTGGTGGCCGCCCCCTGCGCTTCCCCCGCCGCTGGGATGAGGGCTGCCGCCGCCCCCGCCACCGCTAGGATGAGATCCGCCGCCGGTCCCGCCACCGCCGCTCGAGCCAGTCTTGGCGCCGCCGCCCGAGGGGGCGTTGCTTCCGGTGGATTTCCCGCTGGTCGTTGCGCCTCCGGTCCGAGAGCCGGAATCGGGGCTCGGAGAAGACTGGGGCCGCCAAGTCCAGCCATCACTCGAGGGCGCGGGCCGGCCCATTTGCGATCCGGGCGCAGGCTGGCCGTTGTTCGACGCCCCACCACCCTGAACTGAATACACGGGACGAGCCGGTACTGCGTCTGTCCCTGGCGTGGCTGCTGAGGACGGGCGGGGACTGTTCACGTAGCGCCCAGTTGCAGGGTCATAGACAATTTCTGCGTGCGGCCCGGGCGCTGCGCGCCGAGCAGGAGACCCTGTTGTCGAGCTGCCCAGGATAACGGTTATGCCTGCAACCGAGTCAGGCCCCGGCGCCGGTGACTTCGTGCTTGTGCCTGGCGACACAAGGCTCGCGCTACGCGGACCGATGATGGACACCTTGGCATTGGTAATCTGCGAGGGAGACGCCACGACGCGACCCGGGTGCAGAGCTTCACGGGCCGGCTGAATATCCGGCTTGTCTATTCTGTTGCCAGAGGTAAGAGTCACCTGGAGCGTCGTTCCGGGGCGCACCGGCCGTCCATGCTTAAACGAACTGACGCTTATAGCAGTTCCGCAGGTTCGCCCTTGCGGGCAGGGATTAGCGCCGCCCGGCCTGGGTAAGCCGTGACGCGGAGTCCACCCAATCCATCCCGAACCCCCGTACCAGTTAACCAATCCGGGTGACCAGGGACCGAAGTTCCCCGGAAACCACACCCAGCCCATGCCCGGTATGAATTCCCATCCGCCGAAGTGATAGGGCAGCCAGCCCCAAGGCTCACCGGAGATCCACACATATCCATACCCGGGATACCAGTTCCAGATGCCCTGCGAGTAGGGATTCCAACCCGCGTCGACGGTGGGGACCCATCCATATCCGTAGCCTGAAATGTCCGACCAGTTTCCGTAGCTCGCCAAATCCGCCCAGCCGTAAACGTCGTCGCTACCGTCACGGGTATAGCCGCTGGGCGAAAGGGCATTGCTGGCGGCTTGCGCTTGATTCTCCCGGTCCTGCACCCAGTGATCCCAATCGTCTTTCGCGATGCCCTCCGAGATCTGGGCGGGCTGTTCGGCCCTGGGGCTCAGATCGAGCACGGCGTCTTTGGCCAGCGACCATGAACCAAGCGCGCTCGAGACGTCCACAGAGCCGTTAAAGACTTCGACGCGCTCCTCCGACGAATCGACATCAACCCGGAAAAGCGACTTGCCGCGCGGAGCGAGGGTGGTATCCGACGTCGCTATTTCGTAAGTGTCCTGCCCCTCCGGGGTCGCACTGAAGGTTGCATACCCGTTATTCAGCGTGAGATGGTCGATCTTGCTCCCATCGGGAGCGAGCGCAAGATGGGTGAACTCAAGCAAGGACGATTGGCCTAGCCGGGCGGTCGAGTCATTTTCGAATTCGACTTCGGCAAAGCTGCCCTCCGCCGTCGAAAGCTTGAACCCTTCCTCAAGCGGAGTGTTGATCGGCGCCTCAGTCCAGTCTGAATCCCCTGGCCGCTGAACCGTGACTTGGCCCTCGACAAAACTGAGACGAACCACGCGAGCATGAGAGTGAGTTTGACCTGGGGCTGCCGCCGCTCCCAGCCAAACCGCTGCACTCAACCCCAGCAGAACCCTTACGACCGACTGTATCTTGGGTGTCATGGACCACCTCCCTGAGCTCTCAGGGCCCACTCACATCGTACATCAATCTAGACGAAGCAGGTAGCCGCCAGGTTGCCAAGAACCGAAACTCGAAATTCGAAACTGGAAAATGGAAATTGGAAACTGGAAAACAGAGACTAGAAGACCAACCCTCGCAGACGCTCAGACAACCCCTGAACTTCAGGCTTTGGTTTCCGCTTCTCGGTATCGTGTTCTAGGCTCGCGGCATTCGAAGTTCGATTTGCCGATTTCCAGCTTCGAATTTCGAGTTTCGAATTTCGAGTTTCGAATTTCAATCCTCGCGCTACTGGCCGGGTTGAACCTGATCCATGATCTCTTGCGCGCGGGATTGCGCCAGATGGAGAAAGCGCGAGCCATGCGCAATCTTCTCAAGTGTGGGAACGAGCAGCTGGGGGTCGGTCAAGGTTTTTTCCTTGAGTTCAGCCTGGATCTGTAGAAGCTCCTGGGACAGATTAAGCGGATCGTACCTCATCTCAAATTCGAGCGCTGCAATGTGCTGTTCAACAACGCCGATGGATTCAAACACGTCCACCAGGTCCCGCGCGGTTCTGTTCTCCGTGTAGTTGAAAACCACCCGATTCAGGGCGCCGCCCTGCTGGTAGGTGAAAGTCTTCTCCCCCAGGTTTGCTACTTTCTTATGGCTCTCGAGTTGAATTCCCTGGAAGTCGTGAAGCTGCGCGGCCAGCGCGAAGATTCGTTCCGTGGTGCCGGAGGAAAGCTGAAAGGGGCGAGGGCCCTGGGGCTGGGACTCGTCCAGTTTTCGTCCTTCGTAAGTGCCCGAACCCCCGGCGTCCACGTTGATCGCAATGTATTCGGGGGAGCTGCCTTTGAACGTCCGGGAATAAATCAGCTTGGCGGGGACACCGGCACCCTGGGGGAACATCGCGGCAGGACGGCTGCCTGCCGCGAGGACAAGACTGAGGAAAAGGAGGAGAACCCTGATTCTCCGCGAAAGAGTCACCATCATTTCGCCTGGGTGAGGGCGTTGATCTCCGTTTCCTCGATGTCGAAGTTCGCGAAGACATGCTGGACGTCCTCGTGGTCTTCGAGCTCATCCATGAGCCGGAGCATCTGGTCCGCCTGTTTGCCAGTCAGCTTGACGTAGGTTTGGGGGATCATCGAGACTTCCGCGGCCGCGGGCGTGATCTGCGCCGTCTTGAGGCGGTCCACCACCTGAGGCAACCGGCCGGGAGGTGAAAAGATTTCCCAGTTGCTGCCATCATCGTTCATATCGTCGGCGCCTGCATCCGTCACCAGCTCCAGCAGCGTCTCTTCGCTGGCTTTCCCCTTCTCGATCACAATGTAGCCTCGCTTGGTGAACATCCAGCCCACGGATCCGTGCTCCCCCAGGTTGCCACCGTGCTTGGCGAAGATGTGACGGATCTCCGAGAGGGTGCGGTTCTTATTATCCGTCGTGATTTCCAGCAGCATCGCCACGCCGCCCGGCCCATAACCTTCGTACACCACTTCCTCGTAAGCGGCGCCGGGAAGTTCGCCCGTACCTTTCTGAAGAGCCCGCTTGATGTTGTCCGCCGGCATGTTCTCCGCTTTGGCGGCGGCAATGGCGGTGCGCAGGCGCGGATTCGAGTCCGGGTCACCACCTGCGATCCTGGCTGCGATGGTGATTTCCTTGATGATCTTGGTGAAGATCTTTCCCCGTTTGGCGTCTAAGGCGCCCTTCTTGTGTTTAATGGTTGCCCATTTCGAATGCCCTGACATACAAGACTTTCCTTTCGGTTCAATCGGTCCGCGACCCCATAGAGAATGATCCTATTGGGGTTCTCGCAATAAGGCAAATTGCTTGAGACATCCTATCACAACGACTAAAGGGATGCTACAAGCACGTCATACCCGAAATCTCATCATGACGCGCGGGTCACTCTAACCTATTGCCGCACTTGCCGCAATAATCGAATCCCTCCGGTATTCCTTTGGCGCCGCAGTTCTCGCAGGCTTTGGTGGGCGCGCCCCAGAGGAATTCGCTGGACTTGCCGGTGGCGGCGCGAGCGCGAATGGACTTGTGATCCGCGGGGCGCTTATCGATAAAAGCCTGTATGCCTTCGTACGGCTCCCAGGCCGTCGAATGGACGGTTAGCCAATCGCGCGCGTGCCCGGCGGTCATGGTCCAAGGCAGATCCTTCCAAAAGCCCAGTTGCTGACGAGTATAGCGGGCGCACTCCGGCAGGTTTTGGATCAAGCGGGCGGTGAGCGCATTCACGGCGCGGTCCAGTTGCTTGAAGGGCACCACCTCGTTCACCAGCCCCCAATTGAGGGCCTGCTCGGCAGTGATCTCATCGCCCTTCAGCAGCATCTCCCGCGCTCTCCGCTCACCCACCACCAGCGGAAGCCACTGGGTGGTTCCCCAGGACTCTACCAGACCCACGCGCGTGCCGACCTGAATGAAGCGTACGTGATCGGCAGCGATCGCGAGGTCGGCGGCCAGGTTCCAACCGTTGCCCGCCCCGGCCACCACGCCGTTCAAGCGGGCCACGGTGGGCTTCCCGATGTGGCGGAAAAGCTCCAGGGCGTCAAAAAGCAGGCCTTGGTATTTCCAGAAGTTTCGCGGGCGGCGCAGAAACTGCTCGGAAAACTCGTTGGCGTCATTGCCGGAACAGAATGCCTTGTCGCCCGCTCCCGTCAAAACCACCACGGCCACGGAATCATCCCAGGAGGCGTCGCGGAACGCCTCGGCCATCTCCCGCAGACTTTGGGCAGAGAAGGCGTTGTAGACTTCAGGGCGGTTCAGCGTGACACGAGCCACTCCGTCTTTCTTTTCGTAGAGGACCTGCTCGAAATGCAATCGGGACGCGGGTTGCCGGGCGTAGGGTTCGTTCAAGGGCATCACTCCTGGGCGACTTTTGGGGTCGAACCGCCCTCCCTGACTTGGCGATGCTATCACAGTCCCTCGGTCATTTGCGATTGGTGATTGGTGATTTGTGATTGACCACGCAACCCCCCGCCTCCTTGGCCTTGCGCGGATGGGGCGCGCAGCGACGCTACAACTGCCTCGATTTCGGGTATTATGGAAGCTAAAGGAGAAATCATGATTACTGCTAAGCATCTCTTGAAACTCGTGCCCCTGGTTGTCTTGGCCGGCGCGCTATTCGCCGCTGACCAGCCGCCTTACGACGAGGCCGCGGACGCACACCAACAAGTCGCCTCGGCGATTGCTGAGGCCGCGAAAGCACAGAAGAACGTCGTCCTTGTTTTCGGCGCCAACTGGTGCGGCGATTGCCGGGCTCTCGATGCGCAGATGCACAAGGATGAACTGGCTGCTCTGATTGCCTCGAATTATGAGGTGGTGAAAATCGATGTGGGCCGGTTCACTAAAAACAAGGACATCGCCGCGAAGTACCGCGTACCCCTTGCCCACGGTATTCCCACCCTGGCGGTGCTCGATCCCGGTGGCAGGGTCCTCTATGCGATGGACCAGGGCCAGTTCTCCAATGCCCGCAGCATGAGCTATGAAAGCATCCGGGACTTCTTCGTGAAGTGGGCGCCGAAAAAGTAGGGCGGCGCCAAGAGAGGAGGGCACGAGCCATGACAATCATTGCACCCCGCGTCGCCGTGGACCCGCTGGTCCGTTTTGGCAAGCCCGTAATCCAAGGGACTCGAGTTCCGGTGAGCGTAATAGTAGGTGCTGTGGCCTCGGGCGATTCCTGGGAGGAAATTGCCCGCGAGTACGGGATCAATGAGGAAGATATTCGAGCCGCCTTGGCGTATGCCTTGGTCCGGCTTGAGGAAGAAACCATCCAGGCACCCATCTAATGCCTCGCTTTCTCATTGACAAAGATCTTCCCGCGAGGAGACTTTCCGAAGGAGGACGTTGCCATGAGCACCGATACCAAGTACTCCATAAACTTGCAGCCACGGTTCGGCCCGTTAGAACTCGTCGATGTGCAGGGACTCGTCGATGCCTGCAAGGAGCCTTGGTATAACCAAACCCTTTGCCAGGTGAATGAGTCCGTGGTGCGGCTGGGCATTTTGCAGGGCGAGTTCCACTGGCACAAGCACGACCGGGAAGACGAGTTCTTCTACGTGGTCGAGGGGCGTTTCTTGATTGACCTGGAAGACCGGACGGTTGAGTTGCTGCCCAAGCAGGGATTCATGGTTCCGAAAGGCGTCGTGCATCGCACCCGCGCGCCCGAACGGACAGTGGTTCTGATGATGGAAGCGGCAGGAGTTATACCGACCGGGGACTGAAAGGTAAGCGCTTTTATTTCAGCTAGATGGCCACATAGTTAGTATAAGTGCTGTGTTTACTATAACATACGGACAACCATCAGGGCCTTTCCGCTGCGATCCTTTGTTTTCATAGACATTCTCGCTTTGTTCCCTGGATTCCGTCGCGCCGACCAGAATGTCGCAGCCGGGCCGCGGAGTTACTGGCAGAGCAGCGCAACATCACTTGCTAGCCTAGCAATTTAGGCACGGGATGTCAAGCTGTTTTCAGGGAACGGGTCGAATCCGTGGCCCGGACGTGACGGAGAGAAGGGGAACCGGCAGGAACAAAGGTGGATGCTCCGCCTCGGGAAGCGCATCGGTTCGGGACATCAATTCACCATGCGGGAGACGGGCGCCGACGACTTTTCCGCGGACTTCTCGGCGCACTTGTTGGCTGAGGCGAGATGCCGGTCAAGGACACGGGCCAAGTCCTCGTAGGGGCGAGCGCCGACGAGTTCTTCCAAGACTTCCCCATCGCGCATCAGCATCAAGGTAGGAATGGAGCGGATGCCGTACTGGCCGGCGACCTCGGGCAGTTCGTCGACGTTAACCTTGGCGAAGATGATCCGGTCGCCGTAGTTGGCGGCCAATTTTTCGAAGGTAGGGCCCAGCATGCGGCAGGGTGGGCACCATTCCGCCCAGAAATCCACCAAGACAGGCTTGGAGCTTGACTCCACCTCGCACCAGTTCTCCTGCTGCACATACAAGATGTCTTTCATTTTCCTCTCCTCAATTTGCATTACTCAGCAGCCTGCCCGCCTGGCGATGCCAACCAGCGGCGGTCATTGCCGGCAAAGGGGGATTCCGTGCTAATCTAGGCTCTGGATCCCGCATCCTTGGGAATGACGTGGCTCAACTTGGCAAGCTGGCCTGAGTTCCTGCCAGAAGAGATTAGATGACACAATTCGCAAAGAGATTCGCGAAGAGAGAATCTCCGGTTCATTAATGGACAATGCGCGCCAACTCGAACTGCTCCAACAGCAGGTCATCGCCTGCACGAGATGTCCCCGGCTGGTGCGCCACTGCCGCGAAGTCGCCGAGGCAAAGCGCCGCATGTACCGGCAATGGGAATACTGGGGGAAGCCCGTTCCGAGCTGGGGTGATCCCAACGCCGAATTGCTGATCCTCGGACTTGCCCCTGCTGCGCATGGCGCCAACCGCACGGGAAGAATGTTCACGGGCGACCGCTCCGGGGATTTCCTATACCAGAGGCTCTATGAGGCCGGCTTTGCGAACCAGAGCACGTCCGCCGCACGGGACGACGGTCTCGAACTTCGGAACTGCTACATTACGGCCTCCTTGCGCTGCGCGCCTCCCAAGAACAAGCCGCTGCCTTCCGAGTCTCGCAACTGCCAGCCCTACCTGGAGGCGGAATTACGCCTGCTCAAGCGAGTTCGTGCCGTGCTGGTGCTGGGCCGCATCGCGCTTGACGCGTACCTCCGCGTGCTGGCTTCGCAGCACCAGCCCTTCCCTGCCCGCTCGAGTTTCAAGTTCTCACACGGCGCCAGTTTCAGCTTGCCGGACGGCCTGCCCCGGCTATTCTGTTCCTACCATCCCAGCCAGCAGAATACGCAAACCGGCCACCTGACGAAGGCGATGTTTACCAAAGTGCTAACAGATGTCCAGGAATTCCTTGCGAATTCAGATTTAGGGTAGAATATCTGCTGGTTAGATCGAGGTGCTCAGTGAATCCAAACGAAATCGAAATACTGCTGGTGGAGGACAGTCCAGCCGACCAGGAACTGGCCATCCACGCGCTTCGCGCGAACAACCTGGCCAATCGGATCTC